>ERZ809194.5-NODE-5-length-155294-cov-8.573799_pt1 | contig 155294 bp, 122 predicted proteins | sample MGYA00520517_ERZ809194 | MGnify/ENA primary metagenome ERZ809194 (study PRJEB31570, sample SAMEA3213003) | Homo sapiens | biome: human-gut; feature: human gut; material: fecal | place: Sweden | collected 2011 ... | reverse complement strand
ATAAACGGATGGTGTGCTGAAACATCCGGACAAAAAGGACGAGACTAAGACTCCCGGCTGAACAGGAAGGGACTTTGCAGGAAAAAAGTCCGGACTTTTTATAACCTAGTCCGACCTAAAAAAAGAAAAGCCGGACCGGCGGCGAAATTTGGAAAAGTCGTTACATACTTTCAAAAAGAAGCGACACGATAAAGTTTTATGTCGCATTCAACCCGTAACGGCATCCGGATGTTTCATTCATTCCGGATGCCGTTACGGGTTGAATACTATAAGATTCAGTCAATGCGAATGGCTGAGGTAACGTTGTCAATTTGCCGTAAATCGTCACAAATATGCGCAACGTCCGAAGTATCATAAACATATACGTCGATCTGCCCCTCAAAAATACCGTCCTGAGTCTCTATGGTTATCCGTTTAACGGAAATGTTGAGCTGGCGATGTATTACATCTGCTATGGAACAAAGCATGCCCTGCGCATCGATACCCTTGATGTAGATAGTGGTCACAAATTTAATCATGCGGTGCATGTTCCAGTCAACTGCTATAATACGATTGCCGAACTTGCTCTTGTAGGTTTCAGTTTCGCTGCATTTGCGCTTATGTATTTCGAGTTGATTATCGGGAGTGATATATCCCAGCACTTCATCGCCCGGAATAGGATTGCAACACTTTGAAAGGATACAGGACGACAGGTTGTCTTCGTTAAGGACCAAGATTTTTTTACGGTCAATGGAACGTACAAACTTTTCAACATCAGCGGAAACTTCGCGACGTTCGTTCTTATCGTCTTTCAAATCGCTTCCTATAAAGGGAATGTATCTCAACAGACGTCGGGTTGCTGAAAGATGCTCCTTCTTTCCCATCAGACAATTGATGTCGTCTTCATTGAGAATCAAAGATTTTTCTCCCAAAGCCAAGAAGAATTCTTCACGCGACGGGAAGGAATGATATTTCTCGAGTTTTTCGAAGACGGCCGAAGTCGGTTCGATGTCATTCTGCTTAAGGAATGCGGTCAGGATTTGCTCTCCCTGCTTCTGTTTTTCGCGATCGCTCCGCCGCAACAATGCCTGAATCTTAGCCTTTGCCTTGGCTGTATGTGCATAATTAATCCAATCACGCTGCACGTGCACTTCGTTAGAACTAAGCACTTCGACCTGGTCGCCGCTCTTGAGATGATAGCTGATGGGTACGAGCTTATGATTTACCTTTGCCCCAAGGAAGTGACTTCCCAAAAAGGTATGAATCGAAAAGGCAAAGTCGAGTACCGTTGAATTGGCCGGCATGGTCTTGATTTCCCCTTTGGGAGTAAACACGAGAATTTCAGAGGCAAACAGGTTCAGTTTGATTGCATCAAGAAAGTCAAGTGTATCGGGCTGCGGGTCGTCAAGAATCTCCTTAATGGAATTGAGCCATACGTTCAACTCACTATCGCCATCGTAGCCCGCCTGGTTCTTGTACTTCCAGTGTGCGGCATATCCCTGCTCAGCTACGTCGTCCATGTGGTCAGAACGGATCTGCACTTCAATCCATTGTCCGGTATGGCTCATCAGCGTAACATGAAGAGCCTGATAACCATTGGCTTTGGGATGATTAAGCCAGTCGCGGAACCGATCGGGATGGGATTTATAGATTTTTGAAAGCGCTACATAGATATTGAAGCACTCATTGATTTCTTCTTCTCTTTTCTTTGGAACGAAAACAATTCGAATCGCAAAAACATCGAACACTTCCTCAAAGGGGATGTGTTTCTTCTGCATTTTGTTCCAAATGGAATAAGGACTCTTGACACGCGCCTTGATGGTATATTTAATCCCCATTTTGTCGAGTTCGGTACAAATGGGAGGAGTAAACTCGTTGAAGATTTTGTCGCGCTCATCCTGAGTTTTGGCCAGTTTTTCCTCAAGTTCCTGATATTCTGCCGGATGCTCGTACTTAAAGCTCAAGTCTTCCAACTCGGTCTTAATGCGATTCAACCCCAACCGATCGGCAATGGGCGCGTAAATATAAAGTGTTTCACCCGAAATCTTATACTGCTTGCTGGGCAACATACTTGAGAGGGTGCGCATATTGTGCAGGCGGTCGGCAATTTTGATGAGGATAACGCGTATGTCATCACTCATGGTCAGCAAAAGCTTCTTAAACGTTTCAGCCTGAAGTGAAGCCCTGTCACCAAAGATGCCACCGGCAATTTTGGTAAGTCCCTCTACGATATTGGCCACTTTGGGACCGAAAAGATTACTGATATCCTCGTTGGTATAATCCGTATCTTCTTCAACATCATGCAATAGAGCTGCACAAATAGACGTGGACCCCAGACCAATTTCCTGGCAAACAATCTGCGCCACAGCAATGGGATGCAAAATATAAGGCTCGCCCGAAAGACGGCGCACGCCCTTGTGCGCCTGCTTGGCAAAATTAAAAGCCTTAATAATAATGTCTTTTTTCCCTCGATGCCCTGAAGAAAGATATGTATCCAGCAGCCTCTGAAAAGCCTCGCTTATCATCTGCTCGTCGCGCTGCTCCTGCGGGGTTAAAGTTTTCTTATTTTCTTCCATGGCGAATCCTCCTATAATTTATTAATCCGTCAGGCTATTTAACTCTCAACTTCTTTCCGGCCCGAATGCTTGAGCCCTTGATATTATTCAATTTTTTGAGTTTGCTAACGGTTGTATTGTGTTTTTCTGCAATTTCTGAAAGCGTTTGCCCCTGACGTATGGTAACCATTTTCTTGGCTGATGAGCGACGGGTAGTTTTTTTCCTACTGCGCGTTGATTTGGAAGACGACGAACGTTGCTTGGAAGTTCCTACACGAGGAGCACTTGCCACGTCAACTTCGACCGTATTCCGTTTGGTAAACAGTTCATCTGCCCGATAAGTGTATATGGAATCGCCAGCTTCGAGGAATGCATTAATAGCTTCCTGCGGAAGACAGATAGAACTGAGTCCGGAATTACCGGGTACGACATCCGTTTTATATTGCGGATTCAAGGCCCGTATTTCCTCCTTGTCAAGTTTACAAATTGCCGCTATCTGCTCAAAATGTACGTTGCGATTGACCATAATCGTATCGGTAGTAACGGGCATAGCCGTCAGCATGGGACAGATATTATGATCGCAATAATAATTCATAATATAGTTGGCAGCAATAAAGGCGGGCACGTAACCACGTGTTTCCATGGGTAAATAAGGATAAATTTTCCAATAGTCACGTGAGCCACCGGCACGTCTGATTGCTTTACTGATAGCATTTGGACCGCAGTTGTAAGCTGCAATTACCAGATTCCAGTCGCCATATATCTTGTAGAGGTCACTCAGATAATGGGCCGCCGCCTCTGTCGATTTGTAAGGATCACGACGTTCGTCCACCAGACTGTTGATATTAAGATCATAACGCCGGGCCGTAGTCAACATAAACTGCCATAAACCCACAGCACCTGCACGACTCACGGCGGTAGGATTAAGAGCGGACTCTATAACCGGCAGATACTTTAATTCAAGGGGAAGATTGTAGCGGTCGAGCGCTTCCTCAAACATGGGAATATAAAGATTGCAGGCTCCCAGCATATACGACACTGATTTGCGCAAGTTGCCGCTATAAAGATCTATAAACTTTTGCACGACTTCATTGTAGGGCATTTCCATAATGGTCGGCAAACGTTTCAGGCGGGCCATATATACTTCCTTTTCAAAATAAGGATTAACGTCGGGGTTCTGACAGTTCGTATCGGGAATCAGATATCGCTGCGCATTCCACTCCTTAAGCAGGCTGTCGGTTTCATAGGTCATGGCCTCGGGAACCTCAATGGTTTCGTCGCGATTGCTTACGGAATCACGCACGGTAATCTTGTTTTGCGCTGACACGGCAAGCGCGCCGGTCAGTAAAAGAGACAATATCGTTATATATTTGTGCTTCATACGTATGAATAATGGTCTTAAAAGTTTAAATGACATCCGATGCCATAGGATGACGACGTGCGGCTGGCATTGCTGCTGTTAATGACGGCAGGACCGATTCGCATCGACAAGTCCCGCGAGATGTCAAATTCAGAAAGATGTGCGTCAACATAAGCGTCAATCACCGACAAAATGTAAACACCGATAAAGCAGAAGGCACTCAAGTCACGATAGCGACGATAGAAGTTCTTCTTGTTCTTGAAAACCGTCTTGAACTGCTCCTCACGTCCGGTAATGTCGTAACCGGGCGGCAGCATTTCCATGTAACTTTTGGTATTCGGGTCGGAATCCATAATGTCGAGATAGGCCTGCGAATAGTCCAGATACATCTGTTGGTTCCAGAGCAACGCGTACGTACACCCCAAAAAACCGCCATAGATAATGGGAAGTTTCCAGTATTTCCGATTATAAATCTGTCCGGCTCCCGGAAAAATCAGTGAAAGCCACAATGCCCGCTGCGGGTCGGGCACGAAACGCGGCTTGACGGGACTGGAAGCGGGCATGTTTTTCTTCACCGCAGCCACATCGACGGGCGGCGTGGCCAGTACCAGCGAATCGGGCAAAGCTGTCGTGTCCGAACGCGACAGCAGGGTGTCAGGATTCTGCACAACAGCCGGCCGCAACGTATCGGACAAACGATGGCAAGCCGGGTGCGCCATAGCCACCCCCAGGCACGCAAGGCTGAAAAACACGACCAGCAGCATTCTTTTTATGGCCCGTCTGTTTTTTTTCATTCCTTCATTCTGTCAAAGAGACTAATGATTCGTTCCAGTTCCTCTTCTGTGGCAAAGGGTATGGTGATGCGTCCCTTGCCTGCCGGCGAGCAGGTCATCTGAACCTTGGTCTGGAAGAAATCGGAAAGTTTCCCCTTCAGCGCCGTAAATTCCTCGGGCAGGCGCTGTGTTTTTTTGTCGGTCAGCTTACGGCGTCCGCTTTCGATGGTTTCGCCGTTGTTGAGCGCCTTGACCATCTGCTCCACCTGACGCACGGAGTATCCCCGTTCCTGAATTTCGTTGAAGAGCTTCACCTGCAGCGCCGGGCTGTCAAGGCCCAGCAAGGCGCGGGCATGTCCCTGGTCGATGGTTTTGTTGCGCAGGGCCATCTGTACCTGAGCCGGCAGTTTGAGCAGACGCAGGTAGTTGGCAATGGTTGCGCGGTTCTTGCCGATTTTCTCACTCAGGCCGTCCTGTGTCAGATGGGCCTGTTCCATGAGATTCTGGTAGGCCAGGGCTATTTCAATGGCGTTCAGGTCCTCGCGCTGGATGTTCTCTACCAGCGCCATCTGCATCATGTGTTCGTCATCGGCCGTACGGATATAAGCCGGAATGGTATTCAAGCCGGCCATCTGCGAAGCCCGCCAGCGGCGCTCGCCCGCAATAATCTGATACGTATCGTTGTCCATCTTACGCAGGGTGATGGGCTGGATAATGCCGATTTCGGCTATTGAATCCGCCAGTTCCTGCATGGCTTCCTCATCAAACTCACGTCGAGGCTGATTGGCATTGGGCACGATTTTTGACAGTTCCACTTCGTTAATGGAAGAGGAACCCGAAGTCTGCACCTCGTCGTCAGAAATAAGTGCGTCCAGCCCGCGTCCCAAAGCCGGGAATTTTCTTCTTACTGCCATAGCCTGTTATATGTTTTTTTATTGGTTTTTCTTGATAATTTCCTTGGCCAGTGCCAAATGGTTCTTGGCTCCGATGGAGTCGGCATCATACAGGATGGCGGGCACGCCGTGACTGGGTGCCTCACTCAGTTTCACGTTACGCTGGATGACGGTTTTGAACACCAGTTCCTGGAAGTGGCGCTTCACCTCGTCGTATATCTGACGGGCCAGGCGCAGACGGCTGTCGTACATGGTCAGCAGGAACCCTTCTATTTCCAGCGCGGGGTTGAGTTTCTTTTTGATGATGCGAATGGTGTTGAGCAGTTTGCTGATACCTTCCAGCGCAAAATATTCACACTGCACGGGAACAATGACCGAATCGGCCGCAGTCAGTGCGTTTACCGTAATCAGTCCCAGCGAAGGCGAGCAGTCAATCAGTATAAAGTCGTACTCGTCCTTCAGGGGCAGCAGCATATTGCGCATGATTTTTTCGCGGTGCTCAAAGTTGAGCATCTCAACCTCTGCCCCCACGAGGTTAATGTGTGAGGGGATAATGTCGAGACCCTCGATATCAGTGGTATAGATGGCTTCGTGCGCATCAATTCCATTAATAAGGCATTCATAAATGGTATTGTCCACGTCCTTGGAGAGATCGACTCCCAGTCCTGACGTCGCGTTGGCCTGCGGATCGGCATCAACCAACAGAATTTTCTTTTCAAGCGTGGCCAGCGATGCGGCCAGATTCATGGACGTCGTGGTTTTTCCCACGCCACCTTTCTGATTTGCCAATGGTATAATCTTACCCATATTTCTCTTATTATATAATGTATCGGGCTGACAGCCCCGAGCAACCGTATGTCTGCATACGTGTGTCCTTCCGGCTGACAACCGGTCCGCCACGTCTGCCCTCGTGTTCAAGAGCCGGCGGCAGACCTCATCTCAGGCAGAGCCTAAGAATTCATGCTACAAAGATACAACAAAATTGGCAAGAAAATAAAAAACTTTATGCAAATTAAATGCCCGACGCCCCCGCAAGCTTTTTTTCATACGCCCCGTCACTTCATTACGGCTCGGCGCAAAAACGGAACAGGATGCCGGAAAGTCGGAAAAAGGCCGGATGTGTTTCTGCCTATCCGGCACCTGTTTTTGTCAAAGTGTCCCGCGGCCGGCAAAAGCGGAAAAAAGAAGTGGATACATATCGTTTTATTTTCGTATTTTTGTGCGAAACTTTATGTTATGAACACAAACAAGCCCTACATACTCATATCCAACGACGACGGCTATCAGGCAGGAGGCATCAATTTCCTCATCGAGGCGCTCAAGCCGGTGGCTGACCTGGTGGTCATGGCCCCCGACCGTCCGCGTTCGGGAGCCGGCTGCTCCATCACCTCCACCCGCCCCCTCACGTTCCGCAACCTGCACAGCGAAGAGGGGCTGCAAATTTATGCCTGCACCGGTACGCCCAGCGACTGTGTGAAGCTGGCTCTGGAAAAGGTGGTCAGCCGCACCCCCGACCTGGTGGTGGGAGGCATCAACCACGGCAACAACGCCTCGACCAACGCCTTTTATTCCGGCACCATGGGCGTAGCCTTCGAGGGGGCCCTTCAGGGAGTGCCCTCAATTGCCTTTTCGCTCTGCAACGACAGTCCCGACGCCGACTTCAGCCCGCTGCGCAGCTATCTGGTCGACCTGGTGTTCAAATCAATAGCCATGGGCATGCCGCCCTACACGTGTTTGAACGTCAATTTTCCGGATGCGCCCAAATTTGCCGGCGTACGCGTATGCCGCATGGCCCGCTGCCGCTGGAAGGAAGAATTTACCGAAGGTATCCATCCCCACGGCCAGAAATACTACTGGCTGGCCGGCCACAACGTCAATCTGGAACCTGACGATGAGGACACCGACGACTGGGCACTGCGCCATCAGTACGTAGCGGTCACTCCCACACGGGTTGACGTGACCGACTACCATTTTCTGGACATCTGCAAGGCCTGCCTGTAAAGCCTCGTGTTCATGCGGTAGCAGCTCTTTTTTTCATACCGCACGCACAGACACAAAAAAAGTTCAGGCCCATACATGACCCTAACGTTATTGAGCCATTTATGAAATACTTTATCATTGCCGGCGAGGCCAGCGGCGACCTTCACGCCTCCCACCTGATGCGTGCCCTCGCAGACCGCGACCCGCATGCCCGCTTCTATTTTTACGGCGGCGACGAGATGAGCGCAGCAGGCGGCACACGCCTGCGCCACTACAAGTCAATGGCCTACATGGGCATCATTCCCGTGCTGCTTCACCTGCCGTCACTGCTGCGACGAATGGCGGAGTGCAAGCACTTTATCAGCCACATCCGGCCCGACGTGGTTATCCTGGTGGACTACCCCAGCTTCAACCTGAAAATAGCATCGTTCGTCAAGAAACACCTGCCCGGAACTCCCGTTTTCTATTACATTTCGCCCAAGATATGGGCCTGGAAAGAATGGCGCATACGCAACATCAAGCGCGACATTGACGCCCTCTTCTCCATCCTGCCCTTTGAGCGTGCCTTTTTTGAACAGAAACATCACTACCCCATACACTACGTAGGCAATCCCACGGTTGACGAAGTAAGCCACTTCCTGACCAACGATCAGGAAACCAAGGAGCAGTTTACCGCCCGGTTCCACCTCCACCCCAACCGCCCCATCATTGCCCTGCTGGCCGGAAGCCGCAAACAGGAAATCAGAGACAACCTGCTGCGCATGTGTCTGGCCGCCCGCCCGCTGCTTTCGGAAAACTACCAGCTGGTGGTGGCCGGAGCGCCGTCCATTGCCGACGAACTGTATGAAAGCATTCTCAGTCAGTTGCCTCCCGACGGGCAGCTGGCCGTAAGCGTGATAAACGGCGCTACTTATCCGCTGCTCAAACACGCCACGGTAGCGCTGGTCACATCGGGCACAGCCACGCTGGAAACGGCCCTGTTCAACGTGCCTCAGGTGGTGTGCTACTACATGGGCATGGGGCGTATGGTTTCGTGGTTGCGGCGTCACGTGCTCAAGGTGCCCTACATTTCGCTGGTCAATCTGGTATGCCGCAGGGAAGTAGTGCCCGAACTGGTGGCCGACGGAATGAACGTAGCCAACCTGCGCCGTCATCTTCTGGAAATTCTGCCCGGACAGCCCGCCCGCCAACGTATGCTTGAAGGGTACCAGGAAATGCGGGCCGAACTGGGGAAGCCCGGTGCTCCTGAGGTTGCGGCTACCGAGATGATAAAAATACTGCGCAACCGGCATACGGACACCAGCGGAACACAGCAGCCGGAACAAGACAAGAACATTGCTCCAGTGTAACAAAAACTGGCTGTAATCTTTCGTTTTGGCATCAAAAACCTAAAAAAACAAATCTTTTTTTGCTCGAAATTGAGTTTTTTTATATATTTGCGGATACAAAAATCTATTAAAAGCATAAGAAACACGACATGATGGTTTTACATACCTTCCGACTACACCTGCATATTCTGCTATCGCCACGACGGCGGAAGTGAGTAGTCCGTGCCCATCCGTGCCATGCATGAATTCATGTCAGCCTCTTTATTGTAAAGACATACAGATGAGCCTCCCTCACTTCCACAGGTGACGGAGGCTTTTTATTTTTATACCTACAACATTACTTAGAAAAACAAGAAACATGAGCGACAGATTATTTATCTTTGATACGACCCTGCGCGACGGCGAACAAGTGCCGGGATGCCAGCTGAACACGGTGGAAAAAATACAGGTGGCCAAACAGCTGGAACAGCTCGGTGTGGACGTCATTGAAGCCGGATTCCCCATTTCCAGTCCGGGCGACTTCAACTCCGTCATCGAGATTTCAAAAGCCGTCACCTGGCCCACCATCTGCGCCCTGACACGCGCCGTACCCAAGGACATTGACTGCGCTGCCGAAGCCCTGAAGTTTGCCAAGCACAAACGCATCCATACCGGCATCGGCACCAGCGACAGCCACATCAAATACAAATTCAACTCAACCCGCGAGGAAATTATCGAGCGTGCCGTAGCTGCCGTAAAATATGCCAAGCAGTATGTGGAGGACGTGGAATTCTACGCCGAAGATGCCGGCCGCACGGAAAATGAATATCTGGCCCGCGTGGTAGAAGCCGTCATCAAGGCCGGCGCCACAGTGGTCAACATCCCCGACACCACGGGCTACTGCCTGCCGTCGGAATACGGCGCCAAAATCAGGTATCTGATGGAGCACGTTGACAACATCGACAAGGCCATCCTCTCCACCCACTGCCATAACGACCTGGGCATGGCCACGGCCAACACGCTTGAGGGTGTGCTCAATGGCGCCCGTCAGGTAGAGGTCACCATCAACGGCATCGGCGAGCGGGCCGGGAATACCAGCGAGGAGGAAATTGCCATGATTCTCAAGTGCCATGCTCACCTGGGCATCGAGACCAACATCAACACGGAGAAAATCTATGCCACCAGCCGCATGATCAGTTCGCTGATGAACATGCCCGTACAACCCAACAAGGCCATCGTGGGCCGCAACGCCTTTGCCCACTCTTCGGGCATCCACCAGGACGGCGTGCTGAAAAACGTGCAGACCTACGAAATCATCAACCCCAAAGACGTGGGCATTGACGACAACGCCATCATCCTGACGGCCCGCAGCGGTCACGCCGCCCTGCGCCACCGCCTTGACGTACTGGGTGTAAAGGTCAAGGAGGAAAAGCTCGACAAGATTTATCAGGACTTCCTCAAGCTGGCCGATAAGAAGAAGGAGGTCAACGACGACGACATCCTCATGCTGGCCGGTGCCGACCGCACGGAAGCGCACACCATCAAGCTGGACTACCTGCAGGTAACCAGCGGCCAGGGCGTACGCCCCGTAGCCTCCATCGGACTGGACATTGCCGGCGAGAAGTTTGAAGCCGCCGCCTCGGGCAACGGTCCCGTTGATGCAGCCATCAAAGCCCTGAAGACCATCATCCGCCGCGAGATGACACTGAAGGAATTCACCATCCAGGCTATCAGCAAAGGCTCCGACGACGTCGGAAAAGTACACATGCAGGTAGAATACGACGGGCACATGTACTACGGCTTCGGCGCCAACACCGACATCATTGCAGCCAGTGTGGAAGCCTATATTGACTGCATCAACAAATTCAAACATTAAAAACCGGGCTTCGGCCCTTTTCTTCATACAAAAAAATGAATACGCTTTTTGACAAAATATGGGACCGCCACGTCGTTCAGAAAATTGACGACGGCCCCACCCAGCTCTACATTGACCGGCTCTATTGCCACGAAGTAACCAGTCCGCAGGCATTTGCCGACATGCGGGCCCGCGGCCTTAAATGTTTCCGCCCGGACCACATCGTGTGCATGCCGGACCACAACACGCCGACTCACGACCAGGACAAGCCCATTGCCGACCCCGTATCCAAAAACCAGGTGGACACGCTGGCCCGCAACGCCCGCGATTTCGGCCTGACCCACTTCGGAATGATGGACCCGCGCAACGGCATCATTCACGTGGTAGGCCCCGAGCGCGGCCTCACCCTGCCGGGCATGACCATCGTATGCGGCGACTCGCACACCTCTACCCACGGCGCCATGGGTGCAGTAGCTTTCGGCATCGGCACGAGTGAGGTGGAGATGGTAATGGCCTCGCAGTGCATTCTGCAGGCCAAGCCCAAGACCATGCGCATCACCGTGGACGGCAAGCTGGGCGCCGGCGTTACGGCCAAGGACGTGGCTCTCTACATCATGAGCCGCATCACCACCAGCGGAGCCACGGGCTACTTTGTAGAATACGCCGGCGAGGCCATCCGCAGCCTGAGCATGGAAGGCCGACTTACCCTCTGCAACCTTTCCATCGAAATGGGAGCCCGCGGAGGTATGGTAGCGCCGGACGAAACCACCTTTGCCTACCTTAAAGGTCGCGAATATGCACCAAAAGGTGAGGAATGGGACAAGGCCGTGAGCTACTGGAAGACGCTCAAGAGCGACGACGACGCCGTATTTGACAAGGAGGTGCACTTTGACGCTGCCGACATCGAGCCGATGATTACCTACGGCACCAATCCGGGCATGGGCATCGGCATTACGCAGACCATTCCGCAGCCGCAGAACAGCTCAGACGAGAAGGCTCTGCTGTACATGGACTTCCAGGCCGGCCAGCCCATGATTGGCAAGCCCGTGGACTACGTATTCCTGGGCGCCTGCACCAACGGCCGCATCGAGGACTTCCGCGCCTTTGCCTCCATTGTCAAGGGTCGCCACAAGGCTCCGCAAATTACGGCCTGGCTCGTGCCGGGTTCCTGGATGGTGCGCCGTCAGATTCAGGAGGAAGGGCTCGACAAGATTCTGGAAGAGGCAGGGTTCGAAATTCGCCAGCCGGGTTGCTCTGCCTGTCTGGCCATGAATGACGACAAGATTCCGGCCGGCAAATACAGTATCTCTACCAGCAACCGCAACTTCGAAGGACGTCAGGGCCCCGGCTCACGCACCCTGCTGGCCAGCCCGCTGAGTGCTGCCGCAGCTGCCGTTACCGGCGTCATCACCGACCCCCGCACCCTTTTGCCTAACCCTTAAGCCCTGTATCATGAAACAAAAATTCAATATCATAAAGAGTACCTGTGTACCCCTCCCGCTGGAAAACATCGATACCGACCAGATTATTCCGGCCCGTTTTCTGAAAGCCACTGACAAGGAAGGCTTCGGCCAGAACCTGTTTCGCGACTGGCGCTACAACGCCGACGGCAGTCCCAAGGACTTCGTGCTGAACGACCCGACCTACAGCGGCGAGATTCTGGTGGCCGGCAAGAACTTCGGCTGCGGCTCAAGCCGCGAGCACGCTGCCTGGGCCATTGCGGGATATGGCTTCCGCGTAGTGGTGAGCAGCTTCTTTGCCGACATCCACAAGCAGAACGAGCTGAACAACTTCGTGCTGCCCGTAGTGGTGAGCGAGGCGTTCCTGCAGGAACTCTTCAACAGCATCAAGGCCGACCCGAAAACGATGGTAACCGTCGACGTACCGGCACAGACCATCACCAACGAGGCCACCGGAAAAAGCGAACACTTCGAGCTGAACGGCTACAAGAAATATTGCCTGATGAACGCCCTCGACGACATCGACTTTCTGCTTGAAAACCGCCAGAAAATTGAAGCATGGGAAGCCCGGAACGCCTGAAAATAGAAATCATGGACACGACACTCCGCGACGGCGAACAGACCAGCGGCGTGTCGTTCATGCCCCACGAAAAGCTGCTCATTGCGCGCCTGCTCCTGCAGAAACTTAACGTAGACCGCATCGAGGTGGCTTCGGCCCGCGTGTCCGACGGCGAAAAGCGTGCCGTGTCGCTCATCTGCAAATGGGCGCGCAGCGCAGGCATGCTGCCGCGCGTGGAGGTGTTGGGATTTGTGGACCACACCACCTCCGTCGACTGGATTCGGGCGTGCGGCGGACAGTGCATCAACCTGCTCTGCAAAGGCTCGCTCAAGCACTGCCGGCACCAGCTGAAAAAGTCGCCCGAGGAGCATCTGGCCGATATTCTGCAAACCCTGGAATATGCCCACAGCCGGCAGGTAGAGGCCAACATCTACCTTGAGGACTGGTCAAACGGCATTCAGGAAAGCCCCGACTACGTATTCTTCCTCATCGACCACCTGCGCCAGGCAGGCATCCGGCGCTTCATGCTGCCCGACACGCTGGGCGTGCTGAACCCGCCGCTTACGCTGAAGCTCATCCGGATGATGACGGAACGCTACCCGGAGCTGCACTTCGACTTCCACGCCCACAACGACTACGATCTGGCTACGGCCAACGTACAGGCGGCCGTCATGGGCGGATGCCGGGCCGTGCACACCGCCGTCAACGGGCTGGGCGAAAGGGCGGGCAACGCCCCGCTGGCCAGCGTACAGGCCCTGCTGAAGGACCACTTGGGCGCCATCACGCAGATTCACGAGGACAAGCTGCTCAAGGCCAGCCAGATGGTGGCGGGCTACGCGGGCATCGGCATTCCAGCCAACAAGCCCATTGTGGGCGAGAGCGTCTTTACGCAGGTGGCCGGCGTACATGCCGACGGCGACAACAAGCACAACCTCTACTGCAACGCCCTGCTGCCGGAGCGCTTCGGGCGAGTGCGTGAGTATGCCCTGGGCAAAAACAGCGGCAAGGCCAACATCCTGAAAAACCTGGAAGCACTGGGCCTGGAGCTGACGCCCGAGGAGACGCGCCAGGTAACGGCGCGCATCATTGCTCTGGGCGACCGCAAGCAAATCGTGACGCAGGAGGACCTGCCCTACATCATCTCCGACGTACTCAAGCACGACCTGCCGCAAAACCGTGTGCGCCTCATCAGCTACTGGGTGTCCACGGCCTACGGCCTGAAGCCGTGTGCCTCGTTCCGCATCGACATCAACGGCGTGGAATACGAAACCAACGCCACCGGCGACGGACAGTATGACGCCTTCATGCAGGGCCTCCGCCAGATTTACGTGGACCAGCTCAAGCGCCCCTTCCCGCTGCTGACGAACTACAGCGTAACCATCCCGCCGGGCGGACGCACCGACGCCTTCGTGCAGACCATCATTACCTGGAGTCTGGAGGGGCACACCTTCCGCACCCGCGGGTTTGACGCCGACCAGACCAACGCCGCCATTCAGGCCACACTCAAAATGCTCAACCTGCTTGAAAACAACTATCAGGCATAAATACATCATCACGTTTATCCATTACAACCTATATCCCATTAACACCTATTACCCATGAAACTGAACATAGCCGTACTGGCCGGTGACGGAATCGGCCCGGAAATATCCACCCAGGGTGTGGCCGTCATGAAAGCCATTGCCCAAAAGTTTAACCACGAGTTCACCTTTACGGAAGCACCGGTAGGCGCCGCCGCCATCGACGCCACGGGCGACCCCTTTCCGGAAGAAACCTACCAAACCTGCCGTCAGGCCGACGCCGTATTGTTCTCGTCAGTAGGCGACCCGAAATATGACAACGCCCCCAACGCCAAGGTGCGCCCCGAGCAGGGACTGCTGGCCATGCGCAAGAAACTGGGGCTCTTTGCCAACATCCGCCCCGTACAGACCTTCAAGTGTCTCGTACACAAGTCGCCGCTCAAGGACGAGCTGGTGAGCGGAGCCGACTTTGTGTGCATCCGCGAACTGACCGGCGGCATGTACTTCGGCGAGAAACACGAGGGCGACGACATGGCCTACGACACCAACCAGTACACCCGCCCCGAAGTGGAGCGCATCCTCAAGGTGGCCTACGAATATGCCCTGCGCCGCCGCCGTCACCTGACGGTGGTGGACAAAGCCAACGTACTGGCCTCCAGCCGTCTCTGGCGCAAGGTGGCTCAGGAAATGGCCCCGCAGTATCCCGACGTGACCACCGACTACATGTTTGTTGACAACGCTGCCATGCGCATGATTCAGGAACCCACCTTCTTTGACGTGATGGTGACGGAAAACACCTTCGGCGACATCCTGACCGACGAGGGATCCTGCATCACGGGCTCCATGGGCCTGCTGCCCTCAGCCTCCACGGGCGAGAGCACACCGGTATTCGAGCCCATCCACGGCTCATGGCCGCAGGCCAAGGGGCTGAACATTGCCAACCCGCTGGCGCAGATTCTCTCGGCAGCCATGCTGCTGGAATACTTCGATCTCAAGGACGAGGCCCGTCTGGTGCGCCAGGCCGTCGACGCCAGTCTCGACGCCAACGTACGCACGCCCGAAATTCAGGTGGAAGGCGGCGCCCGCTACGGCACGCGCGAGGTAGGCGCATGGATTGTAGAATATATTGCCAAAGCCTGAGTCGGCAAGGCAGGCACTTTGTTGAAACAAGGTCGGACTTGGCTGAAAAAAAGTGCCGGACAGTTTCCACAAAGTGCCGGCAAGACAAAACCGGGGTGGTTTGGAACCGATGTTCCGAGCCACCCCGGTTTCGTTTCCTGCCCGGTAGAACCGACAAATATGGCGGCTGACTGACGGCAAACCGGCAGAAAATCGTATTTTTGCGACATACGCCAGGCTGGGCCCGGCAGCAACCGGCTTCAAGCCGCCGCACGCCACGCCCGGCCCTTGCCCTAAAATGAACACCCATGAAAAAGAACACATCACCCGCATCCCCCAGAAAATCGCTGGCCCAGCAGGTAGCCCAGCAGTTGCAACAACAAATTGAAAGCGGCCGGCTGGCCGTTGGTGAACAGCTGCCCACCGAGCCCGCACTGATGAAGCAGTATGGCGTGGGCCGGTCCACGGTGCGCGAAGCCGTACGCATGCTGATGAACACGGGACAGGTGAGTGTTCAGCAGGGCCGGGGCACGTTTGTGCTGCGCCGCACGCCGGCCGGAGAGTCACTCAGCCAAAGGCTGGAACGCGCCCTTCCGGACGAAAGCGCCGAGGTACTGGCGCTGCTGGAGGGCATGATGGCCCGCCTGGCCGCCAACCGGCGCACTGCCGAACAGCTGAACCGGATGGACGAGACGCTGCTGCGCCGACGTCAGATGGCCGAACGCCACGATGCCCACGGGGTGGACGAAACGGAGCAGCAGTTCTACGACCTGCTGGCCCGGGCTGCCGGCAACCCGCTGCTGACCGACCTCCATCACGCACTGGCCCACAGCCTCCGCACCCGCACCGCCCCGTCTGGCTCACAGCCCGAAACAGACGACGACCTGCAAGCCATGTACGAAAACCTCGTCAGACAAATTACGGAACAAAACGCCAAAAAGTCGGGCAAGATTGCCCAGAACATACGCACTGCTCACCACTGAAAACGCCCCCTATTCCCCACCCTATCCGCCTTATGGTACACACGCCCCTCACATTCCGCCAGATTTACGACTCACCCCTCGGGCGCCTGACGCTAAGCAGCAACGGACAGGCCCTTACAGGACTGTGGATGGAAGGTCAGCAACACTTCCCGGCCGACGCCGACACCTGGCCGCTGACGGCCCTGCCCGTGTTTGACATGACCATGGCGTGGCTCGACCAGTATTTCGGCGGAGCAGACCCGCAAGTGCCGCTCCCCCCGCTTTTGCCTGCCGGCACGCCCTTTCAGCAAGCCGTATGGCACATGCTGACTGAAATCTGCCGGGGCACGACGGTAACATACGGCCAGCTGGCCGTACGGTTGGGCCAGCTGCGCCACGGCAGCCCCCCAGCCGGCAGCCCGGGCCGTAGGCCATGCCGTAGGGCGCAACCCCATCAGCATACTGATACCGTGCCACCGCGTAGTGGGCGCCGGCGGACAACTTACCGGATATGCCGGCGGACTGAGCCGAAAACGCTGGCTGCTGACCCACGAAGGGGTTTTCAAGAAACCATGCCGGCCATAAAACAGGCCCCACCCCGGCAAAGACGGCCGGCTTATCCCCCGTAAGGACACAAAAACCTGCATTTTTTCTTTGTCTTTCAAACGCCTTGTGCTAACTTTGCTACGTCATTTGCGGCCCTCAGAAAAAGGTCTTCCGGCCCCTGCCCGCTTAACCCGAACAGGCACTGCCGGAAAAAACATCACAGCATATCAAAACAACACCAATGGAATATAACTTCAAGGAAATTGAACAGAAATGGCAAAAAGCCTGGGTAGAAAACAAGACCTACCACGTAGAAGAAGACAAGACACGCAAAAAGTACTACGTGCTCAACATGTTCCCCTATCCGTCGGGAGCCGGTCTGCACGTAGGCCACCCCTTAGGCTACATTGCCTCTGACATATACGCGCGCTACAAGCGCCTGAACGGCTACAACGTGCTCAACCCCATGGGATACGATGCCTACGGACTGCCCGCCGAGCAATATGCCATACAGACCGGACAGCACCCGGCCATCACCACCGTGAACAACATCAACCGCTACCGCAGCCAGCTGGACAAGATTGGATTCTCGTTCGACTGGGACCGCGAGGTGCGCACCTGCGACCCGAAATATTACCACTGGACACAATGGGCCTTCCAGCTGATGTTCAACAGCTACTACAACAACGAGACCCAAAAGGCCGAGCCGATTGAAAAACTGACCGAACACCTCAAGGCTCACGGCACCGAGGGCCTGAACGCCGCACAGACGGAAGAACTGCACCTGAGTGCCGCCGAATGGAACGCCATGAGCGACGTGGAGCAGCAACAGGTGCTGATGAATTACCGCATTGCCTACCTGGGCGAGACGATGGTAAACTGGTGCCCCAAACTCGGCACGGTGCTGGCCAACGACGAGGTGGTTGACGGCGTGTCGGAACGCGGCGGCTTCCCGGTGGTACAGAAAAAGATGAAACAGTGGTGCCTGCGCGTATCAGCCTATGCCCAGCGCCTGCTCGACGGCCTGGAAACCATCAACTGGACCGACAGCCTGAAGGAGACGCAGCGCAACTGGATTGGCCGCTCGGAGGGTACGGAGGTAGAGTTCAGCGTGAAGGACAGCGACGTTCGCTTCACCATCTTCACCACCCGTGCCGACACCATGTTCGGCGTGACCTTCATGGTACTGGCTCCCGAGAGCCCACTGGTAGAAACTCTCACCACCGCCGACCATGAGGCCGAGGTAAAAGCCTATCTGGAAGCTACAAAAAAGCGCACGGAGCGCGAGCGCATCATGGACCGCAAGGTGACGGGCGTATTCAGCGGCTCCTACGCCATCAACCCCTTTACGGGCGAAGCCATCCCCGTATGGATCAGCGACTACGTACTGGCCGGCTACGGCACGGGAGCCATCATGGCCGTACCGGCACACGACAGCCGCGACTACGCCTTTGCCCGCCACTTCAACCTGCCGGTTATCCCGCTCATTGAGGGCTGCGACGTAAGCGAGAGCAGCTACGACGCCAAGGAAGGCACCGTCTGCAACTCTCCGCGCCCCGACGTGAAGCCGTACATCGACTTCTCGCTCAACGGCCTGAGCGTCAAGGAGGCCATTGCCGCCACCAAGAAATACGTGGCCGAGCACAAACTGGGCCGCGTCAAGGTGAACTACCGCCTGCGCGACGCCATCTTCAGCCGCCAGCGCTACTGGGGCGAGCCGTTCCCCGTGTACTACAAAGACGGCATGCCGCAGATGGTACCTTCAGAGTGCCTGCCGCTGGAGCTGCCGGAAATTGAAAAATTCGAGCCGACCGAAACCGGCGAACCGCCCTTGGGACACGCCCGCAAATGGGCCTGGGACACGGCCCACAACTGCGTGGTGGAGAACAGCCTCATTGACCAGCAGACCGTGTTCCCCCTCGAACTGAACACCATGCCGGGCTTTGCCGGCTCGTCAGCCTACTACCTGCGCTACATGGACCCGCACAACGACAAGGCCCTCATCAGCAAGGAAGCCGACGAATACTGGCGCGAGGTTGACCTGTACGTAGGCGGTACGGAGCACGCCACCGGTCACCTCATCTACAGCCGTTTCTGGAACAAGTTCCTGCACGACTACGGATACTCCTGCGTGGAAGAGCCGTTCAAGAAGCTCGTGAACCAGGGCATGATTCAGGGTCGCTCCAACTTTGTGTACCGCATCAAGGACACCGAGACCTACGTGTCCTGCGGCCTCAAGGAACAGTACGACGTGACGCCCATTCACGTGGACGTAAACATCGTACAGAACGACGTGCTCGACATCGAAGCCTTCAAGCAGTGGCGCCCCGAATACAAGGATGCCGAATTCATTCTGGAGGACGGTAAATACATTTGCGGCTGGGCTGTGGAGAAGATGTCAAAATCCATGTACAACGTGGTCAACCCCGACCTGATTGTCGAAAAATACGGTGCCGACACGCTGCGTCTGTACGAAATGTTCCTGGGCCCCATCAACCAGAGCAAGCCCTGGGATTCTAACGGTATTGACGGTTGCTCACGCTTCCTGCGCAAATTGTGGAATCTTTACTGGCACAATGACGAACTGACCGTGACAGATGACAAACCTTCGGAAGCATCACTCAAAACACTGCACAAACTCATCAAGAAAGTAACGTCGGACATCGAGGAATTCTCTTACAACACCTCTATTTCGGCTTTCATGATTGCCGTAAGTGAGCTGGCCCAGCAAAAGTGCCACTCCCGTGAAGTATTGCAGACACTTTCCGTATTGATTGCTCCGTTCACGCCGCATATTGCCGAAGAGCTTTGGAACCTGACCGGCGGCCAGGGCAGCGTATGTGATGCCGCATGGCCACAAGCCAACGAAGAATACCTCAAGGAAAACAACGTGACGCTGAGCATTTCGTTCAACGGGAAAACACGTTTTACCATGGACTTCCCCGTCGATATGCCGGTAGCCGACATCCAAAAGGCTGCCCTCGAAGCTGAAGCCTCACAGAAATATCTTGCAGGCATGACTGTGGTAAAAGTCATCGTCGTGCCCGGACGAATTGTAAATATTGTACTGAAAAAATGATACGAAACATTCACCTCAGCTTTAAAGAAGAACTCAGCGACTATTTATTCATTACGATAGGTTTGCTGGGATATACCATCGGCTTTACTTGCTTTCAGCTGCCCTACCAAATTACGACGGGCGGCGTAGCCGGTGCGGGTGCCGTCATTTTCTATGCTACCGGCCTACCTGTGCACTACACGTTCTTTGCCGTCAACATCATTCTGTTGTCAATAGCCATTAAGATTCTGGGTCTGAAATTCTGCATGAAAACAATCTATGCCGTAATCATGCTGACCATATTTCTGGCCTTGGGCCAACAGGGAATGTACGAATTCGGTCAGCTCAACCCCGGCGTATACGAACTAAGTGCTCAGAAATTGCCTAAATTGCTGGGAGATCAAAGTTTCATGGCCTGTGTCATCGGTGCTGCGCTCGAAGGTATTGCTCTGGGCATCGTCTTTCTGAACAACGGAAGTACAGGCGGCACGGATATCATTGCAGCCATAGTCAACAAATACCGCGACGTGACAATGGGACAGATGATGATGTTCTGCGACATTATTATCATTTCCTCCAGTCTTTTTATTCCGACCGGCAACATCCAGAATGTGCTCTACGGCTATTGTACGCTGATAATCTCGAACCTGCTGATTGATTATGTCATGGACCGTGGCCGGCAATCTGTACAGTTCCTGATATTCTCGGAAAAGTATGATATCATTGCCGCTGAAATCAATAAAACCGGACGCGGCGTAACAGTACTCAACGGTCAGGGCTGGTACACCAAGCAAGACCGCAAGGTGCTCGTAGTTTTGGCAAAAAAACGCGAAAGCACCAACCTTTTCCGTATCATCAAGAGGATTGACAGCGATGCTTTCGTTTCGCAGAGCAAGGTAATCGGTGTATTCGGCGAAGGATTCGACAAAATTAAAGTCAAAGCAAAAAAGGGAAAGGAGTAAGCGCCGTCAGGCCACTCCCCGACTCTACACACGGCGAGCTGCATGCCCGCCGTTTTTAATTTAACCCAAACCACTTTTTACATGAACGCTACAAAACCCACATTTGTTTTTGCAACAAACAACGCCCACAAACTTTCTGAAATCAAAAGCATCGTCGGCGAACATATCGCCATCCGCTCGCTTGAAGAAATTGGCTGCCATGCCGACATACCCGAAACGGCCGATACGCTCGAAGGCAATGCCCTGCAAAAGGCTCACTATATCTACGATCACTATCACTGCGCCTGTTTTGCCGACGACACAGGTCTGGAAGTAGAAGCGCTGAACGGAGCCCCGGGAGTGCATACGGCCCGCTATGCCTACCCCGACCGTCATGATCCGGAAGCCAACACGGCCAAACTGCTGCAGAAACTGAAAGAAAAAGACAACCGGAAGGCAAGATTTCGCACCGTTATCGCGTTAATAGAAGAAGACGGCACCGAACATTTGTTCGAAGGACGGGTGGAAGGTGAGATTGCCACAGAGAAAAGAGGCGAAAAAGGTTTTGGCTACGACCCCGTTTTCATTCCTGAAGAAGGTAACGAAACTTTTGCGGAAATGGGAGTAGAAAAGAAGAACCAAATCAGCCACCGGGCCCAGGCCGTCCAGAAGTTGTGTGCCTATCTGCAGCAACACTAACCCGCTCTGTTCCCGCTATCCGATAAAGCGGACAGGTCACATTGCCATTCATCCCATATGAAACAGAAAAGAGCACTACTCACCCTTTGGGCCTCAGCCCTGCTTGCACTGCCGATGCAGGCGCAGCAAACCGGCGAATGGGTAACCCACGATGCCTATCATGATGCTACGGCCTGCACCATGGCCGGTCCGCTGGTATTTGGACTGTACGACAGCCACCTCATGAGCTATGATACCGAAACGGAAGAAGTTCGCACCTACTCCCGGCTGCAAGGCCTGCACGGCAACCAGATACGCTGCATGGCCTACTGCCCGTCGCGTGAACAAATCATACTGATGTACACTGACGCCAACATCGACCTGCTCTCAACCCGTACGGGCGACGTATACAACATTCCGCAGCTCCGCTCGAGTAACCTCACAACCAACAGTACTACCAACATCAACGTGGTTGGCGACCAGGCCTACATCGGTCTGGACGGCGGTGTGGCTATTATAGATATCGGGCAGCAAATCCTCAAGGCATTCTACCAAATTGATCAAAACGTGGTGTCAGCCACGGCTGCCCACGGCTACCTTTATGCCGCCACGTCGAACGACGGACTGTATTTCGGCAAACTCACCGACAACCTGCACGACAAGGCCTACTGGAAGCACCAACACGCAAGATGGGCGCTTTCGCAGGTCACCACGTTCCAGGACTGCCTGTTTATTCGCGGCAACGGCTCCATGCTGATGCGCCGCACGGCCGCCGACACCATAGCCTCGACCATCACCACCGAAGGCATGACCTACATGAATGCCAACAGCCAGGGGCTGGTGGCCGGAAATGCGCAAAAGCTGCTTTTCTTCAGCCAGGCCACAGGTGAGGCGCAGACCCACACCACAGGTCCGCAAACCGGGCAGTACGCCATGGTCACCCCGGCCTCCGCCCAAAGTTTCTGGGCTGCCGCCAACACGCGCGGCCTGCTTCAGCTGCAGGCCTCCTCGCAGGCTGACACCCTAGTGGCCGCTGCCCATGGCATCAGCTTCAGCGGCCCCGTGCGCGACCTCTGCTATTACATGCGTGAGGACCAGAACGACGTGCTCATTGCCGGCGGATACATGGACTACTCCGGCACCCGCCACCCCGGTACCATCATGAGTTACGACGGACAAACCTGGAAATCATGGCAGGAAGACGGCATCAGCAGCCTTACCGGACTTCCCTATGCCGACATTACCAGCGTGGTGCGCAGCCAGTCCGACAATACCTGCCTCTACGCCACCTCGGCCGACGGCGGCATGTATGTATTCAAGGACTACCGCTACAACATGCTTTACGACGAGAGTAACTCTACCCTTAAATCAGCCATCAAGGGCAACCCCCTCTACGTCCGCACCAACGGACTCAACTATGACCAGGAAGGCAACCTCTGGCTCCTGAACCAGGAGGCAGACAACACGCTCCACGCCCTGTTGCCCGACGGTACCTGGAAAGCCTTCTACAATGCAAGCTTTACCCAGATTCCTACTCCCGAAAAGACATACGTCGACCCGCAAAGCCGGATATGGGCCACGTCACGCCGTACCGTAGGCACGAAAAACGGCGGTGTGCTCTGCTTCGACTACAACCATACGCTCAATGACGAATCAGACGACCAGTGGACCTTCCGTTCCTCCGTCACCAACCAGGACGGCACTTCCGTCACCTTTGGCGAGGTATATGCCCTTACGCCCGACCGCAACGGAGCCATCTGGATTGGCTGTTCGGCCGGCGTACTGGTCATTGACAACCCCGACCTCTGGAGCAGCAGCAACTGCTACGTGACGCAGCCCAAGATTCCACGCAACGACGGCACCAACTATGCCGACTACCTGCTGCAAAACATCGACGTCACGGCCATATGCGTCGATGCCGAAAACCGCAAATGGATAGGCACCGCCTCAGGAGGGCTCTACCTGTTCAACGCCGACGGGACCGAAGAGCTGGGCCATTTTACGACCGACAACTCACCGCTGCCCTCCAACCTCATCTACTCCATAGCCATCGTCCCCTCCACAGGCGAAGTACTCGTGGGCACCGACAAGGGCATGGCCGGCTACATGAGCGGAGTCAGCGCTTCGGGCATCACGGGCTCCAAGCTCAAGGTCAGCCCCAACCCCGTGCGCCCCGACTACTACGGCCCCATCAGCATCAAGGGGCTTCCGCCCGGCGCCGACCTGAAAATCATATCCGTCAGCGGACAGGTGGTGGCCAGCGGAAAATCAGACACCGGCAGTTTTGAATGGAACGGGCTCGACCGCAGCGGACGCCGCCCCTCAAGCGGCGTGTACACCATCGTGCTGACCGACTCCGGCGGCAAACACGCCGCATCCGGACAAATTACCATATTGCGCTAAACGAACGTAAAAAGCATACTTTTTCACACAAAAACGCGCAAAAAGAGTTTTTTTCCCCCACGCACGGCAAAAAAAGCAGCAAAAAGTTTGTCAATCACAATAAGTTGCTCTATATTTGCGAATAAGAATAAACTTTACCTCAACAAAAGGAAAGAAAAATATACTATCAAAACATTTATATTATGAACAAAACAGAACTCATTAATGCCATTGCCGAAAACGCAGGCCTCGCTAAAACAGATGCCAAAAAAGCACTTGAAGCCACTTTGGGCGCCATTGCTGAAGCCGTAAAAAAAGGTGACAAAGTTGCCCTCATCGGTTTTGGCACGTTCTCCGTTTCAGAACGTCCCGCCCGCACTGGCATTAACCCTGCCACTGGTGCAAAAATTGAAATTGCCGCTAAGAAAGTGGTAAAATTCAAAGCCGGTGCCGAATTGGCCGACAGCGTACAGTAAGCACAACCTACTACGCAAGTGGCCGCCCCGAAAGCGGCTACGATACGTAAAAACAGAACACGCATGTTTTCTGCCGGACCCGTCAGACGGGAATGGCGGAAAACATGTTTTTTATGCCCCCACGTCATCCGCCACCCGTCCGCCCGCCGAACACGGCGGCGGATAAAAAAAACACGGCGGCGGGAAAATGGAAAAAGATGCCGCCCTTTTCCATTTTCCCGCCGGCCGGTTTCCTGCACCTCCGGCACTCCCCGTCGTCCGGCCTGCAAGGCTTTGTGCATCACGCCTTTTTCCTCAGCCCCTCGCAAACCTGCCGGCACATCTTAAAAACATGAAAAAGTTGGACTTTCGTTTCTCTCTTCGCTGGGTTTGCACTAAATTTGCACCTGATTAGCAAGCAACAAAATAAAAACCACATAAATTCAACAAAAAAGATGGCGCAAGAAGACGTTTTCAAGAAAATAGTATCTCATTGCAAGGAATATGGTTTTGTATTCCCCTCAAGTGACATTTACGACGGACTGGGCGCAGTTTACGACTACGGACAGAACGGCGTGGAACTCAAAAACAACATCAAACAGTATTGGTGGCAAAGTATGGTTTGCCTGCACGAAAACATTGTAGGAATTGACAGCGCCATTTTCATGCACCCCACCATTTGGAAAGCATCCGGCCATGTTGATGCGTTCAATGACCCGCTCATCGACAACCGCGACAGCAAGAAACGCTACCGCGCTGACGTGCTCATTGAAGACCAGATTGCCAAATACGAAGAAAAAATCAATAAAGAGGTAGCCAAAGCCGCCAAGCGCTTCGGCGATGCCTTCGACGAGCAGAAATTCCGCGAGACCAACCCCCGCGTGCTCGAACACCAGGCCAAGCGTGACGCGCTCCACACACGCTATGCCGAGGCCATGAACAAGATGGACCTCAACGAACTCAAGCAGATTATTCTGGATGAAGAAATCGTATGCCCCATCAGCGGCACACGCAACTGGACCGACGTACGCCAGTTCAACCTCATGTTCAAAACCGAAGTAGGTTCCACAGCCGACGGCGCATCAACCATTTACCTGCGTCCCGAAACGGCTCAGGGTATCTTTGTCAACTACCTCAACGTGCAGAAAACCGGACGCATGAAGCTGCCCTTCGGTATTGCCCAGATTGGCAAAGCCTTCCGTAACGAAATCGTAGCCCGCCAGTTCATCTTCCGCATGCGTGAATTTGAACAGATGGAAATGCAGTTCTTCGTGAAGCCGGGTACGGAAATCGAATGGTTCAACAAATGGAAGGAAACCCGTATGAAATGGCACCAGGCCCTGGGCTTCGGCGCCGAGAACTACCGTTTCCACGACCACGAAAAGCTGGCCCACTACGCCAACGCCGCCTGCGACATCGAATTCAAGATGCCGTTCGGATTCAAAGAAGTGGAAGGTATCCACAGCCGCACGGATTTCGACCTGAAGCAGCATGAAAAATTCTCCGGCCGCTCCATCAAATACTTTGACCCCGAAACCAACGAGAGCTACACGCCGTACGACATCGAAACCTCAATCGGCGTTGACCGCATGTTCCTGAGCGTCATGTGCCACAGCTACTGCGAGGAGAAACTCGAGAACGGCGAAACCCGCGTAGTGCTGCGCCTGCCGGCCGCACTGGCTCCGGTAAAACTGGCCGTCATGCCGCTGGTCAAGAAAGACGGACTGCCCGAAATCGCACGTACCATCATGAACGACCTGCGCTTCCACTTCAACTGCCAGTATGACGAGAAAGACTCCATAGGCAAGCGCTACCGCCGTCAGGATGCCATCGGTACGCCTTTCTGCGCAACCATTGACCACGACACGCCCAACGACCACTGCGTCACCCTGCGCAACCGCGACACCATGCAACAGGAACGTGTGCCCATAGCCGAGCTGCGCAGCCGCCTGGAAGAGCAAGTCAGCATCACCTCGCTGCTCAAGAAACTCTGCTAAGCCACTCCGCCCGCTTCGCGGCACTACAGCCCCCGAAAGCGACATTAAATACGGATTACAAAAGAACAAACCGATGATAAAATTCAAACTGCACCTGCTCCTGGCCATTCTGCTCGGCCTGGGCGGCATTACCTCGTGCAGCGAGCACGAAGAGGAAGACCCGCAATACGCCAACTGGCAAATCCGCAACCAGGATTACTTTGTCAGCACCATGCAAAAGGCCAAAGACTCCATCGCTGCCAGCCAGCAGGCGTGGGGCAACGACTGGGAAAGCCACTGCAACTGGCGCACCTTCAAATCAACTTCGTTCAGCAGCGACGTAGCCGGTGACATAACCGACTCCATCTGTGTAGAAATCATTGAAAAAGGCACCGGAAGCGGCTGCCCGCTCTACACAGACTCCGTACGCATCAACTACCGCGGTCTGCTGATGACCACCGTCAACAGTCTGGGCGATACGGTCAACACCGTTTTTGACCACTCCGGACTTTACGAAGATTTTGAGCGTGTGTTCAATCCCGCCACGGCACGCCCCGTCACGATGGCCGTATCCAGTTCCATCCGCGGTATGGCCACGGCTCTGCAGCACATGCACATCGGCGACCTGTGGCGCATCTACGTGCCCTACCAATTGGGTTACTCCAGCACGGCTCAGGATGAAATTCCGGCCTACTCCACCCTGATTTTCGAGGTACAGCTGAAAGCCTATTGCCGCAAGGGCAGCAGCCTGCCCGAGTGGAACTAAAGGGCACACAGCCCCAAGGCAGTCATAAAAAAATACGGCGGAAGCAGAATTCCCTGCCGCGCTTCAATACCGTGAGCGCTGCAAAACTGAGGATTCTGCTTCCGCCGTTTCCGTTGCTCCCGTTTTTTTTACGGAAGCACGTTCCGGCAGCAGGCCTTACAGAGCCATGTCGTAACGTTTCTCCACCACAACCCAGTCAATAAGATTCCAGAGCAGGTCAACATATTCGGCCCGCCGGTTGCGATAGTCAATGTAGTAGGCATGTTCCCACACGTCAATGCAAAGCAACGGCACGAGCCCTTCACGCAGCGGGTTTCCGGCGTTGGACATTGCCTTGATTTCCAGTTTTCCGTGCGGTGTCAACGAAAGCCAGGCCCAGCCCGAGCCGAACAGTCCCACGGCAGCAGCCGTAAGTTGCGTTTTCATCTGTTCAAAACTGCCAAAGCTCTGCTCCACGGCTTTGGCCATATTGCCCACCGGCGCCTTAAGTGCTTTTTGGGGCGGGCAAAGCTGCGTAAAAAACAGGGTGTGGTTCATCACCTGCGCAGCGTTGTTGAAAAGCGGCCCGTCGGGCTGCGTTCTGATCAGTTCCTCCAAACTCATCCCGGCCTGCGGCGTACCCGCTACCATCTGTTGCACGTTGTTGACATAAGTCTGCAGGTGTTTGCCATAATGAAAATCAATTGTCTCCATACTCATGTAGGGCGACAGCTGTTCCTTTCCATACGCTAAAAGCGGCATTTCGTTTTTCATATACTTGTTCGTTTAATAGGTTGTCCGTTCAGTGTTTTTCAGTTTCAAGTCCCCCAAATTTAATTTTTCGCCCTGACATAAACAAAGATTTTAACCGAAAATATCATGCCGGACGGGCAAAAAGACCTTCATCCGGCCTCATATGCCGCAACTCCGGGACCCGTTGCCTGCCTGCGGTAAAAAAACAGGTCCAGTTTTTTTATTTTCGGACGGTTTGCACTAACTTTGCCTCAGTATTAACAAAACCGCAAGATACGCCCTATGGAAATCAAGATTCAATCGCCGGCCCAGCTGCCTGAAGCTGCCAAACAATTTGTTCAGGCCATGGACCAGAACACCGTGTTTGCCTTCTACGGCAAGATGGGTGCCGGCAAGACAACGTTTATCAAAGCCATTTGTGAGGAGCTTGGCGTGACCGACGTGATTAACTCACCCACGTTTTCCATCGTCAACGAATACCGCTCCGATACCACCGGCGAGCTCATCTACCACTTCGACTTTTATCGGATCAAGAAAATAGAGGAAGTTTACGACATGGGCTACGAGGACTACTTTGACTCCGGCGCCGTATGCTTTATTGAATGGCCCGAACTCATTGACGACCTGCTTCCGGGCGACGCCGTAAAGGTCAGCATTACGGAGCAGGAAGACGGCAGCCGCATCGTCAGCTTTTAGCGAAGCGACACGGCACCTCCCCGACGTACAGCAGCCGGCACGCCTCCCGAAAAAGGGGCACGTGCCGGCTGTTTTTATGTCCCGCCGCAAAGCCCTGCAGCCGCATGAGCCGCCCCCCAAAAAAGACGCCGCTACTGCCGCCCGGAAACATCGGCCCGCAAGACAAACAAACCGGCATGCAGTTTTTCTCTGAAGGCACGTCGTGCGATTGATCCGGCACCTTGTTTTCACGACTTCCGCCTCCCGCCCACTCCCGCAGCCGAAAAGGCTCGCTGAGCTTGCCTCGACAGGCCCGGCAGGCTTCACCCCCGCCGGGCAGGCAGGAGGATTAACCAGACAATCGCGCCGCAAGGGTTTTGAAAACTGCATTTTCATTTGCCCTTGCGCGCGCCTTTTTGTATATTTGCAAATTAAATTGCGAATAAAATACGCTATTGCGTCTTACCGTTCACGTTATGAATATCATTGACCAAATCACCTCAACCCGCCAAACGGCCTTCTCCTTTGAAGTGCTGCCGCCCCTGAAAGGCACAGGAACTGAGCAACTGTACAACAATATCGAACGCCTGATGGAGTTCGGGCCCAGCTACATCAACATCACCACCCATCGCTCGGAATACGTCTACAAGGACCTGGGCAACGGACTGATGCAGCGCGAGCGCCTGCGCCGCCGTCCGGGCACGGTGGCTGTGGCTGCCGCCATCCAGCAAAAATTCAAAGTGCCGGTGGTGCCGCACATCCTGTGCAGCGGGTTCACGCGTGAGGAGACGGAGTACGTATTGCTCGAACTGCAGTTTCTGGGCATCCGCAACCTGCTGGCCCTGCGCGGCGACAAGGCCAAGGAAGACAACGTGTTCAAACCCGTTGAAGGCGGCTATTCACACACCACCGAACTGCTGGGACAGATTAACCGCTTCAACGAGGGGTTCTTTGAAAACGGCGACCCCATCAAGGTGCCGGGCGTACCGTTTGACTACGGCGTGGCCTGCTACCCCGAAAAGCATGAGGAAGCCCCCAATGAAGAGACCGACCTGGGCTGGTTCAAGCGCAAGGTGGAACTGGGTGCCCAATATGGCGTGACACAGCTGTTTTACGACAACCAGAAGTTTTTCCGTTTCGTTGAGCGGGCACGTCAGGCCGGCATTACGGTGCCCATCATTCCGGGCATCAAGCCCCTGAGCCGCCTTTCGCAGATTACGGTGGTGCCCAAGACGTTCCACTGCGACCTGCCCGAGCCGCTCACACACGAGTTGATCAAGTGCAAGACCGACGACGAGGTGAAGGCCGTGGGCATAGAATGGGGCGTGCAGCAATGCCGCGAACTGATTCAGCACGGCGTGCCGAGTCTGCACTTCTACACCGTGTCGGCCGTCGACAGCATCTGCCAGATAGCCCGGCAAATTTATTAATTCGTAAGACAGGCATCATGAAGTTCAGCGAAGTATTGGGACAAGACGACATCAAGCAGCAGCTCCGCCTCATGGCAGCCGGAGGAAAACTGCCCCATGCCCTGCTCTTCGGCGGCCCCGAGGGATGCGGCAAGCTGCCCATGGCTCTGGCCTTTGCCTCCTATCTGCTTTGCCAGCATCCCGAGAACGGCGAAGACAGCTGCGGACGGTGTAACAGCTGCATGATGCTCAAAAAGTTTGCCCACCCCGACCTGCATTTTACCTATCCCGTCATCAAGGCCAAAGGACACAGCGGCGAGCCCCTCAGCGCACACTATCTGGAGGAATGGCGCCAGCTGTTGTGCCAAAATCCTTACTTTGACCTCCCGACATGGCTCAAAAGCCTGGGAATTGAAAATCAGCAGGCCCAGATTTATGCGGCGCAGGGACAGGAAATACTGCAGAACCTCAGCCTCAAGTCCAGTCAGGGCGGATACAAAATCGTTATCATCTGGCTGCCGGAGCTCATGCATCCCGTAGCAGCCAACAAACTGCTGAAAATCATTGAAGAGCCACCCGCCGGAACCCTCTTCATGCTGGTATCGGAAAAGCCCGATAAAGTGCTGGGCACCATTGTCAGCCGTACGCAGTATGTCGAGTTCAAGCCCTTGCCCGAAGCGCTGATATCCCGCTACCTGCAGGAACACAACGGTCTGCAGGCGGCCGACGCCAACGACGTGGCCCACTTTTCGCAAGGCAATCTCGTCAGGGCCGGGCAGCAACTGATGGCCAACCGCGACACCAATCTGTTTTTCGACCTTTTTGTGCTGCTGATGCGCCTGAGCTATTCGCGCAAGGTAAAAGACCTGATGGAATGGAGCGAGCAGGTAGGCTCGTGGGGACGCGAAAAACAGAAAAACTTTCTGACCTACTGCCAGCGGATGGTGCGCGAAAACTTTATCTACAACTTCAGGCGGCCCCAAATGAACCACATGGAACAAAAGGAAGCCGACTTTGCCGTGCGGTTTGCCCGCTTTGTCAACGAGCGCAACGTAATCGGCATTATGGACGAGTTTGCCGCGGCCCAGCGCGACATTGAGCAGAACGCCAACGCCCGCATCGTGCTTTTCGACCTGGCGCTGCACATCATTGTACTGCTCATCAAATAATCCCGCACCCCAGGGGGCAGCCCAAACTGCCCCTACAACATATAAATTCCTATTAAAACGTAAAAACGACCTATGGACGATTTTAAAAACGACAGCAGCATGCATGGTTTTGCCGCCTCTGGATGCGGCCGGCAGGACAAGCAGCTGAACACATACGACTATCTGGCCGGAACCCCCGGCCATGACGACCACTGCGACCTGGTGGAAGTACAGTTTAAGAACACCCGCAAGGGATACTACCGCAACGACAACCACATACCCCTGGTTAAAGGCGACATCGTAGCCGTTGAAGCCAGCCCGGGACACGACATCGGCGTGGTGTCACTCACCGGCCGCCTCGTACCGCTGCAAATGAAAAAAGCCTGCCTCAAGGCCGGTACGGAAATCAAGCGCATATATCGCATGGCCAAGCCCGTAGACCTGGAAAAATACGAGGAGGCCAAGGCGCGCGAACACGACACCATGATACGCTCCCGCCAGATAGCCAACGAACTGGGACTGGAAATGAAAATAGGTGACGTAGAGTATCAGGGCGACGGCAACAAAGCCATCTTCTACTACATTGCCGACAACCGCGTGGACTTCCGAAAACTCATCAAGGTTTTGGCCGACACGTTCCACGTACGCATCGAAATGAAACAAATCGGGGCACGTCAGGAAGCCGGACGCATAGGCGGTATAGGCCCGTGCGGGCGCGAACTGTGCTGCGCCACATGGATGAAGAACTTTATTTCGGTATCCACTGCTGCCGCACGCCTGCAGGACATTTCACTCAACCCCCAGAAACTGGCCGGACAATGTGCCAAGCTGAAATGCTGCCTCAACTATGAGTACGCCACCTATGCCGAAGCCTCACGCAAACTGCCCAGCCGCGAAATGCCACTCGAGACACAGGACGGCACCTACTACTTTTTCAAGGCAGACATACTGGCCGGTATGGTAAGCTACAGTACAGATAAGCGCCTGGCCGCCAACGTCAAGACCATCACGGCCCAGCGGGCTCTGGAAATCATACAGATGAATCACCGCGGCGAAAAGCCCGTATCACTGGAAGAAGAAACTGAAAACACACTTCCACAACAGCCTGTGGATTTGGTTGAGCAAAACAGCCTGACCCGCTTTGACCGCAGCAAACGCCGCAAGAAAAACAACAAACACAACGGACGAAAAGGGCAAAACGGCGAGAACAAGGCGGCGCAGACAGAAGCGGCTGGCGCACCCGCCGGAGAGCAACGTGCGGAACGTAACAACCGGCGAAACGGCAACCGCTCAAACAACGGCAACCGGCCACGACGAGAGCAAAAGTCCGACGAAACGGGTAAAGGAAACGGCAAACAAGCAACGGGAGCAAATCAGACGGAAGCCAAACAACAATAACCCCATACATGCCATGACAACCGCCATGAAACGACACCGCTGTTTCATCCTATATGCCGTACTGAGCCTGTTATTACTGGGCTCGTGTACGTCATCTGTATGTTATCATCACTACCGTCCGGTTCCGGCCGAGGGATGGGAGCATGGCGACACCGTCCTCTTTATTGTCGACACCGTGTCACAAAGCGGCAACTACCAGTTTGAGCTCGGCGTGCGTACTACGCCCAAATTTCCATTCCAGAAACTCTGGCTGGTGGTTGACCGCCAGTTTACAAACCCCGACACCTTCCGCCGTGATACCATAGAATGTGTAGTGGCTACCCCGGAAGGAAACATTACGGGAAAAGGCGTGAGTCTTTACTCCTATGCCTTCAAGCTGCCGCCCATGCCTTTGCAGCAAGGACAAACGGGACATATCATCGTCAGCCACATCATGCGCAGCGACCTGCTTACAGGCGTATCCGACATCGGCATTAAGATTGAGAGATAAGCTGCAGGCAAGGCCTCCGTCCTTACAAACCATTCATCCAACGCCAACCGGCAATCTGCATGAACTTGTTGTTCTGACAGATTGCCGGTTGACGTTATACCTATTACTTGTAAGGGCTGTACTGTCCTGTGAAAAAAAAGACGAAACAGACATTTATTCATTTTGTACTTCCCTCTGCAAGCAGTATCTTTGCAGTCGGAAAAAAAGAAAATTCAATCCCTCATGATTGACACACGGCATATTCACATTAAAGATTACAACTACGAACTGCCAGACGAGCGGATAGCCAAATATCCGCTCCCCGAACGCGACAGCTCAAAACTCCTGCTCTACAAGCACGGTCAAATCAGCCATACCATATTCCGCCAGTTGCCCGAACAGCTCAAGGCGGATGAGCTGATGGTGTTTAACAACACACGCGTCATCCAGGCTCGCCTTCATTTCCGGAAAACCTCGGGCGCACTGATTGAGGTTTTCTGTCTGGAACCCTACCAGCCCCACGATTACGCCCTCATGTTTACCCAAACCGGCTCCTGCCAGTGGCTCTGCATGGTGGGCAATCTGAAAAAGTGGAAGGAAGGTCCGCTAAGCCGCACCATAGAGGTGGGCAACCGCTCGCTGGAACTTACAGCCACACACGTCGGCACAAAAGGTACGAGCCAGGTGATTTCGTTTGACTGGCACGACCCTCAGGTCACCTTTGCCGAAGTGCTGGAAGCCTGCGGCGAGCTGCCTATTCCGCCTTACCTGAACCGCGCCACGGAAGAGAGCGACCTGACGACCTATCAGACGGTATATTCCAAGATTAAAGGCTCTGTGGCAGCTCCGACAGCCGGACTGCACTTTACCGACCGCGTACTGGAGGCACTTGATGCTCACGGAATTGAACGCGACGAAATTACGCTGCACGTAGGAGCCGGAACCTTCAAGCCTGTCAAGAGTGAGGAAATCGAAGGACATACCATGCACGCCGAATGGATCGTGGTGAGCCAGGAAAGCATACGCAAGCTCATTGCCCACCAGGGGCAATGCATTGCCGTAGGCACCACTTCGGTGCGTACACTCGAAAGCCTGTATTACGTTGGCGTAAAAATACACGAAAATCCGCATATCGGCGAGGACGAACTGCACATTGAACAATGGATGCCGTACGACTATGCCGAACGTGAACCGCACCCCATCAGCACCCTGCAGGCTCTGCAAGCCCTGCTTGACTACCTGGAACGCAACCAACTGCCGGCCCTGCACACCAGCACCCAAATCATCATCGCTCCGGGCTACACGTTCCACATTGTCAAAGCCATTGTCACCAATTTCCACCAGCCGCAAAGCACCCTGCTGCTGCTGGTGTCAGCCTTTGTTGGCGAGGAAAACTGGCGCAGTATCTACGATTACGCACTAAGCCACGACTTCCGCTTCCTGAGTTACGGCGACAGTTCACTGCTCATACCATAAGTCATCATGAAGGACAATGCACTTGAAATGCTCCCTCTGGTTGACGAACGGGGAAACGTGATTGGTAAAGCCACACGCGGCGAATGCCACAACGGAAGCCATCTGCTCCATCCGGTAGTCCACCTGCACGTATTCAATCTGCAGGGTAAACTCTATCTCCAACACCGCCCTGCCTGGAAAGACGTACAGCCCAACCGCTGGGATACGGCTGTGGGCGGGCACATCGATTTGGGTGAGACGCCGGAACAGGCCCTGCTGCGCGAAGCCCGTGAAGAACTGGGGCTGAGCGAATTCAAAGCCACGCCGCTATGGCAATACGTACACACCAGCCCGATTGAAACGGAATGGGTCAGCAGCTACTACACCGTCATTCCCGAAAGCACGGCCATTCATCCTTCGGAAGAGACGGACGGCGGACGTTTCTGGGAGTGGGAAGAAATTGAGCAGCAGTTGGAACTGGAAGTCTTTACCCCCAACTTTGTTGCCGAGTTCAAGCGTCTGCAACAAGTGCGCCCGTCACTGCATCTGCCCGAAAAGTGAAGCCCACATAACAAATCAAACGCGAATTACACAAAAAAGCCTATTTTGTGCCGTTTATACCCTACAAAAAGCGCGAACGGGTGCCATACAAGCATATAAATAAAAATAAAATCGTACCTTTGCGCAGGTATGCGGACTCCTATTGCACTGCCTCAAGCGTCATAGCCAACCGCAAACCACTCCAACAGGATTCTGAAAAAAAATAGTAACTATAAAGCATTTGTAGAAAACAGACTATGAAACGAAAAATCCAATTCAGCCTCGTCTATAGAGACATGTTCCAGTCGTCGGGCAAATTCCAGCCCCGCAAAGACCAGCTGGAACGTATCGCCCCGGTGATTATCAAAATGGGCTGCTTTTCACGCGTAGAAACCAACGGCGGAGCCTTTGAACAGGTTAACCTGCTCTACGGCGAAAACCCCAACGACGCCGTACGTACCTTTACCAAGCCTTTCAATGAAGTAGGCATCAAGACCCACATGCTCGACCGTGGTCTGAACGCTTTGCGTATGTTCCCCTGCCCGGCCGACCTGCGTCGCCTGCAATACAAGGTTAAACACGCTCAGGGTGTAGACATTACCCGTATTTTCTGCGGTCTGAACGACGTGCGCAACATCATCCCTTCCATCAAATACGCACTGGAAGCCGGCATGACGCCCCAGGCTACCCTCTGCATTACCAATTCGCCCATCCACACGGCCGAATACTACAGCGCAATTGCCGACCAGCTCATTGAGGCCGGTGCTCCCGAAATCTGTCTGAAAGACATGGCCGGCATCGGCCAGCCCGCCCTGCTGGGTAAGCTCTGCGGCATGATTAAGGAGAAACACCCCGAAATCATCATACAGTATCACGGCCACAACGGTCCGGGACTCGTAATGGCCAGCATTCTGGAAGTCTGCAAAAACGGTTGCGACATTATCGACGTGGCCATGGAACCGCTGTCATGGGGTAAGGGACACGCCGACGTTATCTCCGTACAGAGCATGCTGAAACACTACGGCTTCGATGTACCCGAAATCAACATGAACGCCTATATGGAGGCCCGCAAGCTGACCCAGGAATTCATGGACGACTTCCTGGGCTACTTCATGGATTCCAACAACCGCCTGATGAGCTCCCTGCTGCTGGGATGCGGACTGCCGGGCGGCATGATGGGTTCAATGATGGCCGACCTGAAGGGCGCCATGAACGCCATCAACAACAACCGCGAGGCCCGCGGCGAAGCTCCCTACACCGAGGACGAGCTGCTGGTTCGCCTCTTCGACGAAGTAGCTTACGTATGGCCGCGCGTAGGTTATCCTCCTTTGGTTACCCCCTTCAGCCAGTACGTCAAGAACATCTCCCTCATGAACCTGCTCACCGAAAGCATGGGCAAACCGCGCTTCACCATGATGGACGACAACATGTGGGGTATGATTCTGGGCAAGAGCGGACGCCTGCCCGGAAAAGTGGATGACGAGCTCGTCAAGCTGGCCAAGGAAAAAGGCTACGAGTTTACCGACGTTGACCCGCAAACCAACTATCCCGACGATCTCGACCGCTTCCGCAAGGAGATGGAAGAAAACGGCTGGGATCTGGGCCCCGACGAGGAAGAACTCTACGAATTCGCCATGCACGAGAAACAGTATCGCGACTACAAGAGCGGCGTAGCCAAGAAGCGCTTCCTGGCCGACCTGCAGGCTGCCAAGGACAAGCAGGCTTCAAACGGCATGAGCCTGGAAGAAGCCCTGGCCCTGAAACACGCCAAGGCCGACGCCATTGTAGCTCCCGAAAGCGGCATCATCCTGTGGGAAATTGGCGGCGACGGCGAATGCGTCAAGAGCATCGAGCCGTTTATCGGCAAGGAATACAAGGAAGGCGACCGCTTCTGCTACCTGGAGAACACCCACGGACAGATCAGCGAACTTCCGGCTGCCATGGGTGGAAAACTCGTTGAAATCAACGCCAAGCAAGGCGCTCACGTCAGCAAGGGCGACGTGATTGCCTACATTCAGCGTGGCGAGTAATCCAAACTGAAAAAAAGCGGAATCTTCCCGTTTCCGCCTGTAACCATCACGTACACCTTCAGTTCCGCACAATCCGGGCGGACTGAAGGTGTACGTTTTTTTTTGGAAAAACAAGCCGGCTTCCATCCGCCTTTCGCGCCCAACTGACAAAATGCCTCCAAACTTGTAAAAACAACTTCAAAAAGCCTCTTAATTCGTTAAATAATACAATTTAGACAAATATTCTCGGCAAAAAAACAACCGTTTCGAAAATGTTCCATAACTTTGTCTATATGAAAAAGTCGACCATTTGGATTATATCAATCGTGATGGGCGCATCGTTTCTTGCGCTGCTCTTTCTTCAGGTAAACTACTTTGAGGAATTCATCGAAATGCGCAAAGAACAGTTCGACGAATCGGTAAGCCGAAGCCTTTACCAGGCTGCCCACAACATGGAGCTTGACGAAACCATGCACGGTCTGGAACAGGAAATCATTGACTCACTTCCCAAATCGCAGCAGTCGTCATTCAGCAAACAGCTGTCGCTGGCTGAACGCAGCCTCAATGCCTCGTCATCCATAAATATCCATGACGACAGCATCACGAGCAATCTGCACCCGTTTACCATCAACAAGTCAACCCGCTCGCAAAAAGGCCTGATTCTGTCAAGCTCACGCTCCATCAACGATGCTGCCGTAAGTTTTCAGCAGGCAGTAAAAGAGCGCTACCTCTACCAGCGCGCCCTGCTCGACGAAGTGGTCTATTCCATCCTCTACCAGTCGAGCAACCAGCCCCTGAAGGAGCGTGTCAACTTCAAGATGCTCGACCAGTATCTGCGTGCCGAGCTGATTAACAACGGGGTTGACATACCCTACCACTTTACCGTATCCACCAGCGACGGGCGCATCGTCTACCGCTGCCCCGACTACGAGGAAAAGGGGTCGAACAACAGTTACAAGCAGATTCTCTACCCCAACGACCCGCCTACCCAAAAGGGCATCATCACGATACACTTCCCGCAGATGAACAACTACATCTTCTCGAGTGTACGATTCATGATTCCGGCGTTGATATTTACGATTATCCTGCTCATTTCCTACATCTGTACCATATGGATTATCTACCGCTCAAAGCGTCTGAACGAAATCAAGAATGATTTTATCAACAACATGACGCACGAGTTCAAGACCCCCATCTCCACCATATCACTGGCGGCACAGATGCTCAACGACCCCGACGTAGGCAAAAACGTGGCCACCTTCCGCCACCTCTCCACCATCATCAACGACGAGACCAAGCGGCTCCGCTTCCAGGTGGAAAAGGTATTGCAGATGTCCATGTTTGACCGCCGCAAGGTGACGTTCAAGAAAAAGGAACTCGACGCCCACAAACTCATCAACGACGTGGTCAACACGTTCCGCCTCAAGGTGGAAAGCCAGCACGGCACCATTGACACCCAGCTGAAGGCCGAACATACGGCCATCTACGTAGACGAGATTCACTTTACGAACGTATTGTTCAACCTCATGGACAACGCCGTAAAATACAAGAAGCCCAACGAGGAGCTGCACCTGGTGGTCAGCACCCGCAACGACGGCGGAAGCCGAATCCAGATTTGCATTGCCGACAACGGCATCGGCATCAAGAAGGAAGACTTGCGCAAGATTTTCGAAAAATTCTACCGCGTACACACCGGCAACCGGCACGACGTAAAAGGCTTCGGACTCGGACTGGCCTACGTGAAAAACGTAATCGACATACACAAAGGCCAGATTCAGGCCGAAAGTGAATTTGGAAAAGGAACGAAATTTATTATAACATTACCCATCATAAAGAACTGACATTATGGAAGACAAATTGAAAATTCTTCTTTGCGAAGATGACGAAAACCTGGGCATGCTGCTTAGAGAATATCTGCAGGCCAAAGGATACGAAACCGAACTCTGCCCCGACGGTGAAGCCGGATACCGTGCCTTTGCCAAAGGCAAATTCGATATGTGCGTACTCGATGTCATGATGCCCAAAAAGGACGGCTTCAGCCTGGCCAAGGACATCCGCCAGAACAATGCCGAGATTCCTATCATTTTCTTAACGGCCAAAACGCTGAAAGAAGATATCCTGGACGGTTTCAAGATTGGTGCCGACGACTATATCACCAAACCGTTCTCCATGGAGGAACTTACCTTCCGTATTGAGGCCATCCTGCGCCGTGTGCGCGGCAAACGCAAAGCCGAATGCACGGTTTACCAAATCGGCAGCTTTACCTTCGACACACAGAAGCAACTGCTCACCCGTGGCGAAAAGACCACCAAGCTCACCACCAAGGAAACCGAGCTGCTCACCCTGCTCTGCTCACACGCCAACGAAATTCTGCAGCGTGACTTCGCCCTGAAAACCATCTGGATTGACGACAACTACTTCAACGCCCGCTCCATGGACGTGTATATTACCAAACTGCGTAAACACCTCAAGGACGACGACAACGTAGAAATCATCAATATCCACGGCAAGGGATACAAACTTATTACGCCGGAACCTACCGATCAGGTTGAGGAAGCCTGACGGAAAGCCGTCATACAAACAAGACGTACCGGGTCCCAAGATGGAATGGCCCGGTACGTTCTGTTTATACCCGCCCCAGCCCCCAAACCTCAGGGGCCGGTACGCAGAAAAATGAAGAGAAAGAAAAACAGGTCGGCGGGAAAAAAATTCCGGAATCCTTGTAGAATTTTTTTCCCGCCGACCTGTTTCAGCAAAACCCCTGTATTCAAAAAAAGGGAGTGCCGACAAAAGCCGTCAGCCCCACGTGCCGCTGTCGGCCCCTTCGAGCTTAAAGCGGATGCGAAACGAATGTTTCTCTTCGTCCCAGTTGGTACCCAGCAGAACAAACGTACCGATTTGTGCCGTATGCTCCACATGCAGCCCGATGCAGGGACAGTCGTCGTAATCTCCAATCCTGACCATGCGTACCTCGCCTTCTGTACCCTCCGGCAGCCGACGCTGCTGTTCGGCCGTCAGGTTGGAGCGCGGCTCCAGGCGGTAGGTTACGGGCAGGTCGGCCTTAATCAGCTCCTGCATGCGCATCACGATTTCCTCCACCTGTTGCGGCGTAGGTTCCTGCCCGAGGATAAACGATATTTTACTCTTCTTACGCTCTATGTGCGCGTTTTCTGATCGCTTGCAGCCAAACATGCGCACCATGGTCTGATTGAGCAGATGCTCGGCCGTATGCATGGGCGGATACTCCTGCTTGTTGTGTACGTGGGTTGTGGGTTGTGGGTTTTCCATTTCAGTAATCTTTTTTCATCCGATACATGTTCCGCACGGCCTACGCCGGCAGCTGGAACTTAATAAGCCGGGCGGTATTTGGCCTCGTCCTTGTCGCCCAGCATATTCAGATACGACTGGTAGCGCGTAGGCGCCAGGCGGTGCTCCTCAAGCGCCTGCAGCACGGCGCAGCCCGGCTCGTGCGTATGGGTGCAGTTGCCAAAGCGGCAGTCGGCCGAGAGCTTGAATATGTCACGGAAATAATGCGACAGCTCCTCCGGCTCAATATTAAACGTGCCGAAGCCCTTTACCCCCGGAATGTCGATGAGCGCTCCGCCGTCGGGCATGCGGTAAAGCTCGCTGAACGTGGTGGTGTGCACCCCCGTGCCGTAAGCGTCCGAAAGAGCTGCCGTACGTGCGTGTGCTTCAGGAATGAGCTGGTTGAGCAGGGTTGATTTACCCACGCCCGAATGGCCGGCCAGCAGGGTGATTTTCCCGGCCAGCAACTGCTGCAACGGGTCGAGCCCCTCGCCGCTGAGCGCCGAAATGGCAAAACAGGGATAACCGATGTCGCCGTAAATCTGCATCAGATAGCGCGCCATGTCGAGCGCCTCGCCCTCCAGACTGTCAAACTTGTTGAAACCCAGCACTACCGGCACGCGGTAGGCCTCGGCCGAAGCCAGGAAACGGTCGATAAACGTGGTGGTGGTTTCGGGATAGGCCACCGTCACCATCAGCAGCGCCTGGTCGATGTTGGCCGCCAGGATATGGCTCTGTTTCGACAGGTTCGAGGCCTTGCGGATAATGTAATTCTTCCGCTCGTCAATGTCCACAATGAAAGCCGTGTCGGCATCGCCCTCCGTAATGTGCACCCCGTCGCCCACGGCCACGGGATTGGTTGAGCGTATGCCGCGCAGGCGGAAATTTCCCTTTACCTTACAGGCCACCAGCCGGCCGTCGTCAGTCAGCACCTGATACCAGCTGCCGGTGCTGCGCACCACCATTCCGTGTATGTTTCCCTTCTTGTCCATTTATTTCCCGTTTTTTAATGAAGCCAATGAATCCTGCTCCAAAAAAGAAACGCCCTTTTTGGAGCAGGATTCGCCTAACGTTTTACAAGGTCGACCATCCGACCTGCTTTGCATGTTGCGCACAGTTTTTTATACGGTCATGATTTCCTTTTCCTTAGCCTGAAGGAGAGCTTCAATCTGCTTGATCTTCTTGTCGTGAATCTTCTGCAGCTCGTTTTCAGCATCCTTTTCGGCATCCTCGGCCAGACCCTCTTTCTGTGCCTTCTTCAGGCGCTCAATACCCTCGCGGCGGGCATTGCGTACGGCCACCTTACATTCCTCGCCCTCTTTGCCACACTGTTTGGTCAGCTGACGGCGGCGCTCCTCGGTCAAAGGCGGAATACCCAGACGGATCACCTCGCCGTTGTTTTCGGGCATAATGCCCACTTCAGAGTCGATGATGGCTTTTTCAATTACCTTGAACATATTTTTATCCCAGGGCTTGATAGCGATGGTACGTGCGTCGGGCGTGGTCAGAGCAGCGACATTGTTAATGGGTACCATGCTGCCGTAGGAATTGACGCGGATGTCATCCAGGATGTGTACGTTGGCTTTTCCGGCACGGATTTGGGCCAATTTTTCCTCAAGGTGCATCACACTCATTTCCATTTTTTCCTCACAATCACTGAGGCATTTCTTTACGTCGAACATATATTAAAGCGATAAATTGGTTTTTTATAATGTTTTTACTCCACAAAGATAGTGAAAGGCGAGCACAGAGGCAAACGGAAAACAAAGTTTTCAACATTTGAAACAGTCAAGCTGCATTCTTTCTTTGTCAATAAGCAACGAACTGAAGCTATGCAAAACTCCTATGCTGCGCTGCAAGGTCACTATTTATCCCCTTCGGCCAGACTGATGCTGCCTGGCTCCAGCGTGATGAGGCGTTGGCGGTAGAGGGTGCCCACGGCGCGCTTAAAGGTCTTTTTGCTTACGCCAAAGCGCGCTGTGATGTCCTCGGCCGACGAAGCGTCGGTAAAGGGAAGCGTGCCGCCGGCCTGGCGCAACTCGTCGAGCAATACCTCCGCAAAGTCACGGAAGCGGCTCTTGCCCAGACGCTGTAGCGAAAGGTCTATTTTATAGTCGGGGCGCACCTGCACCACATAGGCCTTCAGGCGGTCGCCGGTGTGCAGCTCGGCACCAAACAACTGATTGTCATACAGCAGACCGGCAAAGGCATTGTTCACGATGGCCTTGAAGCCCAGCGGCGTCTTCTGCCAAATCAGGATGTCCACCTCCTCATCCCGGTGCAAAACAGGGCGCCGACGGTCCAGATAACGCTCCACCTTGGCCGAACCTACAATGCGGCAGGTTTGCGGGTCGACATGAATGTGTACAATATAGTTGCGCCCCTCCATCATATTCATTTTCTGCTCACTGAAAGGCACAAACAGATCCTTCATCAGGCCCCAGTTCAGAAAGGCGCCATACTCATTGATCCACGACACCTTGAGCCACGCAAATTCGCCCACCTGTGCCAGCGGCTGCTCGGTGGTGGCCACCAGCATCTCGCTCTGGTCCAGATAAACAAACACGTGCACCACGTCGCCCGGCCGCATTTCATCACGTACATATCGGCGGGGCATCAGAATCTCTACTCCGTTTCCTCCGTCCAGATAGGCGCCGTGGTCCGTAAAGCGCACGATGCTCAGGTCATTCCATTTTCCTAATTCAAACATATTGTTTTTTTTGCCAGAATCTTTTACTTTGTTTTTTAGTCCGCCTCAGGGCAACGGATAATTCTCTTCGTCAAACTCCTGCGTGGAGAGGTAGCGGTCGCCCGTATCCGGCAGTATCACGACTTTCATGCCTTCCGGCTGCTGACGCGCCAGTTCAGTAGCAACAGCCAGGGCTGCCCCCGAGGATATTCCGGCCAGCAGGCCCTCCGTGCGTGCCAACAGGCGGGCAGCGCGCAGCGCCTCATCGTAGGTTACGGCACTGATGCGGTCAACCACACTCCCGTCGTAATTCAGCGGCAGAAAATTAGGACCGATGCCCTGCAGGCCGTGTGCCCCTGTACGCCCCTGGCTGAGCAGAGGTGAGTCGGCCGGCTCTACGGCCACCACCTCGATGTTCGCATTCAGCTGCTTCAGGCGTCGCCCCGTGCCGCACAGTGTTCCCCCTGTACCCACACCGGCAATCAGCATCGCCACCTTGCCGTCAGTGTCCTGCCAGATTTCCTCGGCCGTAGTCAGTTCGTGAATACGCGGGTTGGCAAGATTCTCAAACTGTCCGGCAATCATCGAACCGGGAATCCTGGCCCGCAAGCGGTTGGCCAGTTCCACGGCTCCCGTCATGCCCATGCGGCCGTCGCTCAGATGCAGTTCAGCCCCAAAGGCCTGCACCAGTTTTCGGCGCTCCTGACTCATCGTGTCGGGCATTACCACAATCATGCGGTACCCCTTCACGGCTGCCAGCCAGGCCAGACCAATGCCCGTGTTGCCGCTGGTCGGTTCAATAATAGTGCCCCCGGGCTTCAGGCGGCCGGAGCGCTCGGCCTCAGCAATGATGTTCATTGCCGCACGGTCCTTCACGCTGCCGCCGGGATTCATCATTTCCAACTTGGCCACCAGCGGCTGTTCCAGTCCCGCTGCACGGCTATATGCGTTAAGCTGCAACAGGGGCGTGTGCCCCACCAGCTCAGTCAGTTGTTGTGCTATCTTCATGATGCTGAGTATTTATCATTCCGTCCACCATGTGAATGGTACGGTCGGTCAAGCCAGCCAGTTCCTCGTCGTGGGTCACGATAACAAAAGTCTGCCCGGTTTTGTCGCGCAGGTCGAAAAACAACTGGTGCAGCTCGGCCTTGTTCCGGCTGTCCAGACTTCCCGAAGGTTCGTCGGCCAGGATGACGTCGGGCTGGTTAATCAAAGCCCGCGCCACGGCCACGCGCTGTTTCTCGCCGCCCGACAACTCGTTGGGCTTGTGCTCCATACGGTCGGCCAGCCCCATAAAGTCGAGCAGTTCCTCCGCCCGTTGCTTCACCGCATGTCCCTTCATGCCACCGATATAGGCCGGAATCATCACATTTTCCAGCGCCGTAAACTCCGGCAGCAACTGATGGAACTGAAACACAAATCCCAAATGGCGGTTACGAAAGCGCGACAGGGCGTTTCCCTTCAGCCGCAACACGTCCTCGCCGTTAATGCTTACGCTGCCGCTGTCGGGCTTGTAGAGCGTACCCATGATTTGCAGCAGCGTCGTCTTTCCGGCGCCACTCGGGCCTACAATGCTCACCACCTCGCCCTTGTTAATATCCAGGTCTATTCCTTTCAGCACCTCCAGCTGACCAAAACGCTTGGTGATGCCTCTCATTTCTATGATCATAGATCTATCCGTATATACAATATATTGTTCAGTTTGTTCTCATTCAGTCGGCCTGCGCCAGTTTCTGGCGGTAGTAAGCCCTCACGTCCGTCCATTTGTAGTAAGGTGCCCGGCGCGTAGGCACCGGCAGACGCACCTCACGCTCGTTGAGCAGCACCTTCACCAGAATGTCGTTCTGCTTGTTGCGGTAAAACACCATCTGGATGTTCGAAGCCATCGGAAAAATGCGGTAGTTACGCCAGCTCATTGCCACCGAGTCGGCACACGTCGTAGCATATCCGCAACTGTCCAGCTCCATCAGGCAGGCCAGCGGCAGCACACACACCTCATGACCGAAACGCAGCGTAGCCCCGTTTTGCCGGCGCACTACACACGTATCGGCCGTATTCAGGATGTTACGCAGCAGGTTGGCCTGCGTGTAGGGCAGCTTGCCTTGCGTCAGGGGCGACGGCCCGTAGTTCACATACCAGTCGTAATTGTCGCGCAGCCACAGGTCGTAACACTCGTCCGTCGTAAACAGATTATAAAGGTCGAGCGACGTGTCCAGGCTCTGCATGTTCGACGCCAGGTCAAACAACTGCCCCATCAGACGGCCTGCCTTCACGTGACGGCTCACGTAAGCCGTGTCAGCAAACAGCGAGCGCATCAGCCGGTCGGGCTTCACCTGCCGGCTGCGAAAGTCGCGCAACGAAGCCTGCGCCGCCTTTTCGCCACGATAGCGCGTCACGCGGTTGAACTCGTCGTTCATATAATACATGTCGTGAGCCGACGCGTCGGTCGTCACCTGCAGCTGCGGGTTCAGCCCCTGCAGCGTACAGCATTCGTTGAGCATCGAGAGGATGCAGCGCACCACCGGCGTCGAACGGGCATTGATGTCAGCCCTACCCTCAAACACCTGCGGAAAGCGGGCATACATTCTGGCCGCAATGCCCCGGTGCTGCCGCGCGCCCAGCGGCGTCAGTTCGCCGTAACGCCCGTTTGCCATACGCGCCACGCTGTCCACCACCGCCAGCACCTGCTGCCCCAGTGGCGTCAGCGCCCCCACCGAGTCGGCCTGCTGCAACACGCGCAGCGGCTCCCGATACTCGTTCGGGTTAATCTGAAAGCGCGAACCGTGGCGGGCATACGCACTCAAATAAAAGGGCTCATAGCCCGACGGCGCCGGCGTCAGCCGCACTCCCTGTGGCTCACGGTAGGCACAATAGTTACTGGCCGAGAGCCTCACGTCAGTCTTTATTTCCTCACGCGCGCTCTGCGCGCCGGCCGTACTGACGCAAGCCCAAAGCACGCCGGCCCATAATATACTTTTTAAATACATACCTGACAGTTCCACTTTTATTATACGCAAAGATAGTGCAAAGCGTGTGCCAAACAAAGCCTCAGTTTGTTTTTTTTCGTTCCGATAACAAGCAATCCCGTCTTACCTCCCATTATGGCAACACCTCCAAAACCGTCATCCGCATTTTTTGCCTGCAAAGTTTGTTCATTTCGCTATTTTTTTGTTACTTTGCTCCTATCAAAAATGAAGCAAATCACAATAAGGATTTGATTCCGTTGTGTTATTTAGGCCCTAAGCCCATCGTCCTTTATCGGTGGGCATTTTTTATACATATACCCCTATCATAAGTTTACCGTACCTCACAGCGTAATCCATCCACACTGTACCGGAAAATGAGTTGTGATTTACTCTATTTTTGTAACTTTGTACCATACATCACAGCAGTATTTTGAAAATGATCTCGACCCGATAGTTGTGATTTGCTCTCATTTTTGTAACTTTGTACCATACATCACAGCAGTTGCATGTCCTTTCTCTCCTAAATGCCGTTGTGATTTGCTCTCATTTTTGTAACTTTGTACCATACATCACAGCTCTGAATTTTCGCGTCCAGTGTGATGTTTCGTTGTGATTTGCTCTCATTTTTGTAACTTTGTACCATACATCACAGCCAGAGCTTCGCGTAGAAAAAGGGGCTGTTGTTGTGATTTGCTCTCATTTTTGTAACTTTGTACCATACATCACAGCTGGTCCCGTTATTGGTAATCTTGTCGATGTGTTGTGATTTGCTCTCATTTTTGTAACTTTGTACCATACATCACAGCCGGCGACCTACGCCATTCCGGCTACCGTTCGTTGTGATTTGCTCTCATTTTTGTAACTTTGTACCATACATCACAGCTGAATCTACACAATTCACTGAGAATAAAGAAGATACAAAGATCATTAGAAAATAAAAAAGTAAGCGTCCCGCCAGTTGGTGGGGCGCTTGCTTTAGAATAATTCCAGTTGTAATCCGGGGCCGGGCGTACGCTGCGTTTTGCGCCCGTAAAATACCTCAATCTGTTCAAACTGCTTGTCCGTAATGCACAGAATGCACACCTTGCCATACGTGGGCAAGATGGACTTGACCCGCTTTACGTGGACTGCCGCATTCTCCTGACTGGCACAATGACGCACATACACCGAAAACTGAAACATGGTAAACCCGTCCCGCTGCAAACTCGTACGGAACTGCGCATACGCCTTGCGGTCGCGCGGCGTGGCCGTAGGCAAATCAAAAAATACCAATACCCACATTACTCTGTATTCACTCAGTCGGTCCATCATAACTCCGGGTACACTATTTTCCGACTTTCTCCATTAAAACACTTGCTGAGCGAGCTGGCCGTCAAGCTGGCCGCTACCATCAGGGGGCTGCGCCGCCCGCCCATCACTACCGTCAGCACGGGTATGCGCAGCAGTTCCGCCTTCAGTTCGCGGCTCAACGTGGCGCAGCCATCCAGTCCGTGCGCCTCCACCAGCGTCCACACCAGTTCGTCTACATACGGCCGGTAGGGTTCCATAATGTCGTCGGCCAGACAATAGGCATTGTATCGGTTATGATGGTGAATGCCCCACGTGGCCAGCAACCCACTGCTCACCAAAGCCCGCGCAACCACGGCCCGCAATATGGCATAACCGTAATTGAGCAACGCGTTGGGCGGTGGTCCCTCACGGTTGCGCGTAAATCCAGGCCCAAACAGCGTTTTCCAGTAATAGGCCGCCGCCCGGGCTTCCACATTTTCGGGGTCACCGCTCTTCACGCCCGCGGCCCACACGCGCATACACTTCACCTCCTGTCGGGTATAGCGCTGCAACACCGTGGCCTGGTTGCTGATTTTGGCCTGTATGGTCTGCTGCCACAGCTGCTTGCGCAGCGGCACGGAAGCCTCCAGCTGTTTGCGGAAACGCTCGTTCTGAATGGTATGCCCACTCAACGGCAAAGTCAGCCCCACCGGCAGGCCGCGACTGTCGCAACTGATTAACGCGCAATTATTATCCAACAGTGCCGCCATCAGGGCAGAAGTCAGCGTAATTTGCCGGTGGTCCAGCACCACCACGCCGATATCCTCAATAGGCACCGTGCGCACAGCCTCAGCCTTCAGGCAGTCGGCCAGATTTTCCTCCGCCTCGGGCAACTGAATGACCAGCTGATTCTGCCGGAGCGACAGGTAAGCCGGATTTCCAAAATAAAGTGTTTTCTTAATCATCGTATTTTCGTCTCGTTTAGGTTAAAAAGCACTTGAGCAGGAAAGCCATCGCTGATTCCGACGTCTTCCCTGCTCAGGTTTGCATGTATCAGTTCAACAGGCTACTGGCGCAAATGCACGTTTCCGAGTCGGTCCACGTCAAGCGGCAAGCAAATTTCCTTTATCATTTCGCCGGTTACAGCCCGTTCCATTTTATTTTTTGAAGAGAACTCATATTTGTCTACAATAGCTGAAGCCACATTGGCCAAGACAAAGAAGCATTGATTACCAGAAGACGACACCATCTTATAAATTCTTTTCTTGTCCAGTGGTAGCTGCACCTGTCCTAGCTTCAATTCCTCGGGTGTAGGCACATATACCAAATCCAATGGAGAAAGCACGAACTTCAACCTTTTACCTTTTTTATCAAACTCCGGAATAACCGGTTTACCGTCCTTTAAACAAGGCAATACATCACGTAAAGAAAAGGTAGCAAAGCTTCGCTTACTCTCTGAAACTTCTCCTTCTGTACCCTCATACACGGCAAAATAAAGATTCGTACCCTTTGCTCCATTCACAAATTGGGCAGCTTTACAATTACGCTGACCTACAGCTGATTTTACGCCTTGGGTATAAGTTCGCACCTTATAAATAGGCTGATGCGGCCAACCGTTGTTCAGTTCTTTTAAATTTTTGTTCATATCCTCAATACCCTCGGGCGAAAACGCCTGCTCGGCATTCTCATAATGAACCAAATGGCGTAACAATATCTGCTGTATACCCGTATCGGCCACCTTACGCTCAATGGTTTCCCGTGTAAAGCTCTTGTCCAGCGCGCAACGGGAAGCAAAATAGCGTGCCTTGCCCTCCTCCTTGGAATAGACATAAATCGCTATTTTCTTGACATTGACATCAGCCCATTCGTCATGATGCTCCTCAAAATACGCCGTCATCTGCTTTAAGTTCAAGCCCTCAGCCTGCAAAGTCTGCAACTTGTGCTTGAGGTCCTTATTGACTATGCGCTGCGGCTGCTCCAAAGCCTGTTTCAAACTTACCTCCTTTATGCTGCGCAAATTGATTTCGCCATAGAAAGTGGCATCGTGCATTGACATCCGCACGGCCTGCATTTCGCCTTGGGTTTGCTTTTTCCGCCGCTTCTTGCCGGTGGCAGGGTCATAGTGGTCAAAGTAATTTACAGTGGGAGACATTATCCGCCGGTTCTGCTTGAAGCTGGCCACTATGTCCTCCAGCGCATGGCGCACATCGGTGATAAACGTAGGCCAGGGCTTATTCATCACCCATCTATAATTGCCATTGGCATCCGCCCGCGTCTTGGTGCACAGCAGGTGCTGCAAGTCCATGCGCGTCACCTTGGCTCCCTTACGGGCCGACTCGTTGTTCAAATAGTTCACCATGTTGCGCGAGGCGCAGGCTATGACGATGGCATCCATGGCGTGATGTCTATGGTCAATGCGCTTCATGCTGAATCCGCGCTGCCGGTCAAGAGGTACATTGGGAATCAAGTGACCTTGCGTATTGAGCTTAACATACACATTTTCCATATGGTCTCCCGTCTGCACCATCCCGTTGAGCCGCTCAAAACGCGGCATGACAATGGCGTTCCACACGTCATTGATGCCCCAATCCTGCTTCAGGCGGGTGGTAATGCTGCCGTTGGTGACAATGAGGTGCGTGGAGTTCACGCTGCGCTCATCCTCCCCGCGCACGATGTTGGAGAGCAACATGCTCACGTACTTGCTGATGTAGCGCGTATCGTTGAGCTGACGGGCAATGAAGGCCTCGGGCACCTCGTCCAGCAACAGGTTGCGCCGTTTGTGCGACAAACGGACATGAGAATAATTATCCTTAACCAATCTTTCGTAATCCTCCAGCTCCAGAATGCGGGCAGTGCGACCATTGCCCAGTTCCACCACCTCGCCGTGGTGCTGGCTGATGAATTCATGGGCCAGCTGCGCACTCTTCAGCTTGTTGACGGCCGACTCGCAAATGACCTTGTTGCTCAGCGAATCGTCGAAATAGCGCTTCTGCGGAATGATGTGCTCTATTTCATAATCTCGCGTAAAAAGGCGGCCCAGCGGAATGATTTGCCCCGTATAAGGACTGGTGTACTTCTGATCCAGCCAGAGCCGATAGCGCAACACCTCTTTGGCCGAAGGCTGTTTGGCAGCAGTACTTTCGCCGAATTTACGCAGAATGGCGGCTATGTCGTCGGGAATATCCTTCACGTCACGCAGCACATATTCCTCATAAATCTTCAGGATTTCCTGCTGATAGGGCGAGTAAGGCCGCACATCATCCACCCCGAACTCCGGGTGCTGGAAGCAGGCCAGCATCATTTTGATGCGCAGGTTGGTCCGCTCGTTCTCCAGCATGCGCTCGCTCAGTTTCTGCCGTTGCTGGGCCGGCATTTTCATTTCACGGCCCAGCTCCACGTGAATTTCGTCGAAGCCGCCGTACCGGGTCCAGATGTCACGCACCACACGCAGCGTCTCGCGCACCACCAGCTCAACTATCGGATTGCGCAGCTCGTTGGGACGGAAGTTCAGCAGGAAGCGGTCAATGTCGGCCGGCGTCTCCCACCGGACTATATCCTTGGCCTCGGCGTGGCGGTTGTACACCACATAGCTGGCCAGCCACAGGGGCAGGCCCTGATAGTCGCTGACTGCGTGCAGGGCCTTGAGGGCCTCGCGGGCCTTGGCCGGCAGGGCGGCATTGTCAGTGCCGGCCAGCAGCTGCCCGATGCGCTCACGCACCCCGGGCGCCAGGGCCTCCTCGCTCCAGTAACTGCCCCGCCGCATCAGGGGCAGCAACTTCTTGAGGGCCTTGGCCGAACAGGCGCCATAGTCGTGGGCAAAGGGCTCCATTTTACCGAAAAACTTGGCAAAACGCTCAGCCTCGTCATCGGTCAATTCGTTTTTATGTGCAAAGGTGTGGAGGGCGCGGCCCAGTTCCTGCATGTCGGACACGGAATAGAGAATGTGCCACAGGGCCTCCTCGCGCTCCGGCGTCAGGAAGTCGGGCGACAGCCCGGCCTTCTTCAGGCACTGCTGCATGTGGGCCCAGGTTTCGTGGCACGGATAGCTCTTGTCCTGGGCGTAATTCCAGCGGTAAAGGTCGGCGGTGGTGCGCGTCAGTCCAAAGGGCGGATACTTCGGCAAATCCTTCCAGCTCACATTTTCCCGATGGTAGAGCCAGTCAAACAGCCGGGCATAAGCCTCGTGGTCGGGCAGGAACTGCCGGGTCACGTCGATGTCGAAACACTTCTTTCCGTCTACCTCGCCCTCCAGCTGATAAATACGCAGATTGTCGAGGAACTGCCACAGGCGGTACTCCGCATACAGCGGGTGCGACTTGGGAATGCACTTCACCGGTGCCTGCTTCTCCTCGCCCGTCTGCCGGTCGTAATAGGTCAGCGACTCAAAGCTGCAGTTGGCAATCAGTGCCTTCTGGCTCTTGAGCGGCCGCTGGTAAAAGAGCACGTCGTCCAGCAGGAAGGCCGTAAGGTCGTGACACAGGGCCTGACGGGCATGGGCCTCATTCTTCTGGTACAGCGTGCGCACGCAGCGCTCCAGCACGGCGGAGTCAGTCAGGGCGGCATGATACGGCTGCTGGGCCTGCAAAATGGCCTTCAGCTCGTCATAATACAACTTACGGTCAATGGTGTGTACCAGTTTGCCGCGAATCTTTTGGCTCGGATTGTGCAGCAGTGCCTCAAAAATGTAGGCTCCCACCGTCTGGTGTGCCTGCGCAATCTGAGCCTCGGTTTTCTTTTTCAGCAGGGTCCAGTCGTCAGCTTTGGGCGAACGGTACGTACGCTTCACGCGCCCGTCCTTTTCAGTCTTGGGGTTTCCCTGGGCATCGAGGGTAGTGGTTACAATAAAGTCGCGCACCTGCCCTTCCCAAGGCAATGGATTTCGGCTCAGTCTCTTGTATTCACTGCCATCCTCCAGCAGCACTCGATACCAGGTCTGGTCGCCCTTCTTCTCCCCGGTATCCTCCACCGACAGGACCTTGAGCGATTTGTACTCTTCCAGTTTCCTGCTGTCGTCCTCCTGCTGCTCGCCACGCGCCTGCCGGTAGCCACGCTTCTGGTTGAAGCTGAGCAGAATCCAGGCCAGCTCATACGGGCTGACAGGCTGGCTCAGGGCCTTGGTGCGGAGGTAATAGAGCGTCCAGTCGTAGGGTATCTTTCCACCCCGGGCCACCCACTCCGGATTACGCTGCCGGAAGGCGGCCATCATCTCGTCGAAGGCGTCACGGAAGAGGAACTCGTAGTGGCCGTCGGCCGTTTCGCTCCAGGCTATTTTGGGTTCGGTGTGCGGCAGGAACTTGCCGTAGCGGTCAAGGCAGCGGGCGTAGTGAGGCGGCAAATAGTCCATCACCTGCAACACGCGCAGCAGGCGCTGCCGCCGCAGATGCGACCGCTCAATCATACGGCGCACCTGGCGGAAAGCCGTACGCTCGGCCGCCTTTGACTTGCTGCTGACTCCTCTTTCAAAATCACCCAGCACACCGGCGTCAACGGGAATCACCCGCGAACCGGCTGCCACAATTTCCTGAAGGGGTTGGGCGTCGTCGCCCTGGCCGCGCACCACGGCCCATCCTATACTGTTGGTGCCTATATCCAGGCCTAAAATCTGTTTAGTCATTGTACTGCAAATTTTAAAGATTCTCAAAAATACATTTTTTTGGAAAACAAAAGACATCTGCCTCCACATTATTTTCCCGAAAACACTACGGAATCAGGCTCAGCAAACAGCCGGCATTCATCTTTCCGGCATTTAAGACGAGGTTTCGAGTTTTTTTTCTACCTTTGTCTGTTAGAGAGTCTATAACCCCTATTCTCAGATTCACTATGGAAAAAATCAGTAACGAATTTCTCAGCCTTTGTGTGTCGGAGCAGGGCGCTGAAATAAAAGAACTCACACGACTGAGTGACAACCGGCAATACATTTGGGAGGCCGACCCCAAATTCTGGGACAGAAGTTCTCCCATTCTGTTTCCCGCCGTGGGCGGACTTTGGAACGGCGAGGCCCGGTTCAACGGAAAGGTGTATCACACGCCGCGCCACGGCTTTATTCGCGACGTACGTTTCAACGTGAAGGAAAAAACGGCTTCGTCCGTCACACTGGAGCACAACGCCACTGAAGAACAGCTGAAGCTCTACCCCTTCCAGTATCATTTTGAAGTGACCTACTCCCTTGAAGGCCGCACGCTCAACGTGGTTTTCAAAATTCAGAATTGCGACGCCCGCACCATGTGGTTTCAGATTGGCGGACACCCCGGATTCCGTCTGCCCGACTTTGACCCTGCCGACGAGGTGCATGGCTACGCACGACTGGAAGGCGACGTGGAAAGCATTCTGCACACCGGCGAACAAAACTGTCTGATTCCGGGACATTTCGACCCGCCCGGGCTGGAAAATAACGGCATGCTGGCCCTGAAGAGCCACACCACGGGCGACTCCGGACTTATTTTTGACCACAGCCAGCTGCGCGGCGTAACGCTCTTTGACAAACACAACCAGCCGTTTCTGCACCTGTCGTCGGAAGCACCGGCCTTTTTGCTTTGGGCACCGGCTGAAGCGCCGTTCATCTGCATCGAGCCGTGGTTCGGCCTGTGCGACTACGCCGGATTTGAGGGCGATTATTCCATGCGGCCCTACGTCAACGAAGCCAAGCCCGGACAGACGTGGCAGGGCGGCTTCCGCGTAGAAATCTTCTGAGCCGGACTTTTCCCTGTCCGCCCCTTACAAAAGCAGCCGCGCTCCATCCTTCGCATACGGAAAGGATGGAGCGCGGCTGCCTTGTAGGGAAAAGGAGCGATGTGCATCAAGGCTCCAGCTGCGGCAATACCATGTTGCTGCGCTCGCTTGTGGGGCGGCGCACCACAATGAGCTGATAGAGCATCTGGTTGAGAATCGTATCAGGGGGCACCTGCACGTATCCGTCAATAAACTCCTCACGCTCACCCTCATAAACAAAGCCGTGAATCGGCTCCACAGCCTTCAGGAAAGCCTCGCGCCCACCTACAAAATACTGGCTGGCTGCATAGTTGAGCGAATCGCCAAAGGAGGCCTGCCCGTCGGACATACGCCGCTGCAGCAGCGAGGCGGCGCGCTCAAAGGCCTGACGGCGGCCGTCCATCTGGCCGCGATAGTGACAGATAAGCCCCTTCAGGAAGGCTGCGCCGGCATCGTTGCGGTCGTCTTCAATCAGCTGCCAGGCCTGCTCCACGCTGTCGTTGGCCAGCAGGAGCATGGCATATTCCGTACGGCAGAGCGTATAGTCGGGGTCAATGGACAGGGCTTTGCGGTAGTGCCCGGCAGCGGCCTGCACGTCGCGCCGCGACACATCGCGGAACAGACTGTCGCTGAAAAGCAGGTTAAAGGCTTTCATATATTCCGCTTCGGCCTCGGGCTTGGGCGGTTCGGGCTCACGGTGGCGGCAGGAGGTACTGACCAACACGCCGAGCAAACAAACACACAGCAGGGTAAACAGGTTTTTCATCTTCTTTTTCTCGTTTAGCGGTTTTTTACGCACAGGCAGGCCGGAAGCATCATCAGTAAGTCTAAGCCGGCACACTCCTGTGAGCCACAAATATAGCGAAAGCAGCAGGCCGGGACAAACAAAAAGTGATTTTTCTGCTTCTCCATGCCGCACAACATACTCCCGATGTGCGCTGACGGGCATGGGGAAAGCCCTTCCGGCCATTTCTCCGCAACCTCATTACGAAGGTAAGGGGCAGGAAAAATCCGACAACGGGTTGCTGGCGAAACGGGACGGGACTTTATTTTAACCAGGCGGGACGTTGTGAAAAAAAGGTCCGGCCCTGTTTTCCCTGCGCGGGCTACGGCCCGAACGCCTCCCCCGCGGCCAACAATTACGCCCGGACATCCGGCCCCGAGAAGGGCGAATGTCCGGGCGCAACCGCAGGCCGGAAGCACAAGACGAACGGCCTACCGGCGCCAGCACATCATCTGGGTGAAGTCGAGCACCACATGGCCGTCATTTCCGGCCAGCCAGGGCCACGACACGCAACCACAGCTGAAGGCGTCGGACTCATGGGGCGACTGGGGGAAACGCGCGGCGTCGAGCACCACATTGCCGATGCGCAGGTTGCCCTCAAGGGGCACAGAAAGGTCGTTGGCCGTGGAGGTTACCTTCAGCACGTGCTCCTCGCCCTGACTGCTGCGCGCCGACACGTAGAGGTGGCCGTTGTCCAGACGCATGGGGGCGCTGCGCGTGCCGTCGTAGGGCGACTCGCTGTGCATGACCAGACGCTTGCCGTCGAGCTCCAGGGCTCCGAAATGGCGCCACAGGTCGTGACCCAGCACCAGGGGCTGTTTCTTTTTTCCCGGCACCACTACGCATACCAGATTGTTAACCTCGATGGCGCCGAGGTGCAGACTCGGAATGACGACCAGACGCGCCGTCTGGCCCTGCCACAAGTAGGGCTTTGAAAAGGGATGCAGCTTGAGGCGGCGGGCGGCCTTGTCGGTAATGACGCAATACTTCTCGGTGGGGTCGAACAGGAATTCGGCCTGACGTCCGTTCACCCTCACCTCACCTGCGGGCAGAGAGCGGTTGTCCTGCTCAGGCAGCCACTGCAATTCGGCCGCCTGATTGCCCATGTTGATGCTCAGGGGCTGCACGTGGGCCATTTCGGTGGTGTAGAGGTTCATTCTGGCCACCAGCGTATCGCGCGTATCGGGGTTGTAATAGCCGTGGTCGAGCATGTTGCGGATATGGCTGCCGGCTTCGGCCCAGCGCCCCATGTCCTCCAGCGCCTGCAGGCGCATCATGTTGAGCGTAGAGGCCTCGCGGCTGTTGCTGTCGCTGCTGAAAAGCTCGTCGATGGCCTCGCAAAGCTCCTCGGGAGCATTCTTGCCGTAGAGCGAAAAGATTTCGGCCATCTGGCAGCCCACGTCGTCGGTCACTACGGAAATGGCGTCGAGGTTACGGTCGAGGCAGAAGAGGTTGCCGTCGTTAATCCACTGCTCAATGTCGCGGTAATGAAAGGGCTGCACGCCCGAAGCCGTCAGACACATGTGGCGGAAGTCCATGCGCAGCTTCTTGAAACTCTTCAGGAAGGGCACGCCCAATACGCCCTCGTGGTCGTAGGCGTGCATGTCCGTCAGTTCGGCGTAGGGCACGCGCAGCGTCTGTCCGGCCACGGTGAGCTGAAGTTCGTGAACGTCGGTCGTGGCTCGCGGATAGCTGTAGGTAGAGAATATGCAGGCACTCTGCCCCGTGTCGAGCGCAAAGCGCTGGCGGCGGCCCTGATAAAAAGCTTCAACCTGAAGGTTGCCGTCGCCCGAAAGGCGCATGTTGGGTTCCGCAGAAGCGCCGGCCTCGGCCCGATAGGGAAACACCAGGCGCTCCGGCTCAATGTCAATTACCCCCAGACGCGCCAGGGCCGACGTGCCGAGCAGCCCGGAAAAGCTGGACGCGAGCGAGGGGTTGTCGGCCGTAGCCACATATACGGGCACGTCGGTCAGCACAATGTCGCCCAGGCTCAGGCGGTCAATCAGGGCGGGACGCACCTTGAGCGGGCCGAACATACTGCCCACCAGGAGCGTATCGCTCAACACCCGCAGGCCGCAGCGGTCGGCCTCGGCCTGACTGATCATCGTAACGGGATAGCCCGTCTCCACCACCATGTCGTCAAAGGTGTGGCCGTTAACCTCAATGCTCGTCATCATGGGCCACTCCAGTGTGGTAGGCAGATAGCAGTTGCGGGCCGGACGCTCCACACGCACGCTGTCGTGCCCCTCAAACTGCATGGCTATGCGGGCATAACGCTGCAACCAGCCCGAAAGCCCCTCACTGACCGGCTCCCAGCGCCGGCAGAAGTCAGCCAGCTGCGACCAGCATCCCTGCCAGAAGAGGGCATGCACCCCGGCACGCAGGCAGCGCTCGCGCCCCTCGCGGTCGAGAGAGTCGGCCTCGCAGGCAAGCAGGCTGTCGGCCACCGCAGCCAGACGCCCGTCGGGCACACCGGCCTTGAGCAGCGTAAGCTGTGCCATACGGCGGGCATAGGAATCGAGCGCACCGAGCGAATCAGCATAGGCCCGCAGGCCCAACGCATCGTCGGCCTCAACCAGACGCATTACGCGTCCACGCACACTGACGGAATCGAGCAGACGGCGGGCCTTTGTGCGGAAATAGTCGAGCGTCTGATATTGCGTGCGGTATTTGCGACGGTTGCGGTAGCGCTTCATCTCACGCGCACAGAACGACTGCAGCTCGGCGAACTCCTGCAAATGGACCAAGGCCCCGGCCTTGACCACCGAGAGCGTGTAACGGGTATTGACGGGAAGGGTACGCGGATACTCCTCGAGCAGACTGTCAACACACTCCAGCAGGCGGCGGTCGTCATGCCGCTCGCGGGCAAAAGCCAGATTGCAGAACAAACGGGCTGAAGGCACCAACTGAGCGCCATACTGGCGGTAGAGCGGACGAAGCGCCTCGGTATCGTCACGGGCGGCCAACAATGTCATTTTTCGTACGATACTGTCGGGCACTGCGGCCTGCGCGGCGAAAAAAATACCTAAAAACAGGGTAAAAACCAGTAAGATTCTTTTCATACATTTTACGTTCTGAATGAATAAAGAGGGGGCCGGAAAAACTGCCGGCACCTACAAAAAACAATGTTGGCCAACGTCCGCCCGACATGCGGCGGAACATTGGCCAGAAAGCATATTTTTACGATCAGAAATCGGACGGAAGCACCAGCACCTTGATGTAGTCGTACAAATGATAGATGCGGTTGCCCGCCCCGTTCTGCGAATCGCTGATGAGCAGCACCGTTTGCCGGCCGTCGTTGAGCTTGGCTCCCAGACACATGCCTTCATAATTGGCCAGGCTCTTGTTGAACGGCGAGAGGGTGGTTGAAAAATTGGCCAGCAGGTGCTTGACCATAAACTTGTTGTTATCCGATCGGGCCAGGTTGTTCGTACCGTCAATGGGCCAGCTTTGCTGCGGATTGACCATGAACACCTTGCAATTTACCTCCGACCCCATGTATCCCGAAGTGATGTTGGCCTCACGCTCCAACACCAGCAGTTTTCCGCTGGGCAGCATGGTAACGTCCGAAACGCCGTGCGCGTAAATGCGGCCAAAGTCCTCGGTACGGCCGCGGTCCATGCGGTAGGCATACTGTCCGGCCGGCTGAAGATTATCGCCGAACTTCAGCAGGCGAAGCAGGTTCTGCGCTCCCGGATTAACGGGCGAAGAGCCCTGACCGTCGGCCACGAGCATCGACTCCGTCATGGTCCAGAACGCATGTTGCTGCGGACTGTAAGTAAGCGCCTCGAAACCATAATTGGATACTATCTTGTCGAGCCCGAACTGCTCCGGCACGTTCAGACGCCGGCCGGTAAGCTCACCTTTCAGGTTATATTCCAAAATCTGCTGGTCGCCCTCGCCACTAATGAACACGGTATTGGTGGCAGGAACGTAGGCAATGCCTTCACAGTCGCGCAGATTGACGCCGTTGGCGTCGACGTGCATGTCAGGATTGCCATAAAAACCATCCATGCTGACACTTTCAATTTCTCCCGTCTCCATATTCTGAGCTATGCGGAACACAAAAAAACCGTCCTGCGGCTCTTTGTCACTGACAACGGCATACCGCTGGTTGCCCAAGGGAGCCATTCCGCTGAAATTGCCGGTACCGATGCCCCACTTGCTCAGCCGCTCCTGCTTGAGCTCAAGCGCCTGCTGCGCCGACAAATTAAAAACCACGCCCAAGAGACAGGAAAATATCCAGATAAAACGTTTCATAATTTGCATAAGATTAGAATGATACAGCGTCAAAATTACGAATTCTTTTTGGAATGGGCGGCGCCCATATATTGAAAAAAACAAAAAGCCCCCGGCGGGCCACTTCCTGCCGCCGGGGGAAAAATCCGTTTGCAGCCTTACAAAAGACCGCGAAAAACGCTAATATTTATGTTCCGTCTCTTCCAGTTCGTCTGCCGTAAGCGGCCGGCGGTCAATGGCCCGCCAGGCGTAAAAGATATAGGCCAGAACAAAAGGTATAACCCACGACACGTAGGTCATGACCCGAAGCGTATAGTAACTGGATGAACTGTTGGCCAAGGTCAGCGAGCTTTGCCAGTCGGTCAAGGACGGATAATAGGATGTATGGCAGTAGCCGGCCAGCAGGAAGAGGGCAAGTACGGTGAGCACGGTGCCGGTGCCGCTGAGCCAGATGCCCCGCATGAAGCGGCGGTTACGCAACGTCAGCACCACGCCGGCCAGCACCAGCACCACGCCCGCTGCCAACACCACGCCTACCGCCGGCATGGCCAGCAGGTTGTGGAGATACTTATAGGGCTCCGGCTGCACAATGCCCTGAGCCGTAACGGCAAATCCCGGCTGTACCATAAGACGAATCAGGAAAGGGACAAAAGCAATCAGGAAAGGCCAGAAGTCGGCTTTAAGCTGATAGTGCAGACGAAGCTGAAGCTCGTCGTGACGTACATTGTTAATCAGATAGAGCGCTCCCAGCACGCGGGCCAGAAACAGCACGGCTATGCCCAGCACCAGATTCCAGGCATCGGTCACAGCCTCCAGGCCGTGCCAGGAACTGGTCCACTGACTGATGACGGGCTGCACGCCCGTGCCCATGGCAGCCTTGTTGACCACAAAATTGGCACCGTTGAAGAATGTGCCCACGGCAATGCCGACCAGCAAGGGGCCAAACACGCCGTTGATGACTAGAAAACGGCGATAGACGTTACGTGAGAACACGTGGCCGGGCTTTGACTGGAATTCGTAGGACACGGCCTGAAGCACAAACGTTACCAGAATCAGCATCCACACCCAGTAGGCCCCGCCGAAACTGGTGCTGTAAAATAGCGGAAAGGAGGCAAAAAACGCCCCGCCGAAGGTTACGAGGGTGGTAAACGTGAACTCCCACTTGCGGCCGGTGGAATTAACCACCAGCTGACGTTCCGTTTCGGTGCGCCCCAAACTGAAAATCAGCGAATTGGCGCCCTGCACAAACAGCAGGAACACCAGCAGTCCCGCCAGGAGGGCTATGACGAACCACCAATATTGTTGTAAAAATTCGTAGGTCATAATGATTGAGATTTGTCGGTTCTTTTATTCATGTTTCTAAGGATTCAGGACCAAGGGCCACAGCTTCAGTCGGCCATATCGGGGCCTTTGCGGATGGCACGGCAAAGGATGCGCACCTCGGCCACGAGCAACACCGTAAACAACACCAGGAAGAGGCAGAAGGTAGTAATGACCGAGGCCGAACTTACGCCCGATACCGACACCGACACGGGCAGCAAATCCTGTATGGCCCAGGGCTGACGGCCCACTTCGGCCACAATCCAGCCGCACTGGCCGGCCAGATAAACCAGCGGTATGCTCCACAAACCGGCATACAGCAGCCAGCGCTGCGAGGTGAGCTGCTCACGGCGCTCAAACCAGAGCATGAGCAACAGCACGAGCATGAGCAGCATGCCCGCCCCTACCATCACACGGAACGACCAGTAGACCAGCGGCACGAGCCGGTCGGGCACCAGTTCGGAGGGATGCTGAATGTATCCGTAGCCAAAATAGGGCATATACTTTTCGAGCGTGTCGCGGGCGGCCTGCCGCTTGTCCACATCGGTATGCGGCGTATTGCGGAAGGTACTGAAGGCCTGCAGGGCCACGCGGCCGTAGGCCATCTTCTGCCGGGCCGAAAGGTGTGTCTGGCCGTCGGGCGTGGTGTAGCCTTCAATCAGGTCGGTCATGCCGGGCACGTAGCCATTGATGTCGTGGGTGGCCAATACGGAAAGTACGCCGGGCACCTCGACGCCGGGCACGATGGAGAACGGCGCCCGCGTGCCGCCCCGCTCCAGTCCCTCGGCCATGGCCAGCTTCATGGGCTGGTTGCGGGCCACGATGATGCCCGACTGGTCGCCCGTAAACATGACGCCCAGACCGCCAACCAGCCCGATAACGGCAGCCACGCGGATGCTGGCACGCGAAAGGCGCTCATGGCGCCCCCGCAGCAGGAACCAGCAACTGACGCCCACCACAAACACGGCGCCCGTAAACCAGCCGCTCAATACGGTGTGGAAAAACTTGACCACCGCCTCGTGCGAAAAGGCCAGCGCCACAAAGTCGGTCATTTCGTTGCGCACGGTTTCGGGATTGAACGTCATGCCCACGGGATGCTGCATCCAGCTGTTGGCCACCAGAATCCACCAGGCCGAAAGCGTGGCGCCCAGCCCCGTAAGCCAGGTGGAAGCCAGATGGAACCCGCGGCCCACCTTGTTCCAGCCAAAAAACATGACGGCTATAAAAGTAGCTTCCATGAAGAAGGCCACAATGCCCTCAATGGCCAGCGGCGCCCCGAAGATGTCGCCTACAAACCAGGAATAGTTGCTGAAGTTGGTGCCGAACTCAAACTCCAGAATGATACCCGTGGCCACACCGATGGCAAAGTTGATGCCAAAGAGTTTCATCCAGAACTTGGCGGCCTGTTTCCAGAAGTCGTCCTTGCGCACCACGTAGAGCGTTTCCATCACCGCCATCACCACGGCCAGGCCGAGCGTGAGCGGGACGAAAAGCCAGTGGTAGCAGGCAGTGAGCGCAAACTGCGCCCGCGACCAGTTGATTAATGCTAAGTCCATCATAACAAGAATTTTATTTTTTTCGTAATGTAATAATCCGGATATGTGCGGCTTTCAGCAACCGGCATTCAGCCGGTTCACGACTCACGGCTCACGGACTGGCCGGAACGGTGAGGTGACGGCCCACGGTTTCCTGCTTTTCATGCTCATCCATGCCGGCCAGCGCGGGCTGGAAAAAGAACACGCGCAACACCAGAAACATGACCAGCAACTTGACCAGGACTATCACCCAAAGGACACGCCCCCAGGTCATTTGCCGGAATCCGTCGACATACAGGGCCCATACTCCCCTGAAAAAGCCACTCAGTTTGTTCATAAACGCAAATATAAAAGTTTTTTCGATAAGGGCCCCACGTGCCCGACTTTATTTTTCGGCCACCGGCATACGCGGCCGACACACTGGCCGCCGGACAGAAACGACACACGGCCGGCTTCCGTTTCCTTTTCCCGGCAGGCTGTTTGTTTTACCCGGCGGATAATTCAAACCACCCGGCACCTTTGTGGCTCCTCCGGCCGAGGTAAGAAAAATGCGGAAGCCCGACACATGCCGGCACCCCGGCTGAATGCAATGAAAATTAGCATGTGTTATCATTATTAAGAACTTTAATCGCCACATATTTCGTACTTTTGCAACCATAAAAAAGACAAGTCATTGCTTAACACGACAATCTCTGTATCATGAAAAGACTGAAACGACTTTGCATCCTGGCGCTGTGTGCCGCAGGCATAGCTCTGCAGGCCGAAAACGCCCGCCCCTACCGGGTGGACAGCGTGGCGGGCGACCCGCTGAAAGCCCGGATCTACACCCTGAAGAACGGGCTGAAAGTATATCTCACCGTCAATCACGAAAAACCCTATATCCAGTGTTACGTGGCCGTCAGGAGCGGCAGCAAGAACGACCCGGCCGAAACCACCGGCCTGGCGCACTACTTTGAGCACCTCATGTTCAAGGGCACCGAGCAGTTCGGCACCACCAACTACCAGGCCGAACGGCCACTGCTTGACGACATTGAACGCCGCTTCGAGGCCTACCGCCACACCACCGACTCACTGACCCGCCTGCGCATGTATCACGAAATAGACAGCGTGTCGCAGCTGGCCTCGCGCTACAACATTCCGAACGAATACGACAAGCTCATGGCCGGCATCGGAGCCCTCTCGAGCAACGCCTACACCTCGTATGACGAAACGGTGTACGAGGAAAACATACCCGCCAACGAACTCGACAAATGGCTGATGGTACAGGCCGACCGCTTCATGCACAACGTCATCCGCGGATTCCACACCGAACTGGAAGCCGTATATGAGGAAAAGAACATGTCGATGGCCAACGACAACAGCAAACTCATCGACAACACGTTTGCCCTGCTCTTTCCGCACCACCCCTACGGCACACAAACCGTAATCGGCACGCAGGAAGAACTGAAGAACCCGTCCATCACAAACATCAAGCAATACTACAAAACGTGGTACGTGCCCAACAACGTGGCCATCTGCATGTCGGGCGACCTTGACCCCGACAGCACAATAGCCGCCATTGACCGTTACTTCGGGCAATGGCAACCCAACCCGTCGCTGCCCCAACTGAAGTTTGCCGCCGAAGCCCCCATCACGCAGCCGCTTGAACGCACCGTGTGGGGACAGGAAAGCGAGAGCGTCATGCTTTCGTGGCGCATGCCGGGCTATGCCAGCCCCGACTACCCGAAAGCCATGTTGCTCTCCATGCTGCTCTACAACGGACAGGCCGGCATGCTCGACCTGGAGCTCAACCAGCAGCAGCGCGTACTGGGAAGCATGGCCTTCCTCTACGGCCTGCAGGACCACTCGGCCATGATTCTGATGGGCATGCCCAAACGCGGACAGAACCTGCAACGCGTGCGCCAGCTCCTGCTGGAAGAGGTAGAGCGCATACGCAACGGCTCGTTTGACGAACGCAACCTGGAGGCCATCGTCAACAACCTGAAACGCCAGCAAATGGAAATGCTCGACGACAACGAAAACCGGGCCTCCAACTTTGTCAATGCCTTTGTACACCGATTGCCCTGGAAAGAGGCCGTCAGCCGACTGAACAACCTGGGCAACATCAGCCGCAAGGAACTGATTGAATACGCCCGCCGCACACTGGGCCCCGACAACTACGCCTGCGTGTGGAAACGCCAGGGCATTGACACCACGGAAAAGAAAATACCCAAACCCGCCATCACCCCCATTGAGGCCAACCGCGACACGGCCAGCGTTTTTCTGAAAAAGGTACTGGCCATGCCGACAAAGCCCGTAAACCCCGTGTTTGTGGATTTCCAAAAAGATTTGCAGCAACTCAAAACCAAGAACGGTACGCCCGTACTCTACAAACAGAATACGCAGAACGACCTCTTCTCCCTGACCTATCTCATCGAACGGGGCACCAACGACGACAAACGCCTCAACACGGCCTGCACTTACCTGAGCTACCTGGGCAGCAAGGACATGTCGCCCAAAGCCCTGAAAGAAGCTTTCTACCGGCTGGCATGCTCGCTGAACATCGTATCGACCAAAGAGCAGACCTACATAAACCTGCGCGGACTGAACAGCAACCTCAAGCCGGCCCTGAAACTGCTGGCACAGCTGCTGGAATACCCGCAGATTGAAGAAGGCATCTACCAAAACATGGTGAGCGACATCATCAAGCAGCGCGACGACGACAAAGCAAGCCAGGCCCGTAACTTCAGCGCCCTGAAAAGCTATGCCATCTATGGTCCGCACTCGCCGGAAAACAACGTAATGAGCACGGAAGAGCTGCAGCAGACCTCGCCCCAAAGCCTGGTGGACCTGATTAAGGAACTCCTGAAAACGGAACACACCATATTCTATTACGGACCGGATTCCGAAAAATCCATACTGGACATGCTCAACCGTAACAACAACACCAACGTGACGACAGCTCACGAAAAGTCAGCCTTCAGCATCCAACCCACCACAACCGACCGCCTGCTCCTCTCGCCATACAAGGCTAAGAATACGCTCATGCAGCAATATGCCAACTTAGGCATGACCTACAATCCGAAAATCGAACCGCTGCGCGTACTCTTCAACGCCTATTTCGGCGAATCGACCAACGGAATCGTATTCCAGGAAATGCGCGAGACAAGAGGCCTGGCCTACAGCGCCCAAGCCCAAATGGTAAAACCCGAAAGACCGGAGGATCCCTACATCATGATAGCGCACATCACAACGCAGAACGACAAAGTGGCCGACGCAGCCGACGCCTTTGACGACATACTCAACAATATGCCGGCCAGCCAGCCGGCCTTTGAACTGGCCCAGCAGGCTACCCTCTCGGAACTGCGCAACGAGCGTATCATCAAGGAAGATATTCTGTGGTACTACTACAACAATCACAAACTGGGGCAGAACACAGACCCGCGCATCCGCCTGTATCAAACCATTCCTTCCCTGAAACTGAAAGACCTGGTTGATTTCCAGAAAACATATCTCAAAGACAAACACTACACGCGTTTCCTGACCGGCGAAGAAAAGGAACTCGACCTGAAGCGCCTGGAAAAATTCGGACCGCTGCAACGGGTTTCACAAAAGGAGATATTCGGCTACTGATTCCCGGAAATATTTGTTTCCATAAGCCCACATCTTATATCACAGTTTCCCATCCGCACTACCAACAAGGCGGAGAGACTGTGATATAAGGGGATTATTCAATGATATCCAGCGTACAGCAGTCATCAGAACTCAAAAAATCCATAACTCCACATAAGGAAACGCTTAGAGTTCTTATGAAAGTCCAATATGATGCTATATATTTGTAAGTAAATACAATATACATGGAATCACTTCCGCAACACCGGGCCTATACGTTTTCAGAATTCGGCATTCGCATTCGCAGAATCATTCCCACACAGGACAATGATGCCCCAATCACGTATGCTCATCAAGATGACTATTACATTATTGGATTGGTTGAAGAAGGCCGGGGACGTTGCATGATTGATTTTAAAGATATTACGGTTTCTCAAGGAGATTTGTTCCTGATTCAGCCAAGACAAGTGCATCGCTTTGTCGATTCAGAGAGAGCAAAAGGCTGGATTCTTTTTGCTGAAAGCAGCTTTGTCGGACATAAAGCCAAACACATTTTCGACAGATTTCAACTGTTCGCTTCATCTGTAAAAACGGACGAACGAAGAATCAACGAATTAAAACACATTGCTTCAATCCTCACTGCCCGAATAGGCGACATCACGGACGAACTGAAAAAGGATACGATAAGAAAACTTGCAGAAGCATATATTAATGTCGTAGCTGAATCCATACAGGAAATCGGGCTACAGCAAACAAAATACAGCCCCAGACATATTGAAATCGTATTATCATTTTTCAAACTGCTGACCGAGCATATCTCCATAAGCCGCACCCCTTCCTATTATGCATCCTTGCTACATATTTCACCCGTCTATCTGAATGAAATAGTCAAGGAAATTACAGGATTCAATACTACTTCATACATAAGAAACGAACTTATACTGCAAGCCAAACGCTTGCTGGTTCATACGGACCTTGCCATAAAAGAGATTTCCAACAGACTCGGCATTGACGATTACGCCTACTTCTCGCGCGTGTTTGCCCAAACAACAGGAACAAGCCCAAGCGAATTCAGACAGAAAAACCTTAGATAATCCAAGTAGCACCTGATTCCGTCCATGTTCTTTTACAGCCTTACTGCTTAACTTTACAACAAAAAGTAACGGCTATGAAAATAAAAAGAACAGCAACAGCATACGTCTGCATGAATCCATACCAATGCACGGCGTGTTGGAAATGTATAAAGAATTGCCCACGAAAAGTAATCGGAAAGACTGGTTTTCTGTGGCACCGACACGTAATATTCAAGAATCCTGACGCTTGCATCGGCTGCTGCAAATGCATAAAAACATGTCCGAACAGCATGTTCTTCAAGACGAACGCAACAACTCCTACCCGCAGGATACATGCGTCTGTCCACATGGAGCGGCTCCTGCCGATAGCTTTCATAGCATCTGCCATTACGGGATTCGGTCTGCACACTGCCGCCGGACACGACACCAGCCATGAAAACTGGCAGATGTGGAGCGTGGCTCACACCATCGCATCGCTCCTTTGGCTACTATCGGCGACGGCCCACATAAAACGTCACAAACTCTGGTACAAAGACATTGCCTCAAAAGGTATATCCCATAAACGCTGGATTACCTTTTTCCTGTCACTACTTTTTCTAATGACCGTTTGCACGGGTATCGTGCTGATTACCTACGTAACGGGAGCAAACTCTTCCCTCGGGCTGATGCATTACAAACTTGGGCTGCTGCTATTGACTTTTTCCTTGATTCACATTCTATGCCGGAAATAATCAACATGACCACCTGCAACAGGGCAGTAAACTGTCTGGGAATACTGAACAGTTTGCTGCCCTGTTGCATATCCTCGTTTTATGCGATATTTCCAAATATTTTTGTACATTTGTATAACTGACGGCTGTCTCCGAGCTGACGGCTGCGGCACAACCACAGCTTGCCGTCAATTCTTCCCCACACCAATACTTTCATATCTAATTCACAACTTAAATTCATGACCATGTATATTACGCTTATCATCCTAGTGCTCACGGCCATCTGCTTTGTCATTGGCAAAATCCGGGCCGACCTCGTGGCGCTCTGCGCGCTGGTCAGTCTGCTCATATTCCAGATTCTTACTCCCGAAGAGGCGCTGTCGGGCTTTTCCAACTCCGTCGTCATCATGATGGTGGGGCTGTTTGTAGTGGGCGGCGCCATCGTACAGACGGGCCTGGCCAAGATGATTGGCGCACGCCTGCTGCGCCTGGCCGGAAACAGCGAAACGCGCATGTTTGTGCTCATCATGCTCGTCACGGCCGGCATCGGGGCCTTCATCAGCAACACCGGTACGGTGGCCCTGATGCTGCCCATCGTGGTGAGCATGGCTGCCGGGGCCGGCATCAGCTCGTCGCGCTTCCTGATGCCGCTGGCCTTTGCCAGCAGCCTGGGCGGCATGATGACACTCATCGGTACGCCGCCCAACCTGGTCATTGAGGAAACGCTGCGCAAGGCCGGTCTGGTACACCTGGGCTTCTTTTCGTTTCTGCCCGTAGGTCTGATATGCGTAGCCACGGGCATTGTTGTGCTGCTGCCCCTGAGCAAGTGGTTCCTGGACAAAAAAAATTCCGGAAGCGAAGAAAACCGAAGCGGCAAGAGCCTCAAGGAGCTGGTCAAGGAATACAAACTCTCGGACACGCTGTTCCGCCTGCGTGTGCCGCGCCAGGCCAAGGCCTGCGGCATGAGCATCAGCAGCATCAACGCCGGTCAGCAATACAAACTGAACATTCTGGAGATACGCCGCGACGAAGCTTCGCAACACCGCTTCCTGAAAACCGTCAACCAGCGCCTGGCCTCGCCCGACACCGTGCTGCGGCCGTCGGACGTGCTTTACGTAAGCGGTGAATTCGAACAGCTGGAACTGTTTGCCCGCGACTTCGGACTCGACATCATGGACACCCACACCACCGAGGACACGCAGGCCCCCGCCATCAACTTCTACGACATCGGCATTGCCGAAATACTGCTCATGCCCAACGCCTCCATCATCAACCGCAGCATCAAGGAAGCCGGATTCCGCGAGAAATACAACCTGAACGTGCTGGGCATACGCCGGAAGTCCGACTACATCCTGCAGGAGCTGGGCGACGTGCGCACCGCCAGCGGCGACGTGCTGCTGGTGCAGGGACGCTGGAGCGACATAGCCCGACTTGAGCGCAAAAGCAGCCAGTGGGTGGTGTTGGGACAACCGCTGGAAGAAGCTGCCAAGGTGACGCTTGACTACAAGGCCCCCGTGGCCGCACTGATCATGCTGCTCATGGTGGTGATGATGGTGATTGACGCCATACCCATAGCCCCCGTCACGGCGGTCATCATAGCCGGCATACTGATGGTGCTGACGGGTTGCTTCCGCAACATCGAAGCGGCCTACAAAACCATCAACTGGGAGAGCGTCGTACTCATTGCCGCCATGCTGCCCATGTCGATGGCGCTGCAAAAGACGGGTGCCTCGTCGGCCATATCGGAAGCCCTGGTGGGCGCACTGGGCAACATGGGGCCCTTGGCTCTGCTGGCGGGCATTTACCTGACCACTTCGGTCATGACCATGTTTATCAGCAACACCGCCACGGCCGTACTGCTGGCCCCGATAGCGCTGCAGAGCGCGCAGCAGATGGGCGTCAGTCCCGTGCCGATGCTCTTTGCCGTAGCCGTAGGCGCCAGCATGTGTTTTGCCTCGCCCTTTTCCACGCCGCCCAATGCGCTGGTCATGCCGGCCGGAAACTATACCTTCATGGACTACATCAAAGTGGGCCTACCCCTGCAGGTAGCCATCGGCGCCATCATGGTGCTGACACTGCCCCTGCTCTTCCCTTTCTGATTCGCAAAGCCCGGGGCATAAAATCCCGACTGCATACGAACTGCAACGCCATGCGCGCCGCTTACTCCTCATGGAAACAGCGGCGCGCATGGCGTTTGCACGAACAGGCTAAACGGAACAAACCGTACGGACCGAAAGGAATGCAGCAGAAACGAAAGAAAATCATGACGCCCCCCTGTCTGTAAACATGGCGCTTGATTCTGCCAGCACTGCCTCCGCCCCCATCACACCGGCCTGCAACCTTATCACCCACGCTGCACGCCAAAGCCGCAAAAAGCCGGCACCTTTTTCCACCCAAATCCCGACTTTTTCTTCCCATGTGCCTCCTTGTTTTTTCAAGAAACCATACCGCACGCCCTCCAGCCATTGTCCGGCCCCCGACCATTGCACATGCGTATCCCCACAAGTCGCGCCGGAATGCACGTACACCCCGAAGCGCCCCGACCGGAGGGGCAGCCCCGACAGATTCGCGACCGGCAACACCTGCGCCAGGACTACCGGCACGGCAAGCGCCATGAGCATGCCCACGGCCAACACCGGATACGAGCTCGGATGCAGCCGTACGAAGCCGCCTTGCGCAGCATGTCATACACTTCGCATAGAAATCATTTACGCTCAGGTTCAGATGGTCACCGCACGTATCCATAATGCAAAAATCCCGCCGACGCAGATACGTCAGCGGGATTTTGTTATAATCTGTGCAGCGCAGTGTGCTGCTTTCGTTCAATTACTTCAGGTTTTTCAAGGCACTCATGATTCGCGTAGCCAAATCATCGGTCGGATCGATTTCCAGAATCTTCTGACACCATTCCTTGCACTGCGGATACTGGTCTTTCTGCAAGGTGTAGAAAGCGAAGTAACGCAAAGCTTCGGTTTTGAGATAATTGTTGCCTTCCTTATCCTTGAGACGGTTGAAAGCCTCCATGTAATAGCCGTACACCGTATCGTCGGGTTTGTTGCCCGTCAGCACGTTGTTGATACGAGCCTGCCACATCGGACCCCAGAAACTGGGTGAGTGCTGGGTGATGAAGGCAAAAATCTTGTTACCCTCGGTCAGATATTTCTGCTTTACGTCCATTGAAACAGAGTCGCCGGCACCCTGCAGAGCCATCTGGTAAAGTTTACCCATGTCGAGGGAGTCAACCATGTTGGCCTTGTTGCCAATAGAGTCCATGTAAACTCTGAAACTCTCGATGGATTTGTCATACTGGCCGCTGTTCTTATAGCAGTTGCTCAGGTTCTTGTACACGGCAAATGACTCCGGACTGATTTGAAGCGCTTTCTTGAAGCACTTTTCGGCGGTTGCGAAATCAGAATTCTGCATTTTCACCTTACCGAGGTTGTCATAGTCACCGGCAGTCAGCACGCTGTCGGCAAACTGTCCGTTTTCGATATAGGCAGCAGCCTGAGCAGCCTCGTCAAAGCGTTTCAGTTCGCACAAATTATAGAACTTCATACGCAACATGGAAACGTCGTTGGCGTCGCGACGCAAGGCGGCATTGGCAAATTCGAGTGATTTTTCGTGCTGTTTTACGGCAAACAAAGACAACACGTAGTTACGCATGGCTGAAATGTTGGAATCCTTGGCTGTGGTAAAGTATGTTCCGTAATATTCAGCAGCCTCTTTATACTCGTCCAGGAAATAGGCGATGTCACCCAACATGCGGTCGGCATCCGTAAAGTTAGGGTCCTGCGCTTTCAGCTTGTGAAGCATCTGCTTGGCAACCTCGGGATTTACGTATTTGTAAACCTGCGCGTTTTTCAGCATCGCTTCGGTCAGCGTTGAATCCACGAGCAAAGCCTCGTCGAACTTCTGTCCGGCACCACCCCAGTCTTTGCGCAGGATGCAGACTTCGCCGCACAGCATCAAAGTAGGAATGTAAGTAGCGTCAATCTCATAAGCTTTGTCGCCGCAAAGTTTGGCATAAGGATAATTCTTCTCCTGTACCAGGTACTGTCCGAGAGCTACCAACTGCTCCTTGTCCTTTACCTTGCGGAGCATTTTCAAGAAACTCTCATTGGCTTTTTCAGGATTTTCTTTAAACAACTGACTGATTTCAGTAATCTGCTGCTTTACTTCCTCATCCATGGGAGGAACAGCAGTTTTGCTGCTCTGAGCATGCGCGCTGCATACACCAAAAACAAAGGCCATAAAAAAGGCCACACGCATAATCCATTTTTTGTTCATCTGTCTTTCAATTATATTATGTTTTTTTATTCCAGTTGTTACTTATCAGACATAACAATGCAACAAGGCGAATTTCTCCACAAAAGTAAAAAAAAGATTTCACTTTTATGGAGAATAGGAAAAGAATTATTCACTCGTTCAAAATTATTATGAAATTACGAGCTTTATATCTGCCCCAACGGCCTCACTACTCGTCTTCACTGATGCTGACGTCCTTTACCATAACCGGCATGTAAGGAAGCATTTGCGAGGACTTGCAAATAATCAGCTGCCCGCTCTGTCCGGAAAGGAAGTAGAAGAAAGTTCGTGTCGTTGAGTCCGTACGGGGGTCGGTGTAGGTAATATAAACACTGCGGGTCAGCGGATACTCTCCCGTGGCGATGTAATACTGGAACGGCTGCACATAGTTGGCGCCCTCGCCGGCAAAACGGCTTACCCACATTACCTTGAAAGGCAGATGGTCGAACGAAGCCAAAGCCGTATCACGCTGGTCCTTGAGCCAGTTAGCCCCGACCACCCCGATGATATCCGGATTGTTCTTCACGGCTTCAATTACAGCCAAGTTGTTGCCCTGGGCATAAAGATTGCCCTGGAACTTGCTTCCCCGGCAAATGGAATCCTGCATATAACGCACCGTGCTCGAGCCGGCATTGTCGAAGACCAGTTTGAGCGGCCCCTTGCGGGTAGCGTGCTTGAGCTGCTCCCACTTTGTTATTTTTCCGGTCACAATACCCCGGATTTCGTCAACCGTAATCATGGTATCACGGCTGGACTTGTTAACGATCAAAGCAAGCGCATCGGAGGCAATCTGCTTTTGATGAATAGGCAAGTTGAGATTATGCTCTATCATGCTGCGCTCGTTGTCATTGAGCGGACGTGTAGTCAGCGCCATACGCACACTGTCCTTTACCAGCAGACGGATAGCCTCGTTCTCACTGCAAAATACGGGTTTCATCGTCGCTTCCGGATACCGCTTGCTATACACATCCATCTCATCCTGCATAATGGGGCGGAACGTTTCGTCAATGGCTATTCTGACGTCATCCGAATGCAGCCAGTCTGCTGCAGGCTTCTTATTCTGCCCGCATGACGACAACATCAGCAAGCCTGCCGCCAGCATACAACTGAAAAAATTCTTCCTCATAAGTTCATGATTTTAATTAATGGTACATTTCCCTCACATTGCCGCTTCATTTGCTTATCCGACAATGAACAAAGAAGTACTTCGGCACAAAATTAATCAAAGATTCAGACAATAAACCCAACAGCCGTCAAAAAATAACAAAATTATAAGCACATGATGCCGACACTTATGCGCGCATACGGCTCCTTGCTCTCGCAGCCCGGCACCCAGCCTGAACCATCAAGCCCAAGCCAATACCAACAACCGACAAAACGGATTTCTCCCTTCAGCACGGCCATATCAAGCCTCTGGCCAAGGCAATCCTCCCCCTCTGCCGGAATTGACGACAGTTCTTTTTTCAGGAAAGACTCCTGCACGATGCTGAAAAGCAAAACAAAAGAGGGCCGACAACTTAAAATTGTCGGCCCTCTGCAAATGTGTGTATCAGTATAAAATTACATGATTACGAAACGGATAGGCAGTGAATACCATACGGCTACCGGTTTACCTTGCTGTTTACCCGGAATGAAGCGCGGCAAAGACTTAACGACTCTGACAGCTTCCTTGTCGCAATGGCTTTCCAAGCCCTGCTGTATCACTACGTCACCTACGGTACCATCAGGCATCACAACGAAACGCAGCTTAACAACTCCCTGAATTTCCTGCTCCAACGCAACCTGCGGATATTTCAAATGCTTTGCGATATAAGCAATCAAAGCATTTTCACCTCCGGGGAACGTAGGCGGCTGTTCAACCACGGTGAACACACCGTCGCCACCGCCTTCTTCACCACCGCCGCCTTTACCGCCGGCGCTCTGGTTTTCCTTCAAGTCATCAATATTAACGGTACCACCGATATCACCCTTGTACGTAGCTGAGGCAATGGCTGCTTTGGTGTTCATCAACTCATCCATGGTTTTCAGCTCAGAGTTTTTATCTACCTGGTCGTCGCTCTTGATAACCGGAGCGGTAAACTGGATTGAAGCTTTTACGGCCACTTTCTGCTCCTGCGGCTTTTCGTATTTCACTTCAATTTTTTCCTGTTTCTTTTCAGGTTTCTTTTCCTGTTTCAGTTTTGACATCTGCGTAACTTCCGTAAACTTGTCTTCCGTACGGGTTGACTGCACAACCTGATTCAGGATAAAGAGTACGGCAATTACTGCAACAACGATTAAGATGATAATCACAGCACGCAACTGACGGCGACCTGCATTGGCACGAATTCTATAAGCTCCGTACTGCTGGTTCTTACCTTCAAATATAAGGTCGCACCATCCGCGTGACAATAAATCGAGTTTCGACATATTTCTACTTTGCTTATAGTTTCATTATTTTGCGGCAGCAGGATTTGCCTTCAATGCCTTGATTTTGGCAATGTCAGCGTCTGCTATCTTATCAATCACATATTTACCGATGCAGCAAATCTGCATCTCGTCCAGTACGTCGATGAGGTTTTTATACGTAGCCTTATCAGTAGCTTTGATAATTACGCTTGGGGTAATATCGCTGTTCTTGATTTTGTTCAGCTCCGTTCTGTACTCATCCATAACTTGTTTGTCCTTGCTCGGATTGGAACTGCGCTTGAGTTCATATTTTCTCTTGAGTTCCTGAACCTGCTGCTGGGCTACGCTGTTGAGTCCCAGCAATGCGGCACGAATACCGTCTTTTCCGTAAGTTACCGGATGCAACTTTGCGGTATCAGGAAGACCGGTAAAATAGTAAAGCGTATTATTCTCGTCGAGAAGGATCGTAATAGCTTTTGATGCTGCAACCTGGCTCTTCTGCTCGTCTTTCAAGTCCTGCTTGTTTGAAGGCATGGAGATTTCCATGGTCTTCGGTTTAATCAGAGACGTACAGAGCATGAAGAACGTTACGAGCAACATGATCATGTCCACCATCGGCGTAAAGTCGACGCGGGCATTCATCTTTTTCTGCTTACTTCCACCTTTTTTTGCCATAACATTAGAATTTATTAATCTTTATCCCCGCCCTTAAGTGAAGTAATCAGGTTATACCTATTCTCATCAAGGTCGCGCAAAGAGTCCATTACTTTTTTAATCACTGCATACGGAGTGCTCTTGTCTGCCTTAATGGCAATGCGCATATTTTCTCCGCAGGCTACGCGGGCTGCTTTGACCCAGGTCTTAAACTCATTATTAAGGCTATCGGTGGGGATACCAGGATTGGCGGCGCTCTTGAGGATGTCGGCTCTTTCAGCCTCGCTACCTAAATCAAGCCATCCTTGCATGGCATCCAACGGAGTTCCGAAAGTCGGCGTGTTTGCAAACGTCTTCTTTTCAGCGGCGGTTACACCGGGAAGACTTCCGTTCTTTTCCATCTCATCAATCAGTTTCGTCATGTTGTCAGGAGAGTCAAGCGTCATGAACACTTTTCCTGAAGGTTCCACGAAGATGGTAAGCAAGTTCTTTTCAGGAATCTGAATATCCGATACAGAACCCGGGGTTACCACTTTGATGGGTTCGTCCTTGACGAAAGTTGCCGTAAGCATAAAGAAGGTAAGCAGCAGGACCATGACGTCGCTCATAGGCGTCATGTCTATGAACGTGTCTTGTTTTTTAACTTTAAATCGTCCCATGTCTTATAACCTTTCTTTAATTAGTGAGTTGAAGAGAAAGACTGTACAATTGAGAAACCTACTTCGTCGATGCAGAAAGTCAGACGGTCAATCTTGTTTGTGTAATAGTTGTAGAAGATTACGGCGAGAGCACCGGTTGCGATACCAGAAGCGGTATTTACAAGGGCCTCAGAAATACCGGTTGACAGAGCGGCTGAGTCACCACCACCTTCACCAGATGCCATAGCAGAGAAAGAACGGATCATACCGAGCACCGTACCGAACAATCCCATCAAGGTACCCAAAGCGGTGATAGTACCGATAATCGGAAGGTTTTCCTGAAGCATAGGCATTTCAAGAGCGGTTGATTCTTCCAGCTCTTTCTGGATAGCCAGGATTTTCTGTTCTTTGGTCAAACGGGTATCAGCATCCATTTCCTCGTATTTTTTCAGGGTAGCCAATACTACGTTAGCTACTGAACCGCGCTGTTTGTCGCAAAGAGCCTTGGCACCGGCAAAGTCCTTGTTTTTCAGGCAAGCCTTGATGCCAGCAACGAACTTGGTCAGGTTGGTACGACCGTAAGCGTTGCGGATTGCGAAGAAACGTTCGATGGCCAGAGCCAAAACCGTAAAGAACAAAGTCCAGATGATAGGTACAACGAAACCTCCTTTGTAAACGGTACCCATCAGGTTAGCGGGTTCCAGGCTTACACCACCAGGAGCCAGGAAAGAGAAAGTTACGCCGGCAGCTTCACCACCGCGGAAGTTGTTTACGTGACCGAAGCCGAACAGATATACGCATACTGCAATTACAGCACATGCGATAATCACAGAGAAGCCGGACTTAATACCGGTAAATCCTTTAGACTGTTGTTTTTTTGCACCCTTAGGCGCAGTAGCACTTGTTGTTGCCATTTTGTTTTGAGTTTTTAGTTGATATTAAATGAAATATTTGTTTTATTTAGTAATCGTCATGTATTTTTTTCGGAAGGCAAAGATAATCATTTGATGTTTCAAACCCGTTTCAAACTATAACATTTAACGTTTGAAGGTACGCTTTTCATGTTAAGGTTTCTATCCGACTGCTGTATTTTCACTCTTTCCGATATTTGCATTCGTCCTGCAAATATAGTCAGTTCCTTTGTTTCGGCAAAGCATATTTAAAAAAAAGTTATTGCACGCCCTATATTCCCCGCCGGGCGCCGTTTGCTTACCCTCTCCGGCATCAAGCGGCAAGGTGAATGGCGGGAGGTCAAAACAGGGCGGCGGGATTTTTTTCAAGGTTCCGGTTGTTTTGTTTTTCCCGGCACCTTGTTTTTTCTCCGAGCCGTGGGGCGGTCTGCCTCCTCGGGCATTTGATTTGCGCAAAGGTAAAGCGCGGCATTTTCCCGCCTCCTTCCGGCCTGGCTCCACTTGCGGACAAGTACGGCCGGCAGCGGAGCACAGTGCGCTGCTTATATAATATAAATATGTATGACCGGTATGTTACCGGAACACGTCATGCGTTTTTTACAAAAGGCATTCCAATCTATCTCAGCCAAAATTCGTAAGTTTGCAGTTCAAAAACCATGATTTTTCATCAAGACATGAACACGATAAAGAACCTACTTTTTGATTTCGGCGGCGTTCTGGTCGACCTCGACATGCAACGCTGCAGCCGGGCGTTCCGCTCGCTGGGCATTGACGTGAGCCAGTTTCTGCACAGCTACCGGCAGGAAGGCACGTTTCTGGAATTTGAGCGCGGCAACGTAAGTTTTGCACAATGCTGTCAGGAAATCCGTGACACGCAACACGTGCCCCACGTTACCGACCAGCAGATGGCCTGGGCCTGGAATGCCTTTCTGCTCGACGTGCCTGCCGAGCGCCTTGAATTCCTGCTCCGGCTGAAATCACGCTACCGCCTGTTCCTGCTGAGCAACACCAACCATATCCACTGGCAGCTGGCTGAGGACATTTACTTCCACCACAAGGGGCTGCAGATTGGTGATTTCTTTGAGCAATGTTTCCTCTCGTTCCGTCTGCATCTGGACAAGCCTGCGCCGCAAATCTTCCACGCCGTAGCGCAGCAGGGCGGCATCGAGCCGGAGGAGACGCTCTTTTTTGACGACAGCGAGAAAAACTGCGAGGCCGCCCGCCAATGCGGGTTCCAAGCCTTGACAGCCCCTCTTGAGGGCGGCTGGATGAACTTTTTTGACAGCGAACTGAACCTATGCAAATAATTACACTCCACACTCTGCCCGCTGAAGTTTACTGCACAGCCACCATTGGTTTTTTCGACGGTGTACACTCTGGCCACCGCTACCTGCTCGACCAGCTCAAGGCTGCCGCTTCAGAGCAGAAGCAGGCTACGCTTGTTGTCACCTTCAGGCGGCATCCGCGACAAGTGCTCGACACGAACTACCGGCCGCTCCTGCTGCTGGACTATGATGAAAAAATCGAGCATCTGGCCCAATGTGGCATTGACTATTGCCTGCCGCTCGACTTCACCCCCGAACTGGCAGCCCTGACAGCACGACAGTTTATGGAGCAGTATCTCTATGCCCGGCTACACGTCAGGCAGCTTCTGCTCGGCTACGACCACCACTTCGGGTCCGACCGCTGCAGCTTCAAGGAATATCTGCAAATAGGCCGCGAAACGGGCATCCGGATCATCAAGTCGCACGCCTTCACGCCGCAGGACACCTGTATTTCCTCGTCGGCCATACGGCGTTTTCTGCAGGCCGGCAATGTAGAGTCCGCCCGCTGGGCTTTGGGATACCCATTTGCCCTGTACGGCACGGTGGTTGAGGGCCACCGGCTGGGGCGGCAGCTGGGTTTTCCTACGGCCAACATCCTGCCGGACTCGCCAGAGAAAATCATCCCGGCCGACGGAGTCTATGCGGTACGGGCCGAAACAGACGGCCAACAATACGACGCCATGCTCAACATAGGCCGGCGCCCCACCGTTGACAACGGAAACGACCGCACCATCGAAGCCCACCTCTTCCACTTCAACGGCAACCTCTACGGGCAGCACATGCAACTGCACTTCATCGGCCGACTGCGTGAGGAAATCCAGTTTGACTCCATCGGTCAGCTGCAGGCACAACTGCAGCATGATGCGCAGCAAGCCCTTCAAATCCTGCATTCCTAACCCACTCAGATTTTATGAAAAAGTCATTTTATATTCTGCTGGTATATCTCGGCTGCCAGTTCGTGCTGTATGCCCTGTTCCTGCTGATTTATGCCCTTTTTGCTCCCGACCACAAAATCCACTACGAGCTGTTCGGCCAGCAGCCCGAAGCCATGGGCTACTACCTGCTGGCTACCGACGTGATTCTCTACCTCGCGCTACGCAAGCTGCGTCTCATCCGCACACCGCTCTGGCCGGCCAAGTCCGTCCGCCCGCCGCTTCGCGGGGGCATATGGGCCATTGTCGGGGTGCTGCTCTTTTCCATAGGCATCTCATCCGTAGGCAGCCTGCTCCAACTGCAGGACAACGGCACGACCGACCAGTTCGGACAAATGATTGACAATCCGATATGCCTGCTCACCCTTTGTCTGGCAGGACCGCTGATTGAGGAAATCATCTTCCGCGAAGGCATCCTGCGCAAACTTTCGGAATCGGGCACGGCTGCCTGGGCCGCCATCTTAGCCAGCTCGGTGCTCTTCAGCGTGGCTCACAACAATCCGGCACAAAGCCTGCCGGCCTTGCTGACTGGCGCCCTGCTGGGCGTACTTTACGTAGGCATAGGCGACATCCGCCTATGCGCCACAGCCCACGTTCTCAGCAATACCCTGGCGGCAGCACTGCTGCTGGCCAACCGCCACGCCCCGCAGAGCCTGCCCCAGCTGACCGGCACGCCGCTCATACTGACGGCTTCGGGCTGTATCATACTGGGCCTGCTCTTTATAGTGATATGGTGGAAGCGCCGCGCCCCCTACTCGTTTTTGTCTGACTGCCGGAAATCACCTGATTATCTATGAAAATAGGAAATATTGAACTGGGCCGGAACCCCGTGTTGCTGGCCCCCATGGAAGATGTGACAGACATCGGCTTCCGACTGCTTTGCCGCCGTCTGGGCGCCAGTATGGTCTATTCTGAATTTGTAGCGGCCGATGCTCTGGTACGTATGGTCAACCGCAGTCTTGAAAAACTGACGGTATGCGACGAGGAGCGCCCCGTAGCCATACAAATATACGGCAAAGATCCCGCAGCCGTGCGTGACGCTGCCCAAATCGTGGTGGAACGCGCCCATCCGGACGTGCTCGACCTGAATTTCGGCTGCCCCGTCAAGCGTGTGGCCGGCAAAGGAGCCGGAGCAGGCCTGCTGCAGGACGTGCCGCGCATGCTCGAAATTACGCGCAGCGTGGTTGACGCTGTCAACCTGCCGGTTACGGTAAAGACCCGCCTGGGCTGGGATCACAACCACCGTATCATTGAGCAGCTGGCCGAACCTTTGCAGGACTGCGGCATTGCCGCGCTTACCATACACGGCCGCACGCGCTCACAGATGTACACCGGCGAGGCCGACTGGAGTCTGATTGGCAAGGTCAAGCAAAATCCGCGCATCCACATCCCCATTATCGGCAACGGCGACATTACTTCGGCCGAAAAGGCCGTCGCTGCTTTCCGCGACTATGGTGTAGATGCCATCATGGTAGGCCGGGCAACCTTCGGGCGGCCATGGATATTCAAAGAAATTCACGATGCGCTCTTCCCCGACGAGCCCCACGAAGCACAACACGCCATTGAAAGCGAATACCCCGTACTTACGGCCGACTGGAAACTGGACGTGCTGAAAGAACAGGTACGCCAGAGCGTACAGCGCATTGACGAATACCGCGGCATCCTGCACATACGGCGCCATCTGGCGGCCACTCCGCTCTTCAAGGGCATCCCCAACTTTCGCGAAACGCGTATCCGCATGCTTCGGGCCGAAACGGTTGACGAGCTGTTCGAAATCATGGAAAGTACCCGCCCGCTCATACGCCAGGAAGGCTGAAAAAGAAGCCCGGGCCCGGCTCCGCACCCCCTCAGGAGAGGGCTCTGCCTTCAGCGGGGAAAGAAGTTTCGCCGTTTTTTAGCATTATTATGATTTCGGCCCTGCGTTAATGATTTATAAACAGCATGTGCCATAGGCTTTATTGCCTATATTTGCCACTGATGTATTACCTTAAAAATCATTCTATCATGACCGAAAAAAACATCTCTGCCCCTCAGCGCAGTGCCGGCATTGTGAGCGTCGGTATTGCCCTGCTGATTGGCCTGGCCGTGCTGGGCCTTTGCATCTACTCCGGCCTGAAAAGCATTTCGCAGGGCGAGCGCGTAGTTACCGTACGCGGCCTGGCCGAGCAGGAAGTTAAAGCCGACCGCGTTATCTGGCCCATCAGCTACAAGACAACCGGGTCGAACCTGCAGGACGTATATGCCAAAACCAATCATGCTTCTCAAAAAATCAAGGAGTTTCTGATGAAAAACGGCATTCCGGCCCAGGACATTACGACGGCCTCGCCCGAAATCATCGACCTGCGCACGGACCGCTATACGCGCTTTCAGGGCAGCCAGCCCTACAACGTGACCCTCGTGACCACCGTTACGTCAAGTCAGGTTGACAAGGTACGCCAGCTCATGCCGCGTATGGGCGAACTGCTCAAGGAGGGCATCGCCATATCTCCCAACGAATACGGCAACGCCGTGCAGTATCAGTTTACGAGCCTGAACAAGATTAAACCGAAAATGATTGAAGAAGCCACGCGCAACGCCCGCGAAGCCGCAGAAAAGTTTGCCAAAGATTCCGACAGCAAACTCGGAAAAATCAAGACGGCGCAGCAGGGGCTCTTCACCATTGAAGACCGCGACAGCTATACACCTTATATAAAGAAAGTAAGAGTGGTTACCACGGTCGACTTTTTCCTTGAATCATAACCGACTGGCCTTTATCACGGCTTTAACCGCGCGGTTTGGAACTGCGGAACACAAGCCGCACCAACAAGAAATTAACCGGCACCGCTACGGCAAACACCGGCAGCGGTGCCCACTTTTCGGGTATGCCCAGCCAAAGAAAAAGGCTGAGCAGCGAAATATGAAGGCCATAATTAACCGCATGCGCCCCCAGAAAGCCCAAGCCGCGCTTTGCCGTGGCCTGCGCCCGAAACGTCAGCGAAGCATTGAGCAAGAAATTGACCACCAGACTCACGCCGTAGCCCAGCGTATAAGCCCAGCCGGGGCGCATCACCCCCAGCAGGCACCAGTAAATACCATAGTGCAGGCCCGTAGCCACTACACCTATCGTACCGAAAATCAAGGCTTCACGCAATATTCTGCGCGTCATAATCTGACGAATACATAACTTCATTGTCGCAAAAATAAGACTTTTAGGGCAGAAACGCATACTCATGCAACATGTTTTTGCCACTCCGTCAGACACACAACCCCCGCCAATCCTCCCCCCCCCGAGAAGACCTGAAGAGAAAAAAGCGCCACGAAAAAAGATTTTTCCGGCACCTGTTTTTGTTTTCAAGAGACCTTGTTTGGTTTTCTTCCCGATTTGTTTTAACCACCCGCAATGCCCTACAACCATACTGGCAGCTCCACAAAGCCCCGTTCGGCCTTTTCAGCACAAGCTGACACAAGAAAAAAACAAATTCAACCCGCTTTTTTTGCTAAGTCTGCTTCGCAACCTGCCGAATAAGTCGTATCTTTGTAGTCGATAAAAAGGATGTAGAAAAAATGGAAATTGAGAAATTCTTTCAGACTCATGTCTACCTGATAGAGCACACCCATGTTCCGGTACGCCGGGCCCTGATGGATACCATCGACTGGAGCTACCGCATGATAGGCATCAAAGGTCCGCGCGGCGTAGGAAAAACCACCTTTCTGCTGCAATATGCCAAAGAAAATTTTGACGTCCGCCTGCGCCAGTGCCTCTACATCAACATGAACAGCTTTTATTTTCAAGGCAGAGGCATCGTGAGCTTTGCCGGCGAATTTGTAGAAATAGGCGGCCAGGTGTTACTGATTGACCAGGCCTTTAAACTCCCGAACTGGAAAGAGCAACTTTGCGAATGCTACCGGCGCTATCCGCGGCTGCGCATCGTATATACCACATCCTCCGTTGAAGAGGGTGACGGCCCCGACGATAGCGAACTCTCACAACTGAGCCGCTGCTACGTGCTCCACGGATTCTCGTTCCGCGAGTTCATCAACCTGCAGACCGGCAACGACTTCCGCCCCTACACCATGAACGAAGTGCTGCACAACCACGACGTGATTCTCAAATCCATCCTGCCCAAAGTAAAGCCCTGGGAATATTTCCGCGACTACCTGCACCACGGATATTACCCGTTCTTTCTGGAAAACCGCAACTTTACGGAAAATCTGCTCAAAGCCATGAACATGATGATAGAGGTGGACATCCTCTTCATCAAGCAGATTGAACTGAAATACCTCTCACGCATCAAGAAACTCCTCTACCTGCTGGCCAAAGAGGGCGGCACGGCTCCCAACGTGAGCCGACTGGCTGAAGACATCGTAACCTCACGCGCCACGGTGATGAACTATCTGCGCAACCTGGAGCAGGCCCGCCTGATTAACATGGTCTACCGCGAAGGAGACTCCTACCCCAAAAAGCCGGCCCTGGTCATGCTGCACGACACCAACCTGATGTATGCCGTATATGCCTCAGGCATAGCCGAGCAGCAAGTGATGGAAACATTTTTCGTCAACTCCCTCTGGCGCCATCATCAGGTAAACAAGACCCGTCGCGACGGCGTTTACCGCATAGACCAGACCATCGAAATATGCGTGTGCGACAGGCCCAAGCGCTTCAAGTCCTCACCCGACATGATTTGCGCCAACTACAACACCGAAGTCGGTCAGGGCAACCAGATGCCCCTCTGGCTCTTCGGCTTCCTCTACTAAACAAACCTGAAGCCCGGCGGCGCCCCGTGCCTCCCGCCGGGCCAACAACAAGCATACTTACAAACATTGTTTTATCATAACAACAACATTATGGCAAAAGAAAAGAAATTCATTACTTGCGATGGTAACCAAGCCGCAGCACATGTAGCCTACATGTTCTCCGAAGTGGCCGCCATCTACCCCATTACTCCGTCATCTCCGATGGCTGAGCATGTGGACGAATGGGCCTCACAGGGTCGCAAAAACCTCTTTGGCGATACCGTATCCGTACAGGAAATGCAGTCGGAAGGCGGTGCAGCCGGTGCCGTTCACGGTTCATTGCAGGCCGGTGCCCTGACCACCACATTCACCGCATCACAGGGTTTGCTGCTGATGATTCCGAACATGTACAAGATTGCCGGAGAGCTGCTTCCCTGCGTGTTCCACGTATCAGCCCGTACCTTGGCTACCCACTCACTCTGTATCTTCGGTGACCACAGCGACGTAATGGCCTGCCGCCAGACCGGCTTCGCCATGCTCTGCGAAGGTTCCGTACAGGAAGTGATGGATATGTCAGCCGTAGCTCACCTGGCCACCATCGAGAGCCGCGTACCGTTCATCAACTTCTTCGACGGTTTCCGCACCTCTCACGAATACCAGAAAATCGAGGAAATCGACCAGGAAGACATCCGTCCGCTCCTGAACCAGAAAGCACTGGCAGAATTCCGCAGCCGCGCCCTGACACCGGAGAACCCGGTTGCACGCGGTATGGCCGAAAACCCCGAAACCTTCTTCGCACACCGCGAAGTTTGCAACCCGTACTACAACGCCGTTCCCGAAATCGTGGAGAAATACATGAACGAAATCTCCAAGATCACCGGTCGCGAGTACAAGCTCTTCAGCTACTATGGTGCTGACGACGCCGAGCGCATCATCATCGCCATGGGTTCAGTAACCGAGGCTGCCCGCGAGGCCATCGACTACCTCAACAGCAAAGGCGAGAAAGTCGGCATGATCAGCGTTCACCTGTATCGTCCGTTCTCTGTCAAACACCTCTTGGCTGCAGTGCCCAAGACCTGCAAGCGCATCGCCGTGCTCGACCGCACCAAAGAGCCGGGCGCCGTTGGCGAACCGCTCTATCTCGATGTTAAGGAAGCATTCTACAACGAAGAGAACCGTCCGCTCATCGTAGGCGGCCGTTACGGTCTGGGTTCATCCGACACTACGCCGACCATGATTATCTCCGTATTCGACAACCTGAAGCTGGCTACTCCGAAAGACCACTTCACGCTGGGTATCGTGGACGATGTAACGTTTACCTCACTGCCTCTTGAAAAAGAAATGGCTCTGGGTGGCGAAGGCATCTTTGAAGCCAAATTCTACGGCCTCGGTGCTGACGGTACGGTAGGTGCCAACAAGAACTCCATCAAGATTATCGGTGACAACACCGACAAGTACTGCCAGGCTTACTTCTCTTATGACTCCAAGAAGTCAGGAGGTTTCACCTGCTCGCACCTGCGTTTCGGCGATCACCCCATCCGTTCAACTTACCAGATTAAGACTCCGAACTTCGTGGCTTGTCATGTTCAGGCCTACCTGCACATGTATGACGTCATCCGCGGTCTGCAGAAGAACGGTACGTTCCTGCTCAACACCATTTGGGAAGATGACGAACTGGTGAAGAACCTGCCGAACCACATCAAACGTTATTTTGCCGAGAACAACATTACGGTTTACTACATCAACGCTACGAAGATTGCTCAGGAAATCGGTTTGGGCAACCGTACCAACACCATCCTGCAGTCTGCCTTCTTCCGCATTACCGAAGTAATCCCGGTTGATCTGTCCATCGAGCAGATGAAGAAATTCATCGTGAAGTCTTACGGCAAGAAGGGCCAGGATGTAGTAGACAAGAACTATCAGGCCGTTGACCGCGGTGGCGAATACAAACAGCTGACCGTAGATCCCGCATGGGCCAACCTGCCTGAAGATGAAAAGATTGTGCGCGACGAACCGGCCTACATTTCCGACCTCGTTCGCCCCATCAACGCACAAAACGGCGACCTGCTGCCCGTATCGGCTTACCAGTGCTCGGTTGACGGTACTTGGGAACAGGGTACTGCTGCCTACGAAAAACGTGGCGTAGCCGCTTTCGTTCCGGCATGGAACTCTGAGAACTGTATCCAGTGTAACAAGTGTTCATTCGTCTGCCCGCACGCTTGTATCCGTCCGTTCGTACTCGACGAAAACGAGATTGGCGGCTTCCAGGACGCTACCATCGAAATGAAGGCTCCGGCTGCCATGAAGGGCATGCACTTCCGTATGCAGGTTGACGTACTCGACTGTCTGGGTTGCGGTAACTGTGTTGACGTATGTCCGGGCATGAAGGGTCAGAAGGCACTTTCCATGCAGCCGCTTGAAGGCCAGCTCAAGGAAGACGCCAACTGGTCATACCTCATTAAGAATGTGAAGACCAAACAGCATCTGGTTGACGTGAAGGCCAATCCGAAGAACTCTCAGTTCGCTACTCCGCTCTTCGAGTTCTCAGGCGCCTGCTCAGGTTGCGGCGAAACGCCGTACGTCAAACTGGTCAGCCAGCTCTTCGGTGACCGTCAGATGATTGCCAACGCTACCGGTTGTTCTTCCATCTACTCCGGTTCAATTCCTTCAACTCCCTACACGAAGAACGAAAAGGGTCAGGGTCCTGCATGGGCCAACTCTCTGTTTGAGGACTTCTGCGAATTCGGTCTGGGTATGGTATTGGCCAACAAGAAGATGCGCAAACGCATTCAGGACATCCTCGAAAAATCAATTGCCGACGAACACGTACCCGCTGCCTTCAAAGAGGCTGCACAGGCATGGATTGAAGGCAAGGACAACGCTGAAGCCAGCCGCGCTGCTGCCGACAAGCTTATCCCGATGATTGAGGAAGGAAAAGCACAGTGCCCGGCTTGTGCCGAACTGAGCCAGCTTTCTCACTACCTCACCAAGCGCAGCCAGTGGATCATTGGTGGTGACGGTGCTTCATACGACATCGGTTACGGCGGTCTCGACCACGTACTGGCCAGCGGTGAAGACGTTAACATCCTGGTACTCGACACCGAGGTTTACTCCAACACCGGCGGTCAGGCTTCCAAGTCAACGCCTATCGGCGCCATCGCCCAGTTTGCTGCCAGCGGCAAGCGCATCACCAAGAAAGACCTTGGTCTGATGCAGACTACCTACGGCTACATCTACGTGGCTCAGGTTGCCATGGGTGCCGACCAGGCCCAGTGCCTCAAAGCCATCCGCGAGGCCGAAGCCTATCCCGGTCCTTCACTCATCATCGCCTATGCTCCGTGTATCAACCACGGCTTGAAGATCAAGGGCGGTATGGGTCGCTCACAGGCCGAGGAAGGCCGCGCCGTTGAGTGCGGTTACTGGCACCTGTGGCGCTTCAACCCGGCACTCGAGGCTGAGGGCAAGAATCCGTTCACACTCGACTCCAAGGAGCCCGACTGGAGCAAATTCCAGGATTATCTGAACGGTGAGGTCCGCTTCCTCTCATTGAAGAAAGCCCTGCCCGAAGAGGCTCAGGAGCTTTTCGACAAGACGGAAGAAGCTGCCAAGCGCCGCTATGCGTCATACGTACGCAAGTCTAAGGAAGACTGGAGCAACGAATAATTACTGACAGCGGCCCGAAGCCGCATACATATTGGGCGAGGCATTGTCACCTGCGGGTGAACAATGCCTCGCCTGCTTTACCGGCGCCTGCGCAAACATCTGCCACAACCGCACCACCCCACAAAGCGCGGAAACGAAACAACATGGGAGCTAAGATTTTTTACCCGGCCTGTAAAAAATCTTAGCTTCCACTTTAATTGAACCATACAGGCCCTTATTTTCCCCTCAAACTCTCCGCCGCCTGCGTATCGCTCTTCCGGTCCGGAGAAAAGCGCCACGGCGCAAAAAAAGGCAGCAGCCGTTACCGACTACTGCCTCACACAGTAAACTTATGTAAAAAACAAACTAACTTTCCTTGTTTGATTCCTCAAACTCCTTGATCAACTGGTTCTGCAACTCGGCAGGTACCAGCTCGTAGCTGGCAAAGCGGGTAATGAACGAAGCCTGACCGGCGGTAAGCGAACTGAGCGTGGTTGCATAGTTGCTCATCTCCTTCAAAGGCACTTTGGCCTGCAGTTTTTCATAACCGTTTTCGCTGCTCATGCCGACAATCAGTCCGCGATGACCCTGAAGGTCGCTCATCACGTCGCCCATCTTGTCCGAAGGCGTAAATACCTCAACGTCGTAAATCGGCTCCAGAATCTTCGGGCCGGCCTCCTTGAAGGCCTGACTGAAGGCCTGACGTCCGGCCAGCATGAACGAAAGTTCGTTAGAGTCAACCGGGTGCATCTTACCGTCGTACACCACCACGCGCACGTCGCGGGCATACGAGCCCGTCAGCGGCCCCTGCTCCATACGGGCCATGACACCCTTGAGGATAGCCGGCATGAAGCGTGCATCGATGGCTCCACCCACTACGGAGTTGATGAACACGAGCTTGCCGCCCCATTCCAGCGGAATTTCCTCCTTGCCCTTCATCGTTACGCGGATTTCCTGATTACCGAACTTGTAAACCGTCGGGTCGGGCATGCCGTCGCTATACGGCTCCACAATGAGGTGTACTTCGGCAAACTGACCGGCACCGCCGCTCTGCTTCTTGTGGCGATAGTCAGCGCGGGCGGCACGCGTAATGGTTTCGCGATACGGAATGCGCTGCGGGGCAAACTCTACCGGAATCTTGTCGATGTTTTCCAGACGCCATTTCAGCGTACGCAGGTGGAACTCGCCCTGACCGTGCACCAGAATCTGGCGCAACTCCTTGCTCTGCTCCACTTCCCACGTGGGGTCTTCCTGACGCATACGGGTCAGGGCAGCCATCATCTTCTCGGTGTCGGCCTCGTTAACGGCCTTGATGGCACGCGTAAACTTGGCATTCGGGTATTTAATGAAGTTGAAACGGTTTTCACAATCCTTGCCGTTGAGCGTATTGCCCGTGCGCACATCCTTCAGCTTCACGGTACAGCCAATATCGCCGGCCTCCAGCTGCTCAACCTTCTCACGGTTGGCACCGGCACACACAAACAGCTGCGACATACGCTCCTTGGAGCCACGGTCGGCGTTGGTCAGGTCGTCACCCTCGTGAACCGTACCGCTCATCACCTTGAAGTACTGCACCTCGCCGATGTGCGGCTCCACACCCGTCTTGAAGAAATAGAGCGACGTCGGTCCGGCTGCATCGGGCTTGACAGCCTCGCCACGGGTGTTGTGAACCTCGGGCATTTCGTCCACGAAGGGCACAATGTTGCCCAGGAATTCCATGAGTCGGCCCACGCCCATGTTCTTGTAAGCACATACGCAGAAAATGGGGAAGATGCTGCGCGTCACCATTCCCTTGCGGATACCTTCGCGCATCTCGTCCTCGGTCAGGTGTTCGGTCTCAAAGAATTTTTCCATGAGCTGCTCGTCGTTCTCCGCTGCAGCCTCCACCAGGAGTTTGTGCAATTCCTGCGCCTTGTCGGCTTCCTCGGCCGGAATATCCTCAATGGTCGGTTTTCCTCCGTCGGGGCCCCACGTAAGTTTTTTCATCAGCAAAACGTCGATAAGCGAGTTGAAATCAGGACCGGTCTTTACGGGATACTGCACCACTACGGCTTTCGTACCGTAAATGCTCTGCAAATCCTCTGTGACCGTGTCGTAGTCGCAAGCCTCGTCGTCAAGCTGGTTTACCAGGAAAACAACCGGCTTACCCAACTTTTCGGTATAGCGGAAGTGGTTCTGCGTACCTACCTCGGGGCCTCGGCCGCCGTTGATGAGCAATACGGCCGTATCCGTTACGTTCAGCGCCGTCAGGGCGGCACCTACAAAGTCGTCAGAGCCCGGACAGTCAATGATATTCAGTTTTTTGTTGTTCCACTCCACATGAAATACGGTGGAGAACACGGAATAACCATAATCCTGCTCCACCGGGAAATAATCAGAAACGGTATTTTTTGCCGTGATGCGGCCGCGACGTTTTATCACCCCACTCTCAAAGAGCAAGGCTTCAGTGAGAGTGGTTTTACCGGAACCGTCATTACCCAGAAGGGCAATGTTTTTAATTTCGTTTGACTTATATACCTTCATAGTTGGGTTAATTTTACGTTGTGTTTTACATATTGGTTTTTCAAAACCACGGCAAAGTAGCTATTTCTGCCGAATTATCAAAATCGGGGTGGTATGTTTTTCAGCATAGTTTTGCCGGCGCCGCCCGCCTCAGCCCCGGCTGCGGGCCACGGTTCACCTTTAGGACAACGGCCGCAATTATGCCGTAAACACCCCTGCCGTTAAAGAGAAAAGGCGTAACTTTGCCGCATCCACAAGCCAGCGGCGTTATGCCGCCAGGCGAAAAAGAAACATCACACCATGTCCGGAGTCTACCTACACGTCCCCTTCTGCGCCCGCCGCTGCGCCTATTGCGCCTTTTATTCCACCACGGCCGGCCCCGACAGCCGACAGGCCTACCTGCTGGCGCTGCAAGCCGAGCTGCACGCCCGTCTGGGCGAACTGCCGCCCGGCCCGCTGCACACCATATACTGGGGCGGCGGAACCCCCTCGCAGCTGCCGCTTGAGGGCATAAGTGACGTGTTCGACGTCATCCGGAACGAACGCGGCTGGCTGCCCGAAGCCGAAATTACCCTCGAAGCCAACCCCGACGACGTCAGTCAGCAATGGGCCGAAGCGCTCTCCCGGCTGCCGGTCAACCGCGTCAGCCTGGGCGTACAGACGTTTAGCGACGACCTGCTCCGCCTGATTGGGCGCCGCCACACGGCCCGTCAGGCCATAGAGGCCGTACACACGCTGTACGGGGCAGGCATCCGTAACCTCAGCATTGATCTGATGTATGGCCTGCCGGGGCAGACGCTCGAGGATTTTGACCGCGACATCCTGACGGCGCTCAGTCTGCCCGTCAGCCACCTTTCGGCCTACGCCCTCAGCTACGAACCGAATACCCGACTCACCCGGCTGCTGGAACTCGGCCAACTGCAACCCACCGACGAGGAAACGAGCCGCCGGATGTACGAACGGCTCATGGACCGCTGTCACGAAAAAGGCCTCCGCCACTACGAAATATCGAATTTTGCCTACCCCGGGCGCGAGGCGCGCCACAACACGGCCTACTGGACCGGGCTCCCCTATCTGGGCTGCGGCCCGGGCGCCCACTCCTACTCCGGCCGGCGCCGGCGCTGGAACCTGTCGGACCTGGCGTCCTATCTTGACCACCCCGGAGAGCCACCCTTTGACTTTGAAGAGCTGACGCCCACCAGCCGCTACAACGACTACGTGATGACGGCGCTGCGCCTGCCGCAGGGCATGGACCTCGAAGCCGTGGCCCGACAGTTTGGCCAGGAACGCCGGCAATATGCCCTGCGGGCGGCCCACACCTCACTGAACTCCGGCCACCTGCAACTGACCGATGGGCGCCGGCTGAGCCTGACACGCGAAGGACTGTTCATTTCCGACGAGATTATGAGCGACCTCATGGCGCTTGACGAATAGTCACCTCCCCCGCCCGCAAATGCCGACGCCCACGCGCACAAAAAAAGCCGGCACCCTGCTTAAAAAAGTTCCGACCTTGTTCAAAAAAAGCGGCACCTGATTCCCACAAAGTCCGCACAACATAAAAATGACCGCTGCCCGTACCGGCACATCCTCGTCAGACGTTTCGGTACGGGCAGCGGCTATTCTTTTCTTACCGGCTCATGCGTCGCCTTTTATCGCGAGCGCATGTACGTAATTTCATAGAAGCAGGGATAAACATCGCCCAGAGCAGCCTGCTGGCCTTCGGTGCTGGGCACAATCAGGCGAACCTTGGCTATGGGATTGCCGTCCTGGCGGCCCAACTTGATGTAAGGCATCGGCACGAGCCATCCGCCGGGCACGGTGGTTGACTCATAAAGCGACTTCATCAATCCAGAAATAAACGAAGCCGAATACGTTCCGCTGCTGTTGCTCACGGTCATCACTTCGGGCTCGTTGGCATACGAACTGTTGTTGTTGGTCGACTGGATACTGTCGCTGCTGATGTTCAGCTCCGTATAGCGTGACAACACCGTGCGCGTATCGCCGTCCTCCAACTTATCGCCGCTTCCCTTTTCCATAATCTGCATATACACGCCACGGCTCTCGAAATAAACGTACTCGTTTTTCGACACGTCGGTCGTGCTGTCCTGCGCCTCAAACTGCTCTTCCGAAATCACCGTAATCGGCGCAACATATAATAAGGTGTCGCCATCCTCACTAATCTGGCAGGTTCCGTTTTTCACAAAACTGCTAATCTGACTGCGCTCTCTGTCGCGACGCTCTGCATAGGAATCGTCATCGCTGCAGGCCGTAAAGGTCATCACCCCCAACAGGCCGACGGCCATCCATGCCGTATACTTTTTGGAAAAAATCATATTTCTGGATATAACAATTTAAGCGCGACAAAGTTAGCATAAAAAAGTGAGAAACAGGACCCCGTACGTCTTAATTAACCTTAGCAAATAAACAAAGTCTGGTAGCGAGAACTGAAAGTACACATCACACAACGGCAAAAACGTCGGACGGAGAAAGCCTTCGGAAAGGCTCTTTCACACACCGAGACATACACACTTCTGCTGTGCCGTACTATTTTTATACTTCCATAGCGCTGATTTTTCGGCAGATATCCGTAATTTTGCACACTGAAACTAAATAAAACATCTGTCATGGAAACGATTTCCACTGAAAAGATATATGACCTCTTTCGCCAGTACGGCGCTATCACTACCGATACGCGCAACTGCCCGAAAGACTCCATTTTCTTTGCCCTGAAGGGCGCCAACTTCAACGGAAACGCATTTGCCGGCCGCGCCCTGGAAGCCGGCTGCGCCTATTGTGTGGTGGACGATGCCGACGTAGCGTCCACCGACAACCGTATGCTCTACGTCGACAACGTGTTGCAAACCTTGCAGGACGTAGCTGCCCTGCACCGCCGCACGCTCGGGCTGCCGGTACTGCAGATTACGGGTACCAACGGAAAAACAACAACCAAGGAACTGACTGCCGCCGTGCTGGAGCGCAAATACCGCGTGCTCTACACCGCCGGCAACTTCAACAACGACATCGGTGTGCCCAAAACGCTGCTCCGCCTGACGCCGGAACACAACTTTGCCGTCATCGAAACGGGAGCCAGCCATCCGGGCGACATCAGCACGCTCTGCCGCATGGTAAAGGCCGACTTCGGACTGATTACCAACGTAGGCAAAGCACATCTGGAAGGTTTCGGCTCGTTTGAGGGCGTTATCCGCACCAAGAGCGAACTGTATGACGACCTGCGCACGCGCCCCGACAGCCTCGTCTTCCTGAACGGCGACGACGACATCCTCTGCCGCCAGGCCCAGGGACTGAAGGCCTATCGTTACGGACAGAGCGGAAAGGGTTACGACATAGAGGGCGAACTGCTCGACGGCGGTCCCTTCCTGGCCCTGCGCTGGCGCCGCCGCGAAAGCGAGTGGCACGAAGTACGCACGCACCTCATCGGGGCCTATAACCTACAGAACGTACTGGCCGCCGCGGCCGTGGGCGCCCGCTTCGGCGTGAGCGACGACGACATTACCTCTGCTCTTACCGCCTACGTGCCCACCAACAACCGCTCGGAACTGCAACAGACGGCCCACAACAGTCTGATTATCGACGCCTACAACGCCAATCCCACCAGCATGGCCGCCGCCATCGGCAACTTCAGTACGCTTCAGGCTCCCCACAAAATGGCTATTTTGGGAGATATGCGCGAACTGGGCGAAGCTTCGGCCGAGGAACACCAGCAGGTGGTAGACCGCATCAGCCAGGCCGGCTGTGAACGCGTATGGCTGGGGGGCCGCAACTTCGAAGCCACCCGACATGACGGCATCCGCTGCTTCGACACCGTGGACGACGTGAAAGCCGCCCTGAAAGCCGAGCCGGTGGAAAACTTTACGATTCTCATCAAGGGCAGCAACGGCACGCGCCTTTTTGAACTGCCCGAATTCCTATAAGAAACGAATATCCTCACTCCCACGACATGGCCAAGAACAAAACGGTTTACGTCTGCGAAAACTGCGGGCAGGAGTCGCCCAAATGGATTGGACGCTGCCCTTCATGCGGCGAATGGAATACGTTTAAGGAGCTTCACGTAGCGCCGGCCCAGCCTGCCGGCCGTCAGAGCACACCGGCCTGGCATCCCGCCACGCCGGGAAATACCGAAAAGAGTCGCCCCGTGGCTCTGACAAACATCGAAACGGGGCGCGAACAGCGCTTTGACACCCACGACCATGAGCTCAACCGTGTGCTGGGCGGCGGCATCGTACCGGGGTCACTCATCCTGCTGGGCGGCGAACCCGGTATCGGCAAATCAACCCTGCTGCTGCAAACCGTACTCCGCATGGCCGACCGCCGCATCCTTTACATCAGTGGTGAGGAAAGCGAACGACAAATCAAGTTGCGGGCTGACCGCATTGTCCCGGCTGAGGATACGGGCCACTGCCTGCTGCTCTGCGACACGGAGCTCAACAACGTATTTACCCACGTGGCTGATGTGGCTCCCGACCTCGTTATCATTGACTCCATACAGACAATGTCGCTGAGCGAGGTCGACAGCGCGCCCGGCTCGGTCACGCAAATCCGTGCCTGCGCCTCCGCCCTGCTGCAATTTGCCAAGCAGAGCGGCATTCCGGTCATCATCATCGGACACATTACCAAGGAAGGAACCCTGGCCGGCCCCAAGGTACTGGAACACATCGTCGACGCCGTCCTGCAATTTGAGGGCGACCGGCACTATCTCTACCGCATCCTGCGCTGCATCAAGAACCGTTTCGGCTCCACGGCCGAATTGGGCATCTACGAAATGACGGGCGACGGCTTGCGGGCCGTTGAGAATCCCTCCGAGCAGCTTCTGGGTGAGGGTAACGAAGGCATGAGCGGTGTAGCCATTGCGGCCGCGGTTGAAGGTGTCCGACCTTTTCTGATTGAAACGCAGGCTCTGGTCAGCACAGCCGCCTACGGAGTTCCCCAGCGTTCGGCCACGGGTTTCGACCTGCGCCGCCTGAACATGCTACTGGCCGTGCTCGAAAAAAGAGTCGGCTTCAAGTTGGCCCAAAAGGACGTGTTTCTTAACATTGCCGGCGGTATTCGCGTAACAGACCCGGCCATTGATCTCTCGGTCATTTCGGCCGTACTCTCCAGCAACGTCGACACGGGCATCGAGCCCCTGACCTGTATGGCGGGCGAGGTGGGTTTGAGTGGCGAAATACGCCCCGTCACCCGCATTACACAACGGGTGAGCGAGGCTGCCCGACTGGGATTCCGCCGCATCATCATTCCGGCGTTCAACAGCAAAAGCCTGGACGCCTCAAAATACGCCATCGAAATTATACCTGCCGCCCGCGTGGAAGACGCTTTGCGGCATTTATTCGGATAGTCTGTCCGAAAAAAACAGAATCTTTACCAAACCATGCAGAAAACCATACAAATCCGGGTAACCCCCGACGTGGCCTACCGCAGCGACGCCTTGCGCCGCTACGTAACGCAGGCAGAGGGAATGGATGCCCGCACACTGACGGATATGCGCATACGCCGCCGAAGCATCGACGCCCGACAGCGCACCATATACGTCAACCTGACCCTTGACCTCTACATCAACGAGCCGGCTCCGGCACTGGATTACGAGCCAGTAAGCTACCGCCCCGTAGACAAGGCGCCACAGGTCATTGTAGTCGGGGCCGGACCGGGCGGACTGTTTGCTGCCCTGCGCCTGATTGAACTGGGCCTGCGCCCCGTGGTTCTGGAACGCGGAAAGGACGTACATGCGCGTCGTCGCGACATTGCCCAGATTTCGCGCACCCACAAGGTGGACCCCGAGAGCAATTACTCCTTTGGCGAGGGGGGAGCAGGAGCCTTTTCCGACGGCAAACTTTATACGCGCAGCAAAAAACGTGGAAACGTGGAAAAAATTCTGCGCGTCTTCTGCCAGCACGGGGCCTCGACCGACATTCTCTGCGACGCCCACCCTCATCTGGGCACCGACCGCCTGCCGCACATCATTGAGCAGATGCGCCACACCATTATCCAGTGTGGAGGAAAGGTTCGCTTCGAGACACGCGTTGACGGTTTCATTCAGGACGCCGATGGCCGCATTGCAGGCGTAACGACGCAGCAGGGACAAACGTTCCGCGGCCCCGTAATCCTGGCCACGGGCCACAGTGCCCGCGACGTCTACCGCCGGCTCTACCAGTCGGGCATAGCCATCGAGGCCAAGGACCTGGCGGTTGGCGTACGTCTGGAGCACCCTGCCGAACTCATCGACCGGCTGCAATATCACAACAAAAACGGGCGCGGGCGCTACCTGCCGGCTGCAGAATACAACTACGTATGTCAGGTGGAGGGGCGCGGCGTGTACAGTTTCTGCATGTGTCCCGGCGGCGTAGTTGTTCCGGCCGCCAGCGGACCGCAGCAAATTGTGGTGAACGGCATGAGCAATTCCGGCCGCAGCTCGGCATGGAGCAACTCCGGCATGGTAGTGGAGACTCACGTTGACGACCTGCAGGGCGAACTGGCCGACTTCATGAAGGAAAGCATGACCGACCCCGACTTTGCCGACCGCCATGCCGACTATGACAACCCCGATAATCCGCTACGCATGATGTACTTCCAGGAAGCCCTGGAGCGCCGCTGCTGGCAGCAGGGCAACTACCGCCAGAGTGCCCCGGCACAGCGTATGAAAGATTTTGTGGAAGGGCGCCTGAGCTACGACCTGCCGCCCTCGAGCTATACGCCGGGCGTGGTGTCATCGCCGCTGCACTTCTGGCTGCCGCAGTTTGTCAGCCGCCGCCTGGCAGGCGGATTCACCGAATTCGGCCGCCGAAGCCCGGGGTTCCTGACCCGCGAGGCTACCCTCATTGCCGTCGAAACGCGCACCTCGGCTCCGGTGCGCATTCCGCGCGAACGCGACACGCTGCAACACGGCCAGACGGCGGGCCTCTTTCCCTGCGGCGAAGGTGCCGGATATGCCGGCGGCATCGTGTCGGCCGCCATCGACGGCGAGCGGTGTGCCGAAGCCGTGGCCCGATGGCTGGCTGAGGGACATACCCTTTAGCCCCCGGCCGGACACTTTTTCAAACCGAAAAATCCAATTCAATTTTTATTCATTACAAACCAACTTATCATGATTAACGAAAAAAGAGGTAACGTATACCACGGCATTCTGCTCATTGCCCTGTTCTCATTTTCAGCCTGCTACATCAGCAGCTTCCAATGGGTAAAAAGCCTGTCGCTGAGCCCGCTCATTGTGGGTATCATTCTGGGTATGCTTTACGCCAACAGCCTCCGCAACTTCATTCCCGAAACCTGGGTGCCCGGCATCAAGTTCTGCACCAAACAGATTCTGCGCACGGGTATCGTGCTCTACGGTTTCCGCCTTACCTTCCAGCAGGTAACCGAAATCGGACTGCCGGCCGTACTGATTGACACCATCATCATTTGCGGCACCCTGCTCGTAGGCTACATTGCCGGCAAGCTGCTGCGCATTGACTCCGACACCACCCTGATGACCTCTACGGGTAGCGCCATTTGCGGTGCGGCTGCCGTACTGGGTGCCGAACCGGTCGTCAAGTGTGAGCCGCACAAAACGGCCATTGCCGTATCCACGGTAGTCATTTTCGGTACGCTGTCAATGTTTCTCTACCCCATACTCTACCGCGCCGGCGTCATTGACCTGCAGCCTGAAGCCATGGCCATCTACACCGGCTCGACGCTGCACGAGGTGGCCCACGTAGTAGGTGCCGGAAACGCCATGGACCCCGACGGCCTGCTGCACCTGGCCGACCAGGCTACCATTACCAAGATGATCCGTGTGATGATGCTGGCTCCGGTACTCGTCATCATGAGCTTCGTGCTGGCCCGCACGCGCCGCGGCACACAAACCGAAGGCAAGCGCAAGATTACCATTCCCTGGTTTGCCTTTGGCTTCATCGTGGTCATCGGCATCAACTCCATGCTCGACCTCATCATCCCGGCCGACATCCTGGCTGACGGCCGCGACATGATTAACGGATTTGACAACTTCCTGCTGACCATGGCCATGACGGCTCTGGGTGCCGAAACCAGTTTCGACAAGTTCAAGCAGGCCGGTGCCAAACCTTTCTACCTGGCCAGCATCATCTACCTGTGGCTGCTGTTCGGCGGATACGCCCTCTGCAAGTGGATGCTGCCCATGATGCAGTAGAACACCGCCGTTTTTTTTCATTTTCCGGCCGGAGCGCCACGAGAGACTCTCCGGCCGGAAAAAATACAGCGGGACTTTGGAAAAACAAAACGGCATGAAAAAAATTTTTTCCGCCGGAAAAACGTAACAAGGCCCGACCTGTTTCATCCAACCCCGAAACAAGCCTCCGGCTGCACCGGCACACCCGCTGCCGGCAAGCCCCTGCACCGAACAAAGCCCGGCGTGCCGGGCTTTTACTCCACCCACACGCCTCTCACTGACCCGGCCGGAAACACTCCCCTCCGCCCACAATCCTATTATACGGTAACATGAAAAAATTCCTTCACACGCTTTTCTTTTTGCTCGGCATCCATCTGGGCGGCCTGCTGCTCCTGTCGATATTCCGCTTCGTCAAGTTTGCCGCACTCCACGACATGCTTTCGGCCGCCGCCGAACAGACGCCGGTATGGCCGGCCTTTCTACGCGGCCTGTGGTTTGACAACGTAGTGGCCTGCTACGTGATGATTGTTCCGCTCACCCTGCTGCTCCTTCCGGCCGTAGCGGGATACATACCACGCGTGCTGCGCCGCTTTGCAGCCATATTCATGAGCGTTTGCTACTGCATACTGTTTCTCATATCGGCGGCAGACATTCCCTATTTCGACTACTTTTTCAAGAATATCGATGCCTCGATATTCAACTGGTTCGGCTATACCACGGCTACGGCCGGCATGATATTCGGCGAACTGTCGTTCTACGTCTACATCATACTCTTTCTGGCCGCATGCGCCCTGTTTGTATGGGCCGTCATGCGCTGGCACCGCCTGACCGACCGCATGTACTTCCAGAACGACACACCGGGCCGCCCCTTCACGCTACGGCAGCTGCCGGCATGCGCCCTGCGGCTCCCGCTGGCCGCCGCCTGTATCGGGCTGTGCCTCTTCGGCATCCGCGGCCGGCGCGGCTACAACCCCATCAAGGTGAGCCAGGCCTACTACTGCCAGGATGCCTTTCTCAACCAGCTGGGCATCAATCCGGCCTTCAACCTGCTGACCAGTTCGCTCGACAACATGCGCAAGGAAAACCGTCGCCTCAACCTCATGTCCGACCGCGAAGCCCTGGCCTACGTGCAGCAGCGTCTGGGCGTTGACAGCGCCAAGGCCGACCCGCTCTATCCGCTGCGCCGGCAGGTAAGCGACAGCCTGCCCATGCAGCGCCGCAACGTGGTGATTATTCTGATGGAAAGCATGTCGGGCGCCCTGCTCCACACGCTGGGCAACCCCGAGCAGCTGACGCCCACGCTCGACAGCCTGGCCGGGCGGAGCCTATTTTTCAGCCGCTTCTACTCGGCCGGCATCCACACCAACATCGGCATGACGGCAGCCCTCTACTCCATGCCGGCCATCCTGTCGCGCAACCTGATGAAGGGCACCGTAACGCCCCACCGCACAGGCCTGCCCACGATACTCAAGGAAAAGGGATATACCAACCTCTTTTTCATGACCCACGAGGCACAGTATGACAACATGAACGCCTTTTTCCGCACCAACGGCTACGACGAAATCTACTCACAGGAGAATTATCCCTCATCGGCCGTGGTCAACAGCTTCGGCGTGCCCGACGATTTCCTGTTCAGCTACGCCCTGCCCGTGCTCAACCGCCACGCCGCCACCGGCAAGCCGTTCATGGCCACACTGCTGACCATCAGCAACCATCCGCCCTACATCATTCCCGACGACCAGACATGTCGCACCTCCGACCCCGAAACACAAATCGTAGAATACGCCGACCGCTGCATCGGACGCTTCCTGACGGCAGCCCGAAAGCAGCCGTGGTACAAGAACACCGTATTCGTCATCGTGGCCGACCACGGAAAGATTGTAGGCGAGCCCGACGCTCAGGTTCCGCAGTCGTACAACCACATCCCGCTGTTCATCTTCGGTCCAGGCGTGCCCACCCGGGTATATGACGGTCTGGGCACTCAGGTCGACCTCGTGCCTACCTTGCTGGGCCTGCTCCACGCCAGCTACACCTACGACGGAATGGGCGTAAACCTGCTGCGCACATCACGCGACATGGTGAGCTATTCGGCCGACAACATGATAGCCGCCCGCGACAGCAGCCACTGCTACCTCTACAACCCGGCCACCGGACAAAGCTTTTACTACCGGCAGCAACCGGACGGGAAACTCATGATTACGCGGCCTGACGGAGCCTACGAAAAACTCAGACGCCACGCCCTGAGCATAACGCAGGCAGCCGAATACATCTACGGACTCAACACGCAAATCCCCAAACAACACCGCCGCAAATTTGGCCGTACAAACAATTCTAAGTAAATTTGTGCGGGCAATTGACCCATAGCAAACCAGAGCATTATGACAAAAGAAAAAGTAATACTGACCGGCGACCGCCCCACAGGCCGCCTGCACATCGGACACTATGTGGGCTCACTGCGCCGCCGCGTGGAACTGCAAAACGCCGGCGACTACAAGGACATGTACGTATTCATTGCTGACGCACAGGCCCTGACCGACAATATGGATAACCCCGAAAAGGTTCGCCAGAACGTAATTGAGGTAGCCCTCGACTATCTGGCCTGCGGGCTCGACCCCTCGAAAGTAACCCTTTTCATCCAGTCGCAGATACCGGAGCTGTGCGAACTTTCGTTCTACTACATGGACCTCGTGTCCGTATCACGCCTGCAACGCAACCCGACGGTGAAGACCGAAATACAGATGCGCGGCTTCGAGTCGAGCATTCCGGTAGGTTTCTTTACCTACCCCATCAGTCAGGCGGCCGACATCACAGCCTTCCACGCCACCACCGTGCCGGCCGGCGAAGACCAGAAACCCATGATTGAACAGGCCTGCGAAATCGTACGCCGCTTCAACAACATCTACGGCCCTACGCTCACCGAGCCCGAAATCCTGCTGCCCACCATCCAGGCCTGTCTGCGCCTGCCGGGTACCGACGGAAAAGCCAAAATGAGCAAATCGCTGGGCAACTGCATCTATCTGGCCGACGAGCCCGACGAGGTGCAGAAGAAGATTATGAGCATGTACACCGACCCGACCCACATCCACGTGCAGGATCCGGGTCACATTGAGGGCAACACGGTGTTCACGTACCTCGACGCCTTCTGCCGTCCCGAGCACTTTGAGCGCTACCTGCCCGACTATCCCAACCTCGACGAGCTGAAGGCACACTACCGTCGCGGCGGTCTGGGCGACATGAAGGTAAAGCGCTTCCTGGCCCGTATCCTCGACGAGGAACTGACGCCCATCCGCGAGCGCCGCAAGGAATTTGCCAAGGACATTCCCGCCGTCTACCAGATGCTGAAGCAGGGCTGCGAAAAGGCCCGCGAGTGCGCCGCACATACCCTCGACGAGGTACGCCGCGCCATGAAAATCAATTACTTCGACGACGCCGAACTCATTGCACAACAAACCAAAAAGTTTGCAGATCAGTAATTCAGACGACTAGTGGATAGCTAACAACTGTGAATTTAAGCCAAAATGTAATAAGGGCAGAACAAAAGTTTATTTTTTTGTTCTGCCCTTATCGTTTTTTCCGTAACTTTGCAGCGCATTTGAAAAATAATGTGTTATTGTGGAAAATAGCTCAAACATTCCCTTGTGTACGGAAATGAGTGAGCTACTGGACACATAGGAGAAGCCCGCATTTCGATGCTGACTTCCCGCTTTCGTGTGCAATTACTTATGTGGGAAAAAAAACGTAGCAGTCCGTATGAATGGTTCAGTAAGACGGAATGCAACATCGGATTGAGGATCAAAAACCTGCGCGCCGTGTAAGTTAACAGACAAAGTTTAACGGATTTGCATCAGCTACGGACACCACAAAAGTACGGCCTCCAGAGAGTGAAAGCAATGAGCGGCACCACCATAAGCTCATTATTTAACAAGCTTTCACACGCCAAAAGGCCATTCAATCGAAAAATAATGCCTATATTTGCTCGGTTGAAGAAAAACACACAAATGATGTGCGGTCTTTACGCATAAGGCGTTGCCAACAATAAATTGCGAAAAAGTTTTCTTATAATATTAATATCAATTTAAAAGTTATCTTTAACATGAAGAAAATGAGAAAAATGTGGACACTGGCCGTAGCTTGCTTGCTCGCCTTCGGTGGCATGACAACCGCCACGGCCCAATCATTTTCTCCCAACACCAAATGGCATTGGGACAAAGGAACCATCGTAGTTGACACGCCTGAACGTCCGGCCGGACAGGAAAACGCTTTGAACCTGACCACTCCTAAAATGGAATGCGTACGCGTTGCCTTCGTAGGTTTGGGTATGCGTGGTCCCGGTGCTGTAGAGCGCTTCACCTACATCCCCGGTGTACAGATTGTAGCCCTCTGCGACTACGAGAAATCTCGTGCCGAAGGCTGCCAGAAGTTCCTGCGTAAAGCCGGTCTTCCACCTGCAGACATCTACTACGGTGAAAAGGGATACGAGGAAGTTTGCAAACGCAAAGACATCGACCTCGTATACATCGCTACCGACTGGGAACACCACTTCCCTGTAGCCAAATGCGCTTTGGAGAACGGTAAGAACGCCGCCATCGAAGTACCTTCTGCCATGAACCTTGACCAGTGCTGGCAGCTCATCAACCTGAGCGAAAAGACCCGCAAGCACTGCATGATTCTGGAGAACTGCTGCTACGACTGGTTTGAAATGAACACCTTGAACATGGCTCAGCACGGCGTATTCGGCGAAGTGCTCCGCGCACAGGGTGCTTACATCCACAACCTCGACGACTTCTGGCCGTACTACTGGAAGAACGGTAAGGACGACAAACTCGGATGGCGTATGCGCTACAACAAGGAAAACCGTGGTGACGTTTATGCAACTCACGGCCTTGGCCCCGTTGCTCAGGCTCTTGACATCCACCGCGGCGACCGCATGAAGACCCTCGTAGCCATGGATACCAAAGCCGTTCACGGACCGGCTTACGTAGAAAAAGCTACTGGTGAAAAATGCACCGACTTCCGCAACGGTGACCACACTACAACCTTGATTCGCACGGAAAATGGTAAAGTCATCGAAATCCAGCACAACGTAATGAACCCGCAGCCGTACAACCGCTTGTATCAGCTGACCGGTACCAAAGGTTTTGCCAACAAATATCCGGTTGAAGGCTATGCTCTTGATGCCAAACAGATGAGTGCTTCCGGCGTACAGCCTAAAGTTGACAATCTGAGCGCACACGGATTCCTGCCCGATGCAGAACGCAAAGCACTCGAAGAGAAATACCAGCACCCCATCCTGAAGAAATACGGCGAAATGGCCAAGGAAGTAGGTGGTCACGGTGGTATGGACTTCATCATGGATAGCCGTTTGGTATACTGCCTCCAGAATGGTCTGCCTTTGGATATGGATGTTTACGACCTGGCAGAATGGTGCTGCCTGGCAGAGTTGGGTACCCTTTCAATGGACAACAACTGCGCAGCTGTAGCATTCCCCGACTTCACACGTGGACACTGGAACGACATAAAAGGCTTCAAACACGCTTTTGCTTCACCCGAAGAAGAAGCAGCTACCGAAGCTAAAGCCAAAGCAGCTACCGAAAAATTAAAGAAGAACGCTGAAAAGGCTTGGAAAAAATACGATGCAAAAAAAGCCAAGGAAGCTAAGAAAAAATAAGCTTCCACACAGTTTTCAAGCGTATTTGACAAACTGAGACTTACAGTTTTACACGCGAGGAAACCTGTATAAAACACAAAAGCCAAACTCCGAGACTGAAAGTATGTAAACTATATTTCAGTCTCGGAGTTGCTTTTTTTATTACTTCCCGGCCAAATGAAACAGCATCCGGGCTTTTCATTATAAACCGGGACTATAATAATCCCAAAAGCATGAATACTCAAATGCTCCATCATCACAGAACGTCGTCGGCCTACTCATATTTTACAGCCGGCTGCCTGACTCCCGAACATCCCCTTACCAACAAAATACGCTCTGAGGCCACTATTTTGCTGATTTCCGGAGGTAAAAAAGGAGAGGGCGGGCATATAGTCATTTCATGCGAAAAAACAACTGCAGTCACCATTGAAGGCCCGCAAATCATATTCTTCCCGCCAAACGCTTGCTTCTGTATCAAAAGCGAACGGCCAACGGAATATCTTTCATGCCACTTCAACATCGAGAATCCGGCTTTAGCCCAAATAGACTTGCAGCAACTACATCGCCAACACACAGAAATCGAAACTTCTCAGTTTCATCCACTGCCGCTGAGAGCTCCGCTCATTCAATTCCAACAGTTACTCCAGCACTATTTGAACGACCGCCATTCCACGCGGCACCTACACAAGCTAAAAACTTACGAACTCTTTTTCCTGCTCCGCCACTATTACGCGGCCGACGAACTGGCCCGACTGCTGGCTCCCATTACGGGGCAGAACTTAACGTTCAAGCATTTTGTGCTCAACCATTTCACCGAATATCCAAGTATAGAGGATTTTGCGCGCATGGCGCATCTGAACCTTGATACCTTCAAGCGTACATTCAGAAAAGAGTTTAAACAACCCGTTCACCGCTGGCTCAACGAACGCGAGAAAGTGAACATCCTGCACGATTTAAAATATACCCAACTTCCACTGCAGGACATAGCAACCCGCTACCGTTTTTCCTCGCTTGCCTACCTGTCAACCTTCTGCAAACAGCATCTGGGAAAGTCGCCTTCAGAAATACGTAAAATGTCTTAGCAGCTATCCCCGCTCACTTACTACATGCCATCAGTAGCATAAAAAAACTAAACCACGCATGCACCGCCGCCCTTGTCTTTACAAATACGACTAACACACGTGGTTTAACGATATCAGCAGTCTACATTCCCGCTTCTGATTCAGCAAGAACACTATTCGTCCATCATCAGATTCATCCGCAAGTCTGGCATCCGTGCCATATCCATCGTCAACAAATCCTTCCGCAACATCTTTATCATGGCATAAGGCCGCCCATTGCTGCACTGAGCGTTATGCTGTTCCTTTAATTCCAGTTGAGCGGCTCCGTACATACTGGCCAAACTCGATAAGAGCTTCGCTTCGATTTTATGATTCAGGGCCATACAATCTGAAATACGTATAATTCCAGCTGAAGTTCGCCGGCAAAAAGCCAAGCCTTCAAACCTTTTCAGCCCATCGTTCCGCAAAGCCCACACCTGGCCGTCAGCCTGACGCCACGCCTCCCATACAACGTCCAGCTGTAACTCCGAATGCCACACTCGAGGTACATTCAGGGAACAGCTCTGCCGGTATGCGTCGGCCAATTCCCCCAGCGTATTCAAACCGTGCAGTGAAAAGCCTGATACGTCCTCAGCTTCAGAAACCTCCAATCGCTCATCATTTACCCGTGTCAACAAAGCGTATCCCGACCGCTCCGCATAAAAATCTGCCAGCGAATCCGTGGCCGGAATCAGCAAACTTGCAGCAAATCCGCGCTCTGCCAGCAAGCCATGAACCTGACGAATCAGCGAAGTAGCCAATCCCTGCCCGCGGAATTCCGGCAAAGTCGCTATACCTGACAAATAAGCAACCCTACACCCCTTCCCGCTATACCGCAGTTCATAGGGCAAAGCCTGCATAACGCAAGTCAGCCGGCCGTCACTTTCCATATAATAGGTATTTTCCGGCTTGGCCACCCTACTGAAATACAAATCTATAAATGCTTCATCGTCATGAAAACATTCACGCCATAAGGCCTTATTCTGCTGCCACAATTCATTGATGCCCAACATGACACACACCTTTAAACCGTTCGCTCGGCCTCCATCGGCCGTTTCAGCATCACGGCATGTTTCAGCAAAAGCACATGGGGCTGATAGGAAAGTTTGGCCTTCCGCAAGCCCTCAATTCCCAAATCCTCCTCACGATTTATCCATAGATACTCTGGTGGCAGATGACGCACGAATTCCCGATTAATCATGGCATAGGCGCCCTCTACACGGGCATCAGCCTTTTCTACGCAAACGTCGAAAGTATCATAATTAATCGGCGCGCCAAACGTAAAGGCCAACACCTGTCCGCCATCAAGCAGCACGCCGCCCTGTCCGCCCAGTTCCTCCCAATGGTCAAACACATAATGCATGGAGCGCAACTCATTTTCATACGCTTCCGTCCGCTGACCCTCATCGGTCTTGTTTTCCTGCCATTGTTTTTCCAAGGCAAGACATTGCGGGATGTCCGCTGCCTCAAGAGCCCGATACTGATAGTCGGGATGTTCCCTCATAAAACGGTTGACGAAATTCCGTTTCGGCTGAAGTTTCTTTCCCGCCAACGTAGCCAGCGATTCGCGGCTGTACAGATAATCGGCATACTCGCGCTTGATAACAAACTGGAAATAATCCGGAAAAGCATTTTCGAGTTCGGCTACAAAACGCTGACACACGCCGAGCAGTAAAAAAGGATGCCCCATTTTCCGGGCATCGTCAATCATCAGCGGAAGAATATCTGTCCACGGACCTTCACCTACGGGTATCTGATATGCCAGATGACCGTCAGCAAAAAAGCGGAACACCAGCCATCCATGCACCACGGCTATTTCCGTATCATACAGGAAACGCCAACTCATCAGATTCACGAAGTTCAAATCGCAGTTGCGGCACTCGCTCCTGCGTGTAAAATGCTCGACAATCGACTTATCAGCCAACGTTAGCGGACGAAAATTGAAATCCTCCATAAAAGATTGATTGTTTTGTTGTTTTACTGCAAAGTTAACAGAAAAAATGCCAACCCGTCATCCACTCACAAAGAAACAGTTCTGTATGTCGCAAAAAAAGGTAGACATTTACCTAACAAAAAAACCTGCAAAGCCGGTTGTACTGATCATACCGACTTGCAGGATTCTTATAATTTTCTTGAAATTCGCGCCTAGGCCTTCACGCGGTTCACATATGAACCGTCACGTGTATCCACCTCAACGATTTCGCCTTCGTTGATAAACAACGGAATGCGGATTTCAGCACCGGTTTCCAATTTGGCCGGCTTGGTGGTGTTGGTCGCAGTATCACCTTTCAGACCCGGTTCGGTGTACACAATCTTGAGCTGTGTCTTCACGGGCATTTCTGCGTAAAGTACGGTTTCGGTTGAAGCATCGCTTACCACGTCAACTACGTCGCCTTCCTTCATATAGTCAACACCCGTAATCAGGTTCTTGTCGATGATGATGTCGTCCCAAGTTTCCTGATTAAGGAAGTGATACTGTTCGCCCTCGGCGTAAGAGAACTGATAAGGACGACGCTCTACACGTACATCCTCGAGAGCCTCACCAATGTTGAAACGACGCTCCAATACGCGGCCGGACACAACGTCCTTCAGCGTAGTACGCATGATGGTGTTACCCTTACCCGGTTTTACATGCAGGAAGTCGATGCAAAAGTACAGCTTACCGTCAAGACGAATGCAAGTACCTTTCTTAATGTCTTGTGATTTGATCATATCTGTTGTATTTTGATGTTTTGATATTGCAACCTGTTGAAAATCGCCGCAAAGTTAGTGATTTTTTTACGAAAAACACGGCTCCGCCAGTCAGAAAATATCACCTCCGCTCACTCTGCGTGCCTGAGACTGTCGAGCGCTTTTTGCAGCGAACCGCATTTTTGCAAAACCTGCAAAGCCTCCGCCTCACTGAGCTGCGGATACTGTTGCCGCAAAATACGCATGGCGCGGCGGCGCAGTTTTACATTGTTAAGCTGCATGTGGGTCATGACATTGCCTTGCACACGCCCCATTTTTATCATTACGCAGGTGGAGAGCATGTTGAGCAGCTGTTTCGTGGCCGTGCCGGCTTTCATTCGGGTTGAACCCGTTACGAACTCCGGCCCTACCACGGCTTCCACCGCATATTCGGCCGCAGCCGCCACGGCCGAACCGGGATTACAAACCAAACACCCCGTGAGCAGCCCTTCCTGACGCGCCTTGCGAATTCCGCCCAACACGTAAGGGGTGCGCCCCGAAGCCGCTATGCCAATCAACACATCGCCCGCCTGCGGATGATAGGGCTGCAGGTCGCGCCAGGCGCCCTGCTCGTCGTCCTCGGCATTTTCAACGGCCGTGCGCAAAGCGCCGTCGCCTCCGGCAATGAGAGCCACCACGCGCCCGGGTTCCACCCCAAACGTAGGGGGCAGTTCCGAGGCGTCGAGCACACCCATCCGGCCCGATGTTCCGGCACCGATGTAGAACATCCGGGCACCGGCCCGCATACGTCCGGCCACGGCGTCAATCAGCCGCTCCATGGCCGGCAACGCCTGTTCCACGGCCTGCTGAACCAAAGCGTCTTCGGCATGAATGCCGGCCAGCAAGTCGTGCGTCGACATCCGTTCCAGATGATCGTAGCGTGAGCTCTGCTCCGTCACGTCTAATGCAGCATCGTTCATATGCTTTCTTTTTTCAACTTACTTCTTCACACCGGCCCGCAGGTCCGCCAGCAGGCGCAGGGCCTTGTCCTCGGCAGCCTCCATGATTTCGCGCTCGCCGGGCCCCTTATCGTTGATTCCACACAGGTGCAGAATGCCATGCACCACCACACGGTGGAGCTCCTCCTCGTAGGTCTTGCCCAACTGCTCGGCATTGGTACGTATGGTGTCGACACTGATAAAGAGGTCGCCGCCTATTTTGTCACCAGCCGTATAGTCAAAGGTGATAATGTCCGTATAGTAGTCATGCTGCAGGTACTGCCGGTTGACTTCCAGGATTTTCTCGTCGTCACAAAAAACATAGGCAATCCGGCCCAGCCGGTAGCCGTATGAAGCGGCCACGTCCTTAATCCACTGCCGTATTTCGTCCGGTCGGATTGGCGGCATGTCCGTCTGTATCGTATCAAAAGTTACCATACCTCGTTTTTTTCAATCATAATGAAACTCCCGCTTATTGCATATTGTCAAACAGTGTAGGCGCCGCACCCTCACGCAGCTGCAACTGACGGCCCAAATGCCGGTAAGCTAGTTCGGTCACTTCGCGGCCGCGCGGCGTACGGCGTATAAAACCTTCCTGAATAAGAAAAGGCTCATACACCTCCTCCAGCGTTCCGGGGTCCTCGCCAATAGCCGTGGCAATGGTGGTTACGCCCACCGGACCACCCTTGAACTTGTCGATAATGGTGGTCAGAATCTTGTTGTCTATTTCGTCCAGCCCATACTGGTCAATGTTCAGCGACTCAAGGGCATAGCGCGCAATGGCGGTATTGATTCGGCCGTTGCCCTTGACCTGCGCAAAATCGCGCACACGGCGCAACAGCGCATTGGCTATACGCGGCGTACCGCGGCTCCGGCCGGCTATTTCAGAGGCCGCTTCGGCATCAATAGGCACGTTCAGTATCGACGACGAACGCTCAATAATATGGCGTATGGTGTCGGCGTCATAATATTCCAGATGCAGGTTAATGCCGAAGCGTGCCCGCAGCGGTGCCGTCAGCAGTCCGCTGCGCGTGGTGGCTCCCACCAGCGTAAAGGGGTTCAGGTCAATCTGCACGCTGCGTGCGGCCGGACCGCGGTCAATCATGATATCAATACGATAGTCCTCCATGGCCGAATAAAGATACTCTTCAACCACGGGAGCCAGACGGTGGATTTCGTCAATAAAAAGCACGTCGTTCGGCTCAAGCGAGGTGAGCAGTCCGGCCAGGTCGCCGGGCTTGTCGAGCACGGGGCCCGACGTTATCTTGAAGCCCACGCCCAACTCGTTGGCAATGATGTTCGACAGCGTGGTCTTTCCCAGTCCGGGAGGGCCGTGCAGCAGGGTGTGGTCGAGGGGTTCGCCCCGATACTTGGCAGCCTCCACAAACACGCGCAAATTCTCTACCACCTTGCGCTGGCCGCAAAAGTCGTCGAAACTGAGCGGGCGCAGGGCGTTTTCAAACTCACGCTCGGCTGAGGTGGGATGCATCTGTTCGGAACGAATATCAAAAGTATCTTCCATACTAAAAGCGTTCGTTTACTTGGCTTCAAAGGGCACCGAAGCACAACTATTTATGGTGGATAAAACACAACGAACGCCGCCGGAACCCTAAGGCTGCGGCGGCGTTCTTCGCCCCTAAAAAAGGTGGACCAGCCAGGGCTTGAACCTGGGACCTCCAGATTATGAGTCTGTTGCTCTAACCAACTGAGCTACAAGTCCTACAGCATTACTTTCGCTGAAATCGTATGCAAAGATACGCGTTTTTTGCGAACTGAGCAAAAAATAAACCTGTTTTTTTCAAATATAACCGCCCGTTTCCGGAATAGTCGGGCTTCCCCATATTTGTATCAGAATGCATCAGAACGGCCTAAAACGAGGTACAAGAAACAGAAAGCAGTATGCATATAATACACATTTCCGGAAATAGCCTGCCCTACAAGCTCTTTCCGGAAATGAGTGTAAGTTCCTCGAATTTTTATTTCGAAAAGACAAGTCCGTCTGTAACGAAACCGTTCTGCATACCTTCTTCTACGACTATTTTCGTGCCACTTACCGTAATTTTTCCGGTGGCCGGGTCATAAGTCAGCACTGACTCGTAAGTATTGCCGTCGCGACCGCCAATATACCGGACAGTTGCTTTGTTGCCATTTATCTGCCGGCTGATGATAGAGCATTCGTCCACCTGAACACTCGCACCGCTCCCATAACCTACATAAATCAGTCCATAACACTTTATACTATTGCCTTCAGCATCCATGCCTTCTATGGACTTACCATAAAAATCCAAAGTGAGTTTACCCTCCATTCCATTTCCTTTTACGGTCCACACGCCTTTGAATGGCTGGCCTGCGGCCTCTACAGGACGCGGCGGAAGCACCACGCCGCGGAACTCAATGAAGCGGTCCTGATAGCCTTGCTGCGGACTGTGTGTCTGTACCCGCAGCTGACAAAGCCCCATCTCCGTCCCATTTTTCGGAACGTCGAAAACTGCAAAAACGCATTTCACCGGTATTCCCGGCTCAAAATCAAAGTCACCGTTTCCCAATGAAGTCACGGCTTTGCCCACTATGCTTCGACAGGCATATTCCTTTCCATCCGCTCCATAGGCCTTCAGTCTGTCGAAATAGTAAACTCTTTCAGCCTTGTCGCCCTTGTTTGTTAAGACAAATTCCACACCGCAGAAATCTTTTTGCCATACGACGCCTTTATATTCCACCGAAAATCCGGTCAGTTTATTGGACACTTTCACGCCCCCTTCTACTTTCCCGGCATCAGCCGATTGAGTCTGGCCTGCATCCATACCCAAAGCCTTGTCCACTGTTCCCAACACTTTTCCTAACTTTTTCAGGAACTGTCCGTTCGCATTTTGCGGCGCAAAGGCCATCAAAACAGCTGTCACAAAAAATATAATAATATGCTTCATAGTCATTTCGCTTACGTGTTCAACGTTCCGGTCCTACCTGGTCAATGTACCATTTGCCGTCTTTCATCTCAAGAACCACCTTCATGTCGTATTTGGAAGGATTGCTTTCATAACGCAATAACTTGCCATTGCTGCCCAATTCACTCGATTCCACACAAGTATAGGTAGTTTCCTGCAGTTGCTCGCGCATACGGCGGAGGCCACGGTCATTCTTCAGCTGCTCCTCGAGGGCCATATCCTCGGTCAAACGTGCCTTGCAACGTTCCGTAGAATAAGGCAAAAGGTCTTCGCGTTTATTCGTTCTGAAACACTCTACGGCAAAGTCTGCCAGTTCCTGCGGATTGTCGGACAGGGAACTTTCCTCTTTTTCCACTACTGTTTCCACTTGTACGGAGTCTTTGGCTCCGGACTTTCCGTTCTCAGTCTTTGACTGGCCACACGCCACCAGCGTCATGACCAAAAGACAATAAATCCATTTTATCATGCTCTTCATACTTATAATTGATTTTAAAGGTTTTTATTTGCATTTACCGGAAACTGAACCTCGCCCTTTCCGGATACATAAATGACATAGACCCGTTGGTTATCTGATGTGGGACCGATAATTCAACACCGAGCTGTACCCTATCCCATGCTCGGTAATGACATACACGCGCCCAATGCACCACGTACAATCAGCCGGTACCGAGTAACGCATATTGAATCTTGTAGACGATAGAAAGAAAGGATCGCCAATCACGCGCACGCTGTTAGTCACATCCGGTAAGAAATTTGAATCGACTGAACCGTCATCTGGAACATAACAATAGCCCACTTCCAGGATTTCGCCTCCTCCCAAATCGGTAATGGTAACCTGAAATTCATCCGTTATGGAAATGAATACATCCAACTCGGGCGCACCCGTCAGTGTGCAGAACGTCTGTACATCCGATTCCAAAACACCATCAGGCATGGAAACAAAACCTTTTACGTAGTATGTGGTTCCGCCTTTCAGGTTGTCCAACTCCAAGCGGAAAGCCCCCAAAGAATCCGGATCGACTACCACTTTATTATCGGATGCGGTAGGCTGAGGATTATCCGCGCTCCAATATATACCGCACTCACTCATTTCCAACCTCTGATTTTCCGCTATAATCCCTTCAATTACAGCCGACTTTCGTCCTATGTCCACCAAACTTACAGTGAGAAGAGGCGTTCTGCCGCCATCGCCGGTCCCGTCGTCTTCCGAACAGGAAGAAAGCATGCACAGGAAACCAAAGACAAATAAAATAGCCCCAAGACTTCCCAAATAGAGTTTTCGGAAACCGTTTTCGTTGCATCGCTCTATCAAATTCATAAACATTTGCTTTACGGCTTGCAGCCGGCAAGTCCCCGAATACGGCCACACCCATGATTGTTATTCATAATATTATATGCAAAAAAGCAATGAGACTTGTCTCATGTCCACCAATCTGAAGGTATCGCCAAACACCCGAAACAAGACAAATATCGAAGAAACCATATTCTTCGCCTGCTACTTATGCCTCAAACATACCAACGACATGCCATACACATACGACACGGAATGAGCATTGATTACTTCAGTCCCTCATTTCAAATTTTAGCGATTTTTACAGATCAGGACACTTGAAAAATGCATTCTTGCCATCCGGGTTTCTCTCCGGATGTTGCAAATATAGTATATTTTAACAGATAATCATATTTTAGGGGAGATATTTTTTTTAAAAATAATATTTTTTCATGAATGGATGGCGATGGAAAACTTACACTTCGGTCCTGATGGTTACCGGCCGCCCGTTTTCCCCTACCTCAGCCCATGGCCGAAAAACGAGGTCCGACCTGGAACTGACAAGGAGGCTCCTTGCTTGTTCCAGATCGGACCTTATTTTTCCGAACTGCCTTGTGTTTCCTTTTCCGAATCCGGCAGCACTGCCGCGCCCGGCCTATGCGTGTACCAGCGTACCGATAGGTTCGCCCTCGAGCACGCGCTTGAGGTTGCCGTACACGTCCATGTTGAACACGTAGATGGGCAGGCCGTTTTCCTTGCACATCGTGGTGGCGGTCAGGTCCATCACCTTGAGTCCGCGGTTGTAAATTTCGTCAAACGTGATTTCGTCAAACTTGGTAGCGGTGGGGTCCTTTTCGGGGTCGGCCGTATAGACGCCGTCCACGCGCGTACCCTTGAACATCACGTCGGCTTCGATTTCGATGCCGCGCAGTGACGAGCCGGTGTCGGTGGTGAAATACGGATTGCCCGTACCGGCACTCATGATGACTACCTCGCCGCTTTCCATGGCCTCAATGGCCTTCCACTTGGTGTAGAACTCACCTATCGGCTCCATGCGAATGGCCGTCAGCACACGGCTCTTTACGCCTACGGCTCCCAGAGCCGAGCTCAGGGCCAGACTGTTGATGACGGTGGCGCACATGCCCATCTGGTCGCCCTTGACGCGGTCGAAACCCTTGCCGGCGCCGCTCAGGCCGCGGAAGATGTTGCCGCCGCCAATGACGATACCAATCTGTACTCCCATCTCACGGGCTTCCTTAATTTGGGCAGCATACTCATTCAGGCGCTTCACGTCAATGCCGTAACCCTGCTGGCCCATCAGGCTCTCACCACTTAACTTCAGCAGTATTCTCTTGAATTTTGTCATAATCAATCATATTATAAGGATGAAGCAAAAATACACTTAATTTCCGGTTCGGGCAATCTGTCCCGCCACTTTTCGATAATACAGTGCCTCAATGCCGCCGCGCAGCCCCAGGTAGAGCAGAAAACCGGCCCAGAGGGCATGGTTGTGAAACCACGGCCGCAGCCCCAGTTCCACCACGAAAAAGCCTATCATGGCACCAACCATGGCCACCAGCATGGGGCGCGTGGAGGTGGTGCCGACGTAGATACCGTCGAGCAGAAAGGCCGAAAAACTGACCAGCGGAATGGCCACGGCCCACGGGAAGTAGGTAGCAGCGGCGCCGACCACCGTCATGTCGTTGGTGAGCAAGCGCAAAAAAGCACTGCCGCCCACGCTGTAAATCAGCGTGAACAGCACGGCCAGCACCACACCCCACCCGAACAGGCGGCGTACCACGGCGCGAAACGCTCCCTCGTCGGCCGCGCCGAAATAGCGCCCGCCCAGCGCCTCGCCCGTATAGGCAAAACCGTCCATGACGTACGAAAAGAGCATGAAGAGCTGCATGAGCAGGGCATTGACGGCCAGCACCACCTCGCCGCCGGCTGCCCCGCCGGCCGTAAAGCAGGTGGTGACGGCCACGAGGCACAGCGTGCGCAGGAAGATGTCGCGATTGATGCCGAAAAAGCGGCGCATGTCGGACCGCGCAAAACTGCTGCGCCAGAACTTCAGCTGCAGGCACGGCCTGAAATGATGCCGGCAGAAATACAGCCCCAGCCCGAGGCCCACGTATTGCGCCAGCAGCGTACCGGCCGCGCAGCCCTCAATCTTCCAGCCCAGGACGCACACGAAAAACAGGCTCAGCCCGATGTTCAGCAGGTTCTGCACCAGCGCCACCACCATGGTGTAGCGCGAGTTCTGCATGCCCACCAGCCAGCCGTTGATGCAGTACAAACCCAACATGGCAGGCGCGCCCCAAATCAGGATGTGGAAGTAGAGCGCCGCCATGCGCCACACCTCGGGCGTGGCGTCAATCAGGTAGTGCGAAAGGAAGAGGATGGGCTGCTGCAACACAATCAGACACAGGGCAAAGCCGGCAGCCACGGTGACGGCACGAAAAAACGACTGCCCCATCTCGTCCGTGCGCTGACGGCCGTAAGCCTGCGAAGTCAGGCCGCTGGTGCCCATGCGCAGGAAACCGAAAATCCAGTATATCATGTTGAGCATCATGCTGCCCACGGCAATGGCGCCGATATACGACGCCGCACCGAAGTGGCCGGCAATGGTCAGGTCGACCAGGCTCAGCAGCGGTACGGTGACGTTGGACACAATGCTGGGCACGGCCAGCCTCAAAATCTGATGGTCGCGCGGAGTCAGGAGCATAACACGTATTGTATTTCCTTAAAGGCATAGCAGCGTCCGTGGCCGGTCTCGTCGGTCAGGAGCAGGTGGCCGTCGTGCTCCACGCCGTCAAGCCGCGCCAGGAATTCGCCTCCGGCGTCGCGAAAGCGGTGAAGCCGGCCGTCGCGGCGGTACAGGCGCTCATGATAAGTGCGATGGATTTCATCAGTCGCCCCGCCGCCCTCCAGTCGGGCATAATAATCGGCAAAGCGCTGCAGGAAGCGCTCCATCACCTCCTCACGGCTCACCGTGTGGTGCAGCAGCTGGAAGAGCGATACGGGGTTGGGCGCATCACTGCGAAAGATGCGCTGGTTCACGTTGATGCCCGGTCCGATGATGGTGCGGCTGATGACGCCGCCACGCAGGTCATGCTCCAGCAGCATGCCGCAAATCTTGCGGTGGCCCACGTAGATGTCGTTGGGCCACTTGATGCTGACGCCTTCCACATAGGTATCGAGCGCCTCAGCAATGGCCATCGCCGTAATCTCCGAGAGCAGGAACTGGCGGTCGGATTTCAGGAACACGGGGCGCAGCGCAATGCCGAAAAGCAGGTTGTCGGCCGCATCGGCCTCCCAGCTCGTACCGCGCTGCCCGCGCCCTGCCGTCTGGAAGTCGGCTGTCACCAATACAAACGGGGCCGGATGCTCCAGCATGTCCGGCCGCCGCAAATAAAGCATGGTTGAGTCAGTTTCGTCCAAGTCAATATGAATCCATTCGCGACTCGGTAAGTTTAAATTGAGCATATTCCAGTTGTTTTTTCTTTGACCAACGTCTGACGACTTCTTCCACCGAATGATTAATCAGGGAAAAAATCATATCGTCGGGCACGTCACGGTCAAACCATATCTGATTCCAATACTTTTTGTTGAAATGCCAGGCCGGCTCAATGCCCCGGTAATGGTCGCGCAACTCAAGGGCATAATCGGGATTGCATTTCACTGAAACTTTGTCGGCACCATCCAGCGGTATCAGGGCAAACATATTGCCCCACACCTTGAATACCAACGAATCGGGGCCGAAAGGCAAGGATTCCTCGGCACCCGGAATTTGCAAACAATATTCTCGAAGTTTTTCAATATCCATAAGAAACAGCTCCAAAGCTCCGGCGCTCTCCTCCGTCAATATCCGACGGGTGCAGGCGGCAGGAAAGCGTCGCGGTAGTGAGTAATACGAAAGGGAGCCTGCCGGCCTATAACGGTAATCACGTCGAAACGCACGGGAAGATGCAACCCGTGTTTCCGGATATAGGCGTCGGCCGCACGGACCAGCAACCGCTGCTTGTCGGCATCCACACTTTCCAGTCCGTCGCCGTAGGCTGCCGTGGCACGGGTCTTTACTTCCACGATAATCAGCAAGCCAAAAGCTTCGGCAATCAAATCAATTTCGGCGTGCTCAAACCGCCAGTTACGGTCGAGCAGCCGATAATCATGGAAAGTCAGGTAACGGGCGGCAGCTTCCTCGCCGGCTCGGCCTAGGTCGTAAGCATCTGACATGGCATTGTTTTGAGAAGAAGCAGGAAACGAAGCTCTCCTAAATATTAGCCACGCTCATGATGTCGGCAAACACGCCCGCCGCCGTCACGTCGGCCCCGGCGCCATATCCCTGGATAGTCATGGGATAATCATGGTATCGCTCAGTGGTGAGCATGATGATATTGTTGGAACCCTCGAGATTGTAGAAGGGATGTCCGGCCTCGATTTCACGCAGCGACACCTTGCCGTGGCCATTTTCCCACTCGGCCACAAAACGCCAGCGCTTGTGTTCGCTTTCCAGCCGCTGACGCTCCTGCTCAAAGTGAGCATCAAGCGCCGGCAACTGCTGCCAGAAATTATCGAGTGAACCCTCGAAAAGTTCAGCCGGGATGAAAAGCTGCTTTTCTACATCCTCAAACTCTACGCGGTAGCCGCTCTCGCGGGCCAGGATGACGAGTTTGCGGATGACGTCCTTACCCGAGAGGTCGATGCGCGGGTCGGGCTCGCTGTAGCCGCTCTCCTGCGCCATCTTGACGGCGCGCGACAGGGGTACGTCGGCCGCAATCCTGTTGAACACGAAGTTGAGCGTACCGCTCAGCACGGCCTGAATACGCAGGATGCGGTCGCCCGAATTGATGAGGGCATTGATGGTATTGATAATGGGCAGACCGGCGCCCACGTTGGTTTCGAAAAGAAATTTGATGTCGTTTTCGCGCGCCGTCTGCTTGAGGCGGGCGTAGCGGTCGTAGCTGGAAGAGGCGGCAATCTTGTTGGCGGCTACGATGGACACGTTGTGTGCCAGCAAATCCTCGTAAATGTCAGCCACCTCGCTGCTGGCCGTACAGTCAACAAACACCGAGTTAAAAATATTCATGTCGATGATTTCGCGACGCATGCGCTCGGCTCCGCCGCGGCCGCCCTGGGCCAGGGCTTCCTCATAGTGTTCAAGGCTGATGCCGTCGCGGTTGAAGGCTGCCTTATGACCGTTGCCCACGCCTACCAGGTTCAGCTTCAGCCGGCGCTGGCTCATCAGGCTCTCGCGCTGCGCGGCCAGCTGCTTGAGCAGGCTGCGCCCCACGGTGCCCACGCCGCACACAAAGAGGTTGAGCTCCCGGTAGTCACTCAGAAAAAAACTGTCGTGAATGACGTTGAGCGCCTTGCGCAGCTGAGTCTGCTCCACGACAAACGAAAGGTTCATTTCGAGCGCACCGGCCGAAGTGGCACACACGTTGATACCGTTGCGCCCCAGCACGCCGAACAACTTGCCCATAATGCCGGGCGTATGCTTCATGCGGCTGCCTACCACGGCCACGGTGGAAAGTCCGGTGGCGACGATGGCAGGATTCATGGCGCCGTTCTCAATTTCCTTGGCAAACTCGGCATCCAGCGCCCGGCAGGCCCGCTCGGCGTCGGCCGGCGGCATACAGATGGAGGTACTCGTTTCCGAAGAAGTCTGCGCCACGAGGAACACGCTGATACCATGTTCGGCCAGGGTGGAGAAGATGCGGCGGTTGACTCCGATAACACCCACCATCGTAAAGCCCGACACGGTGACCATACTGGTTTCATTGATGGAAGAAATGCCGCAAATCAGGCGGTCGTCCTCACGTTTGCTGTCGTTGATGATACTGCCCGGACGTTCGGGATGGAACGTATTCTTTACGTATATGGGGATGCGCTTGACGCAGACGGGATAAATGGTCAGCGGATAAATGACCTTCGCGCCGAAGTTACAGAGCTCGACCGCCTCGTCATACGTCAGATGACTGATGGTATAGGCCGTAGGAATAATGCGCGGGTCGGCAGTCATGAAGCCGTCGACGTCGGTCCAGATTTCCAGCTGACGGGCATCGAGTGCCGCCGCAATGATAGCGGCGGTATAGTCGGAGCCTCCGCGCCCGAGGTTGGTGATGACGCCGGTTTCGACGTCGGCCGAGATGAAGCCCGGCACCACGGTGACGCGCGGCAGGTTGCGCAGCTGCTCACGGATGAGGCGGTTGGTCACGTCAAAATCAACCAGCGTCTTGTTGCCCTTGCGCGCTGTCTTGATAAAGCGGCGGGCATCCATGCGCACGGCGCCCTTAATGAGTGCCGTTACGATGCGTGAGGAAAGACGCTCGCCGTAGGACACAATGGCGTCGGACGTTTTGGCCGTCAGGTCGCGGATGAGATAAACGCCATGATAAATGCCGCGCAGCTCCTCGAGCCGGTCGTTCATTACCTCCCACAGCTGCAGGCGCTGACTTTCATCGGTAATGACAGCGTCGACCATGTCGCGGTAACGGTCGACAATTTCCGAAAAGGCCGCCCGGTAGCTGCGGTCGCCCTGCGCGGCCAGTCGTGACACGGCTATCAGCTTGTCGGTTACACCTCCCAGAGCCGATACCACCACGATGACCTGCTCGGTTGTACTTTCCACTATTTCCTTCAACTTCGTGATGCTTTCTACAGAGCCTACCGAAGTTCCGCCAAATTTCAATACTTTCATCTTAATAATTCTCGTGTTTAAAGCTGGCAGTCATGCCGGACTGATGCTGCCGGAATAAGAAAAAAGAAGTTGAACAGCAGCAGCCGTCCTTCGCATATCCTATCTACATATCACGCCCTTTCATTCCGGAAGAAAGATTCATGATAGATGCAGCAAATTTACCAAAAAACATTGACCCGACCCACCGCGCGGCACAAATATTTTACAACCAAACAAACACGCTGCTCCCGGCCCATACAAAGGCGTGAAATGGTTTTCCGCATCAGGTCTGTATGAAAAGACAACAGGAAGGCGCGAAAAAAATTTCAGGCCGGACCTGTTATGCTCCAAGTCCGACCTGAAAAATTCTTCCTCCCGGCTGCCATGCGCCCGCTCCGCCAGCCGCCGGCTAAAAGGGATGCTCGCCGGGAAAGACCTTGCCGGTCGTATTCTCAAACACCCGGCGCAATACGTACTGGCTTACGCGTAAATCATCAATGCCCAACCCCGAAAGCGCAGTCTTCAGCGCCCTGAGCATGACGCGCTGCACGCGTTCCTTGGTTTCATACCCCCGTGCCGTCAGGTAAATGAATTTGGCCCGCCGGTCGGAATCGCTCCCCTTGCGCACCACCAGACGCTGCTTTTCCATATCGTCAATCAGACGCGACATGGCAGGTTTGTCACGAAACGTAGCATCACAAAGCTCCTGCTGCTTGCGGCCGTCTTTTTCAGACAGCTCAGTCAGCACAATCCACTGCTCGGGAGTGATGTTGAATCCCGCGTCCGTCAAACATTTCTGCAACAGACGGTTGATTACTTTTGTCACCTCGCCATTGAGGATGGCAAAAATCAGACGAATGTCGAGTTTTTCCATATCGTAGAACTTTTTCGTGTATCGGCCTGCAGTTCCCGCTACGGGGCTACTCCCTGCGAAAACGGCTGCGCTGCATACTGAGCCATACCAGCAATACGAGCAGCACCAGTAAAACGGCATTGCCCCAACCTTCATGGCCCTGAGTAATCAGCTTGAACCGCAGCAGCAAGAGCATGCCAAAGGCCACATACCACTTGCCCGTATAGTGGCGCCACTGCATGAGATACCACCGGTCTTCCTGCTCGCCCGGAATGTGCTGCAAAAACAGGAAAAAGCGCCTGCTGCAACGCAAGTGGAGAAACACGGCCACCAGAAAACAGAAAGCTGCAACGCCCCAATCAAAAAAATAATACATCATTCATAAAGGGTTAAAACTGCGCACGTCCAAACAGTCATGCGCCCGGTTACAAAAATACTCAAATTCCGCTTAACGGCAAAAAAAGGAGACAGCATGACAGCAAAAAACAAATTATATACTGCGCCTGCACATCCGCACTGCGGCAAACGGGATTTTTTTGTATCTTTACGGCCGCAACAGCGCGCCACCGGGCGCAGCAAGCAGAAAAACAGCTATAAACCCACCCCCATTGTTTAATGTAAACATGAAAAAAAACTTACTTTTCCTGATTCTCTTTGCGCTGGCCGTGACGTTACATGCCCAGCAAGCCCATTTGCCCAAACGTGAATTCCGCGGCGCGTGGATTCAGTGTGTCAACGGGCAGTTTCAAGGCATGAGCCGCGACCGCATGCAGGCCGAACTCACCCGCCACCTCGACGCCCTGGCCCGTTGCCACGTCAACGTGGTGATGTTTCAGGTACGTGCCGAAGCCGACGCCCTCTATGCCAGTCCGTACGAACCCTGGAGCCGTTTTCTGAGCGGCAGGCAGGGCACGCCTCCCTCACCCTACTGGGACCCCCTGCAATGGATGATTGAGCAGTGTCATGCCCGCGGCATGGAGCTGCACGCATGGATTAATCCCTACCGCGCCAAGACCAAAGGCACTACGGAACTGGCCGTGACGCATCCGTATGTAAAAAATCCGGAGCGCTTCTTTTCCTACGACGGACAATATCTCTTCAACCCCGGCCTGCCCGAAAACCAGCGCTACATCTGTCATATTGCCGCCGACATCACCCGCCGCTATGACATCGACGGACTGCACATTGACGACTACTTTTACCCCTACCCCGCAGCCGGACAACCCATCCCCGACAAGGCCACCTTTCAGGCCAACAACAACGGCATCAACAACATAGCCGACTGGCGCCGCTACAACGTAAATACCTTTATACAAATGCTCCACGACACGCTCCGCGCCGTGAAGCCGTGGGTAAAGCTGGGCGTTTCGCCCTTTGGCATCTACCACAACAACCAGGCCGGCAGCAACATTCCGGGCAGCAACACACGCGGCCTGCAGAACTATGACGACCTGTATGCCGACATCCTGCTGTGGATCAACAAGGGATGGGTGGACTACACCGTGCCACAACTCTACTGGGAAATAGGACACAAAACGGCCGACTACGCCACGCTCATACGCTGGTGGTCACGCTTTGCCGGCGGCCGTCCGCTCGTCATCGGGCAGGACCTGGAGCGCACCGTCAAGGCCTCAGACCTGCAAAATCCGCAACAAAACCAGCTGCCCGCCAAATGGAATCTGCAACGCTTCTTGAACAACGTCAGCGGCAACTGCCTGTGGTATTCGGCCGTGGTGGCCAACAACACCGGACGCGTAACCGAAGCGCTCAGCCGCCAATACCAGCGTACGCCGGCACTGCTCCCGTCCATGCCCTTCATGGACGACAAGGCGCCGCGCAAACCGCGCAAGGTAAAACCCGTATGGACCTCGGACGGCTATATCCTGTTCTGGACCGCTCCCAAAGCCAAGAAGGAAATGGACAAGGCCAAATGGTATGTAGTCTACCGCTTCAAGAAGGGGCAGGACAAGGACTATGACAACCCGGAAAACATCGTAGCCATTACTGCCGACACGTATTTCAAACTGCCTTACCAAAACGGCCGTGAATCGTACACCTACGCCGTGTCGGCCCTCGACCGCCTGCACAACGAGTCGAAGCCCGTCAAGAAAAGCGTAAAACTATAACCCACTCAAACCCGACAGCCGCCGTTTCCAGCCATCGCCAAACACAGGCGGACTACTGGAAACGGCGGCTGTTTCTTTATCCGAACAAGAAGAAAAAACATGCTAACAACTACCGAACTCATCATGCTGGGCACGGGTAATGCGGCCGCCACCCGCTGCTACAACACGTGTTTTGCCATCCGCCACGGCAAGCAACTGCTGCTCGTTGACGGCGGAGGAGGAAACGGCATCCTCACACAGCTGGAAAAAGCCGGAATCGCACTTAGCGACATCCACCACGTCTTCATCACGCACACGCACACCGACCACCTGCTGGGCGTCATCTGGATATTGCGCATGGCTGCACAGGCCATGCAAAAAGGCACATACGACGGCGAGCAATTAGCCCCGGCCGGCATGGACATACAATGTTTCGACATCGGTTCGACCAAGGAAAAACAATTCGGCTTCCGCCTGACACTCCCCGAAGGAAAAACACTGGTATGCCTGGGCGACGAACCCTTTAATCCGACATGCAGGAAATATGCAGCCGGCGTCGACTGGATGCTTTGCGAGGCCTTCTGCCTTTATGCCGACCGCGACATATTCAAACCGTACGAAAAACATCACAGCACGGCGCTCGATGCCGCCCGAACGGCTGCCGAACTACAAGTAAGCAACCTCGTACTCTACCATACCGAGGACCAGACACTAACAACCCGAAAATCTCACTACACAACTGAAGCGCAACAAGAATTCAGCGGCACGGTATGGGTGCCCAACGACCTTGACGTCATTCCCCTGGAACAACACGAATAACACAAGGCCACAGAAACGACACACACTCCCGTCGCAAAAAAAATAAATCCCGGCTTGATAAGCCGGGATTTGTCATATTCATACATCATACGTAAACCAGACGTAGCGTATATTGCCTGCCGCTTTCGTAATCAATCATATACCATCGGGTATAAGTTGATCCCAGCGCGTCAATCCGCGCCATAAAAGCTATCTGCCCGGGCCGGTCGTCATACCACACGGTAATAACATCGCCGTCATATTCCCGCGTCACCCGGTACGTCCCTGTATAGGCAAAATCTCCCATATAGGCAATAAAACGGTTATTGCGTCCGAAATAAAACACATCGCCGGGATAATAAGTAGCATTGTAGTCGTCCGTTTCAACCACCTGCCAGGAACCAAGCAGCCGATCGCGGACATAATAATTTTCCTCCTCACAACTGCTAAAGGCAAAAACGGCCAACAGTACCACACACAGGTTTCTTGCGTAAGTGTAAAAATTGTTCATTGATAAGCGGGTTTTATGGAGTCGCTCCATTATTAAAAAAAGCCCCTCACATTAAAAGATGAAGGGCTTTGTGTTCTTTTCATAACGGTAAAACGCATCAGGTGACATAACCTTGCAGCCTGTTTACGCGTCACACGTTGCAGATACAAACTACTCTGCGGGAGAAATTGCGCCAGAGGGGCAAACATCAGCACACGTACCGCAATCGAGGCAAGTGTCAGGATCAATTGAATACTTTGCGCCTTCTGAAATTGCGCCAGCAGGGCATTCGCCAATGCAAGTACCGCATGCTACGCAGTCATCACTAATTACATAAGCCATTTTCGTAAAATTTTAATAGGTTATTACTAAATTGTTTCGTTCAGATGTACGGTGCAAAGATACGGTTTTCTGCCTTAAGTTGTACGGGGCGCCGGACTTTTTTTCGCCCGGCGCCCCGAAAAACAGTCAATATGAGCCGGCGTTAGCGCACCACGAACTTAACGGTGGCGGCGGCGCTGCCTGCACCGAGCCGGGCCACATAAACGCCAGGTGTGAGGGCGGCGGTGGAAATCACCTCGCCGTCACCGGCCTGCGCGGTGAGCACGCGGCGGCCCGAAAGGTCAAACACACTCACGTTCACGCGGCCACCCTGCGGCGCAGCAATGCGCAATCCGCCGGCCTCAGCCTGAGCAGAGAGCTTCCCGGCGGTTGCCGACTGGATGCCAGTGGGCGTGGCGCTAAAGTTGAACTTCAACGTCTCCGGGCAGTCATCCGGCACCTCAAGGGTGCACTGCATGGGACCCGCGCCGGTTTGGGTCGTAACAGTATACGTGCCTACAGGCAGGATGACCCCCATACTATTCATCAAGAAAGACAATTGCGCCGTAGCGCCGTTGGCATCGGTAAACTCAATTTGATAAAAGTTTGCCTGCACATCGGGCAGTGACACCTTAAAGGCGCGCATGTGGCTCATATCAATGGTCGTCACGCCGCTTTCCGCTACCTTACCTCTCACCTCGTAACCCAACGGTGTGGCATAACTCCAGCCATCTATCCATAGGCCCGCTGAGGTAGCGTAGGTAAAGTCTCCCATGTAATATTGCTCCTCGCCGCTGCCGCTGGCTACGAAATTCTCGTTGAATCCATGCAATATATGCATATGCGTATTCTCCCAATCTATATTGAGTCCTGTAGCGCTGAACTGCAGCGTGCGGAAATCACCGCGCTTCAGCACGATGCTTTCCGAGGAGGTCAGCTCAACCATACGGTTCAGATTATAGTAGCTACTCGTTTCGCCCCCCACTGACCCATAGAGCATATACTTGCCAGCCGGCACGCTAACAGAGCCGGTAAATTCAATAGCCGCACCCTGCGTGGTGCATCCTTCGGGAAGCAGGTAAAGCCCATTGGGATAGGAGGTGATGTCAGCATAATCCACCGTCAAAAGCACACCGTTGTTCAGGTTGAAGTTTACCTCAACGGGCGTATCGCCGGCCGTTACCCGCTGATGGTCTACCTTGAGCACGGAGTAGTCCGAACTGGATATTTCAGTCGCGCGGCAGCTGTATTCGCCTTTCGGCACCACGTAGTAGGTTTGGGGTTCACCCTCGCTTTTGTTTTCATAAAAGTACACTTCGCCCACGGGAGCCTCGTTACCCATACCCACCAGCTTCAGCTCGAGTTGATTGCCCGAAGTAAAGTCAAACTCCGGCACATTGAGCGAAATGCGGCAATAATCGGCATAGGAAACCGAAAGGTCCATCTCTTTTCCGGAAAGTTCGGCGGTCTGGCTAATCTGTGCGTAATGTCTGCCGGAAGCCTCGTAGGTAAACGTTCCGAGGTCTGCCGGCACACGAAGGATGCACGTGCCATCAGCGCCCGTTCCGCCACTGTTGATATAGCTATTGTCTTCAGCATCACTCAGCTGGATATCCAACTCCGGCAACGGTTGTCCGTTTTCATCGGTTGCCGTAAAGTTCAGCTGCGCATAGTTGTCGAGGCTATACGTTACGGTCATCGGCGTACTGCCTACCGTAAAAGTCTGAGCGCCACCCATTCCCCAGTAATTAACACCATAATCCGTCGGCTGAGAAAGCTCCGCTTTCACACTATGCTGCCCGGGCTCCAGGTCGGCCCCGTATGTGAGGGTTTGCGTGGCTTCGTCATAAAAGCCACTCAGATGATCACCATCAACAATTACCGACGAGATCTCAAAGCCCTCAGGCGCCGCAAACGTCACCCGCACGGCCCGCGCTGCCAACGTCAACGCCATCAATAAACTAAGGAGTAATGTTCTTTTCATAAGCATTTGTTTTTATAATAATATGAGTAAAACCATATATACGGAAAAAACCCGCCCGACATCGGCGGTACAGGGCCCGCACAGAACCACATGTATGGCAAAATTAGCCATTCGCTCAAAAATTACCCCCCCAGAATGTTAAATATACATAAATACATCGCAACGCGCAGGCCGCCCGCGCGTTGCAATTTTACAGTGTTACGCACAATAATTCAGGCCCCCGCGAGTTATATGTTTATGATGAAACCATTTGCCCATAGGGCGTTGGCCCTACTCATTTTTCTGACCGCCATGGCAACAGGAGCCGTGGCGCAGGAGCGGCGTGTGCAAAACAAGCCGTATCTGGACATGCGCCGGTTTCACTACGGATTTTGCATCGGCCTGCACGACCAGGGCATCGGCATTGAAAACAACGGATACGTTGACCCTGAAACGGGAGCCCAGTGGATGGCCGAAAACGACCGCCACAACTGGGGCTTCAACGTGGGCGTACTGGGCGAATGGAAGATGTCGGAACACTTTGCCCTGCGTCTGATTCCGTCGATGTACTTCGGCAGCAAAAGCATCGGTTTCGTCAACCTCACAACGGGCGAAACCGAATCGGAAGACCTGAAGTCAACCTACATCGCCCTGCCCGTATTGCTCAAAGTCAGCGCCCCGCGCTTCAACAACTACCGGCCCTACGTCATTGCGGGCATACAGCCCATGTATGACCTGACCACCAAGAAGCAGGAACTGCTGATGACCAAAAAAATGTCGGCCACAATCGAGGTAGGACTGGGCTGCGACCTCTACCTGCCCTACTTCAAGCTGATACCGGAACTGAAATTCTCGTTCGGGCTGGGCAACATTCTGGAAAAAAACCGCAAGGACCTGACCGACCGCACCAAGGAAGTGTTTACCAAATCGGTCAGCAGCGTCAGCAGCAACATGGTTACCCTGACCTTCTACTTTGAATAACGGCACGCAGCCCGGAGCGCCACGAAAAAAGACAAGCCGGGCATCACAAGGTGGGACCTGAAACAAACTGGGAGGCTTCCAGTTTGTTTCAGGTCCCACCTTGTTTTTTCTCCGCGCCACCCTGCTGCGGCTGCCTGCGGCCGGCCTTCATCCTCTCATTACGGGAAATATTGGCAACCGAAAGGAGCGCCCCGCCGCGGCGTGAGTCATCAAGAAAAAGAATTCTCCCCCGACCGACGGCACGCGTGTACCGGTCGGTCGGGGGAGAATTTTATTTTTTGCCGCGGCCGCACCTGCGCTCCACAAGGAAGGCAAGAATTCAAGCCACACGGCTTACGGCAAGCCTGTTACTTCAGGCGGGCGCAAGCCTCCTTGATGCGGCGCATGGCCTCAGTGATATTCTCGTCGCTGGTGGCATAGCTCATGCGGAAACATGCCGGCGAACCGAAGGCATCGCCGCCTACGGTAGCCACGTGAGCCACTTCAAGCAGATAAAGGGCAAAGTCGGTAGAGTTGTTGATAACACGGTCGCCGTCGCGCTTGCCGAAGAAGGAAGAGCACTTCGGGAAGAGGTAGAAGGCTCCGTGCGGGTCGTTCACCTCGAGGCCCGGAATTTCCTTGGCCAGGCGGACAATCAGGTTCTTGCGGCGCTCAAAGGCCTGACGCATGGTTTCCACGCAGGTCTGGTCGCCGGCAAAAGCTGCCGTAGCGGCCATCTGGCTGACCGAGCAGGGACCGCTGGTGTACTGGCCCTGCAACTTGTTGCAGCCCTTGGCAATCCATTCGGGAGCAGCGATGAAGCCGATACGCCATCCTGTCATGGCATAAGCCTTTGACACACCGTTGATGACTACCGTACGCTCCTTCATACCCTCGCATGAGGCAATGGAAGCATGGCGGCCCACATAATTGATGTGCTCGTAAATTTCGTCGCTCAGTACGATGACTCTCTCGTGGCGGCGCAATACGGCGGCCAGGGCCTCCAGCTCCTCAGCGCTGTAGACGGAACCGGTAGGATTGCTCGGCGAGCAGAGAATCAGCGCACGCGTTTTGGGCGTAATGGCGGCCTCGAGCTGCTCGGGCGTAATCTTGAAATCCTGTTCAATGGTAGCCTCCACCGTTACGGGCGTACCTTCGGCCAACAGCACCATCTGCGGATAGCTTACCCAATAGGGGGCAGGAATGATAACCTCGTCGCCGGGATTAACCAACGCCAGAACGGCGTTGCACACACTCTGCTTGGCACCGTTGGAACAGATAATCTGCGAAGGCTCGTAATCGAGTCCGTTTTCGTTTTTCAGTTTATCTACAATGGCTTTTTTCAGGGCCGGATAACCGGGCACGGGAGAGTAACGCGAATAGTTCTCATCTATGGCACGTTTGGCTGCTTCCTTAATATGATCGGGAGTATTGAAGTCAGGCTCACCTACTGACAGATTGATGACGTCAACGCCCTGGGCTTTCAGCTCGGCGCTCTTCTGTGACATGGCCAGCGTGGCCGACGGGGCCAGGCGGTTCAGACGATCAGATAATTGGTTCATAAAGCGTAATATTTTTTATACGGTTAAACAATTCCCCTACTTGCGGTCGCCAAAAATGCGGAGCAGATAAAGGAACAGGTTGATAAAGTCAAGATAAAGGGTCAGGCTGCACATCAGGGCCAGCTTCATGGTGCTGTCGTTCACCTCGTGGCCATGCACAAGCATGATGTTGCGTATTTTCTGCGTGTCATAAGCCGTCAGGCCCACAAACACGGCCACGCCCAGGTAGGTCAGGGCCCAGTCGAGCACGCTGCTGGCCACGAACATATTGACCACGGTGGCAATAATGATGCCGATAAGCGCCATCATCAGGATACGCCCCATGCCCGACAGGTCTTTCTTAATAAAGAAGCCCACCAGCGTCATGGCGCCGAACGTGCCGGCCGTCACGAAAAAGGTGGTGGCTATTGACGAGGCCGTATAAGCCAGCAGAATCACGGAGAAAGTCACGCCATTGAGCAGACTGTAAGCCAGAAACATCAGGCCGGCCACGGGAAACGACAGGCGGTTGATGGCAGCCGAAAGCACCATCACCACAACCAGCTCGGCAATCACGAGGCCCAGCATCATGCCGCCGCTCATCATGGAGAGCAATTGCAGGTCGCGCGAAACGTAGGCTGCCGTCAGGCCGGTAATGGCCAATGCCAGCGTCATCCAGAGATAAACGTTGCGCATGAGTTTGCTAAACGCACCCGACACGGCAAAACGGCCGTCAGTCGTTTGCGAGAGATTAATCATTCGGGGATCTTCATTCATCATTTTTTTCGATTTTAGGGGTTATGTTATTTTTTAAAATGGAGCGTGTGGCCCATGCGTTCTTTTTTAGTATGCAGGTAACGCTCGTTATACGGATTAGGAGTGATTTCAATGGGTACGTTTTCGGTGATTTCCAGTCCGTAAGCCTCCAGTCCCACACGTTTCACGGGGTTGTTGGTCATCAGACGCATTTTGCGCACACCCAGTTTGCGCAAAATCTGCGCTCCCACGCCGTAGTCGCGCTCATCGGGGTCGTAGCCCAGATGAATGTTGGCATCAACCGTATCGTATCCCTCCTCCTGGAGTTTATAAGCCGCAATCTTAGCCATAAGTCCGATGCCGCGTCCTTCCTGATTGAGATAAAGCACAACGCCTTTGCCTTCCTTGTCAATCATCTCCATGGCCTTGTGCAGCTGTTCGCCGCAATCACACCGGCGGCTGCCGAAAATATCACCGGTAACGCACGAAGAGTGAACGCGGACCAGCACCGGCTCGTTTTCCTGCCACTCGCCCTTAATCAGCACGGCATGTTCCTTGCCGCTGCTCTTCTGGCGGAAAGGAATAAAGCGGAAATGGCCGTATTCGGTGGGCATATCCACCTCGTCGCCCATTTCAATTTCGCTTTCCTCGCGCAGCCGGTAGGCTATAAGGTCGCGTATGGTCAGCACGTGCAAGCCATGCTCGCGGGCAAACTCCTGCAGTTGCGGCATGCGGGCCATAGTGCCGTCTTCGTTAAGGATTTCAATCAGACAGGCAGCAGGATGCAGGCCGGCCATGCGGGCCAGGTCGACGGCTGCCTCAGTATGCCCTGCGCGGGCCAGCACGCCGCGGTCCTGCGCATAAAGCGGATTGATATGGCCGGGACGGCCGAAAGTTTGCGGGGTACTCTCGGGGTCGGCCAGCGCCTTGATGGTTTCGGCACGGTCATGACAGCTTACGCCGGTGGTACAGCCTTCAAGTTTGTCAACGGTTACCGTAAACGGGGTGCCCAGCATGCTGGTATTGTCCTGAACCTGATGTTCCAGTTCCAGCATCCGACAGCGTTCGTTGGTAACAGGCGCACACAGCACGCCGCGTCCGTGTTTCAACATGAAGTTCACTTTTTCAGGCGTAATGAGTTCGGCGGCCGTAATCAGGTCGCCTTCGTTCTCGCGGTCCTCGTCGTCAACTACAATCACGAACTTTCCTTCACGAAAGTCCTGTATGGCCTCTTCTACCGAAGCGAGTTTAAATGATTCCATATATATAAAAACTTTGTTTTCAGGTTATTAATATTCAGAGGGGTACGGTTTGCGCCCTAATCATCCGTATTTTTTCGGCGTCTTTCCATTTCGGCCTCCACGCGGGCCACCGAGACCGTAAGCGCCTCACAGGTTTTGATAATCTGCCGGATGTCGCCCATCAGTCGCAAGCGGAAACGCCACATCCTGAACCAGATGATGCATCCCAGCGGGAACAGCACGCCACAGGCCACATTGAGCCAATGGCGGGAAAACGGCGTGACATGTGCCCGCGTAAAGAGTATAGGGAAGCGCTCCAACTCCATGAGCAACTGGCGGTCGCGGCTGTTGCTCATCTCCTCCACCAGCTGCTCCATCTGCTCGCTGATGGAACTGATTTCATGGTCGTCGCGGTGATGGAAAAAGGTGGACACGTATCCGGGCGGCTTGAGCAGATTCTCCCGCACGGCATAGCGGCGGCAACGCTGCTTGAGTTCCGTCAGCCTTACGGGCAGTGTGGCGTAGTCGGGATCTTCAATGATTACTTCCTTTACAAATATATGGCGCTTGGTGCGCAGGCCCAGCAACCGGCGGAAGAAACGGGTGTAAACCTCCATGTTGAACACTACCGAATCCTTGTTTGACTTATAGGTCAGGAACAAACCCACGGGCGTCAGCACAAACGTACTGACCCACATGCCGTAAATCATGTTCCACGAGCCGTCACGCGCCATCTTCATGCCCGAAGTATTGATAATATAATAGAATATGAAAATCAATACCGAAACCACCGTAGGCATTCCCAGTCCGCCCTTACGGATAATGGCTCCCAGCGGCGCACCGATAAAGAAGAAGAACAGACAGGCCAGCGAAAGCGTAAACTTCTGGTGCCACTCAATCAGGTGCCGGCGGATAATGCTGTTGTTATCCTTGGTGAGCAGCCCGCGCCACTCCAAATCCGACTGCAACTGGCTCACCCGGTTGCCGGCCGCACGCGCCGCCTGCTGCCGCACACCGGCCGAAAGGCTGTCGGTCAAGCGGTCGAACGTCAGGCTGCCGCTGCGCGCCATGCGCAAGGCTCGCAGCGAATCCTGCGCCGGCACATGGGGCATGTCGAAAAACTGGCGCATGGCCGAACGGTAGTTGTCCATGCCCAGACTGTCGACCACGTGGTTCATGGAATCGACACTGCGGTCAATCTGCTCCAGATTCTTGGCCGAAGGCATACCGGCCAACTCACTGGCCGACATCAGGTTGAAATTACTGTCGAAGGTAATGAGCAGCTGCTTGTAGCAAAAGGTTTCGCGGTCGTAAGGCACGTTGGCCCCCTGCATCAGGTTCGACATGCTCTGCTGCTGCAGGTTCTCAAACTGCTCGCCGCTCCACAGCTGCAGCCGCAGGAAATGCTTGTCGGCCGTCACCTCGAGCTTGCCGGAATCGGCCAGCACAATCTGCGCGCGGTCAAAACCCTGGTCGGTTTTGTAAATAATCATCTGATAAAGCATGCCCGTTGCGGCATTCTTGCGCTCCACATACAGGTTCACGTTGGGAATGCCGTTATAGAACGTGCCTTCCGGAATTTCCACGGCCGGCGAACTCTGCTTCATGCTCATGAGCAGCGTACGCAGCTCCAGCTGAGCCTGTGGCGCCGTGTTGTTCTGAAAATAGAACGACGTCAGGGCTCCCAGCACCGCCACCACCATAATGGGGCGCATGATGCGAATCAGCGGAACGCCCGCCGCCTTCATGGCCAGGATTTCCAGACGCTCGCCCATGTTGCCGAACGAAATCAGCGACCCCAGCAAAAAGGCCAGCGGCAGCGCCGTAGGCACCAGCGTCAGCCCCATATACCAGAAAAATTTAGCCAGAATTTCCAGCGAAAGTCCTTTGCCGATGAGTTCGTCCACATAACGCCACGTAAACTGCATCATGAAGACAAAAAGACAAATAAAGAACGACCCCGCAAACACCAGGGCAAAGTTCTTCAGTATGAAGCGGTCTAATTTCTTAATTCCAATCATCGGCTGCTGACTTCCACATCTGCAAAGATACGACATTTCTGTTTTACCAACCAGCACAGCCTGCACTATTTATCGTTTTTTTGACGCCTGAAACCGTTTTTTTACAATTTTCCAGCAAAAAAGCCGAAAAACATTTGGCCGTTTCAAAAATATACCCTACCTTTGCATCCGCAAACGAGCCACAACGGGTTATTCTCCCGGCAGTTTGATGGCGCGATAGCTCAGCTGGTTAGAGCGCATGATTCATAATCATGAGGTCCCCAGTTCAATCCTGGGTCGCGCTACTTCAAGAAGCATTCAAGTTCCGCTTGAATGCTTCTTCTTTTATATGTCTTCGCACCTTAACGCTCCGAAAACACCCCTTCCTCACCCCTTCCTAATTCGACAAGGCACCTTGTCGGTTTTGCCTCCGACCTTGTTTGAAATAGATGCCGGCCGGTTTCATCTCCGAGCCATACCCTTACAGCCACAAGCCTTGTTCTGCCTGAGTTGTTAAGACTTGCATCAAAAAAATATACATTTTTATACCTTTATACAACTTATAACCTTTTTATTTCTTTATCTTTGTATAAATTAATGTTTTTATATTAAAAAGACACGGTGCGGTCTTGAAAATAAACTCAATTATTCACCTATTTAATTTTGATTCACTTATGAAAAACAGACTACTCACTCTTTTTGCTGCCATGCTCTGCACGTACAATGCATGGTCACAGGTATTTTTTGAATACAACAACATCAATTACCGCGCAGACGGAACAGATGAAGTCACGGCCATATCGACAAGCTATTTGGCTGCCTACGACACACATTACGACATTCCGGAAACGATATCCTACGAAGGAAAAGAATATCGGGTAACAAAAATCGGAAACAGCGCATTCGCTTTCCGTACCAACCTGAAAACAATAAATTTGCCGGAAAGCATCACCTTGATTGACATTTCTGCCTTTGAGGGCTGCAGCAGTCTGGAAAACATTGAACTCCCGAAAAAACTAATCACCCTGAACTACTATGCCTTTGAGAACTGCACCTCGCTCCAATCGGTTGTCATACCGGACAGCATCAGGACGATTGAAGGGGGAGCCTTCCAAGGATGCTCCCAACTACAGACATTGGATTTGCCGGAAACTCTCGAAAAAATTGGAACATTCAGTGGTTGCGCATCCTTGTCGGCCATTCGTGTTTCGGAAAACAATCCGTACTACGCATCAGTTGACGGAGTACTGTTCAACAAAGAAAAAGACCGACTGATTAAGTATCCGGAAGATAAAGCCGGCCAATCATACGCCCTTCCAGCCGGCGTAAGCGTCATTGAAGCTTATGCCTTCAGCGACAACGTGAAACTCGTTACGGTTACAGCGTCCGAGTCATTGGATACCATCAAATACGCGGCCTTTCGCAACAGTGCGGCTCTGGAAGAATTCAACATTCCGGCTTCCACTTCCCTTGAAGACAACGCTTTCGAGGGCTGTCTGAAACTCCAAGCCCTCAATGCCGACCCTGAAAATCCACGCTATTCGTCAGAAGACGGAATCTTATTCGACAAACAGAAAAAAACGATTTTAATTTATCCTTGCGGAAAAACGGCCACGCACTACACCATTCCCGACGGGATAACTGCAATTCATAACAGCGCATTCGCAACCTGCCATAATCTGGAAAGTATTGATTGCCCGGAAAGCGTTACAAGTATCGGCACGAGCGCCTTCATGTTGTGCACTTCGCTCAAATCAATTACTCTGCCCCAGCACCTTGACAAAATAAACGAAGGCGTATTTTGTAACTGCCAGTCACTCCAATCTATCACTTTGCCGGAAAGCATAACCAGCATCGAAGACATGGCTTTTTCAACCTGCCGGTCACTCGAATCAATCAATTTTCCCGACGCTATCACCAGAATCGGGAATCAAGTTTTTGAATTCTGCCCTTCCCTCGTATCCGTCAAACTGCCTGCAAGCCTCACCGAAATCGGAGAATATGCATTTTATGGAACAGGAATTACTGAAATCACCATACCGGAAAGCGTTACAGAACTGAATCAATTTTCGTTCTCCAAGTGTCAGCAACTGACTTCCATCAGGCTCCCTCAAGGGCTGACACGCATTGCTGCCGGACTGTTGAGCTATTGCAGTTCACTTGACTCCATCACCATACCGAAAACCGTATCCATGATTGAACAAATGGCTTTTGCCAGCTGCAACAACCTTTCCGCCATACGTTGTGAAGCCGTAACACCTCCTGCCACCGATGAATGGGGACTGGGCTCCGTATTCTCTGATATACCCACAGACATTCCCGTTTACGTACCCAAAGAATCAATAGAAAAATACAAGGCAGATCCGCTCTGGTCAATATTTACAAACTATCAGGGATTTGTTACCGGACTGCATCAAATTACCGACGAAACGAATATTTCCGTAATCGGCGGTACGCTGCACAACCCGAAGAATCTGACTCTGAAAATTTACGACGCAAACGGCCGCCAGGTTTACCAGGGCCACAACAATACCGTCAGCCTGCCCGCCGGTATCTATATCATCCGTTGCGGAAACCATACGCTGAAAGCCGCCTTCTAGGACACAAGAAAGTCCGGACAACAATGAAAAGTTGATGCCCGGACTTTCTTGTTTGATTACCCTGCTGTGTTCCGCGCTCCAATCAGCATAAATCAACTGACAGATGGCTTATTCATCGGACTGACTCCAAGTATTGGCTTATCGAAAGTACATCCTCCGGACCATCCTGACACAAACAACTTAAGCTTTCCTCTTTCTCCAACAGAACCGGACCAAAAGGAACTAAAAAAACAGTCTCCTGCAGCTGTAATACTGCGGAAGACTGTTTTTTCTGTCTTCAACATGACGTTGTCTGCCCCGAAACCGGCGTAACGACACTTCCCCTTATTTGTTTCGTTTACGCAGCTTTCAAGGCATCGGCGTCAGATGGTTGATGTACAGAATAAGAGTAATACGATTTGTGCTGTCAGGATTCGCAGGAACATGGCCAGCGGATATACCGTAGAATATCCCACGGCCGGAGCGTCGGTATTTGAACTCTGACCTGCAAATGCCAGCGCTGGCGGGTCGGTATGGCTACCGGCAATGACACCCATCAGCGTAAAATAATTGATTTTAAACTTCAGTCGGCCTATTACGCCCACAATCAGAATCGGGATGATGGTGATGAGGAAACCGGTCCACACGTAAGTCAGTCCGTCGCCCTGCACCAACGTATCCCAGAAAGTGGCGCCTGCCTGAATGCCCACGCTGGCCAGGAAGAGAATAAGTCCTACTTCACGCAGCATCAGGTTGGCACTGGTTGTCGTATAAGTCGTAATCTTGAACTTGTAGCCAAACGCACCGATAAGAATAGCCACTACCAGCGGACCGCCGGCCAGACCCAGTTTAACGGGTACGGCTACACCGGGAATGGAAATAGGAATCATTCCTACCAGAATACCTATCAGAATGCCAAAGAATATGGCTCCCACGTTGGGCGCATCCAGACGCTTGACGGAGTTACCCAGCAGGTTGGCCACGTAGTTCACGTTTTCTTCCGATCCGGTCACCATCAGGCGGTCACCTATCTGAAGTACCAGCTTGGGATCGGCAAAAAGTTCCATACCGGCACGGTGCACACGCGTTACACTCACACCATAAGCCGAATTAAAATGCATTTCAAGCAACGATTTTCCAACTACATCCGACTTTGTTACCACAACACGGCGTGAAACAAACTTGGAGCTGGCAATAGCCGCTTTCCAGTCAACATCCAGAGCCTCTCCCATCATCACGGTAATGGCTTCGGCCTCGGCCTCGGCACATACGATGTAGAGGTCCATATCCTGCTCCAGCTTGGTGTCAGGTTTGGGAATGAACATCTCGCCGTTTTTCACGCAACGGGTACACACAAAGTTACGGTTGAGGAACTGACTTACTTCGGGCAAGGTCTTACCCACAAAAGCCTGATTCTTTACGCGGAGCACCAGGTGGCAGGGTTTGGCATGCGGGTCTTCCTCATGCTCGCGCTGAAGCGCTTCTTCCTCCTTCTCGGGCGAAATCTTGCAGATGTAGCGTATGGCTATGGTGGCCCCGATAATACCTACTACACCGAGCGGGTAGGCGCAGGCATATCCCGACGCGATTGACGGAACCTTGTCGGGAGCAAAGAAACTGTAGAGCGTACTGCTCGCGGCTCCCAGTCCGGGCGTATTGGTTACGGCACCGTTGAGCACTCCCACCATCATCGGCAGGCTCGTCGGATCAGACGTGTCGAGAAACAGGAAATAGAGAATCAGCATCACGATTACGTCGAGTATTACCATAAAAATCGCCAACAGGTTCATTTCGATACCGCCTTTTCTAAAAGAGGCAAAAAAGCCCGGACCAACCTGCAAACCGATGCAATACACAAACAGAATCAAGCCGAATTCCTTGATAAAGTCTATGGTAGCAAACGGCGCTGCATACGGATGGGCCATATCCACCCCGGGCACCAGCGCTTTAAACAAATGTCCGGCTACAATGCCGGCAAAAAGTACAAACGTCACGCCCAGCGCCACGCCGCCGATTTTGACTTTACCCAGACGCACGCCCACACATATTACAACAGAATACAGCAATACGATGTGCGCGATGGAGTTGGGGTCCGTCAGCAACTGTATAAACCAATTGTTCATGTTAGTAAATTTTTTATAGTCTTTCGATTCAAGTTCGGACAAAGATAATAAGAAAAAACGAGAGTAGCTGCAGAAAACAAAAAGAAAAAGTGGTCTAAAAAAACGTAAGATTTTCTTCCCGTCCGGAAAACTCAACGTCCTCCCGTCAGCCAGGCTGTCAGACGCGGCAAACATTTATGCATCAGGGCATAAAGTGCTGCACCGGCTCCTACGGGCCACGCAATCTGCGCCATAAAAACAAGCAAAAGCTCAATGTCCGACTCCGGCCGGTAGGAGCGGAAAAGCCACGTTTGCGTCATCCCCAATACGATTACGTGTGTGGCATATATCCAGAAACTTGAAGCCTGCAGCCACTTCCATTGTCGGCCGCCGTGGACGACATAACGCGCGGCCAGCCCCATGACACATACAGCTCCCAAGACAATGCCCAACTGGTGGAACACAGACGGCATGAACTCCCGTCCCCAACCGGCCTCCACCACTGACCACATCACGTAAAGCACCCCTGCCGGACGGGCCAGGCGCCACAACGCCCAGCCGAACGAACGTTTGCCTATTCCCAACCAGGCCCCCAGCATAAAAAAGAACACCGTAGCTGCCACATTTCCTCCCGAAAGGAGCCACCACACTCCCGTCAGCAGCAAGACAGGGCGCGGCAGCCGTTTCAGCAGCCACCACTGCAAGGGAGCTGCCACGGCCATGAGCATCAGATTGCGTATGTACCACAGCGGATAATTGTAGGGCATTCCGCCTCGGTAATCCCACCAAACCGACAGCCAATGGCTTAAATCCCAATGCGGTACGGCCGAACGTAAATGAAACACATACGTATGAAACAGCCAAGCGACAAGCACCGCCGCCACGTTCCACCAGACGTAAGGCACGAAAAGCGTACGCACCCGCTTCCATAATTTATACCCGTAAGCCGCAAGCGTCAGCCGCTCCATGTTCAGAAAAAACAGATAACCGGAAATCAGAAAAAACAGCGGAACCGCCACCCGGGCTACTACCTGTGCCGACCATTCATGCACAAAGTCATAAACAGCGTGGCTGCCCACCGCGCTGACAACCGATTCGGGCACACCGGCATGAATGCACACGATGCCTACAATCAGCGGAAAACGCAACAGGCTGATGATGCGCGACAACAAAGCAGCATCATCAAGCTCTTCCTGCCGGGGCCGGCAAACGCTCCTACTCCGTTCCTTCTTCTGTTCCATACAAAAAATTACCGCCGGCAGTCCCTTTCGGAACCGGCGGCGGCAAATTTACAAAATTCGTTGAAATAACAGCCGGCAGCCCGCATCTATTAATAAATATGACGCCAGCTGCCGGCTTTCTGATAAAGGATGTAATCTGTTCAGTTGGAAAACTGAAGCAAATGTCTACTCCCAGGGCGACGAGCGGAAACTTCCGCCGAATCCGGGACTGGGGTTGTCGTCGTCAGTCACGCCTCCCAGCGAATTGTCAAAACCGTTGCCTCCGGAGCCGTTTTCCGGATTGCTGCTGCACAGCACTGACTGCAACTCTATTTCATACACGGTTATTGACGGAGCTATATATTTTGATTTTTGAGTCATGTAATTTCTTTTTTGTTGAAGAAGAAGGGCAAAACCGTTTTGCCACTCCTTCTTTTCAGATTTATATGGATAAGATTACTCTCGAATCGGTTATTTCACATAATACTTCCTGCCGTTTACGATGTAAACACCTTTCGGCATACTCAAGCGGTGTTCGCCCGGAGTCAGCGAATAGGTTTTCTGCAATCCGCCCAGCGTAGCCACACGCAGCAGACTGCTTTCACGGCTCACTACGCGCAGGGCTCCCGTCTCGGGAGTTATGCTGAAGTTGTCGTTTACCGCCGGTTCAGTAATGCCCGTCACGCTGCCTTCAATCTCCTTGCCGCCAACCGTAAAGGCCTTAATACGGCTCATGGCCGCCTGTTCCGCCTGCCGCCGCTTGCTGACCCAAAAGCCTTCGGGCCGAACAGCCCTGCCGCCCGCTGCCCGAAAACAACATGCCGCCTGTTTTCAAGAACCCGGCATGCAGTTTTTTTCAGGTGCCGGCTTTTTTTGCCGGAGCCGGCAGTGTTTATCAGCCGGTTCACCCTAAATCAAAACGCGGCTTCACCTTTTTTCCACTATTTTTATTATCTTTGCTCCATCGGGGTTTGCCAATCAAGCTCCGACTACACGGCGAACAGACCGCAGTAGCTGTACGCAGTGTGTTTTGCGGATTACTGCCACAACAACTTTTTTCTATGAAAAAAAATCTACTCATGTTCAGTACGGCGCTGGCCCTTACGCTGCCTGCGCCCAGCCTTCTGGCCCAACAGGCTGACATCTCGCCCCTGCCGCAAAACGTCAGCTGGGGTTCAAAGGCCTTTGACGCCACCACGGCCTACGTCATCCACGGCGCCGACACGGCCGATTCACTCTCCGTAGCCCTGCTGCGCTCCAGCCTGCAGACGGCCGAAAGCGGCGGCATCAGCATCACCATCGGCCAGAGCGGCGACGAAGCCGTATCGGCCTACGAAACAAAAATTCCGGCACAGGCTCAGGGTTACTACCTCTCCGTAGGCCCCGAAGGCGTAGTGATTGCCGGACGCGACGACATCGGAACCTACTACGGCGTACAGACGTTTCTGCAGATTGCCGCCCAGCCCGAGGTAATGAGCGTCAGCATCACGGACTATCCCGACGTGCTTGAGCGCGGCGTAGTGGAAGGATTCTACGGCAACCCCTGGAGCGAAACCGACCGCAAGCGTCAGTTTGCCTTCTACGGTGCCAACAAGATGAACATCTACATTTACGGCCCCAAGGACGACCCCTACCACCGCAACCGCTGGCGCGAAAACTATCCGGCCGACAAGGCAGCCGAGCTGAAGCGCCTGATTGAGGCCGCCCACAAATATAAGGTACAGTTCACCTGGGCCCTCCACCCGGGACTCGACATCAAGTGGAACAAGACCGACAGCCTCAACGTGCTCAACAAGCTGGAGAGCGTCTACCAGCTGGGCTGCCGCCGCTTTGCCATCTTCTTTGACGACATCAGCGGCGACGGCGGCAAGGCAGCCAACCAGGCAGCCCTGCTCAACTACGTGACCGAGGAATTCATCCACAAGCACAACCTCGAGCCGCTCATCATGTGCCCCACGGCCTACAACCGCGCCTACATGTCGGGCGACTACCTGCAGGTGTTGGGCGCCAACACCAACCCCGAAGTCCACATCATGTGGACGGGCAACAGCGTGGTGGACATGATTAACAAGTCCGACCTCGACTACGTTAACCCCATCATCAAGCGCAATGCCTACATCTGGCTCAACTATCCGGTTAACGACTACTGCATCGACCACATGCTCATGGGCAAGCTCTACGGCAACGACCAGAACATTGCAGAGCAGCTCAGCGGCTTTACCTCCAACCCCATGGAGTATGCCGAAGCCTCCAAGGTGGCCCTCTTCAGTCTGGCCGACTACACCTGGAACATGGCCGACTACAACCCGCAGCAGTCCTGGGAACGCGCCATCAGCTACCTCATGCCCGAGCACAAGGACGCCTTCCGCACCTTCTGCGAAAGCAACGTCGACCTCGGCTCCACCTACCACGGCCTGCGCCGCGAGGGCGAAACACCCGACTTCACAGCCCCGGCCGAGAGCTTCAAGGCATCGGTTGACACGGGCTACAACGAGCAGAAGGCTACGGCCGTACGCCAGCAGTTTGACAACATGGTCAATGCGGCCGACGAACTGCTGCAAAGCACCGACCAGCCCGAAATGATTAACGAAATCACGCCGTGGCTCCAGGTCATGAAGCTGCAGGCCCAGCGCGGGCAGAAACTCATGGACCTCTTCAAATTCATCCACGAGGAGAAGCCCGATTCCTTCATCAACACCTACCTGCAGATGCAGGAGCTGGAAAAGGAGCAGAAAAACATCCGCTCACGCGACTTCCAGGGCTCCATCAAGAACCCCAACCCCGCCGTAGCCACCACCTACGTCGCACCGTTCCTGACGGAAATGACCAGCCGCGCCGTGGCCGAATACAAAAAGAACTTTGACTACCGCCTCGACGTATTCCCCACCGTATTGCTGGAGGACGGCCGCTACTACATCAAATACAACAACCAGTATCTGACCAACAACGGCTCGGCCACCTCACTGGGTGACTATCCTACCTTCAAGGCAACAATGGACCAGACCAACCCGCAGCGGCAGGAGTGGAACATCACCATGGACTACAGCACCAACCGCTACAAGATTGTCAACGCCAACGACGGGCGCTACCTCAACGAGCTGGGCACCTTTGCCAAGAGCAACGACCTGAACCCCTACGAGGCCGCATGGCACACCTACAACATGCTGCGCACCAACGGCAAATACTGCATCCAGAACGCCGGAAGCGCAGGCGACAAATACTGGACCGTAAGCAACGGACGCATCAACCAGGGCAGCTCAAACGCATGGAACATCAACAACGTTATCTTTGAACTGCAACCCACCGACAGCGCACGCACGTATCCGCTCATTGAAGAAGGCAAGACATACTACATCAAGAGCGGCGACCTCTACCTGACCTCCACCAACCTTTACGGCACCGGCGGCACGCCTACCTTCAAGGCCAAGCAAGCCAGCAACCTCAACCAGAAGTGGAAGTTCAGCATCGACGCTACTACCGGGCGCTACAAGCTGGTAAACGGCACCGACAACCGCTACGTCAACGAACTGGGCAACTTCGGTACCAATGCCTACTACCCCAGCTGGAACTCCTACATCATTACCGAACTGGGAGGCCTCTTCTCCATCCAGAACGCCGGCGAAGGCGGCTCCAACTTCTGGCTCGTGAGCGACAACCGCATCTCACCGGCAGCTGCCAACCGCGGCGATTCCTACATCTTCGAAATCGTATCCACCGAGCTGCCTTCGGGCATCAACGGCACCACGCAGGACGAAGCCATGCTCACCTACCGCATTGACGCCAATACGCTGCAGGTTGGCGGACGCACAGGCATTACCGGCCTTCAGCTTTACGACAGCGCCGGACGCGCCGTAGCTTCCTCACGCGGCAGCAACGTCATCTCCATCACGGGCCTGCCCAAAGGCACGTACGTACTTTCCGTAAAGGGAACCGGATGGAACACATCGGCCAAAATCAAACTGTAAGGAAATGTGATATCAGGAGCGGCAAGAGCCGCCTCTGATATCACTCACGAAACGGAACGTCAAATCCACCGCCTGCCCCGCGCAGACGGTGGATTTTTTTTGACCTTCCCTCAACACCTCCCCCGCAGCCCGGCATACGCTTCTGCCCTGCGGCAGCCTCCTCTCCTGCTCCGCGCAACTGCCGGACACACCATCCCACCAACACCCGGGCAGAGTGTTCCCGAAGCCGCTCTGCGGGCACAAATACAGGCCCAGACACGCTCTCTCCCGCATGACGGAACACGGAACGGCATGAAAAGCGAACGACCCTCAAAACGCCTGATGCAGCGCCGCATCCGACTACACCCACGGCCAGCATCCTGCACGTTACTGCCCCACGGGCGCGGCGCCGGTTCGGTTTATGGAACAAAAACAAGGCAGGCTGCCGGAATTACCCGGGCAGCCTGCCTTGATATGAATATTACGGTTCGGTATCGAACGGCTTAGTTTTCTACTTTATCCAAGTTCTTGTTGGAGTTGATTTCTGACTGAGGAATGACAAAGATGATGCTCTTGTCATTGTAAGAGATATTGGTGCCACGTTCAGCCAGGATGTACGTGTTAGAACCGATGGCGTTGGTAGCCTTGAAACGACGCATGGTCATCAGGCTGCGGCCTTCGCCCCACATTTCTACACGCCAGTTGAAATAGATGGCATCGAGCAGTTTTTCAGCGGTGCTCATGGTGTTGACCGTGTCAGCCAAAGTTCCGTTGACACCTTCAGCGTCGCGCTGTTCGAGCAGCTTTCTCAGCCATACACGTCCGTTGTTCAAATCACCGTTGCGGGTATAAGCCTCGGCAGCAATCAGCACCGGCTCTTCAGCACGCATGTAAACCACGTCGTTGGTCCACAGGGCATCACCCTGCCATGAACGTTTTGAATCGAAGAATTTGTTTGACGCAGCCAAAGCATTGGCATTACCGAACATGCCGGCAAAATACTGGAACTCTTCATCACCTACGAACCACTGACGGCGGATGTCGTTCTGCGGAATCGTTTTAAACAACGTGTCGTTGATACACATAAAGTCACCTACACTGGCATAGCTGTATGTGTAAGGATCCATGTGGCCCCAGAAGGTGGCAAGTCCGCCGGTTGTTTCATTAGTCACGTCAATTCCCCACATCCAGTTGTTGGCGTTGTTGGAAACGCTGTTGAAACCGGTGGTCAATACCTGATTAGCAGGCAGAATCTGGTGGCTGTCGCTGTTAAAGGCCAGGGCTGCCATGTCTGCGGCCTGTGCATACTTACCGGTATTCAGATAAGCGTAAGCCAGGAGCGTACGGGCCACGTTGATGGTCGGCATAGTCAGATCGCTGGTACGCAAACCGCTGTTCTCGTAAGCCGTAATAGCTTGCGTCAAATCCATTTTCACCAGATTGTAAACAGAATCTACCGTCTGTTTGGGAGCCGGAGTCTGGTTGATCTGTGTGCGGTAAACCGGTACGCAACGCGTTTCCTTCCACTCGTCGTATGAACCGGAATAGAAATTAATCAGGTTCATGTAAGCATAGGCACGAATGGTCTTGGCCACAGCCCAGTAGAATTTGTTTTCTGCGCTTTCGGGTTCTTCTACATCGCTGCCGCTGTCATCAAATACCTGATTGGCACTTTTAATCAGCTGATAGCAATATTTCCAGGTGTAATCGTTGTCATCTGATGAAATTACGGAATTGGTACGTACGAATGCAGGAGTAAACCAACCATAACTGTTACTTGCCTTTACGATATCACCGGTCATGATGTCACCACACATATCCAGGAATTTCTGACCAAAGTGGCTCTGGTCGCCATCACCTGAATACATAACCAGTTTTGAAGAGCAGGCATTGATATTACCCAGCAGAACCTGAGGATTCCAATCTTTTGCTGAAGCCGTCTGCTCGTTGTCTACATAACTTCCCTGCGGCTGACGATCCAGAAAATCGTCGACACACGAGGTAAAGGCCAAGGTAGCAGAAGCCAGCGCTGCAAATAATATTTTGTTCATTGTTTTTTCTGATTAATTGACAATTAGAAATTTAACTTCAAGCCGAATGATACGGAAGATACCGGCAAGTATGCCTCAAAGTCAGAAGCACCAGACATAGAAGCCATCGGGAAGAAGCCCTTACGTGCTGACACCATGAAGAGGTTGTCACCATTGGCATAAATCTGGGCTGATGCAATGCGGATGAGGTGCATGAAGCTCTTGGGCAGATTGTAGCTCAAGCGAATGTTGCTCAGGTTCAGATATGAACGGCTGGTGAGGAAACGGGTGCTGGAAGCATTGGCATACTGGTCAGCCTTGTTTCCGCTTGACAGACGGGGAACATCGGTAATGTCACCCGGATTCTGCCAACGGTCAGCGATATCCTTGTGCCAGTTATATTTACCGTTTGTTCCTGAGTTCATCAAATAAGCATAAGTATTGTCATAAGCATAACCACCGATGCTGTAGCTGAAAGTAGCACTCAGGGTCAGGTCACGCCAGTTGAGGTCGAAACCGAAACCACCGGTCAGCTTAGGTATAGCTGATTTTCCGCAGAATACATAAGAAGCGCTGCTCCAGTCAGTAGTCTTTTCGGACTTGATGGTACCGATGTGGTCCTTGTTGTCAGCCAGATACTGCTCCATGCTGTTGATGTATTCCTTCTGTACCTGACCGGTAGCATCAGTATACTCATTGTAGTAAGCATTGTAGAGAGCCAAACCGGTTTCAGGATCTACGCCGGCATATTCCTTGATGTAGAAGTCATAAATAGAACCGCCCTTGCGCCATCCGTAACCACCATTCTGCATAAGATCCTTAGGCTGGCCGGTTGATTCATCCATAGGCATTTCGGTTATCTTGTTCTGATACCAACCACCGTTTACGCGGAAGTCAAAGCGCCAGTCGCTGGTCTTTACCAAATGCGCGGTCAAGTTGAATTCTACACCCTGGTTAACCATTCCGCCTTCGTTCACCGGAATCTGTGAGTAACCGAATGAAGGAGATACGGTCTTAGAGAACAACATGTCGTAGGTTTTCTTGTGGAAGTAGTTCACCTCACCTTCAACCAGGTCGGCTACGTTGAATTCAACGCCGACGTTGAAGTTAGAGCTCTTTTCCCAAGTCAACAGCGGGTTACCCTTGTAAGCAAAGGCCAGTGAAAGCTGGTCGTTCATGTTACCGACTGAACTCAGGTCGAGGCTCGGATAAGAATTGATCACGTTGCTGGTAGATACTACGATATTCTGGTTACCCAGCAAACCCCAGCTGGCTTTCAGCTTCAAGTTCTTCAACCAGGTTATGTCCTTCATAAAGTCTTCGCTGGTAATGTTCCAGCCCAAACCTACTGAGCCGAAAGTACCCCAACGGTGACCGTCGCCAAAACGTGAGCTACCGTCACCACGCAGAGAAACGTTTACGAAATACTTGTTGTTGAAGTCATAGCTGATCTGGCCGAAGTAGCTCTCCAATGCTGTTTCGTAAGCATAAGAGTCAAGCGCCTCGTTAACGACAGCGTTGCTGAATTCAGGCATGTCGGAAATAACCAGGTTGCTCTTGCGACCATACATCACGTTCATGCGGTAGTACTGGCTTTCGTGTCCTACAAAGGCACTCAGGTTGTGACCGCCGTAGTTGTGACCCCAGTACAGAATCTGGTTGGCCGTTGTTGAGAGGAACTCGTCGGTTTCGATATCCAAACGTCCGTTGGCATTCTTACCGTCACCATAGAACGGGTTCATCAGGATATTGTAGCGTGTATGACCATACTGCACACCCACGTTGGCTACCAGACGGAAGTCTTTGAGGAAGCGGACTTCAGCCGAACCGTTACCCACGAACTGGTTGGTGGTGTTGTCGTTGATGTCCCACTCGCCAGAACCGGCAGGGTTGATACCCATAGAGAATGGACGGCTGTAATCGTTACCGTAATCATACATGGCACCGCCTGTCTTGGGGTCGGTTACGATGTTACCCTGCTCGTCGCGCATATATACGCCAAAGAGCGAAGGTACCAGGTTGGCAAACGTAAAGGCGTTATTGGATGCGTTACTGTTGGACACACCGTAGTTATATTCCATACGAGAGAAAGCAAGGTTGCTGGTCAACTTCAACCAACTGGTTACCTTTGATTCTACGTTGTTACGTACGCTGAAACGCTTGAAGTCAGAACCTTCCAGATAACCGTCTTCCTTGCTGTAACCGAATGAAGTAAAGTGTGTCATTCGCTCGTTACCGCCAGAGAAGCGGACAGAACCGTCAACGCGCTGACCGGTGCGGAAGAGCACGTCCTTCCAGTCTTCCGGCGTATAGCGGCGCTTGGCGCTGGTATTGAACTTACCGGTAGTCGGGTCGATAAGCTGTGAGCCGTCGATATCCCAAATATTATAATAGGGGTTGTAAGCGTTATTATATCGAGGATCGAAAATGATTTGAGAGGCAGCCATACCGGCTGTGGCATCATCATATACCCCACGGTACTGGTTATAGATACCTTCCCAAGAATATTCCAGGAACTGCTCAGGTGAAGATACGGTTTCGTAGAGCGGAATCCAACGGGAAGAAATACCGTATTTTACCTCGGCCTCTACCTGTGTCTTACCGGCGCGGCCGCGCTTGGTGGTAATCAGAACCACACCGTTGGCACCTCTTGAACCGTAAAGAGCAGTAGCAGTAGCATCCTTCAGGACATTGAGGCTCTCGATTTCGTTCGGGTCAATAGCCGATACGTCACCTTCAAAAGGAATACCGTCGACTACGTAGAGCGGCGTGGTGCTACCGTTGATAGAGCCGATACCGCGGATTGAAATCTTGGCGTTCGTACCCGGCTGACCGGAGGTGTTGAGCACCTGTACACCGGCAATCTCACCCTGCAGCGCTTTCGTAAAGTCCTGCGTACCCTTATCGGAAATGATTTCACCGCTAATCTGAGTGGCGGCACCGGTAAAGGTCTGCTTTTTCTGTACGCCGTAAGCCGTTACCACGGTTTCGACCAGGGCACGGTCAGACTGCTTCAGAACAACGTTTACGTCGGAAGCCACGCTCACCGTCTGCGGTGACATGCCTACATACGAAATGTTGATGTGTTTAGCTCCCGCAGGTACTGAGGGCAGCACAAAATGTCCGTTCTCGTCGGTGATGGTTACGATTTTCGTACCCGGCACGCGTACGGTAGCACCAATTACGGGCTGACCGTCGTCACCTACCACCTTACCGCGAACACGCGTCTGGGCATAGGCAAAACCGGCACTGAACAAAAGTCCAACCGACAGTAAAGCTACTTTTTTATTCATATATATAACCATTAAGTTAAAACTATATTCTCTTTAAATGGTATTTATGTCTGTCTTTGTGGCCTTGAAAAGGTCACAAACGGCGCTGCGCGCAGCGCCACGGCCCGAAAGGGGAAAAATCCTCCAAAGAACCAGACAAACAAAAAACAACGTAAAAAACTCCGGACGTCCCTACGCGACAAGACAAGTCTTTTTTTTTGCTTCAACGCCTCCGGCCGTGCCAAAGGGGCATGACTAAAAAATACTTGATATTGCCGTGATACGAATATGAGAGAATACTTTTCTGTTACCGGATCATTGATTTTGCAGCGGTCAAGAATTTACGGTTGCAAAACAAAAAACGAACGACTCCGGAACCGAAAAAAGAGAATGCAGTGTTTCCTACTCTATAAAAAGTGCTCCTGTTGGTTTCTCTGCTTCACATTCGGTAATATCCCTAAGGTTATCGGGTGTCTAAATACGTCAAATGCAAAAGTATATAAATTTTTGCAGAGTGAAACAAAAAGAAGCACTTTTGTTCCAAAATTTTAACTACATTAACGCTATAATGTCATATATATGTAACAAAACGGGCTATAAGGTGTCAATGCGGGCCTTTTCGGCCCTTCACTCCCGCCCTGCTCCGGCCTAGCCGCGGCCACGCGGCCGCCTGCTGCTACGGACGGGATTCGCCTTCCAGATAATTTTCGATAACCAGCTCACGGCCGTCATAGCGGGCATAGGTAAACTGACTGATCCAGTCGCCCAGAATAACGACCTCGGCCGTATCGGTCAGCCGCTCGCGCACCTCGATGTGACGATGTCCGAAGATGAAATGATTGATTTGCGGATGCGTCTGCAGATACTGCCGGGCAAACACCACCAGCGGCTCGCGCTCGGGGCCCTGATAGGGCGGTTCCTGCCCGTCGACGCGCTTCAGGCGGCTATGGCGCGCCCAGGCCAGCCCGAAGCCCATGCCCCAGCGCGGATGCAGGGCGGCAAACAGACGCTGACACGTGCGGTTGTGGAAAATGGAGCGCAGCAGCATGAACTTGCGGTCGCGCGTGTCGAGCCCGTCGCCGTGGGCCAGATAGAAGAGTTCGCCGTATATTTCCACCACGCTGCTGGTGCGGTGCATAATGACGCCGCACTCGCGCTGCAGGTAGTTGTTCATCCAAAGGTCGTGATTGCCGGTAAAGTAATGTACCTCCACCCCATGGTCGGTCAGCTCACTGATTTTGCCCAGCAGGCGGGTGTATCCGCGCGGCACCACCGTGCGGTATTCAAACCAGAAGTCGAACATATCGCCCAGAAGGTACACGGAATTGGCCTTGTGCTTGATGCTGTCGAGGAAATTGACCAGACGCCGTTCCTGCATACGGCGGTGGGAAATGGCCCGACTGCCCAGGTGGGCGTCGGAAAGAAAATATACGTACTTCTTGATGGCTTCCATGTGACGGATTCGGGTTATGGGTTTTCGGTAGGGAGATACATTATTTATATAGACTGCGGCAGGGCCTTAAAGGAAGCCCAGCTCCATTTTGGCCTCTTCGCTCATGAGGTCCTGATGCCATTCGGGCTCAAACACCAGGTGCACGCGGGCCTCGGTGACGCCGTCAATGCCGGCCAGCTTCTGGCGTACGTCTTCCACGATGAAGTCAGCGGCAGGGCAGTTGGGGGCCGTCAGGGTCATGTCCACGTCGAGCTCGCCGTTGTCAGCCAGCTCAATGCGGTAGATGAGGCCCAGGTTGTAGATGTCGACAGGAATTTCGGGGTCGTACACGGTTTTGAGCACCTCCACGATGCGTTGCTCTATTTTCAGTTTGGTATCGTTGTCCATGATGGTCTGCTAAAAAATTGGGGATATGATTGAGGATGCAAACTTAGTAATTTTTTCGCGATTTCGGCCGCCGGCCGTCCTAAAAAGCCTTACAAAATTGCGCCCCGAAGGGTCGGGCAACGGCAGAGGCACCTAAAAAAAACTCGGCGGCTCGGAATTTAAACTCGGCGGCTCGGAGTTTTCCGAAAGTACCCCCTCGCCTCCGGACCGGTTTTCAGAGGCGGCCCTCGTCGGCATAACTGTAGTAGCGGCTGCCGCAGATGATAACGTGGTCGAGCAGGCGCACGTCCACCTGTGCGGCGGCCTGCCGCAGGTGTTCGGTCAGGCGGTCGTCGGCCCCACTGGGGCGGCACTGCCCCGAGGGATGGTTGTGGCAGAGCACCAGCGCCACGGCGCGCGCCACCAGGGCCTCGCGCAGCACACAGCGCACATCGACCGCCGAAGCCGTCAGTCCGCCGCGCGCCACGCAGCGGGCCGCCAGCAGGTGCAGGCTGTTGTCCAGACAGAGCACGTGACACTCCTCGTGGGGCAGCGTCTCGAGCCGCGGCCGCATGTAAGCGGCTATGCGGGCCGCCGTGTTCATGACGGGACGCTCGTCGTCGGCCTCCAGTTCCGTCAGGGCCCCGATGCGGCAGGCGGCCAGCAGCGTGACGGCCTTGGCCGGCCCGATGCCGTGGTAGGCGCACAGGTCCTCCAGGCTCATGCGTCCCAGCTCCTTGAGGCGCCCGTGGCAGTCGGCCAGCAGACGCTGCATCAGCATGACGGCACTCTCGCGCGCCGTGCCGCTGCCAATGAGCAGGGCCAGCAGCTCGGCCTTGGTGAGCGACTCCATGCCGCGGGCCATGGCCTTTTCGCGCGGGCGGTCCTCGGGGGCCCACTGTCTGATGCACAAGCGTTGTGTCTTTCTATCCTTCTCCATAAAACAGTACGGAATGCTGCCCCTCGCCGTCAGGAAAGCTGCGGTTATTTGTAGAAATTCTTGGTAAAGGCCTCAAACTCACCCCGCCCCCTGACGCAGCGGTGCCACCAGGCCCGCAGGAAACCGCTGCCGTAGCCCAGCAGCTGCACGTAGGAGGCCACCACGGCAATCAGGCCAATGCGCAGACTGCGGTTGCGCCAGGCGGCATCGGTGGCAATAATCAGGGCAAAAAGCAGCAGGGGCGTCGCACCCACCGCCATCAGCCAGCTGCCGCCGGCGCCGCAAAGGGTCAGGACCAGACCCAGCACAAACAGCACCACCAGCAGCGCGCAGCCCACGGTGAACACGGCCGGCAGCAGATGGACGAGCTTGAGCGTACCGGGGTGGCGCTTGGTCAGATTGATGCGCGCAATGCCGGAATTATGCACCTGGCGGAAAAACTTGCGGAAGTCCACGCGCCGCTTGTGCCACACCCAGGCCTCGGGCATGAGGCGGCTCACGTAGCCGCCGCGAATCAGGCGTGTGCTCAGATCAATGTCCTCGCCAAAACGCATGTCGGAAAACCCGCCCAGGGCGCTGAACACATCGCGCCGCATGCCCATATTGAACGAGCGGGGATAAAACTTGTCGAGCTTGTGCTTGCCGCCGCGTATGCCGCCGGTGGTAAAAAACGACGTCATGGCATAGTTGATGGCCTTTTGCACGGGCGTAAAATCAGGATGCGCGCGGTCCGGACCGCCAAAAGCATCGCAGGGAGCCTGCTGCAGCTCCTCCTGAATATGCTGCAGATAGTCAGGCGGCAGCACCACGTCGGAGTCAAGAATGAGCAGGTAAGTGCCCTGGGCGCGGGCGGCCGCATAATTGCGCGTGGGGCCGGGTCCGGAATTGGGCTTGGCAAAATAGCGGACGTCAAGACGGCCGGCATAAGCCCGGACCACATCCGCACAAGGGCGGGTGGAGCCATCGTCCACCACAATCACCTCGAAATCGGTAAAACGCTGACCGGCCAGGCTTTCGAGCAGCTCGCGCACCTCGTCAGGACGGTTATAAACGGGAATGAGAACAGAATAGGTCATGTCATAAATAGAATCGGCTGTAATGTGACTCAAACGCCGCATGCGGCGCCTCTCAGGCTACAAATTTACAGGAAATATGCGAAATCCGTCGGTACCGGTCAATTAAATTCATACGCGGCGGCTTGCTCAGCCGTCAGGTTGAGCAGCTTGCCCTTGAATCCGCCCTGACGGGCGCCGAGCTGCGCCAGCGGAAAAACGAGGGTTTCATGATAACGCATGTACTCCGTGCCGCCGGTACGGCGGTTCAGCACACGCATGCGGCGGCCTTCAAGACGCTCCTGCAACCGGCCGTTCACATAAAGCGACGTGCCCTTGTAGTCACCCTCAATACGAATGTCCGTCCACTGCCCGGCGGGCAGGCGGTATGACGGGAAAACAAAGGTATAGCCATCGCGGCTGAAGGCCAGGCGGCCAGTGCCCTCCCAGTTGGTGTAGAACGTGGCGTGGGGACTGCTGAAGAGCACGCCGCTCACGGTGGAAAGGCTGTCCGGGCAGATGCTGAACCGCACGGCATAGGGGTAACCCACCTCGGCAAAAGCCGTGCGCACGGAATCACGCCCGGAGAGCACGAGGGTATCACCCTCAGGCGTGAGCCGCACGGATGGCGGTATGCGCGCCAGCCGATTTACGCCCGGCGCCTCGGGCAGCCGGCGGCACAGCGCCTCAAAACGCGCATACGGCACGCCCTCATTCCGCCCTCGCCAGAGTTTTTCGGCCATCACCTGAATGGCCGGGAAAGCGCGATAGTGTACGTCGGCCTCGCTGATACCGTTGCCGCACAGGTCATTCCATACGGCGAACATCCCGCCCAACACGCCCTCCGTGCCTTCCGGCAGGGTTTGCTTGCGATTGATGAGCCAGGGCGACCACTCGTCATAAATCCAGCGGGCATCAAGAAAGTCGCGGTAATAACCGGCTCCCGGCACGATGTACAGATACGTGTCGCAGGTGTTGATAAGCCGGTAGCCGGCCTCCAGCGAAGCCACCGGATCAACCCAGTCATACGACCACGCATTTACCGTTACGCCCTTGGCCATAACGGGCGTTTTGCCCGGCAGCCACTTCAGTCCGCCCCACATACGGGGATGTTTGCCATAACGCGCAATGAGTTTGAGATAACGGTCGGTAAAATAACGGTAGCGCTCGGCTTCCTTCTTATTGTACTCATCTGTTCCGATATGTACGTCAGGACCGATGAACACGGGCTGCTCCCCGCCCAGATATTCATGAAAGAGCGTATCGAGAAAGCGATAGGTTTCAGGACTGTAAAGGTCAAGATGATCCATGCCATACTCCCGGCTGCCTATCTCCGGCTTGTAATGCGTAAAGGCCAGAGAATGTGCCGGCACGTCAATTTCCGGAATCACATTCACGCCATAGGCCATGCCCAGGCGCTGCAGGTCAGTAAACTCCTGCTTGGTGTAGGCTCCGTCCTCGGCCGTCAGCCCGGGAAAGCAGTCACTTTGCAGGCGGAAGGCGGCATAGGTGCGGTTCCAGTCGTTGCCATAAAACTGTGGGAAGCCGTTATCATTGAGATGCACCTGCAACTCATTCATCTTATAAAAGGACAATACCTTGACACACTGCCGCAGATACTCCATCGTAAAGAACTTACGGCCCACATCGAGCATAAATCCGCGATGGGAAAAGCGCGGATAATCACGCGCCTCGCCCTTGGGCAGGCCATCGGGCTGCCTGCAAAGCATCTGCAAAAGGGTGCGTGTGGCCCAGAACACGCCCTGGGCCTCAGGCGCCGAAAGCGTGACGCGCCTGTCCACCGTCAACACATAGCCCTCACTACCCAACGTACTGTCGGGGGCGGAAAGCGTCAGATACACGCACCGTCCCTGCGGGCGCCCCACGCGCACCGCGTAATCCCACTTCATGAGCGCCTTCAGATCGTCAGCCAGAATCCGGGCCGTTGAGGCAAGCCGGGCGTCAGCTTTCGGGTCAACGACAATCTCGCCGCTTACGGGAAGTGACAGCCTGCCTTTGCCGCCCTGCCACTGCTGCAGGGCCGGAATCACTTCCGGACAGGGCTCCTGCGTCCATGCGCACAAGGCCGCCGTCATACACCACAATATCCACAAATATCTATACATAGAGTCTACATTTATTATACGTTCCGTCACACTCCGGAAGCCTTGGCGTTAAGCCCCGGGAAACCGTCAGGATGCCGTGCTTTCCAACCAGCCGTCGAAGCGGAATTTTCTGTTCAGTTTCAAGACGATAACAGGAATCTGCGCATCTTCCGGAAAAGAGCATACGAGCGAAATCCGCCCGTCGCCCCGTTGCCGCACCTCCACCCTTGCACCCGTATCCAGCACGGTTGCCGACTTCACCCGACAGGCCTCCGGCAACGTCAGTTCAACGTGCTGGATATGAGGGTCACGAATATGAAGATACAAGTTTTTTTCCGCGATACGTACTGCCCAGCTGATCGGTCTGCCGGTAAGGCCCGCCCCGCGTTCCGTACACGGCGTCCTGGTGCGCCTCAATCCAGTCCGTAAGCTCATGAAGGCGGGCTACCTGCTCTTCAGGCATCTCACCCGTAGGCTTCGGACCGATATTGACCAGCAGATTCCCGTTGCCGCACAACGTACGGCTGAACAAATCAATCAACGCCTTTCCGGAAAGCATTTTTGCATCCGGCTCATAGGCATATACCGGATACGTAACGCTCGTGCAAGCCTCCCACGGGAAATCAGGAGCATCCGTCGTTTTTGCCTCCATGGAGAAATAATCACCTGAGGCCCCGTCGGTCCAGAAAGTTTCCTGCCCGGTACTGTCTTTCGTTACGGAAAGGCGGGTGGACAGGACATCGGACTTGGCCGACTTGATCACCTGATACAGATGGCGCCCCTCACGGGCAGACCATAGCGGATCAAGCCAGAACCCGTCGAACCAAAGAATATCCGGCTGATAGCGTTGGATCAGTTCGCGCGTCTGGTTGTGCACAAAGCTGACGAAGTCTGCTTTCTCCTTCCGGGGCTTCGGAACAGGCTCGCCGGCTCCAGGCATCCGTGTCCAGCCGCAATAATCTATATCGGCAATCGAATAGTATATGCCGAAAAGCAGTCCCCGCTTCCGGCATTCATCGCCCAGTTCCTTCAGCATATCCCGATGAAAGGCGCCCCGGTCCAAATCAAAATCCGAATAAGCGCTGGGCCAGATGCAGAAGCCGTCATGATGCTTGGAAATGACAGCCATGTACCGGCACCCGGATTGAACGGCCACGTCTACTATGCGCCTGGCATCAAAATTTTCAGGATTCCAGCTCATCGTGATAGAATCCGCCACGGTTTTCGGCGTTCCGCGCCCTATGGACCACGAATCGCCGGTAGTCGGAGTATGGCAGGCCATCCAATGCACAAAAAGCCCTAACTTGGCATCCTGAAAGCGGGTCAGCAATGCGTTATCCGTTTTCGGATTCATTTTAACGGACTGTGCCTGGGCGGCCATGAAAAAAACCATCAAGACCCCTGCCCATCCCAATGCAACAATCCTTTTCGTCATACAACTCATTTTATTCCGGACCGATTTCTTTTCTGATTCAAGCTTGTGCTCAACGCCCCGTGGCCCGTACCGCCACCCGGAACGTAGAGGCCGGCAAACCGGCGGCATTAACCAGATTGGCCCGGGTGAAAGGCTGCCACCCGTAGCGCACACTGCACGGCTCCTCCACCTGCGGCGACTCAACCACCACGGCATCATGGCGCACTACGGCCTGCGCCGGATAGAACACGCCGTCGGGCCCTGCCACCTCAAACGTACGCAGCGGCTGCCCGTCGGACGTGGTCAGCCCCTCGGCATAATCAAAGCTGAGCCTTACCTTGCGCCCCCGGGCCTCAGCCTGCTTCACAAGGGGGCCGCCGGGCGTCAGTGCACGGCCGTACACGCGGTTCAGCGCCCAACGCGCCAACCGCCGTCCTACGGGGCGCTTTTGCCGCGGATGCACATCGAGCGAATCGCCCACATCGCTCGTCACGGCCATACCGCAAGCGGGCAGATCGGTCATAAGGCGGCGCTGACTGTCGCGAAACCAAGGCCACGAGGGGCGGTTGAGGCTGGAAAGTTGGGCGTAGAAAAACGGCAGCGAGTCATTGCCCCAATATTGGCGCCAGCTTTGCAGCAACAAACGGAAAAGGCGCTCATGAGCCTCCATGTTATGTGCGTTTGACTCGCCCTGATACCAGATTACGCCGCGAACGGGAAACCGTTCAAGCGGCGCCACGCCGGCCTCAAACAGATAACAAGGCTCGTAAGGATGGCGCTGCAGGGGCTGCGCGGACGTGCCCATGTTCTGCCGCGCCCGGGCACGGACCCAAGGCTGAATGAAGTCATTTTGCGTCCACTGCCGCAGTATGGCCGGAAACTCATGCTCCAGTGTGCGGCGGTCTACCCATGCCTCCGCGGGCGAACCGCCCACGGCATTACAGATCAGCCCCACGGGCACCTGCAGGCTGTCGTGCAACATCTGCCCGAAATAGTAAGCCACAGCCGAGAAATCAGCCGCCGAACGGGGCGTACACGTTTGCCAGCCGGCCGAATCATAATAGCGCAAGGCATTGACGGAGTCGAGCGCCTCCGCGCTCCATGCGGCAGCCGTAGTTTCCCAGCGGGGCTGCATATTGAAAAGCCGGATGTCAGGCTGCCGGGCCTGGGGCACATCAGCGGCAGCC
>ERZ809194.4-NODE-4-length-183814-cov-5.943502_pt1 | contig 183814 bp, 149 predicted proteins | sample MGYA00520517_ERZ809194 | MGnify/ENA primary metagenome ERZ809194 (study PRJEB31570, sample SAMEA3213003) | Homo sapiens | biome: human-gut; feature: human gut; material: fecal | place: Sweden | collected 2011 ... | reverse complement strand
TTGCCGTATCGCGTCGACTTGTATATAATACCATGTGACCTGCATTATGTCAACATCTTTTTTGTTACTTTTTAACATTTTTTCGTGAAACACGTGGCTCTGTATTCAAAAGAAGTATCATGTATACACGCTTTAAAGCACCTAAAATTTCTTCAAAAAAATCTCAAAAAAAGTTAAAATTTCTACCGAAAAACGGTAAAATCTGCGTATATTTCTCCAAAAAAACGAGCTGACTCAAGAATTTTTTCTCTCGCCAGCTCGTTTTTTATTGTACTAATACTATTCTATTTTACTTCAATTGGCAGCTTAATCAGCTTCTGCTGCTCGCCGCTGTTATCCAACATCACAAAAATTTCTTCTGCATTACCGGTTTCCCAGTCTGCTTTAAATAATTCAATCGGATACAACTTATGGATTTGTCGCCAGCTGCTGAATTTATATGCAGGAATATATCGACGCACCTTTTCCTCATCACGCCAAAAAGCAGAAACTACCTCATAAATTGCCTCCGTCTGCCACTTCAGCCACTCCGGACGCCATTGCGGTATCTCGCAGAATACGTCAAAACGCAGAATCTCCAGCAATTCCGTTTGCTGCTCTACATAGTTTTCTTCTATAAACTGCTTTAAGATAGCTGCGACACCCTTATCATTATGCGTCTGCGGATAGAAGCCTGCCTTCACCCACCACTGCGTCAGCTGTTTATAAAAAGCAAATGCCGTCATACCGGAAGCACGCAGCAATGCCCTCAGCGTATACTTAAAGCCACCGCTGTTGGCCGTCTGGTCCAGAATATTATCCAAGTGCTTCAAATACAGCATATCCTCATATGGCATATACTTAGTCGCCAAAATCTCATAAGGCGGTTCGTCCATATAACGCAAATCATGCTGCTCTGTTTCCCTGCGCATCTGCGTACCAGGCAGAACCTTTAAAAAGCCCAGCTGCAGCATATCCGCACCCAAACCGTAAACATCATCAAAGGATTTAGCAAAGGTCGGCAAATCCTCATAAGGCAGGCCGGCAATCAAATCAACATGGATATGCATATTACCGAAGGACAGCAGACGTTTGACATTTGCTGCCAGCTTCTCCCAGTTATCCTGCCTGTTGATGGCCTTTAATGTAGGCTGATGCGTGCTTTGAATGCCGACTTCCAGTTGGAAACGTCCCTTAGGCACCGTCGCCAGGAAATCCATAACGCGCTCTGACAGTATATCGGCCTTAATTTCAAAGTGAAAGGTAGCATTTGTATCAGCCTGCGCCAGATGCTGCATCATCGGCAGAAAGTATTTTTCGTCCAAATTATAGGTACGGTCGACAAACTTCACCAACGGCACACCTGCAGCGATAAAGCGGTCCAAATCGCGCAGCACCAGCTCCAGCGGACGCTTGCGCACAGAGCGCGAAATGCTGGACAGACAGTAAGCGCAATTAAAAGGACAGCCACGCGTGCATTCGTAATAAACTATTTTATGCTCTGCCAGCATTTTTTCCAGATCAGGATACGGAAACGGCAGCAGGGACATATCTTCTATTACAGTAATGCCTCCGTTCAGGTTCACCTGCTCCCCTTCGCGATACGCAATATGCTGAGAGACAGCGCCACCGCCAGCCAAATACTGCAGCAGCTCGCTGAATACCAGCTCGCCCTCACCCTGCACGATATAGTCTGCCTGCGGCAGTTCCGCAAAAATTCTCTCCGCATCGAATGCTACCTCAGGTCCACCAATCACGATTGCAGCCTGCGGACGCAGCTTGCGCAACATACGGATCAGCTTAAATACGAACGGCTTGTTCCAAATATGTACCGAAAATCCGTAAACCTGCGCCGGCACTGCCATGATTTTTTCCAGCACCGCCAAAATAGGCGTGTTAATAGTTTCTTCTATCAGTGTTACCTCATGTCCCTGCGTTTTGGCATATTCGCCGACGTAGCGCAGGCCAAGACCCGTATGAATATATTTACTGTTAATTGCGCTTAATACTACTTGCATTTCCTTGCTCCTCAAATTTTTAACCACAAATACAGAAAAAGCTCTACAACCGAAATTGTAGAGCCTAAATTTACTGGTGCCGAAGGCCGGACTCGAACCGGCACGAGCGTGAACCCGCTTGATTTTGAGTCAAGTGCGTCTGCCAATTCCGCCACTTCGGCATAAGTTCCAATCACTCGGAACAATAATAATTATACTCGTTTCTTAAAGCTTTGTCAATAGCCTTATTTAAAAATTCTTATAGAGAGGATTACTTTCCCAACAGTGCCTTCAGCTCCTTGAGCTTAGCAGCAAACTTCTGCAAAGTTACGGTTACAGGCTGCGGCGTATTCAGATCCACGCCGGCGTTCTTCAGGATGTTCAGAGAATAATCGCTACCGCCCGCATGCAGGAAGCCCAGATATTTTTCCACCGCTCCCGCTTCGCCGCTTAAAATTGCGCTGGCGAAGGCGGTCGCTGCACTGTAGCCTGTTGCGTACTTGTACACATAAAACGGCGTGTAGAAGTGCGGTATGCGTGACCATTCGCTTGCCAGTTCCTTGTCCACAGTCAGCGCCGGGCCATAGTAATCCCTGTTGCTCTGCAGCCAGTATTCCTCCAGCTTTTCGGCCTGCAGTGAACGGCCTGCTGTGATCTCGCCGTGAATATATCTTTCGAATTCCGCAAACTGCACCTGTCTGTAGACTGTTGTGCGCACTGCCTCCAAAAACTGATTCAAAAGATAAATCTTCTGCTCCGCCGTAGCATGCTTCAAGGTATGCTCCAAGAGCAGGTTTTCGTTCGTCGTGGACGCAACCTCAGCGCAGAAAATCGTATATTCCGAATTAACGTAGCTCTGTGCCTGGCTGCTGAAATAGCTGTGCATAGCATGGCCCATTTCGTGCGCGATGGTAGAAATGCTGTTGTAGCGCGCCTGATAATTGAGCAGCACAAAGGGATGCACGCCGTACACGCCCCAGGAATATGCACCGGAGCGCTTGCCCTTGTTTTCGTAAACGTCAATCCAGCCTTCGGTCATGCCTTTGTGGAGTGCCGTCAGATATTCCTTGCCCAACGGTGCCAGTGCCTCCTCAACCTTAGCGCAGGCCTCCGGGAAGCTGCAGGCAAAGCTATCGCCTGCGGTGGAAATAGGCATATACATATCATAGTAATGGAATTCATCTACTCCAAGTACATCCTTCTTTAATTGGATGTATTCATGCAGCGGTGCAAAATTATCATGCACGGTATCAATCAGTCCGTCGTAAAGACTGGACGGAATATTATCCTCTGCCAATGCTGCTTCCAGTGTATCTTTATAGTTATGCACGGTAGCATAAAAATATCCGGTGCGCGCAGAGCCTGTGAGCGTTGCTGCCAGGGTATTGCGGTATTGATGATAGGTATTCATCAGGCCGGTAAAGGAATTTTTACGCAGCACACGGTCAGGTGATGTCATATTCAGCAGATAGCAGCCTTCGCTGACGTTTGCCTTATTGCCCTGGCCGTCGGTAATCTCCGGGAACTGCATATCGGCACTCACAAGTGCGCGGAAGGCCGCTGCCGCCGTGCCTGTTGCCAAATGGCTTTGCGCAAAAACAGCCTCTTTATCTGCAGACAAAACATGGTCTGATAAACGAACCATATTTTCAATATAAAAACGGTATTCTGCCAATGCAGGCTCTTCGTCCAGCATTTGCAGCAGTTTTTCCTTACCTAAGGCCAGCATTTCCGGCTCTACAAAAGCATTAGCGTTACTGAAGGCTGCCGCCATACCTTCAGCCTCGCCTGCGAGCGCCTGCAGCTTCTGGTCCGTATTATCCGCATCCTGCTGCAAGCGTGCGTAAGCGTAAATCTTATCCAGCAGCTTTGCCAACTCTTCCTGCAGCTTTAAGGCAGCACAGACTGCGGCTGCAGTATTCAGTTGGCCCTGCATAGTCTGCAGCTGCGGCAGCTTGCTCTTATATTCTTCGCAGGCCGCCTGCCAATCATTTTCACCGGCATATATATCGCTTATATGCCATTTGCAGGCTGTCGGAATCTGCTCTCTGGCAACATTGCTGCCATGAAGCGGAGTAGTATTTTTTTCTTCTGTCATTATCAATCAGCTCCTTATAAAACTGCTTATTTAGGCCACAGGCTGGGATTGCCGTATTGAGCATCCAGCTCGTCACTGAACCAGCGTCCGTTCAGCACATTATGAATGATATAATTTTTGCTTTGCTCATTGATGCTCTTGTCATTAGCCATCTCTGCCAAAATGCCGGCATAGCTTACTCTACTGTTGATACTGCTGATGCGTGCATGCTGACGGTTGGCATCCCATACAAGTTCCGGACGGTAGGTGGGATTCCATGCCTGCCACGTTGTTCCCAAAGCCGAAGTATTAGGATTACCGGTACGCACAAAGGCTGCAATCGAATCAATAAATGCTTTGCTCAGTTCCTTGGAGCCTGCCTGCTCAAAGGCATCGGTATTTTTGGTATAGCCGTAGCCCTGATCCGTCAGGAAGGGCTGGAAGATGCCATGCAACGCACCGTTACGCACCATATATTCCTTGCCGACAACGTCAGCAGTATGAGCAAAGGCAAAGCTGCAGACATACATATCTGCCTTATAATGCGGATACAAAACCTCGGCAGACTGCTGGCCGTTGAAGAAGCCATACAAAGCACTGCCGTATTTATTGGCAAATTTAAATTCACTCGTAGTCTTATAATCGTTGTTGATTAAGCCAAGACGATCCTTAAAGAAAGGATCACGTGCAGCAAAGGAGCTGAACTCGTCAGCACTTGCCAGTATCAGCAGCGGTACGCTGTAGTAATGCTTCGTAGCAAAGCCTTCTACCGGCAGCACCTCTCCATCGCCGTAAAGATGCGGAAATGCGCTCATGCGGATGACAGCGCCTGCCATCACCGGCGCCAGACGCTCTGCCGGTATTGCCTGCAGATATTGACGCACAGCCTTTTTATCCTTGCCGTTGTCACTAAGCAGCCAGTTTTCGGCGTTAATCAGGTTATTCTGCTTACCATCCTCTACCACCATCGGTGCTAATTTCTGCGCGATAGTTTTTTGACTCTTGGCAACATCGGCAACAGTCAGACCGCCGCTGAAGGAAATAGCCTTATCAAATTTATTTTTGAAAACAGGCGAAATCAGCATCGCCATAACATCACGTCCACCGGCGGAAAAACCGGAAACAGTAATATTCTTGGCGTCACCACCGAACTCCTTGATATTTTCGCGTACCCAGTCCAAGGCTGCAGCCTGGTCAAGGAAGCCGAAGTTACCGCTCTGTTCCTTCTTGTTACCATCTGCCAGAGCAGGCAGATTATTAAAGCCAAAAAGTCCCAGGCGATACTGTACGGAAACATAAACCATGTTGCCTTCCTGCGCCAGCCTGTTGCCCTCCATCAGATGGCTGTTGCTGGCCTGATTATTGCCGCCGTGAATATAAACCAGTACCGGCAGATTCTTTTCCTGCGTATCCGGGCGCACAATATCCAACGTCAGCATGCCCTCCTGCCCAAGCACCTTTTTGCCGTTGTATTGGATATTCGCCGGTGCAGCCTTGGTGCAGTCCAAAATTCCCTTATGCTTTTTAGCCTGCTGCGCCTCACGCCAGCGGTCAGCGCCCGTCGGCTGCTGCGCATACGGAACACCCAGCCATTGTACTACCTGATGCTTGTCGTCATAAGCACCGGCAACAACACCCTGCTGGGTTTTTACTTCATTATTAAAATTGGCAGCCTCAGCAGCAGTTGTAAAAACGCTTGCCGCCAGCAGCGAAGCAACCACATATTGCATCTTTTTCATCTGTATCATCTGCTCCCTCATAGAAATTTATTAAACACTTACTTTCTATTATAAAGAAGTAGCGCCAGCTTGACAAGCTACGGCACGAAAAAAGAGGCTGCCTTCTCAGCAGCCTCAAATAACTATTGTGATTGACTTTTTCAAATTACCTTAGCAGCATAAAGAGCGCACAGGGTTTTGGCATCATACAGCTCGCCGTCGGCAACCATGCGACGCAGCTCTGCAGGAGTAAAGGCCTGCACGCCGATGAATTCGTCCTCATCGGTATGCTGAGCAAACTTTTGCAGTCCCCAGGCCTTATATAAATGGATAATCTCATCAGAAAATCCCGGCGTAGTCGCAATGCTGATCAGCTGCTGCCAATGCTCTGCGTCATAGCCTGTTTCCTCGCTCAGCTCACGCTTCGCGCACTCCGCAGGATCCTCATCCGGACCATGGTCAAGCTTGCCTGCCGGAATCTCCCACAGCAATGTACCAAGCGGATAACGGCACTGCTTTACCAGCACCACGCTTCCGTCAGCCAGCACTGGTACAATCGCCACTGCGCCCGGATGACGGATATATTCACGCGTTGTATCATTACCGTTCGGTAGCGTTACGTGGTCACGCTGCACCTTCAGCAGGCGGCCGCTAAAGACCTCCTCATTGCTTCCAGGTACATATATTTCATCTAAAGCCGCCTCATGAAATTTTTTCAGCATTATCTTACCTCATTTCTCCTGCAGTTGCTTCAAGCTGCTTTTTATCTGCTCCGCACCCTGCAGCAGCTCGGTAGCACTTTCAAAGGCTGCCCTGCTGGCAGTTGCGCCTGCCGTCATGCGCACCAGCTCCTGCAGACGTCCGTTATAATCAAGCGTTGTCAGCTGCGTTACCGTGCGTCCGTCAGTACTTTGCTTCTCAATATGAATATGATTATCCGCAAAGGCAGCAATCTGCGGCAGATGTGTAATACACAGCACCTGGCCGACACCGGAAATAGCAGCAATTTTTTCCGCCATCTTCTGCGCCGTAACGCCACCGACACCGGTATCAATCTCGTCGAATACCATCGTAGCAACATCGCCGCTGTTCATCAGCACAGTCTTAACCGCCAAAGCAATACGGCTCAGCTCGCCGCCGCTCGCTACCTTTTCCAGGTCATTCAGCGGTTCGCCCATATTCGCACTGAAAATAAATTTCAGCTCATCACGGCCCAGCGGCATAAACTTATCCAGCTGACCGCACTTTATCTGCAGCACACCGTTAGGCATCGCCAAATCGCGGATATGCTGCGTAATACGCTGCGCCAACGCCTTGGCGCTGGCTTCACGCAACTGCGTCAGCACTGCGGCAGCACGTCCCAAACGCACAACCGCTTCCGCTACCGCCTTCTGCGCCTGCTCTAAGAGCTTTGCAATCTGTTGCAGCTGTTCCAGCTTTTCCTGGGTCTGCTGCAGATATTCCAACGCCGACTGTGTACTGCCGCCGTACTTCTTCTGCAGACGGTAAATAATATCAAGGCGCTGCTGTACCTGCGCTGCACGCTCACCGTTAAACTCACTGCCTGCCATATATTCGCTCAGCTCCGTGCGGCAATCGTCCAAGCTGATCCAGGCACTGTCAGCACACTCTGCCAACGGCGCCAGACGGCTGTCGTAGCGTGCCGCATACTGCAGCTGGTCGCGCACTCGCGCCAGACGCGAAAGAATCGCGTCCTCCTCATCAAGCTGCTGATAAGAGCTGTCAACAGCCTTCATAATGCGCTCACTGTTCTGCAGCAGACGTGCCTCCGTCTCCAGGCCATCTTCCTCACCAGGCTTCAAGGCAGCGTCCGAAATCTCCTTGATTTCCCAGGCGTAACGATCCAGCAGCAAATCCTGCTGCTCATTTTCCTGCTCCAAACTGCTCAAATGCTTTACCGCAGCAGTATACTCGCTGTAAAGCTGCTTATACTCCTGCAGTGCCTGCGCCAGCTTCGAACCGCCAAAAGCATCTGTCAGATGCAGCGGCGCATCCGGCTTCAGCAAGGCCTGGTTCTCGTGCTGGCCGTGAATATCCACCAAACGCGCACCGATAGCCTTCAGCACAGCCAAAGGCACCTGCACGCCGTTGATATAAGCGCGGCTCTTGCCCGCAGCACTTATCTTACGCTTCAGAAATAAATCCTCCTCCGGCTCCAGACCGTGCTCCGCCAGCAGCGCTTTAATCTCCTGCTGACCGCTCACGTCAAAAACAGCCTGCACCCACAGTCCGTCAGTACCGCTGCGCACATAATCGGCAGAAGAGCGCCCGCCAAGCACCATGCCAAAGGCATCTATCAGAATAGATTTACCGGCACCGGTTTCGCCTGTAAAAACATTGAAGCCGGGGGTAAAATCAGCATGCGCGTCCTCTAATAGTGCAAAATTGTGAACATGCAATGATTGCAGCATAATCCCTTGCCTCGCTTATCTGTAATTCTTGAAGCGTTCCAGCAGAGTGATTACAGCTTCTTTATTTGGCAGAGCAATGAAAACGGTGTCATCACCGGCAATAGAACCAAGAATCTCCGGCCATTTCATGTAGTCTACGGCAAAGGCAACAGCCTGCGCTGTGCCCGGCAGCGTGCGGATTACCACCATGCTGTCGGAAGCACGTACACTTACGATAGAATCGTTGAAGGTACGCTCCAGACGCTCCATGGTCAGCATCGAGCTGTGCTCCTTCGGATAAGCATAGTGATAATGTCCGTTGGCATCCGGCACCTTGACCAGCATCAGTTCCTTGATATCACGCGAAACCGTAGCCTGCGTAACATCAATGCCCTGATGACGTAAAGCGGAAGCCAAATCCTCCTGCGTTTCAATTTTATTGTTGTCAATAATCTCTTTAATTTTAGCGTGTCTGGTCATTTTCATAGTCAATCACCTCTAAAAGCAAAATATTTCTATGTCGTACTTTCCTATAATCATGATACTTCTATAAAGGTTATGATTTATAGTAATGCCTTACGTATTTATTTATGGATGACGTATACGGTGCCTTATCATGCGCCGCTACGCCCTGTACATCTATCCTTCGTTTACGTCACAGTACACGAGAAGGTGCCAGAAACGAAGAAGGGTAACGATGGCGTACTACTGCTACGTTGAAGAGATCTGATGGCGTATACGCTAGTGCCTTATCATGCGCCGCTACGCCCTGTACATCTATCCTTCGTTTACGTCACGGCACACGAGAAGGTACCGGAGACGAAGAAGGGCGACGATGGCGTACTACTGCTACGTCGAGGGCCCTGATGAAGTATATGGTGCATTATCGTGCGCCGCCTATAAATTGCGCATTAATTTTTGTTGCCAAGTCTGATAATAATCGCGTCGCGTAAGTCTTACAAACTTCATCTCATAAGGCGATTTGGCGATATGCACACTGGTATCGTTAGGCACCTCTATAACATTTTCGCCGTCAGCCGAAAGCAGCATTTCCTCACTGCCTGGAATCGGCCTGAGCTCTATTGTTTCCGACATAGGAATAACAAGCGCTCTGTTCGTCAGCGAATGTGCGCAGACAGGAGTAATGACGCTGACATCAAGCTCCGGCATAACAAGCGGTCCGCCTGCTGAGAGAGAATATGCCGTAGAACCGGTTGCCGTTGCGATAATCAGACCATCTGCCGCATATTTACCGGATAAACGTCCGTTAATAAAAAGCATCATATGCGCCAGCTTGCTGAACATGCCCTTAGCCAGAACTAAATCGTTGAGCGCATGCGCCGTAGCAAGCAGCTTATCGCCGCAGATAACTCTGGCCTGCAGCAGACTGCGGCTTTCCAGCGTATAGTTGCCCTGTGCCAGACGGCTGATAGCCTTATACATACCCTGCAAATCAATCTCTGCCAAAAATCCCAGCTTGCCGAAGTTGATACCGAACGCAGGCACATCAAGTGGCGCAAGGTGACGCGCCATCTGCAGCAGTGTACCGTCACCGCCGAGACTAACACCATAGTCCAGTGTTTTCAGCGTTTGCGGCTCACTTTTATTGTAGCTGCTCACGCCATACTGCTGCGCCACCTCCTCAGGCAGCACCGGTTCAAGTCCCCAGTCCTTGCAGAGCTGAACAAATTCCGGCAGAGCGATACGGACGTTTTCTTTACCCAGATTAGGAAAAATCCCTAAACGTTTCTTTTGCATCTCATGCCTCTGTCTTTTCTGCTTTCTTATCTAAGTCGCCATGACTGCGGCCTACAAGCTGTGCTACCTGCTCGCTGCTTACGGCATCGTCGTCACCCAGCGTCAGGTGCAGCAAATATTCAATGTTACCCTCAGGTCCCTTGATAGGAGAAAAATCCAGACCGGCAATACCGAAGCCTTCGCTCTTGGCGAAACTGATAACGTTATTGATAACCTGCTCATGCACGGCAGCATCACGTACAACGCCCTTCTTGCCGACATTTTCCTTGCCTGCTTCAAACTGCGGCTTGATTAAAGCCACTACAAAGCCTTCAGGCTTGAGAATTTTATGGACCGCAGGCAAAATTTTATCCAGCGAAATAAAAGCTACGTCGATGGTAGCAGCATCAACCTGCTCGGGCAGGCTGTCTGCTTCCAGATAACGCACGTTGGTACGCTCCATGTTCACTACGCGCTCATCGTTGCGCAGCTTCCACGCCAGCTGACCATAGCCCACGTCTATCGCATAAACCTTCGCCGCACCATTCTGCAGCGCACAGTCGGTGAAACCGCCGGTAGAAGCACCGATATCGGCAACAACCTTGCCTTCTACGCTGATGGGGAAAATCTGCAAAGCCTTCTCCAGCTTCAGGCCGCCGCGGCTTACATAGGGCAGCTTATTGCCCAGCAGACGGATAGTAACCTCCGGTGCTACCGGTGTCCCCGGTTTATCTATTTTCTGTTCATTGACCAATACCTGTCCTGCCATAACCGCAGCCTGCGCCTTGGCACGGCTTTCAAACATACCGCGGTTAACTAACAGAACATCAAGTCTTTCTTTTTTCACTCTTCTTCACCCTTTACAAATGCTGCAGCCTTGGCAGCAATGGTTGGCGTATCCAGTCCCAAATCACGGAACAGCAGCTTTTTGTCGCCATGCATAACAAATTCGTCAGGAATGCCGAAGCAACGTACTTCACACTGCTCCAGCAATTTATTTTCATTAAGCTCTTCAAGAATTGCGCTGCCGACACCGCCTGCCAGTACGCCTTCTTCCAGAGTAATAATCTTTCCGTAGCTTTGCGCATGCTCACGCAAGAGTTCAACATCCAGCGGTTTGGCAAAACGCATATTCACAACACCTGCGCTGATTCCCTGCGCTTCCAGCAGCTCCGCTGCATCAAGAGCAGTCTGCACCATGCTGCCAATCGCCCAGAAGCAGACATCCTTGCCTGTACGCAGCACCTCTGCCTTACCAATCGGCAAATCCTGCCACTGCGTATCCAGCGCAACGCCCACACCGCTGCCGCGCGGATAGCGCACGGAAACAGGTCCGTCAAAATCAAGCGCTGTTTTCAGCATGTGCTGCAGTTCATTCTCATCCTTCGGCGCCATAATGGTCATGTTAGGAATGCTGCGCAGATAAGCGTAGTCAAAAACGCCATGATGCGTATAGCCGTCATCACCCACAAGACCGGCACGGTCCAGACACAGCGTTACGTGCAGCTTCTGCATGCAGATATCGTGCATGATGGAGTCATAAGCACGCTGCATGAAGGTAGAATAAATTGCCGCCACAGGCTTCATTCCGGCAGCAGCCATGCCTGCAGCCGCAGTAACCGCATGCTGCTCGGCAATACCAACATCAAAGAAATGATCCTTATGCGCCTCGGCAAAAATATTCAAGCCGGTGCCGTCAGGCATCGCAGCAGTAATACCCACGATTTTATCGTCGATATCAGCCAGTTTAGTCAAAGTTTTACCAAAAACCTCGGTATAACTTACGGGTGCATTCGGATTAGTAATCTTTTTGCCGGTAGCAATATCAAAGGGGCCTGTACCGTGGAACTTATTGGGGCTTTCCTCGGCAGGCTTATAGCCCTTGCCCTTTTTCGTCAGCACATGTACCATAACCGGTCCGTCAATCTTTTTTGTAGCCTGCAGCACATCCAGCAGGCCATCCAGATCATGTCCGTCAACCGGTCCCAAATAAGTAAAGCCAAGCTCTTCAAAAATAGAGGTCGGCACCATCAGGTATTTTACGCTGCCCTTCAGGCGGCGGATAGCCTTCAGCACATCACTGCCGAATTCCATATTTTTGAGCCAGCCCTCAATATCATTTTTAATTTTGTTATAGGTTTCGCCTGTACGCAGCTGGTAAAGATATTCGCTCATCGCACCCACGTTTTTGGAAATAGACATTTCGTTATCGTTGAGCACGACAATCATATTCTTATGCAGCATACCGGCGTTGTTCAACGCCTCAAAAGCCATACCGCCGGTCATGGAGCCGTCGCCGATAACGGCTACGACATTATAATCCTCACCCTGCAGGTCGCGGGCGCAGGCCATGCCCAGAGCAGCGGAAATAGATGTACTGGAATGACCGGTACCGAAGGCATCATGCTCGCTTTCGCTGCGCTTAGGAAAGCCGGAAAGACCGCCGTATTGACGCAGCGTAGGAAATTGCTCCCTGCGTCCGGTGATAATTTTATGGATATAGGCCTGGTGACCTACGTCGAATATAATCTTATCTTCCGGCGTATTGAAAACCTTATGCAAGGCCAAAGTCAGCTCTACCACGCCCAGATTCGGCGCCAAATGGCCGCCGGTGTGCGAAATAACGCTGATTAAAAGCTGTCTGATTTCCTTAGCCAGCTGCTCCAGCTGCGGCACGGAAAGCTTTTTGACATCAGCCGGTGAATTAATTTTATCTAAAAATTTATTCTCTGCCATAATTACTTCTTTCTGTCAGTCATCAGGCGAGTAATTTCACGTAACGGCTCTGCGTTCTCGCCAAACATTTCCAGACATTCCAAAGCCTCTGCCACAGTCTTTTCTGCCAACTCGTGTGCTGCCTGCAGGCCGTACAGTGTTACATAAGTAGATTTGTGGTTCTTGGCATCGCTGCCTACCGGCTTGCCAAGCTCCTCCTCAGTACCTTCGACATCAAGGATATCGTCGGTAATCTGGAAGGCAAGTCCCAGCAAATCAGCAAATTTGGTAAGAGCCAAAAGCTGCTGGTCATTAGCACCGGCCAGATGCGCACCGCCGCGAATAGCAGCAATAAAAAGCGCACCGGTCTTGCCCGCATGCAGTTTGCGCAGCTCCTCCGGCGTAATCTTTTTGCCTTCAAATTCCAAATCAAGGCCCTGGCCGCCAACCATACCGAAGTTACCGGCACACATAGCCATTTCGCGTACAGTTTCAATCAAAACTTTAGGATCAACATTCTTCTGTTCCAGCATTACCTCAAATGCCAAAGTGAGCAGGCCGTCACCGGCAAGCACTGCCATAGCTTCACCAAAAACCTTATGATTGGTCAGACGGCCGCGGCGATAATCATCGTCATCCATGCACGGCAGGTCATCGTGAATCAGAGAATAGGTGTGAATCATTTCCAGACCGCAAGCCACGGGCAAATAATTGTAGCCCTTGCTGCCCACAGCCTCTGCCGCAGCCATCAGCAGAATCGGACGAATGCGTTTACCGCCTGCCATCAGGCTGTATTCCATAGCTTCATCTACCTTGGAAATACCCTTTTTGGCAATTCTGTTCTTCAAATAGTTTTCTACCAGTTTTTGCTGGTTAGCATAATAAGCTTTAAAATCCATTATTTTACCTCCAAATCCTGGAATGTTTCTAATTTATAGCCAACATCGTTACTGTCGGTAACAACGATTTTATCAACCTCCTGCTTCACTGTTTCCAGTCTGCTGCTGCAGACACGGCTCAGCTCCACACCGTATTTAAACACCTCCAGAGCCTTGTCCAAAGGCAGCTCGCCGCTTTCCAGAAGCTGTACCTGTGCTTCCAGCTCGCTTAAGGCATCTTCAAACTTAATGTTCTTTGCAATCTTTTTCGTTGCCATCCTTTACCGCCTTTCTACCTGCTGCACAACTGAGGTTATCACACCATCTGCTACTGTTGTCAGCAGCTCGTCGCCCCATCTGAGGTCATCAACACTGCTTACCAGCGTATAATCGGATTTTTGGCTCACTGAATAGCCTCGTCCCAAAACAGCCAGCGGACTGAGGCTGTCCAGCCTTGCCGCCGCCAGCGCCAGCTTATGCTCATCCTGCTGCAGATGCAGCTCTAAGGCCTCACGCAGTCTGCGCGAAGCAGTATCAAGACGCTGCGCCTGGTCGGCAAAAAGCCTTTCCGGGTCACGCAACGCCCACGAATTAACTAAGTTGTCCAATCTGCGCTGCTGCTGCGTAAGCAAAGCCGACAACAGACTGCGCGCACGCTGCTCCAGATAGGCAACGCGTTGCTTATAGCCTTCAACATCAGCCACCACCAGCTCCGCGGCCTGCGACGGTGTCGCAGCCCTCACGTCGGCAGCAAAATCGCACAGCGTAAAATCTGTTTCATGACCTACGGCGCTGACTACCGGAATTTTGGAGGCAGCCACCGCTCTTACGGTAATTTCTTCGTTAAAGGCCCACAAATCCTCGATAGAACCGCCGCCACGTCCTACTATCAGAACATCGGCCAGTTTTTTACGGTTAAAGAATTCAATCGCTGCAGCAATTTCCGCCGCAGCTCCCTCACCCTGCACCTTGACAGGATAAAGCAAAAGCTTTATGCCCTGATTTCTCCTTCGTGACACTGTTATGACGTCACGCACGGCGGCACCTGCAGGAGAGGTAATAATTCCCACGGTACGCGGATGCAGCGGCAGCTGCTGTTTACGCTCAGGCGCAAACAGGCCTGCACGCTCCAGCTTCTGCTTGAGCTTTTCGTAAGCCTGCATCAAATCGCCCACGCCCTGCTGCAGCAGTAAATCGGTATACAGCTGATAAACGCCGTCGCGTTCATAGACTGCCAAGCGCCCTACGGCAACAACAGTATCGCCGTTCTGCGGCTGAAAGCGCAGATTAACAGCCTTACTGCGGAACATTACGCATTTGAGCACCGCACCAGCATCCTTCAAAGTAAAATAGCAATGACCTGAAGGATATCGCTTAAAATTAGAGATTTCACCGACAACCTGCAGATTACGCAGCTCCGGCTCCTGCTCCAGTATATGCTTTATGAAATTATTTATTTCGCTTACCGAATAAACAGCTTCAGTCATTTTTCTTATGTAATCTCCAGGCAACAGCGGCACAGCCACTGGCATTATCACAGCTGAAGCGGCCTTCAGGCACCCACAGGCGCACACGGCGCTTCGCCAGCTTTTCTTCAACATGCTTGCGGATGTACTTGTTGGAGCCGACGCCGCCAACCAAAATAACATCTCGCACACCATATGCCGCTGCACCGTTGCGCAGCAGACGGGCAAAGGTTTCCGCCAGCGTATGCTCCACACCCAAGGCCAGAGAGGCAGCATTTGCCCCCGCCTCCAGCTTGCGCATAGCGGCAGTTGCAGGTCCCGATAAGCTCACATCCAGCTTACGCACGGACCCCGGCAGCTCCAGCAGTTTCTCCGCCTGTTCTGCAAGCTGCTCCAGTGCCGGACCTGTCGGAAACTGCAGTCCCAACGCCACACCGATGCGGTCAACAAACTGACCGGCGTGCAAATCGAGGCTGCCACCAACCTGCGTCAGGTTATAACGGCTGTCTTCACGGCGTTCGCACAGCAGCAAATCGGTAGTACCGCCGCTGGCATGCAGCAGCAAAAAGCGCTCCGCCTGCGGACCGCCTGCCGACCAAAGACCGGCCTCCAAATGATTTTCCTGGTGGCTGATGACCTCCAACGGCACCTTATAGGCAGCCGCCAGGCTGCGAGCAACGCTCATGCCGGCAAGAAACGCCGGCATATAGGAGTCCGCAAGCGGACGCGGATAACCGCTGACACCAATCGCTGCCAAGGTGCAGTCCTTATCGGCAAACACCTCCTCCACCAAGCGCGGCAGATTGCGTGTATGCTGAAAAACCATCTCGGACTGCTGCAGGCCGCAGCGTCCCGGCTTAACGCTTAAAATCTGTCTGGCCTCGGCAAGCAGGCTGCCATCCTCCGCCAAAAGAGCGGCAGAGGTAGTATAACAGCTGGTATCAATGCCTAAATAAACCTTTTGGCTCATTTTCTTGCCAGCTTACCTAAAACACCGTTAATAAAGCGCGGAGATTCTTCGGTTCCATAAGCCTTGGCAATCTCCACTGCCTCATTGATAGCAACACCTGCAGCCAGGGCAGGCTTTTCATGGCGCATTTCAAAAACTGCTACGCGCAGGATATTTCTGTCGGTAGCAGGCATACGCTCTACTGTCCAGTCGGTTGCACAGCTGTTCAAAGTCGCATCAATAGCTTCTTTGTTTTCTACAACACCGTTAACAAGCACCATAGAATACTTCTTAACATAGTTTCTGGCACTTGCTGCCCCCAGCTCCTTATGCTGGTCCAAAGCCTTGTCTACCGCAGCCTCCGGATGCAGCTCCTCGTGCTCATCTAAAGCTGCGTCAACAGCCTGTTCTACCTCATTACCGGTAAAGTCTATTTGGAATAACGCCTGTAAGGCAACCTCTCTTGCAAGTCTACGAATCATTTGCACACTCTCCTTGTATAAAAAATTTTAATAAATATCTTGTATGATGATGTATTCAGATTAGGCAGATGGTGCCTTATCTTTTGCCGCCACCGCCGTTATCTGTGATAGCCGGGAGGCAACAACCTATCCAACCACTCCAGCAAATCCTCTTTCTTATCCAGCTTGTTGCCGATAAAAAAGCCCAAGCCGATGCAGATCATCAGAAACAGTGCCTGAAAAAATCCCAGCCACAGCACAACCACGCCAATAAACAGGCCAAACACCGAGCAAAGCAGACGGCCGCGATAATTATTCCAGATATCATTAAGAATATCGTTAAACATAGCTTCTGCCTCCTATTCTTCCTTTGCTTTAATCTGTTTGAAGAACAGCTCTATTTCCTTAACCTCAATGCCGGTAACCTTTTTGATGGTTTCACGGACGTTGGTCTTAATCTCACCGGAGGTTTCCGGAATATTTATGCCGGGTTCAATCGAAGCATTAATGCGTACATCAATGCATTGATCCTCCAACTTCACAATAACCTTTACATGATGGATGCCGTATATTTCCTGCGACAGAACAGCAATATAATCCTCCAATGCGCCCTTGCCTACAAGCACCTTGCCCTTATCGCTGTCACTCAGCTTCAGCGAGCTTACGCCCGTCAGTCCCAGGCCGGTGATCAGCAGGCGTACGCTCACCAGCAGCATAATCACGCCGCCGACAGCATAAACCCAGTTGCCCGGGATATGGCTGATAAACGCTACCATACCGGTATCAGAGAAAACGCCAAGACTGCACAGCAGCGTCAGCACTGAAGCTACCGTCATCAATATCGTATACAGCGTCAGGATAATTCTATCCGCAATACCCATAACAGTTAATCCTCCTCTAAAAACTTCCTATGCTTTTCATCCATGTCTTCCTCCGGCGGCAGCTCAAAATCATGGTTATCATGGAGATTAACCAACTGCTGCTCAAAGGAATTGGCCTCCGTTGCTTCCGCACGCTTAGCCTGCGCCTGCAAAATCTCTGCCATATCTACATCAGATGAGCTTTCCTTTTCCAGCTCGCTTTCACGCCTCTTGGCCACGCCTTCGACATTGACATCGACAAACTGCACCTCGTAACCGGTCATAGCCTCAATGGCATCTTTAACCTTTTCCTGCACCTCCAAAGCAATCTCCGGAATGCAACAGCCGTATTCAATAACAATATACACACTGGCATTTACCGTCTTGCCTTCAAAATGCAAATGTACGCCCTTAGAAGCGTTCTCCTTGCCCAAGAAGCGGTTAATGCCATCTGTCAGGCCACCGCTCATGCCTACAACTCCCGGCACCTCCTGCGCCGCCAGGCTGGCAACGATACAGATAACCTCGTCGGCAATACGTATATCACCATATTCTTCCTTGTCCTGTGTTTCCGCTGCTTCGGCAGCAGCTTCAGCGGCTTCTGCAGCCTTGGCCCTGATAGTGTCCTTTATATTTTTTTCTTCCATATCCGGCACCTCCTGCTCGCTTACGTGCCGGCAAAAGCGCGACAGCGTAATGAAGACAGTTATACATTATTATCTTCTTATTATAACACATTTTATACAATCCGTATGCATAAAATGTATAAAAAATAAGTGCTAAAAATGTATATGATAAGATTCTGTTTTTTCAATCGCTGTATCTGAACAAGGCAGGCCAAACAGAGAAATTAGCTCCTTATACGCAATATAAAACACCCTACGCACTGCCAACGGCAATACGCAGGGTGTTTTCATTTGCTTATACAAAGCTTATGCAAAATCCTTGTAGATACCTTCCTCACGGCGTCTGGTTGCCGTTTTGGAAACGTAGGTACCATGAACAATATTGGTAAGCTTCTTCTTCGCTAAAATCTTTTGAATGTAATCAAGATGCGGGCAAGGCGGCTTATGCGAATTATCCGATACCATGCAGGTAGAAAGATGCACGCAAATCTCTTGTCCATCCTCTTTAAAGCGGCGCAGGCGCTTCGCCAGGTTCTCCAGCTTAACCGTCAGCGCACCGCCGGAGCAGCCACCGCAGGTGAAGCTCATGTAATGCGTATCCTCTGGATAACCGGCAAACTTACCCTCGCGACTGTAAAAAGCGTGCGTACAGTTGTAGCCGCAACAACGCTGCTGCACCGTATCACACTGGATAATTACTACTAGCTTGCTCATTTTATCATGCCTGCTGCTTTTAAAGCTGCATCAAGCTTAGCCTCAGCGGCAGCGCTGATAGGAGTCAGCGGCAGACGCGGAGCACCTGCTTCAATACCGGTAACCTTGGTAACGGCAGCCTTAATAGGAATCGGGTTGCTTTCTATGAACATAGCCTTAGCCAGCGGTACCATAACCTTGTTGAGGTCAGCGGCATCCTTAACGCGACCTTCGCTGTAAGCCTGCATCAATTGCTGCAGCAGGTTGCCGTTAACATTGGCCAGAACGGAAATCAGACCGCAGGCACCAACGGACATGAACGGCAGAATCAGGCCGTCATCACCGCTGTAAATGGAGAAATCTTCCGGCAGTACACGATACAGCTCTGCAGTCTGTGCTACATTGCCTGCTGCCTCTTTGATAGCCACAATGTTGCTGAAATCTGCTGCCAGACGTGCAACAGTTTCCGGAGCAATGTTGCCGCCGGTACGACCCGGAACATTATAAACGATAATCGGCAGCTTAGTAGCCTTTGCTACGGCTGCAAAATGCTGATAATAGCCTTCCTGAGTCGGTTTGTTGTAGTACGGTCCGACTACGAGCACGCCGTCTACACCGCAGGCTTCCATTTTCTTAACCAAATCAATAGTGCTGGCAGTACAGTTGGTGCCTGCACCGGCAACAATCTTGGCACGGCCGTTGACACGAGCAACGATGGTCTGCATGAATTTAATTTTTTCATCCATGTCCATGGTTGCAGCTTCACCGGTAGAGCCTTCTACTACCAGGCCGTCACTGCCGTTAGCCAGCAGCCAGTCAGCAAAATCTGCACCGGCTGCATAATTAACGCTGCCATCAGCGTTGAACGGCGTAACCATTGCCGTTAATAATCTGCCAAAATACGGTTTTTTCATTGTAATTCCACCTCTTAAAACTAATAGAAACTAAAATTCTCTATGATATATTGCTTATTATCTAAATGATTTTATATTTTTTACGACGTACTTCACGTACGTCGAGGAGACATAACAACGCAGGCGGTGCTTTATTTCCTCTTTACCCTAACAGGCTGTGGAGAAAGTGCCGGATGCTAGGCGCGTTGACGACGGCGTACTAACAGTACGTCGAGGAAACACAACAACGCAGACGGTGCTTTATACACAGACTATAACTTGAAGGCCTCGTGGAGCGCCTTCACCGCCTCCACCAAATGCTCCTCTTTAACAATCGCGGAAATCGTAGTATCGCTGTCCACAGTCTGCAGAATAGCAATATTATGGCTGGCAAGCGCACTTAAAAAGTTAGCCATAATGCCAGGCACACCACGCATAGCGCTGCCGACAACGGAAACCTTGCCGCAGCCTTCGTTCAGCGTATATTTAAAGCCGCTTTCATTAAGCACCTTGCAGGTGTGCTCTACGTCCGGAGAGAATACTGCAAACATTGCTTCCTTCTCCGACAGGTTCAGGCAGCCTACGCTGATGCCTGCATCCGCCAAATCTTCGAACAGATTACGGCCTGCAGTAATATCCTGCGGGTTCAGGTCAATGCGGAATTGTGCCAGATCATTAAGATGAGCTACACCGCTGGCGCAGGATTCGTTAATCGCAATTTCGCCACCGTTACCCTGACCGATGCGTTCGCTGGTAATCAGAGTGCCTGGAGCATCGCTGAAGGTGGATTTAACATACATGGGAATATTGCTGCCCATGGCAATTTCAACGGCACGCGGATGAATAACCTTAGCACCGTTCTGCGCCATCTGGCAAACCTCAGCATAGGAAATCTGCTGCAGAATATTAGCCTTCTCGACAATACGCGGGTCAGCAGTCATGATGCCCTCAACGTCTGTATAGATTTCCACAAAATCAGCCTTGAGTGCAGCGCCCAGTGCAGCAGCAGAAGTGTCGCTGCCGCCGCGACCCAAGGTCGTAAATTTATAGTTATTTTCCGTCATACCCTGGAAGCCGCAGACAACCGGAATGATGCCTGCCTCCAACAAACGGATAAGACTGGAAGTATTGATATTTTTGATACGTGCTGCCCCAAACTGGGAATCGGTAATGATACCTGCCTGGCCGCCGGTAAGCGCCATAGCGTTAATGCCGAATTTTTGCAGGGTTGCCGCCATTACGCAGGAGGAAATGATTTCGCCGCAGCACATCATCATATCCATCTCACGCACATTAACGGAAAGGTTAACGTCCTTCAGTGCGCCGATAAGCGTATCGGTTGCGTAGGGAGCGCCCTTGCGTCCCATAGCTGAAACTACGACTACCGGGGAGTAACCGTTGCGGATAGCCTGCTGTACCTTGTTTTTAACTGCAACGCGGGCTTCCTCACTCGCGACGGAGGTGCCGCCGAATTTCTGCACAATGATTTTCATGTAAATTGCTCCTCATCTGTTTAAATTAAAATGCAAAATGTACCGGATGCCGGAAAGGCTGCGGCGTACAAGCTGTACGCCGTTTAGTCTTTACACCGCAGAGGTGCATTATTATTTTTCTAACCAGCCGTTTTTAATCATAACCTCAGCAATCTGCAGCGTGTTCAGCGCAGCGCCCTTGCGGATCTGGTCGCCTACTACCCACAGGTTAAAGGTGTTCGGATTGGACTCATCGCGGCGCAGACGGCCAACGAAGCAGTCATATTTTTCCGAGGTATATAAAGGCATCGGATAAATCTGATTGGACGGATCATCCATCATCTGAATTCCGGGGAAAGCGTTGATTGCAGCTGCCATATCCTTCAGCTCCAAATCATGCTCAAACTCAATGTTTACCGATTCGCTGTGGCTGCGGTATACAGGCACACGCACGGTAGTAGCAGTGATGCGCATTTCGTCATCATGCATAATTTTTCTGGTTTCGTTGATCATCTTCATCTCTTCTTTGGTGTAAAGATTATCAAGGAAAACATCAATCTGCGGAATCAGGTTAAACGCAATCGGATAATGCTTCGGCAGGCTTGCGGACGGAAGAATGTGTGCCTCCATCTCACGGCCCTCGCTGTAAGCCTTGGTCTGATCGGTGAGCTCGTCAATGCCCTCCTTACCGGCGCCGGAAACAGCCTGATAGGTAGAAACGACGATACGTTTAATGCGTGCCAGGTCATACAGCGGCTTCAATGCCATAACCATAATAATTGTAGAGCAGTTAGGGTTGGCAATAATGCCCTTGTGCTTCAGGATGTCCTCGGGGTTAACCTCCGGCACAACCAGCGGCACTTCGGGGTCCATACGGAAGGTGCTGGAGTTATCAATAACAACGGCACCGGCTTTCACAGCGTAAGGAGCAAATTCCTTGGAAACGCTACCGCCTGCGAACAAAGCAATATCAATGCCCTCGAAGGAGTCCTTGGTGGCCTCCTGCACAGTATATGTTTTGCCCATAAATTCAATCTGCTTGCCTGCGCTGCGCTTGGAAGCCAGCAGACGCAGTTCTGCAAATGGGAAGTTTCTTTCTTCAATAAGCTTCAGAAATTCAGTACCAACAGCACCGGTAGCGCCTAAAATAGCAACGTTATACTTTTTCATAAAATTCTCCCCCTCACTATTTAGAGTAATTTATCTAAGCCGTATACCAGGCCTGCTTGATCAACAATTTTGCGGCAGCCAAGCGCAACGCCCGGCATGTAGCATTCGCGGTTAATCGGGTCGGTGCTGATTTTCAAAGTTTCGCCCTGACCACCGAAGATAACTTCCTGAGAAGCAACGTAACCCGGCAAGCGGACACTGTGAATCTTCATGCCCTCGTAATCCGCACCTCGCGCACCTGCCATGGTTTCCTTTTCATCAGGATTACCCTGATGCATAGCCTTGCGCACCTCAGCAATTTTTTGTGCGGTGATAATTGCAGTACCGCTGGGAGCATCCAGCTTGTTATCGTGATGCTTCTCAATAATTTCCACATGCGGGAAATATTTGGCAGCCTCACACGCCAGCTTCATCATTACAACTGCACCAAGCGCAAAGTTAGGAGCAATCAGCAGGCTGGTGTTATGCTTGCGTGCCAGCTCATCAACCTCTTTTAAGTCTGCATCGCTGAAGCCTGTTGTGCCTACTACTGCATGCACGCCAAGCGGCAGCATTTTGCGCAGGTTACCCATAACAACATCAGGACGGGTGAAGTCAACAACAACGTCCGGTTTGGCAGCCTCAATCGCAGCAACCAGGTCAGTAGTTACCTTAACGCCGTCACCCAGAGGCACGGTGCCTTCCTTAATATCTACAGCACCGACAAGCTCCAAATCAGCTTCGCTATATACCTTTTTACATACCTCGCTGCCCATGCGGCCCAGCGCGCCATTTACCAAAACACGAATCATGTCGTTCACTCCTTAATCATAAAAATAACCGTTGAGATATTTCCTTTGGATTCTATCTCAACGGTTAGCATGCTAAATAATATTCACACCCATAGCCGAGATAGCCCTCCGCTGCAAATGCAGCGACAGTCCGGCAGCTTTCACTGACGGCCCAGCACAACGACACGGCTGCCATTGCACTTCGGCGTTAGCCCTTTTGTGATGCTTCTCAGCTCCCGCTCCACAACCTACTCATGCTTTCCGCGCCTCTATCTTAATGGTTTGCTATTAGAAAAATTATATTACTGTTACTGCTATTTGTCAACGAGGAAAATTATTAGCCTGTTCTTATAGCGGCAAGTGTAAAGATTTTACAAAAAGAGTATACACATAGGCACAAGCAAACTATCAGCGTGAATTATTCCATATTCGGTTGTGGTTTTATCTATCAAGTACAATATCCATCAGGCTCTTGTAATCCTTTACCTGACCGTAATGCACTTCGCCATTGGAAAGTTTTTCAAAAAGCTTTTCGGCACATTTAATTTTTGCTTGCTCCATAGATTTCAGCTCCATACTTTCATTAGTTCCTTTGGTTTCAGCAATGAAATATACGTACTTAATCTTTCCCTCTTTGAAAGCAATTGCCCAGTCCGGCGAATATTTGCCTACAGGTGTCGGAATGTAAAAACCTCGCGGAAGCTTTGCGTATACTGCGACTTCATCTGCTTTATCCAGATTTTCAACGAATTTACGCTCCACACTCTGCTCTGCTGTACCATCAGTAACAACATAATCAGTTACGGCATGCAACGCAGGAAATACCTTAGACAAAGCTACACGATGACATTCCGCTGTAAAGATTTCTTTGTCAAAAACTTCATTTGTTGTATTGTAGGTAACGCCTTCTACAATCAGGCCGGCCTTCTGTTCGTTAATCAGACGTGCAACCTTGCTGATAAACTCTTCAGGATTATCACGGAATTTCCTGTACTTCATCATATTGATTCTGCTCAAAATAGCAGCAACAGTGCGACGTGTTAAAGAAGTCCGTTGCGTCAGCTCGTGCAGCAAATCATACTTCAAGCTGCTGTCATGAGCATTTTCTAATACATTTGTAGTATGCGCAGGTGATACAAAGCTGGTTTTTTGCTCTAATTCATGCGCCTGCATATTATTTTTCTGATATCCGACGCTCAATGTATAAAGTGTCTGAGTAACCTGCAGCTTGGCATCAATCGCTGCCACAGCCTTATCAATCAGAACATTACTGTCAATCTTTACGATATAAGCACACTTACGGTTGATACGCTTCCACAGCTCCTGGAATTCCTGCTTTTCAAAATTCTTATTGTTGAGCTTGTTTTCAACGGTTGTCTGATTACCGTTAGTAATCATATCCTTAAGCGAATCCTTATCATACAGGCTCTTAATCAGTACATGTACAGCAGGCTCAATATCCTTAAGCTTATCCTGCACAGGCTCCAAAGTACCGTTGGCGGCATCCTGCTTATATTTTTCGGTGATTCTGTCATCATCGTCAAGATAATCATGTCTATCAAGATATTTCACTATCTGACGTGCCTGCTCGCCTTCAATTTTATAAGTTTCATCGCCAACCTTTACTACTCTGCCGAAGAAGTACTCTATAGATACCTTTTCAGGACGTTCATACAAAGCTTTTTTGATTTCATCCTGCAGGCTGTCGACAAAATCGGCATAGCTTTCACTGGCAATAACCGTCAATTTATTGACCACATGCACATTAGCTCCGCATACGCTTTCATCCATGCGCTCACCCTGCTGATTGACGCAGATACGCATACCACGGCCGACCTCCTGACGCTTATTGACATTGCTGTTGGACTGCTTCAAGGTACAGATTTGGAAAACATTGGGGTTATCCCAGCCTTCACGCAACGCGGAGTGAGAGAATATAAAACGCACAGGATTATTAAAGCTTAACAGTGCTTCCTTGTTGCGCATAATCAAATCATAAGCTGATTCATCGTTAGAAGTATCCTTGCCACGTTCACATTTACTGTCAACGCTATGGCCTTTTTTATCAATACTGAAGTAGCCTGTATGCACTGCACTTACATCCGCAGCCATATTTCTCAGATATTCGCCATACGGCGTTTGATAAAGCTCCTGCATCCTATCTCTGAATATTTTCTGATATTCTTCTTCAAATATTTTGCCATATTCGCCCAGCTTTTGTGTGCCATCTTCGTCATATTGTCTGTACTTGGCAACCTCATCAATAAAAAATAGCGATAAGGTTTTGATGCCTTGCGTAAAAAGCTGCTCTTCCTTTTCAAAGTGAGATTTGATGGTTTCACGAATCTGTACACGACGTAAATCAGACATTTCCTGACTGTTGTTAGCAACTTCACCGACATGTAATTCTTCTCCGTTGGTAAATCTTACGCAGCCTGTATCGTTGGCATCAATGTCACTGATTTTGTAGCCTTCGTACTGCAGCATGCCGTTAGAAAGCTCGTACAGATTATCTCCGTAAGCACAATTGCGTAAAACATGCTTAACAGTACCGCTTTTCAGCTGCTGTTCAAATTCCAGCTTTACCATAGGAGGCTTATTTTTTGATGTAACAAAGCTGTCGCAGTAAAGGTAACCGTCGATACCTTTGAGATTTACAACCTCGATACCCTTAACCTCTATTTTTTTGACAAGCTTCTGATTATAGGCATCTATTGCATCTAAACGGTATACTTCATTATGCTCCTGTTTATGCGTAGCAGAATAATTGACGCTGAAAAGCGGATTAAAGCGCTTCATTGCTTTTTGCGTTGCAGGACCATTCAGCTTCTGCGGTTCATCAAGAATCAAAATTGGATTGGTTTTGGCTATAACATCAATAGGCTTGCGTGAACCGAATTCATCACGTTCACTGTAAATAATCAACGCACCCTTATCACCGCCACGGCCTTCCTTATTCTTCTCCTCATTCAAGGACTTGGCAAAGGCTTGATTATTAATAATCATTACATTGATTTCGTTGCTTTTGGCAAAATCATCAATCTTCGTCAGGTTTTTGCTGTCATAAATGAAATAACGCGCTTTCTTGCCATACTGGCTCATGAAGTGCTCTTCCATAGTTTCCAGGCTTTTCTTGACGCCTTCACGGATTGCGACAGAAGGGACGATGATAATAAATTTGTTCCAGCCATATTGCTTATTCAGCTCAAACATAGTCTTGATATAGACATAGGTTTTGCCTGTACCTGTTTCCATTTCGATATCAAGACTGCACTTGCCCTGACCATCTATAAGCTCCTTCGACGGAGTTATATTATTATTGCCTTGAATAAGCTTAATATTTTCCAGAAGCTGCACCTTATCCAATTTTATTGGCGCATTGGCATAACCGAGTATTATATCCTGCTTAGCTTCCTGTTCATCAAGCTCCTGCTGAAACAAGTTATAACCATTGCTATTCTTTGCATTTTTTGTTTTCACCGGCACAAGTCTGCCCGGATCAAAAAAGTAACTGGTATCCTGCGCAGGACGCACCTGTCCCTTGAACACGTCAACCACTGCATTGACAGCATCCGTCTGGTACTGCTGAATTTTAAAACTGAACTTCATTACAGCACCCTCCTCACTGTTTGCGGACTATAGGTGTTGAAAATCTGCTCAAAGTTAATCGCTACGCTGTCATCAGCCTGCGAGCTGTCACGCATAACAAAATAGCTCGGCATTTCTTTGGCAATGGCAGTGATAACCTCATCTGTCACATCCTTATCGAAGCACGCCATCAAATGGCCTTGCGCAACATTGTAAACAGTTTTGCCGGCAATATTTAGCTTTTCGATTTTACTGGAAAGCGGTGTATCTAGCTTCAGCATAGCATCAAACAGCAAATCTTCGTCATTGCGGTCTTTTTTGATATTGTCAACGAACAGGCTCTGCTGTTTATCCATGTATTCCTTCGGCGTGAAGTACACATCTTCCATATTGCTGCTGTCGCATTTCAGCACGCGGAAGCCGATGTCTAAATCCTGGGTTGTCAGCGGATTTTCTTCTTTGATTTTCTTGCCTGCACGGCGTATGCGCTCCTTGCCGATTTCGCAGATATTTTTGTAGCCTGCTTTGTAGGCTTCGCTGTTCTCGACGCATTCTTCTTGTAATTGCACCATGATAAACTTACGCTTACCGCCGTCTTCGGCGTTAAGCTGCATGACTGCGTGAGCGGTAGTGGCAGAACCGGAGAAGAAATCAAGAACAAGGGAGTCTGCAGAACTTAATACAGTAATTAACTTTTTTAGTAAAAACAATGACTTTGAATAATCAAAGATCTTTTTTTCTTTAAAAAGATCTGTAAGTAATTCAGTTGCAAATTCATTGTTAATTTCTTTATCATCCCAAATACTCATAGGTTTTCTTCTTTTATTTTCGCTGAGATAATCCTTACTAAAAACATCATATTCATATTCTGTGCCACGTTTTACTGCTCTTACTACCAGTAAGTTTTTTTCTCTCTCTACTTTTGATTTACTCCATCTCCATCTACCATCAGTTCCATCGCTTAATTTAGGATATATTATAACGCTATATTTTTCTATTGTAGATAAGTTATCATTGTCAGGATCGTAATATATCGGGAAATACATACTGGGTGAATCTTCTCTTCTAGAATCTGCTCCTCTTTTTCTTAATCCCAATAATCTGTAACATCCCATAGCGTCTTGATACTTGTACTCTTTCTCTTGTTCTTCGGTTAATTCCAAACCATTTACTTGATACTCTTTAGATTTTGCAATAACCAAAATATACTCGTGCGTAATAGCTATGTCTTTACTAGACTGAGAACCTCTAGGATTCATTTTTGATATAATTGTAGCTATATAATTAGATTCACCGTAAATCTCTTTACAACATCTTTTTAAATTTTCTACTTCATTTTCATCTATGCTAATAGCAATAACACCATCCTCGCTCAGCAAATCTTTTGCCAGATTCAATCTCGGATACATCATATTCAGCCAATCAGTATGGAAACGTCCATTGCTTTCTGTATTAGCCACAAGACGATTACCCTCTTCATCAAGCTGTCCGCTATTATCAATATATTCATCCGCACTTTGCTTAAAATCGTCCTCATACACAAAGTCATTACCCGTATTATACGGCGGATCGATATAAATCATCTTCACCTTGCCCAGATACGTTTCCTGCAGCAGCTTGAGCACTTCCAGATTGTCGCCTTCAATATAAAGGTTTTCTGTATTATCGAAGTCCACGCTTTCTTCTCTGCAAGGGCGCAAGGTTTTGTTAATCGGTGCATTAGCAGCCAAAATAGCTTTGCGCTTATCCGGCCAGGTAAACTGGTAGCGTTCCTGCAAGCCATCTACAACATGGTCACTAAGCTCCTGTTTCAGCATATCAAAATCAATGGCATGCTCCAATTTGCCCTCATTATTGATTCTTTCGGTAACGCAATTAGGGAATAGCTCCCTTATCTTCGCTACGTTTGCTGCAACCTTATCCATAGATTGCATGTTGAGATGTTCCATCATTGTAAATCCTCCAGTTCTTTTTTCAGCTTGTTTATTTCTTCACGCAAGGTCAGTTTTTTGCGTGCCTGCTTTTCCGCAAACATTTTCTTCGTCAGCGCTGCTATCTGTGCTTCTGCTTCTGCCCGCCTTCCGGCGTTGGCAATCACAGAAGCAGGGGTAAGCCCTGCACGTGGCGTTAATTGCGCCACCTGCAGAGCTAGGTGCTCCCAAATATCGTTTAAGCTTGTGCCTTGCAAATTCACCTTCTGCTCAGCCACAGGTATAAACTCATTGAGCAATATTCTGTTATCGAAATACAGCGCCAGCTGCAGCTTATCTTCATAGCAAAGAGCTAACAGCAAGCGTTGGTCAATCAATCTGCACAGCCTTTGCAAAAGCCTTTCCGCACAGCCCTCCTGCTTCAGCTGTACCGCCAAAACAAAAACAGCTTTCTCCTGCTCCTGCTTTTGCAAGGCAGGTATTGTGCGTAAGGAAATTTCGTTGACAATGGTCATCTGCCTGATGGCTGCATCAAACTCCTTCTGCTCCGCTGTATTCATTTGAAACTTGCTGTATAAGGCACGTTTGGGAATAATTTTTTTTACTTCTGTAGTCTGCGGTAAGCCTAACATTACTGCTCACCCCGCACAACGAGGAAACAAATCAGCTCAAAATCATCCAGTCCTTTAATACTGTTATCAAAGAAGCTGATTTCCTCACCGCTCAGGAAGCTGTCAACATCGTCTGCATCCTTCACGTTGATTATGGAAGCAATAGCATCCTCCAAAAGCCGGGAATAAACACCCATACTTCTGCCATCATTCGTCGCCTTGTTGAATCCATTGCACAAATCCGTCATAGGCTTATCCTTGCCACGGCAGGTAAAGCGCAGCTTGTCCAACAGCTTCTTCGGCGCCAAATGGTTGCAGATAATCTCACCATCCTCGCCAATATATACGGCATAAAACGGATGCAGCAGATTTTTTCTGTCTATATTTATGTTATCCGTGCAGTTTTTCAGCACGTAAATTACACCAGGAGGGCATTCCTCACTCGCAGGCACAACGGCATGCAAGCCAAAGGGGGTTTTATCCAGCTCGCCATGCGTCTTTATATATTCCAGTAAATCAAGGCGGAACTCGTTTAAGCCTAAATCCATAATGGAAATACCCGTACTCATATCCTCAATATCGACAACTTCCTTTTGTAGCTGCTGAAGCTGCTGCTTGCGATACTGCAAGTCGAGCTTTTCATTATTGCTCAGCAGATTATCGTCCGCGGTAGCAGTCAAATCAACTGCCTTCATACGACTTTCTACACGGCTTTTCAAATCTATGTATTCATCTAAATCAACATCAGGCCAAAAATTGACCAGTTGAATATAAGCGTTCTTGCTGCCGATACGGTCAATACGCCCGAAGCGCTGAATAATACGCACCGGATTCCAATGAATATCATAATTCACCAGATAATCGCAGTCCTGCAGGTTCTGGCCTTCGGAAATACAATCAGTAGCAATCAAAATATCTATATCGTTTTTATCCTCAGGGAAAATCAGCTTCTTATCCTTCGCCAATGGTGCAAAACAGGTCAGTACAGTATTCAAATCACACCTAAGCTTCGGTATCGTGCATCTGCCATCCACCGAGCCTGTAACCATCGCTGTATGCAAGCCAAACTGCTCCTGCACATGCTTGCTGACATGCTCATAAAGATAAGCAGCAGTATCGGCAAAGGCAGTAAACACAATAATTTTCTTGTTATCTGCATTCAAGGGATGCTGAATTTTATCGTCTATAAGCTCTAGCAGTTCCTGCAGCTTATTATCCTGCTCAGGCGTTATCCCCTGCACCATCCCAAGCAGCTCATCCAAACACTCCTTGTCATGCTGCAAGCTATGCCCCCAGCTCACAATATCCATGTCAGCCAGCTCAATAGGCACTTTTTTGCCCACAACAAAGCTTTCCTCTTCCATATCAAAATCGGCGCCGCTGAAATCAGTACCGGTATCCACCTGCGCATTAGCAAGCCTGTGCTGTGTGAAGCTGTCTATCTTTTGCAATGCTGCGCAAATACTAGCCCGCACTCTTTCCACAGTCAGCCTGAACGAATACACGGAGCTTTCCATGCGCTTCAAAATATTTATCGCCATCAGTCGACGAATACCACGCTCACGGTTCGCCTGTGTAAAGCCAGTATTGACCTTATTATCATCAAAAAGCTCTGCATATTTCGGCAAACGGCTATGCAAAATAAATTCCGTAGGAGTATATATAGACAGCTCCAGCTCATCAAGCTTCGAAAATATTTCTTTATAATTTACCGCGCCATTCTTAACCAATGCAGGGCGAAAGGATAGCGGCGTTTTGCGTTCAGGAAAGCTGCCAATAGCCTTTGTATCATAGTATCTGGTAATATGCTTGCGTGAACGTGCAATAGTCACAGAATCAAGCAAATTGAAAAAATCATAGCTGAGGTTTTCCAGCAAATTCTGCACTGTGCGTTCTGCCGGAGGCAGCTTCGACCAATGATTATAGGCAGCCTGCGCATTACGGAAAATATCATCTATAGAGTTTTTGGTGTTCAGCTTATCATTAATTTTGCTGCTATCACCTTCATAGGCCAATTGCAGCTGATTCTTCAAATCGTTAAAGCGATTATTAACGGGAGTAGCAGAAAGCATCAACACCTTTGTCTGCACGCCCTCACGAATAACCTTGTTCATCAGCACCGTATAGCGATTCTCTTTATCTTCGCCATCAAAGGCACCACCATTACGGAAATTATGCGATTCATCAATAACTACAAGGTCATAGTTACTCCAATTTATCCTGCTTAAATCAATATCACCGCTATAACCGCGCTTGCGCAGCAGGTCTGAATGATATAAGACATCATAGCGCAGTCTGTCGCTGGCAATAGGGTTGTTTTTATAGTTAGCGCGATACGTATTCCAGTTGTCTGCCAGCTTTTTCGGACATAATACAAGTACATTCTTGTTGCGTCCTTCATAATATTTAATAACAGCTAATGCAGTAAAGGTTTTGCCCAAACCAACACTGTCAGCTAAAATGCAGCCATTATATTTTTCCAGCTTATTAATAATGCCTAACGCAGCATCACGTTGAAAATTAAAGAGCATATTCCAGATTTTGCTGTTCTTAAAGCCTGTACGCTCATTTGGCAGCTCATCCTCACTGATATCCGTAAGAAATTCATGGAAAATATTATACAGCGTCACGAAATAAATAAACTCAGGCGCATTCTCATTATAAGCCGAGCTTATACTGCTTATAACATTGTTGGTTACGTCCTTTAACTCTTCTTCGTTCTGCCAGAGCTTGGCAAATTGCTCTATGAATGCCTGCGACGCAGGACTTTCTAGCTTTAATATGTTCACGCCCATATTGTTTCCCTGCTCACAGCCTAAATCAACAGTCGTGAAGCTATTAACGGTATAATACGCTATATCGTTCAATACAATAAACCTATCTGTAATTTCCTTATTACCAACATTGGATTTAAAGGTAACCTTCTTCTTAATCCACTCAGCACATTCCTTGGCAATAGCCTTTTGATTTAATTCATTGCGCAGCTTTACCTCAAATTCCGTACCGTAAATGCCACGTTCTCTATTTAATTTAGGAATATAAAACTCACGCTTCTCCTTTTTGCTGTTTTCCTTCTGTATAAATGTAGGATCAGTAAAAATAAAACGTAATTCGTCAATATTACTCAGCTCTTTGCGCAAAGCCTCAAAAGCATAAATAGAAAAATAGGCAGCAGCGATAGACAGCTTACTGCCTTTTTGCATTTCTGCAGCTATATCATCTCTTAATGTTTCATTAACATTATTAATAACCTTCATTTTCTCAAGTCAGCTCCGTTAATTGTTCATGTATCAAAAATTTGTTAATAACTCATTATAATGATACACTGTTGTCCCCCCCGTCAAGCAAAAGTACACATCGAGTGTGTTTTGCCTGACGTATTAGCAAGCTAATACTTTCCTGTTCTGATTTTAGCGCAATTTGCGCTAAATAGCAAGTTGAAGTGCCATCTCTTTCTATAATGTTATTGGGTGATAACAATGTATCAGCGTATTCGCGACTTACGTGAGGACAAGGATATGACGCAAACACAAATGGCTGAAATCCTTAACTGCTCACAAAGAGTCTACAGCAACTATGAAAAAGGCGAACGGGATATACCGACAGATATACTCATTGCCTTGGCTAAATTTCATAACACATCCACGGATTACATTTTAGGCTTAACAAACAAAAAATAAGGATTCACTTCGCAAGTAAATCGGAAGTGAATCCTTATTTTTATTATAACGATGAATTCTATTACGAGAAATGTGCATTTTCTCCCTTTTCTCGTAACAGAATTGCTTATTCCAGAAAAAAGCTTAAATTTTTTTCACATTCTGTCAAAATATGCCATTGCGCTTGCAAAAAAATATTTATAGAAATTCAAAGAAAAATCACGCAAGCACAGTAAACTGCTTACGTGATTAATTCAAGATATTATAATTAAAGAGCTACTTTTCTGAGCAGGAAATCGATGAGATTATAATGGATAATGCCATTTCTTGAAATGGTATGCTTATCCAAAGTTATAACATATTTGGGGTAATTATCGGCAATTTTTTCATATGCCCCAAACTCTCGCTCTATTGTTTTTTCATCAGTTAAAAGATATGCTGCCTGAATATAAATAATCTTACCATTCAACTCTGCGATAAAGTCAATCTCACCCTTCCAGGTTTTACCTACATAGACCTTGTAGCCACGCGAAATCAGCTCATTATAGCAAATTGTTTCAATAATATAGTTATACTCGTCCTTAATTCTGTTTTTTTTCAAATGCAGAAAGCCAAGGTCGCAAACATAATACTTCTCTTCAAATGCAAGCGCCTTCTTGCCACGAATATCATAACGCGAAACCTTATCGCAAACACAGGCATCAACAATGCAGCGCAGATAATCATACACAACAGGTGCAGAAACCTTATGCCCATTACTTGAAAGCGTACCGGCAATAGCATTACCGGAAACAGTCAGTGAAGAGTTACCTACAATATAATCAAGTACCTTTTCCAGAACCAGCGGCGAATTTATTTTGTTACGCATGACTATATCCTTCAGCACAACCGCATCATATATATTATTTAAAATAACCTCTTTGGTTTCCTTATTGGCAGCACCACATACCAAAGGCAAGCCACCATAAGTCATGTATTCCGCCAACAGGCTTTCATAATCTGGTGCAGAGATATCTTTGTATTGACAGAACTCCATAAAATTGAACGGCAATACGCGCAAAGATACAGTCCTGCCACTTAAATGCGTAGCTAATTCTCCCGAAAGCAGTTTAGAATTAGAACCGGTAATAAAGATACTCACATTATGCGTTGCCCGAAAAGAATTTACCACAAGCTCAAAATTATTTACATTTTGAATTTCATCGAAAAACAGATAATATTTACTTTCATCAACAATTTTTTGCTCAACATATTCATAAAAAGCATCTGCATCTGTCAGCTTATGATACTTATAATCTTCAAAATTTATGTAAACGATATGCGAATCCTCGATACCATTTTCCTTTATTTCAGCAATAACCTGACGCAAAATAGTAGATTTACCGCAACGTCTGATGCCGGTAATAACCTTTACCAGCTCCGAATCATAAAACGGGCGCAAACGCTCCAGATACTGTGTTCTGATAACCATAACCCTGCTCCTTTCCGCTTTGTCAGCACATTTTCCTTTATTATATTCTAACACAACCCACTCCCCTCCGCAACAGTGTTAATTATTTTTAACACTATCGCACATTTCGTCGATAGTATTAATTTATTTTAACACTATGAGCGATTTTTGCGTTACTGTTAATTATTTTTAATACTTTTGCACGAGTTGCTCCTCCTTAACCTAAACGCAGGCACAAAAAAGGTTCTATAATTGGAAAACTGAAATCGCAAATATAATTGGCGAAAGAGTTTCTAACGGGTTTATTGAAGGCAGTAATAATAAAATAAAAGTATTGAAGCGAATCAGCTATGGTGTGCAGAATTTCGATAGGTTTCGTAACAGAATACTGTATCTGCAATAAAATATTGTGAAAATGCATTAGGATAACTATGTCTTATTTTAGAAAAATAAAACCAGCCTCCAATATAAATATACTAGAGGCTAGTTGAATTGCAAAAATAATTATGTGTTGTCTAGGTCTATGATGTTAAAGTCTTGAATACCCCAAAACTTGACATAGAACCCTTTAAGATCAATTTCAAATTAAGCTTACAGCGCTGCTTTAACCTTTGCAACCAGGTTTTCAACAGTAAAGCCGTATTTTTCCATCATTACATCGCCGGGTGCGGAAGCGCCGAAGGTGGTAATGCCCAGAACATTCTTTTCAGTGCCGGTGTAACGGCTCCAACCGTAAGGAACGCCTGCTTCAACAGCAAACTTGGTTACGCCTGCAGGCAGAACACTTTCCTTGTACTCATCGCTTTGAGCATCAAAAGCATCCCAGCAAGGCATAGATACAACGCTAACGTCAATGCCCTCTTCTGCCAGCTTAGCCTGTGCAGCCAGTGCCAGATGTACTTCACTGCCGGTACCGATCAGAACAGCCTTCGCCTCGTTCTTAGCCGGGCTCAGTACATAGGCGCCCTTATGAGCGTTTTCATGAATGGTTGCTGCATAGTCATGCAGTACAGTCAGCTTTTGACGGCTCAGCAGCAGGCAGGTCGGTTTATGCTTGTTCAGGCAAGCCTGTTGCCATGCGGTAGCAGTTTCCAGAGCGTCAGCCGGACGGATAACGCTTACGTTCGGAATCAGGCGCAGAGCCATAGTGGTTTCAATCGGCTGATGAGTAGGACCGTCTTCGCCCAGTGCAATGCTATCGTGAGTCAGTACGAATACAGACTGAATTCCCATGAGTGCAGCCATACGGATGGTAGGACGCAGGAAGTCAGCAAATACCAGGAAGGTACCACCGAAGGGAATGAAGCCGCCATGCAGGGAAATACCGTTCAGAACGGTACCCATAGCGTGCTCGCGAACGCCAAAGTGAATGTTGCGGCCGGTTCTGTCAAGCTTGGAGAAGTAACCGCCGGTTTTCATGATAGTTTTGTTGGAAGGACCAAGGTCAGCACTGCCGCCAACCAGCTCAGGCAGCTGTGCAGCCAAAACTTGGATAATATCACCGCTTGCTTCGCGGGTAGCGTTTTTAACGGTATCCTTGAAGATTGCTTCCAGAGCACTCAGGTTAACCATGGAGTTGCCGGCAATGCGGTCTTCCAGCTCTTTAGCCAGCTCTGGATATACCATCTTATAGTCATCCATCAAAGCCTTCCAAGCAGCTTCATTTGCAGCACAGCCATCCAGCTTAGCAGCAAAATGTTCTTTAACCTCAGCAGGTACATAGAACATTTCCTGCGGCCAGCCGGCTTTTTCTTTGGTAGCCGCCAATGCTTCACCACCCAGCGGCTCGCCATGGCAGGCCGGGCTGTCCTGTTTCGGGCTGCCGAAGCCGATGTGAGTACGTACAATAATCAGAGAAGGATGCATAGTATCAGCCTTAGCTTCTTCGATAGCTGCCTGCATAGCGTCAACATCCTCGCTGCTTTCTACGCGCAGAACCTGCCAGCCATAAGCCCTGAAGCGGGCTTCAACATCCTCAGTGAAGGCAATATCAGTGCTGCCTTCGATAGTAATTTTGTTGTCATCATATAAGTAAATCAGTTTGCCCAAGCCAAGGGTACCTGCCAGAGAAGCAGCCTCGCAGGAAACGCCCTCCATCAGGTCGCCGTCAGAGGTCAGAGCAAAGGTGTAGTGGTCAACAACCGGGAAATCAGGTTTGTTGTACTTTGCGCCCAGCATAGCTTCGGCAATAGCAAAGCCAACACCCATAGCAAAGCCATGGCCCAGAGGACCGGTAGAAACGTCAACGCCCGGAGTCAGGCCGAATTCCGGATGACCCGGAGTCTTGCTGCCCCATTGACGGAAGTTTTTCAGCTCATCCAGGGACAGGTCATAGCCTGCCAGATGCAGCATAGCATAAAGCAAAGCGCTGCCGTGACCCGGAGAAAGGATGAAACGGTCGCGGTTGAACCATTGCGGATCAGCCGGATTATAATTCATAAAGCGGTCCCAAATGGTGTACATCAAAGGAGCTGTACCCAGAGGGAAGCCAGGATGGCCGGATTTAGCCTTTTCTACCTGGTCTGCTGCCAAAAAGCGAAGGGTGTTTACACATGCCTGATCAATTTTCTGCATCGAGAAAACCTCCATTTACCAAAATTATCTAAATTAATTATATCATATTTCCCTATATTGTCTACACTTTTTCGTTAAAATTGTAAACTATTTACACTTTTAACCGAATCTCCAAGCGAAGTAATACTGTAATATTATTATTTGCCTGTGCTGCCGAAGCCGCCGCCACGGACTGCTTTTTCTATCTTATCATCATCATCCACCGTCAGGTAATTGAAAAAAATACCTTGGGCAATGCGCTCACCCTGAGGAATAGTAACAGCCTCGGTACCCATATTCATCAAAGCCACCATAATGTGACCTTCGTTATCAGCATTGTTATAATAATCGGCATCAATAATACCGACATTATTCACCAGCATCAGATGCTTCTTCACCGCCATGCTGCTGCGGATATGCAGGCCCAAGAACTCGCCTGTCTGCATATAGGCCTTCACACCGGTAGGCACCAGCACCAGCTTGCCCGGCTCCAGCACAACCTCTTCGGCAGCGCTGATATCATAACCGGCGCTGAACTGTGTCTTGCGCTCCGGCATCGGGAACTCAACATCCATATACTTGGCAACCTTTTCAAAACCACGTGTTTTCATTAGTAACTCACTCCTCCAATCTACAAAAAAGAGCTGTCACAAATGCGACAGCTCTTTTAAATTCACAAATTATTTTTGTACGCTCTTCATCAGAACAGCCTTGCGGGACAGGTTAATGCGACCCTTGTTGTCGATTTCAGTAACCTTAACAACAATTTCATCGCCAACACTTACAACATCCTCAACCTTATCTACATGCTCAGTAGACAGTTGGGAAATATGTACCAGACCTTCCTTGCCCGGCAGAATCTCAACGAAAGCACCAAAGTTCATCAGACGGGTAACCTTACCGGTATAAACCTTGCCAACCTCAGCCTCAGCAGTAATGCCCTCGATCATCTCGATAGCCTTATTAGCAGCCTCGGTATTAACAGCAGCGATAAATACGCGGCCGGTATCATCGATATCAATCTTAGCGCCGGTTTCGTCAACGATCTTCTTGATCATCTTGCCGCCGGGTCCGATAACCTTAGCAATCTTATCAGGATCTACATGGATAGTAGTAATCTTCGGAGCATATTTGGACAGCTCTTTGCGCGGTTCGCTGATGCATTCCATCATTTTGCCCATGATGAACTCACGGCCGCGTTTAGCCTGTGCCAAAGCCTGAGTGAAGATATCCTTGTTGATACCGTCAATCTTAATATCCATCTGGATAGCAGTAATACCTTTTTCGGTACCTGCAACCTTGAAGTCCATATCGCCCAGAGCATCCTCCAGACCTTGGATATCAGTCAGAATAGTGAAGTATTCGCCATCCTTAACAAGGCCCATAGCAACGCCGGCAACAGGAGCCTTAATAGGAACACCTGCATCCATCAGGGACAGGGTGCTTGCGCAAACAGAGCCCATGGAGGAGGAACCGTTGGATTCCAGAACCTCGGATACCAGACGGATTGCATACGGGAAATCCTCTTCAGAAGGAATAACCGGACGCAGAGCACGCTCAGCCAGAGCACCGTGACCGATTTCACGACGGCCGGGGCTGCGCAGCGGTTTGGTTTCGCCTACGCTGTACGGCGGGAAGTTGTAGTGATGGATATAACGCTTGGTTTCCTCAGCGCCGAGGCCATCAAGAATCTGTGCTTCACGCAACGGAGCCAGAGCCAGAACGTTCAAAATCTGAGTCTGACCACGGGTGAACAGAGAGCTGCCATGCGGACGAGCCAGCAGGCCAACCTCGCAGCTTACCGGACGTACTTCGTCTAATTGACGACCGTCAGGACGAATCTTATCTACAGAGATAGTGCGGCGAACGATTTTCTTAACCAGCTTTTGGGTGATATAAGCAACGTCTTTAGCATTATCAGGATATTTCTCCAGGAATACTTCAGCGATTTCAGCTTTAACCTTAGCAACGTTTTCTTCGCGCTCCAGCTTGTTAGCATCCATCAGAGCATCTTTGAGCTTTTGAGCACCGTATTCTTCGATTTCCGCAACCATTTCTTCAGGCGGAGCGTAGAACGGAACTTCCATTTTTTCTTTGCCGATTTCAGCAACGATTTTCTCTTGGAACTCAACGAGCTGTTTGATTACGCCATGACCGAACCAGATAGCGTCCAGCATGGTTTCTTCGGAAACTTCGTTAGCACCTGCTTCTACCATCAGGATAGCGTCTTTGGTGCCGGCAACAGCCAGGTTCAGTTGGCTGATTTTAGCCTGTTCAACAGTCGGGTTGATGATGAATTCACCATCAATCAGGCCTACGCGCACACCTGCGATAGGACCTTCGAACGGAATATCGGAAATAGACAGAGCGCAGGATGCACCGATCATAGCGGGCATATCCGGAGCATTGTCGGGATCAACGGAAACAGCGGTAGCAACGATCTGTACATCGTTGTGGTAGCCTTCCGGGAACATCGGGCGAATCGGACGGTCAATCAGACGGCTGGTCAGGATAGCCTGCTCAGACGGACGGCCTTCGCGTTTAATAAAGCCGCCGGGGATTTTACCTACGGCGTACATTTTTTCTTCAAAATCAACAGTCAAAGGGAAGAAGTCTACACCCTCACGCGGGGTTTTGGTGCCGGTAACGGCAACTACTACGGCGGTATCGCCATAACGAACTAATACAGCGCCATTAGCTTGTTTTGCAATCTTGCCGGCTTCAATAGTAAGAGTTCTGCCGCCAAGATCCATGCTGTAACTATGCATATCTTATGCCTCCTATTCTTTTCACACATTGTGTACCTGCATATTATTCGCCGTCAATCAGAAAAATCCTCTATATTTTTACGGCTTTTTAAAATTTTTTTGAAAAAATTTCTACAACAGACGAAAACAGCCGGCAGCTCTGCCAAAGGCAACACTGCCGGCCGTCAGAAACACATTTTTTAAGCCTTTAAAAGCCCATAAAAAGGCGCATAATAAACAAAACTATTGCGCCCACAGCGGCAAAGACAATAAACGTCGGCAGCAAAAAGAAGATAACTGCCACAATGCCGCACAAAATCAGAAAGGTAATCAGAATGCCGCTGCCGCAGCCAAAGGTATGCACCTTAATATTCGGCGGCACCTGCTGCTGTCTTTCATTATAAGCATCAGCGCCGCTGTCATATGCAGCGCCTTCCCTGGCGCTTTTGGTTTCCTCTGTGCCTGCGCTCTCGTCTATCGTCACGCCCTCAAAGGTATCGCGCTCCTCCGGACTGAGCACCTGCGCATCAATCTTGAACTGATAATGGCAGTACGGACATTCCACTGTGCCGGGAGCAACCTCGTGTCCGCAAAAATCACACTTCATATTCTGGTGCCTCCTCTCACTGCAGCAGCATCAGCAACAGACCCTCTTCGTTAACATAACGCGGGTCGTGTGCCTCTAGCTGCAAGGTTTTATTTAGCATATCTATCATCTGCTTCAGCTTTACATGGTCGGTAGCACGGCACATAGCAAAAACCTGCTTTTCCGTAAAGGTATAAACATCATTCAGCTTAACAAAGCAGTACATAACAGCTGCCGTCCAATGCTCAAAATCAGCGTCTGTATTATCAGGCAAAGCATTGCCACGAAGCATAAAATCGCTCCACATGGTACGCATCAGCTGTATATCATAGGCAGAAAAAAGGCCTGTTCCTCTAAGAGATTCCAGCATTGCCGAGGTCTTGTCCTCAAGCAGCGCCGCCGGCTGATAATCACTTATCTGCGTGCTGAAATTAAAGCCCTCCATCCGCACATAGATGGCATATACAACAGAAACATGGCGCACGAACATCGGATTACGGTTGATAAACTCCTCCCAGCTCATTTCGCCGCTTTGGCGCACAGCAAACCAGTCCTTCGCCGCGCTGACAACCTCGAAAAAGCGCTTACGCGAGGTTTGCGACATCACCAGTCCGCGCAGGAAGTTCATCACCATAGTATTTTCATAAAAAATATGGCCCATGAAAATATAGCCTTCTGTGTCAATATTATCATCCACCGGCAGCATCAGGGTATATTTTTCATTGGTGAAAATATTTCTGCAGACATACATTCCCTCCTCCGTGCGTCTTTGCACATCAAAGAGAACCAGCTTTGCCTTAATCAGCTCATTCAAAATATCAACGGAGGTATCCATCTCGGAAGCGTCGCGGCAGATTACATCACGGTAATGCTGCAGCGGCGTTTTGTCATCTTCAAGCAGGCGATAGTCAAAAAGAAAATAATCCCAAAAGGTCTGTGAATATTCCTCCGTGCCCGGCTTTTCCTGAACTGTACCATTCTGAAAAATACCGCCGAAGAGAAAATCGGCCCGCTCCAAATCGCGACGGAACTGCTTCTGCGTATAGTAGCTTTGCACATCATCCAGCAGATTCTGCATTCTCTCGCCGATGTTCAAGTACACTTTCGTCGGCAAATCCGGCGTAGAATAAAGATTGTAGCGGTCATGCTCCGGCAAAAAGCTGCCATCTTTGCCGACAATCTGCAGTTTTCCGTCAACCAGCAGCTTGGCTTTGGCTTCGGCAGGCGCATTATCACGGGTAATAATGCGTTTCTTTTTCATATATGCATAAAACTCCTGCATAACATCCAGAAAATGTGCGATGTTGCTCTCCGTTGCCGGGAAGCCGGAAACATTGCGGCAGCACCAGCCTACGCAGTCAATAAAATCCTCACGCGACATATCACCGAGAAAGTTCTCGGAATTGCCAAGGTAAATACAAAGAATCGTAATATAATCCCAAATCTTGACCAGCTCGCCATCCTTGGCTCCCTGCCATGTTTTATAACGCAGGAAATCCTCAGCACAGGCTTGCTGCAATACCGTATTCCATTCTTCATCCTGTGTATAAAATTCTTCTATCAAATCGAAAACATTAGTCATTTTTTCTCCATTCTCTGACGTATTATGGAGATATTATACCACACTTTTGTGGCTAATTTATGTTTTTTTGCGCCAACTGCGCCGCCAGATAGATATCCTGCAGCGGCACTCCCTGCTCCTGTGCCAGTTTGGCAGCACTGTCATATTCCACATAACAGCGTTCGCCGTTCTCCAGCAGGCAGCGCTTCACCGCCACATCACCGTAAGCAGTGTGCACCACATACCTGCTACGCGGCAGCACAGTGCGTTCCATGCGCGCACGACGGATACCGATGGTTGTCGTTTCCGCAAAAATCAGCGCTTCCAGCTTCGCTCTGTCCTCCTCGCGGCAGATAACAGTAAGCTCCCACGCCGGACGGCTCTTCTTCATGAACACCGGCTGATAATGAGCATCCAGCGCTCCTGCCGCCAGCAGGCGCTCCAGCGTGTAGCCCAAAAGCTCGCCGCTGCAGTCATCAATATCAGACTGCAATTGGCAGATGCAATCTGTCTGCAAAGCGTTACTGTTTACAGAGTTTTTTTTTGTGCATTATCCTCAATCAGCAGCGCACGCAAAATGCTGGGACGCTCATACTGACGCTTGCCTGCTCCCAGACCGATTCCCAGAATCTTAAAGCTCTGCGGCAACTCGTCCGTAGTCATCAGCGCAGCAGCGGCAGCAGCACCGGTCGGTGTAACGAACTCGCCCTGCACCGGCAGCAAGTGTACATTAAATCCAAAGCGCTGCATAATATTAGCTGTTGCCGGAACAGGCACCGGCAGCACGCCATGCTGGCAGCGCACAGTGCCGCGGCCCTCGCACAGCTCAGGTACAATTACGTTTTCAACACCAAGACTGTCGGCACACACAGCAATCGCCACAATATCAACGATAGAATCAATCGAACCAACCTCGTGGAAATGCACTGCATTCTTCTCCACTGCATGCGCCTTTGCCTCAGCATCCGCAATAATATCAAAAATCTTCAGCGCCAATTCCTTGGCTGCAGCACTCATATCCGTAGCATCAATAATCGCAATAACCTCCTGCAGACCGCGGTGCTCATGGTGATGATGATGCTCATGCGGCACATGGCTGTGCTCATGTTCATGGTCGTGGTCATGATGATGTTCATGCTCGTGCTCATGGTCATGGTCATGATGATGTTCGTGTTCGTGCTCATGCTCGTGGTCATGATGATGCTCATGCTCATGGCTATGCACTACAGCATCGTCGTTGCCATGCAAAAAGGCCATATCATGGTCATGGTTAGCATGCTCCTCGTCCAGAATAACATCAAAATCACAGCAGTTAACGCCTGCTTTAGACACTCTGCTGATTTTATATTCAAAGCCCTTTGCAGGAATACTCTGCAGAGCCTTATCCAGTGCCTCTTTGTCCGCGCCCAGGTCCAAAAGTGCTGCTACCAGCATATCGCCGCTGATGCCGGCATTACATTCCAAATATAAGCTTTTCATAAATCTTCCTCCTAATCTGAAGCCTGCATACTTGTAGCAGGCTAATGCTAAAATTCGCTATAAGTACAAATTAATCCTGCTTTAAAGTTTCATTCATGCTGCCTGTACGATAGCCTTGCAAATCAAGTGCCACATAAGCAAAGCCTGCAGCCTTCAATCCTTTGTAAATCGTACTGCGCATCGGCTCCGCCACTGCCAGCTCCAGCTGCTCGGGCAACAGCTCAACGCGCGCCAAACTGCCATGCACACGCACACGGAACTGCTTAAAGCCCAGCTCCCACAAAAGCTGCTCCGCCTTATCCACCGCCGCCAGCTTCTCCGCTGTAATACGCTCACCGTAGACAAAGCGCGAAGCAAGACAAGCAAATGACGGCTTATCCCAAGTCGGCAGCTGCAGCTTATGCGACAGCAGGCGGATTTCTTCCTTCGTCAGCTCTGCAGTGCGCAGAGGGCTCTGCACTTTCAGCTCAGCCAAAGCCCTCAGACCGGGGCGGTAATCACCCAAATCATCCATATTCGAGCCTTCGCAAAGCACAGCACCGTTTTCCTGTGCAATGCGCAAGAAATTACTGAACAGCGTTTTTTTGCAGATATAGCAGCGGTCCGGCGGATTTTCGGCAAACCCCGGCACCTGCAGCTCATCAAAATCAAAGTAAAGATGACAGATTCCCTGCTTCCGACAGAACTCCTCTGCCTCCGCTATATCACGCTGCGGCACAACACCGGAACGTGCCGTCACAGCAAGTGCCTTATCTCCCAACGTCAAATGCGCCGCCTGCAGCAAAAACGTCGAATCAACGCCGCCGCTGAACGCAACCAGCACACTGCCCAAGCGCCGCAGCTCCTGCTGCAGCACGGCAAACTTGGCTTCCGCCTGTATTTCTAAATCTTTATTTATAGGCATAATAGTTCTCCCTCATAAAAATTAAACGCATAGCTAGCCCCCTTCCGCCTCGCTTAGCTCGGCACCTTCCCTATACTAAGACACATTTTTCATGCAATGAAAAATGCTGGTCGTGTTATACTCGAAGAGTGCAAGGGGCAGGCAAGAAAGGTTGGACAAGCAATTAATATATTGCCAAGCACAACCCTCAGTCATCGCCTGCGGCGATGCCAGCTCCCTTGCAGGGAGCATATAAAAGTTTATATCTCCCCTGAAAGGGGAGGTGGAGGCGAGCTTTGCGAGCAGACGGAAGGGTTGGATCTCACTTGCACGCCAACCTGTTAATCTGCGTCGCAATAATCCCCGCGCCATATCCATTATCAATATTCACAACTGAAACACAGTTAGCGCAGGAATTAATCATCGTCAGCAGCGCACTCAGCCCATGAAAGCTCGCACCGTATCCGACAGAAGTCGGCACCGCAATCACCGGATTACGCACAAGGCCACCGATAACACTCGCCAGCGCGCCCTCCATGCCTGCAGCCGTCACTACACAATTTGCTTGCTGCAGCAAATCAACCTTATCCAAAAGACGGTGAATCCCGCTCACGCCAACATCGTAAAGACGCTCCACATGCGCCCCGAAAAATTCAGCCGTCTGCGCCGCCTCCTCCGCAACGGGAATATCGGCAGTACCCGCAGTACACACAACAACGCAACCGCTCCGCACCTTATCCGGGCGCTCCTGCTTCAGCGTCCGCGCCACCGGATCATAAACAATATCAGGCAGCTGCCGCCGCACCAGCTCATACTGCTCCGGCGTTGCCCGCGTGCCGAACACCTCACCCTGCTCCGCCAAAAGACGCTTATAAATATCCGCCAAATACGCATCAGGCTTACCGCTGCAGTAAACCACCTCCGCAAAGCCCGTGCGCTGCTCACGCGAAGTATCAAGACGCGCATAATTTAAATTCTCGTACGCCTTGCGATTAAAATAGCGCTCCGCCTCAGCCACCGACAGCTTGCCGCTGCGCACCTGTTCAAGTACACTCCTGGAGTCCACTTTATACCTCCTTTTATGACAAAGACTTAGTCCGCCGCCCGGCAGACTAAGTCTTGCATATATAAATATTAAATTTCGGGTTTATTATAGCGAAAACATACCCGCAACGCAAGTATTCTTCACTTCAAGCCACAATTACACCAAGTTCTTCACAACCGCCAGCTCCATCTTGTCCGCAGGAATAACCTCGGAATGCAGCACCGGCAGATTCTCCAACGCCAACATACGCGGCGGAATCTCCGTACCGGTATCGGCATGCAGCTTTTGCAGCAGCTCAAAAGGATTGCTGCTCTGCGGCTGAGCATCATCAAGCGCAGCCAAAACACTGTCGGCAAACTTATACGGACTTGCGGTAGACAGCACCACGGTATATGTTTCATCACTGGTCAGGAAACGATATTTTTCCATCGCACGCCAGGCAACGGCAGTATGCGTATCCATCAGATAATGGTAATCATTATAAATACGTCCGATAGCCTCCTTTGTTTCCAGCTCATCAACCCAGGCACCGAAGAACTGGCTTTGAATCTGCTTCAGATCATCGCTGTCAATCTCATAATGACCTTCGGTATTCAAACGCTTCATATAATCCGCTACGCGTGCAGCATCATGCTCAGTCACACTGTAAAGCAGACGCTCCAGATTACTGGAAACAAGAATATCCATAGAAGGAGATGCAGTTTTAAAGAACTCACGGCGTCTGTCATAAACACCGGTATTTATAAAATCAGTCAGCACGTTATTACTGTTGGATGCACACAGCAGTCTGTCAATCGGCAAGCCCATCATCTTAGCATAATAGCCTGCCAGAATATCACCGAAGTTGCCGGTCGGAACAACAAAATTAATCGGGTCACCGGCAGCAATCTTGCCTGCCTTAACAGCATCTACATAAGCGCTGAAGTAGTAAACAATCTGCGGCACCAGACGGCCCCAGTTAATAGAATTGGCAGAAGAGAAGGTATATCCCTTTTTCTCCAGCTCATCACTGAGCGCAGTATTACCGAAGATTTCCTTCACGCCGCGCTGAGCATCATCAAAGTTACCCTCAATACCGAAAACCTTAACATTTTTGCCTGCCTGGGTAATCATCTGCTGCTTCTGGATATCACTCACACCCTCGCTGGGGTAGAAAACAATAATCTGCGTTCCAGGAACATCAGCAAAGCCCTCCAAAGCAGCCTTGCCGGTATCACCGGAGGTAGCAACCAGAATAACAACCTTATTCGTTTCACCGGTCTTTTGCATCGAACGTGTCAAAAGATGCGGCAAAAGCTGCAGTGCCATATCCTTAAAAGCAGACGTCGGGCCATGCCACAGCTCCAGCACACCGGTGTTATCATTTACCTGTACCAAAGGCACAGGATTATCACCGAATTTTTCTGGCGCGTAGGCAGCATTTACACATTCGCGCAGCTCGTCCTCGCTGAAATCAGTAAGATACTGCAGCAGAACGTCAACAGCACGCTCCGTATAAGGCTTGCGCTCCATCGCCTTTATATCAACCATACGCATCGCAGGAATATTCTGCGGTACAAACAATCCTCCATCCGCTGCCAAGCCACGGGTTATCGCGTGTGCAGCGGAAAACAAATCAGTTTTCCCTCTTGTACTAACATATAACATATATTCAACCTACTTTCTTCTTTGAATTTTGACGTCATACTGCCGTCAGCGTTAATAATACGCCTTCAGGCCAGCACAGTCGTATTTCTTTCAAACACAATTGTGCAAATAGGTTATCAAGATTATAATAGCATATTTTATAGGAAGGAACAAGAGTTACTCTGCAAAAATCAGCGGTGCCACCGTTGCAGCCGTAGCACGCTGCAAATCAGCAGGCGCTGCAATAATCTGCATACCGCGCTGACCGGCGCTGATTGCAATCTCCGGCCAGTTATTGCTTGTCTCATCCATATATACAGGGTAGTTCTTTTTAGCGCCCAATGGTGAACAGCCGCCGCGAATATAGCCTGTCAGCGGCAATACCTCCTTCAGATGTACCAGCTCGGCACGCTTATTGCCGCTGGCTCTGGCCAACGCCTTTAAATCAAGCTCGCTATCACCGGGAATTACGGCAAACATAATGCCGTTCTTGTCACCGCGTACTACCAGTGTTTTGAATACCTGTGATGCAGGCATGCCAACCTCTGCGGCAACATGCACAGCATCCAGATGCTCCTCGTCCACCGGATATTCCATAATACGGTATTCTATCTTCAGCTCGTCCAGACGGCGGGCTGCATTAGTTTTTTTGTTATGTTTCATAAGGAAAAACCCCCTCTAAGCTAGAGAAATTACTTCATCTCTGTTATAATAGCACTATAGTAATGTAAAATGCAAATAAAATTGTGAGGACAATAAATTGAAGCTGAAAATTATCTGCGGACAGCTGGAAATTACTCCCGGCCGTCCTGATGTAAACTATAAGAAAATCATTGACGCTATTGAAAAAGCACGCAGCCTTGAGGCCGATATCCTGCTTCTGCCCGAAATGGCACTGCCGGGTTATCTTATCGGCGACATTTGGGAGCAGCAGACATTTTTGGATGACTGCGCCTATTATGCCGAAAAGATCGTCGCTGCCACCGAAAATATCTGCGTTATCTTCGGTAGCGTTGCCACCGAACCAGGCAAGCTCAACGAGGACGGACGCGTGCGCAAATACAACGCCGCCTTTGCCTGCCAAAACGGTAAGCTGCTCGGCGGTTATCAGGGACGCAGCTTCTTCATCAAGACATCGCTGCCCAACTACCGCGAATTTGATGACTGCCGTCATTTTTACAGCCTGCAGAAACTCTGCGCCGAAGAAGGTGCAAGCGTCAGCGAAGCACTGCAGCCTTTGGAAATCGTCATCCGAGGCACCAGCCTGCGCATCGGCGTCATGCTGTGCGAGGACGGCTGGACGGAAAACTATCACCTTAACGTACCGCAAACGTTGGCAGCCAACGGAGCACAGCTCTTGTGCAACCTTTCCTGCTCCCCCTATACGCTGGGCAAAAACCGTAAGCGCAACCGCCTTTTCAGTGCGCAGGCACGCACCGCAGGCATTCCGCTCATCTACTGCAACAATGTCGGCATCCAGAACAACGGCAAGAACATCTTCACCTACGACGGCTGTACTTCCGCCTACAACGGCGACGGCAGTCTGGTTACCTCTGCGCCCATGTATGCCGATACCTTTTTAGAATTCACCTGGGATACAAAAGTGAACCGCATCATTCCCACCTGTCCGCCGGCAGAGCTGCCGCAGGAGCCGGAATCCGTATACCGCGCTCTGCGCTACGGCACCGCCAAATTCCTGCAGCAATGCGGTATCAAACGCATGACCGTCGGCCTTTCCGGCGGCATCGACAGCGCCGTAACCGCTGTCATGTATGCGGATATTTTGGGACCGGAGAACGTGCTGCTGCTCAATTTGCCTTCACGCTTCAACTCTGCTGCCACACGCAACAGCGCGCAGCAGCTGGCGCAGGCATTGGGAGCAAACTATGCCGTAATGCCAATCAGCGAAAGCTATGAGCTGACAGTCAAGCAATTAGAAGAAACGCCTATCACCAATCTGGCAGACGGCAGCAGCTTCAACCTGCAGCTCAGCGGACTCATAAAAGAAAATATTCAGGCCCGCGACCGCGGCGCACGCGTCATCGCTGCTGCTTCAGCAGCCTTCGGCGGCGCCTTCAGCTGCAACTCCAACAAAGCAGAGCTTGCTATCGGCTACGCCACCTTCTACGGCGACATCTGCGGCGCCATGGCCATGATCGGTGACCTTTGGAAGCATCAGGTATATGCCCTTGGCCATTATCTGAACGAAGTGATTTACAAACGCGAAGTAATCCCCGAAGCTATCTTCAATATCCGTCCCAGCGCCGAGCTTTCGGATGCACAGACAGTAGGCAACGGCGGCGACCCGCTGGTGTATGGTTATCACGATTACCTGCTGCGTGCCTTTATCGAAAACTGGCACAAAACAACGCCGGCAGACATCCTGCGCTGGTACAAAGCCGGCACGCTGGCCTCAGAGCTTGGCTGTACGCAGGAAGCGATTAACGAAGCCTGCCCCGATGCCGCTGCGCTGATTGCCGATTTGGAGCGCTGGTGGAAGCTGTTCGCCGGCTTTGCTGTTGCCAAACGCATTCAGGCACCACCGGTTTTGTCGCTCACCAAACGCGCCTTTGGCTATGACCATCGTGAAGCACAGCTGACACCCTATTTCTCACGCGAATATTACGAGCTTAAGGAAGAACTGCTGAAATAAGCAATCTGTAAGGCAAAAGGAAAATATGATTTCAAATATTTTTCTTCTGCTTCATGATTAACAAAGTATATATTTTCTCTTGACATCTGTTTAATTAAATAGTATAATACCTTTTGTATTCGGGGTGTAGCGCAGTTTGGTAGCGCACCTGCCTTGGGAGCAGGGTGTCGCAGGTTCGAATCCTGCCACTCCGACCATGCGGGTGTAGTTTAGTGGTAAAACCTCAGCCTTCCAAGCTGATGTTGTGGGTTCGATTCCCATCGCCCGCTCCAAGTTAATATGGTTCAGTAGCTCAGTTGGATAGAGCAACGGCCTTCTAAGCCGTGGGTCGGGGGTTCGAATCCCTCCTGGATCACCATGAAAAATACCCCGCAACCATGCAGGTTGCGGGGTATTTTTGCGTGTAAACAACGCAGAATGTACTCATCTTCTCAGTACATTCTGCGTTTTGCTTTACAGGCTCAAAAAGTTTTTCAAAATCGTCCGTCCCTGCGGCGTCATAATCGACTCCGGATGGAACTGCACGCCATACACCGGCAGAGTTTTATGCTGCAGCGCCATGATTTCATTCTTCGCTGTTTTCGCCGTAACCTCCAGGCATTCCGGCAAGCTTTCCGGCTCCACAATCAGCGAATGATAGCGCGCTGCCTCAAAGCCATCAGGCATATCCTTAAAAATGGGGCTTGCCGCCTCCAGATACACCTTATCTGCCTTACCATGCACAATCTCCGGCGCATGCACAACGTTACCGCCAAAAGCCTCACCAATCGCCTGATGCCCCAGGCAGACGCCCAAAATCGGGAACTCACCGGCAAGCTGGCGGATAACATCCAGACAAATACCCGCCTGCTTTGGATTACCCGGACCGGGCGAAATAATAATATGATCCGGCTGCATAGCTCTGATATCCTCAATCGTCAGCTTATCATTGCGCACAACCTTGATATCAGAATTGATTTCGCCAATCAGCTGATACAGATTAAAAGTAAAGCTGTCGTAGTTATCTATAATCAAAATCATTCCTTACTCCTCCTCTGCCGTCATGCACAGCGCTGCCATGCAGGCGCCTGCCTTATTCACGGTTTCCTGAAATTCATTGTCCAACACGGAATCCGCAACGATACCGCCGCCGGCCTGAATATAAACTCTGTCATTCTTCTTAACCATAGTGCGGATGGTAATACAGATATCCATGTTGCCGCCAAAATCAAGATACCCCATGCCACCGCCGTAAATACCGCGGCGCTCCGGCTCCAGCTCGTCGATAATCTCGCAGGCGCGAATTTTCGGCGCTCCGCTCAACGTGCCTGCCGGGAACACCGCCCGCAGCGCATCCAGTGCATCCTTATCAGCGCTCAGCTGGCCTGTAACCTTGCTCGTGATATGCATAACATGTGAAAAGCGTTTAATTGCCTTGTAATCGCTCACCTTGACGCTGCCAAAGTCACAGACACGGCCCACATCGTTGCGCCCCAAATCTACCAGCATATTATGCTCGGCGATTTCCTTAGCGTCTGCCAAAAGCTCCTGCTCCAACGCCAAGTCCTCCTCGCTCGTCCGTCCGCGGCGGCGTGTGCCCGCAATCGGCATGCTGATGACCTTTTTGCCTACCACCTTCACCAACGTTTCCGGTGAGCTGCCGGCAATTTCCATATCGGCATTATGCAAAAATACCATGTACTGCGAAGGGTTCGTCGTTCTCAAATAGCGGTAAGCACTGAAAAGGCTTTGGTCATAGGTTGCGCTGAATTTTTGCGCGTAAACAATCTGAAAGGCATCGCCGTTTTTAATATATTCCTTGCAGCGAAGCACACTTTTATTATACTGCTCACGGCTCTGGTTACTGGTGAACTCGCCCAGCTTAGCCTTTACAGGCTTCTTCGGCTGCACAGGCTGCAGCAGCATTTCCTCCATCGCCGCAATTTCACGCTCTGCTTTAGCGTAATTGATGGCAGCATTATCCGTTTTGACATTCACAATCAGGAAAATCTTCTGCTTGAGATGGTCAAAGGCAATCAGCTTATCAAACAGCATTAAATCAACATCGGCAAATTCGGCCTTGCTCTCTTTATTCACACGCATATCCGGCTCGCAGTAGCGCATAAAATCAAAGCCAAAGGTGCCTACAAGACCGCCGGTAAAATTAGGCAGGCCTTCAATCAGCGGTGCCTTGTACTCTTCCAGAATATGACGGATACAGCCAAGAGGATCATTTTCCTGATACTTTACGGCAGCACCGCTGATGATTTCCGCATTACCATCGGTTATTTTCAAACGCAGCACAGGATCATAGCCTACAAAGGAATAGCGCGCCCAGTGCTCACCGCCCTCAATACTTTCCAAAAGGAAGTAGTTGCGGCTGCTGCGTCTTACATTGTCCAAAAATGCCAGCGGCGTCAGCATATCCGCCAGGCATTCCTTCGCTACCGGCACAGCCTTGTAGTCCTTTGCATACTGCATGACCTGCTCCAAAGATAAATTTAACATTTTGTCACCTCATCTGCTTATTTTCACCCGTGTCAACAAAAAAGCCTGTCCTCGTACTGCTCACTTTGAGCAATATCAAGGACAGGCTATAAATACTTATACCTGCGGTACCACCTTGCTTCGCCGTACATCGGCGCTCTCTCGCAGAATGCTGACACATTCCTCACCCTTAACGCCGGTGCAACGTTGCCGAATACTCTCGCCTAAACAATTTGACAGCACCCTCAACGGTCCATTTATCAGCCTGCATCTCTATCCGGCTTCCACCTGCCCGAACTCTCTGTAAGCGCATCTGCTGACTTGATCTCCGTCTCAACGGTTTGTGGTCTTTTTGAAGTTGTGCCTAGTGTAACACTCTACATTGATAGAGTCAAGAAAATATTACACTTTGCGTACTTCCGATTATTTTGCAGTAAATAATGTAAAGCAGGTTACAGTTTCAAAATAACTGCGCAACAGCAAGCAATGTATATATTACGCAAGTTTTTCTTCTGTATGAGAAAAACTCACTAAAAACTCAAAATTTTTCTTTTCTAAACGAAAAACTTCTGATTTTTAAGCATTGTTTCTTCTGCAGGCGAAAAACTTTTGGATGTAGGAAGCAATATAACTACTTGACTCAATTTTCTTCCAAAAGAAAATCTATGATATTCTTTTGCTCAATCCCATCCTCACCCATAGGGAATTCATCAAGAGTAAGCACATACTTCGGATAGCTGTCATTAATCTTTTTAAGTGGAGCAAATTCACGCTCATATGTTTTTTCATCCAAAACCGATGCAGATACTTGATAATAAATGCGCTTATCCTCTTTTTGAGCAATGAAGTCTACTTCGAGCAGATCTAATTTGCCTATGCTAACCTGATATCCTCTTCGCAAAAGCTCCAGATAAACAATATTTTCAAGAGTATGTCCGATATTGCGAGTGCGTTCACCCAATAAAAGGTTACTCAAGCCTATATCAACGATATAATATTTCTCCAGTGATTTCAAAAACTCTTTGCTTTTGATATCATAGCGATTTGCTTCATACAAAATAAAAGCATCTTTTAGTGCTCGAATATAGTTATCAATAGTCCCTGATGTAGTCCTTCTGCCATTACTATTCAAGGTATCAGCTATTTTTTTAGTTGAAACTATATTTCCTATATTATCAAATAAAAATCGTATTACATCTTCTAAGAGCTTTACGTCTGAAATCCTCTTGCGTTCAACAATATCCTTAAGTAAAACAGTGTTGAATATACCTCTAAAGTATTCCAAGCGAACTTCTTTGTTATCAATAGTTGCAGCATAAGGAAAGCCACCATTAAGATAATATTTATTAAACGCCGTCTTTTTATCTCCACCGACTAATTCCCAATACTCCTTAAACGACAACGGTAGTATGCTCAGTTCAATATACCTTCCAGACAACAATGTAGATAATTCACCAGAAAGCAAATATACATTAGAACCAGTAATATAAATATCTACATCATCACGTAAGAACAAACTGTTGATAGCCTTTTGAAACTCTGGAACAATTTGTATTTCATCTAAGAATATGTAATTTTTTTCATTAGGGGATAAGTTTTCCAGGATATGATTATATAAAGTATGATAATCCTTAAGACTTTCCCAACGCAAATCTTCAAAATTTATATATTGACAGCATGAAGGATGCACACCACTGCTCACTAAAAAATCTCTATACATTTCCAGCAGTGTCGACTTACCGGAACGACGCACACCTGTAATAACCTTGATAATCTTTTTATCTCGCATCAATTTTAGTTTTTCCAAATATGTCTGACGTACAATCATACAAATCCTCCTCTCCCAAACTAGCATTATACTTCTTTGTCCTTTATATCATAACAGAAAGGATAATCCTAGGCAAGTTTTTCTTCTCCATGAGAAAAACTCATCAAATATCAGAAGTTTTTCTTCTATAAACGAAAAACTTCTGATTCTTAAGTACTTTTCCTTCTACAGGTGAAAAATTTTGGCTTCTTTTTTTCTTTCACATGTCAAAAGATAGTCTCTATGTCTGCCTTTTTAAATTGAATTTGCGCAACTGATTTTATACGTCATCAAAAAAGGCGGCGCACTCGCACCGCCCCAAGGTTTCAGGTTAATTTTACTATTTCATGCATGCATCACGCGGCAGTCCCAGCTGTTCGCAGATGTCGCCCCATTTTTGCTGACGTGTTTTCATCGCCAGCAGCTCTTCCACGCTCTTGTCACAGTGACGCGCCAAAAACATAGCACGCTTCACCTGATGCGAAGCATACCCCATGCGCATGTATTTATCCACCAGCTTTTTATCCAGGCCGAACAGGCGGTGGATGCGGTCAACCTTGTACTCATGCTCGGCACGCGCCAGCTTTTCCGGCGTCAGCCCCAAAAGGTAATCAACACGCGTCCAGACGTATTTGTCGCGCAGCTGCGCAACCTCCTTCACCGGCTTTTTCGCTGCGTAGGCATGCAGGCAGAGCTTTTTCAGCTCCATGTAGCTGATGCCGCTGTCAAAAAGCTCGCCAAGCTCTTCCTTGTCAAAGAGAAAGCTGTCATGCAGACCGTTCACTGCCTTTTCCTTATCCATAGGCTTCTTGCCTGCGGCGCTGGCAGTTGCTCCGCCAACAACAAAAAGACCGCAGAGCATGAGGCAGATTAAAAGTGTTATCTTTTTCATTTTGCACCCCTTTGCGAATATTTAATTATCAAATGAGCATTTTTTTTGATTCTTGCTAAAATTTTCTCCTGTTCATCTTTTGTATAGCCAATTACATCTTTGATTTCGTATTTCGGTAAAACGCATAAAAGGCTGTGAAATCCATCTTCTGCATCAGGTGTTTCCACGTATACTAAAACAGTACCGTCCGCTTTCATTTCCGAATGCGTATATTCAGTTCCATCATTTAATGTCAAATATGGATAAATCATATTAAGCACCATCCTTTCATACGTATTATAGCATATCTGCAAGTTTAGAAAAAGCTATATAAAAGTGGCGGCGCATTTGCGCCGCCGCAGGAATTAAGGGTTATTAGAACTTATAGGTATAGCTCAGTAGATAAGTGTACGGAGTGCTGTAGTAATAGCTAGAAGAATGGTTAACATTATCTTTTCTATCTAAAATATTATCCATGCTCAAAGAAATCTCACTATTTTTATCAGCTTCATATCTTACATTAAAGCTAGTCAATAAATAAGGTTTGGTTTCAGCTACACCAGCAGTGTTGGTACTTAATACACGTTCAGCTAAATAGTTAGCGTTAAGATTTGCTGTCCATTTTTCTTTATGATACGTTACACCAGAAGTAAACTGAATTCTACCAAAAGTTCTTCTCCAATCAGTGATTACGCCATCTTTTTGAGTAGAGGTTTTAGATTTAGGATTATTATATGTCAGGCCATAATTATACAACCATCCGTGACCTCCATCAATCTCAGCACTTAACTCGATACCTTTATTTTTAAAATCCTCATTGCATGCAAAGTATTTATTGTCGTCACCAACTTTTTTCTTACTAAAAGTGATTTCATCATCAATGCTTGTAGCAAACAATGCTATTTTATATTTGTGAGTTTCTGTATTGAACTTATAGCCTAATTCATAATTTATCCCCTTTTGAGGTTTTAAATTAGGATCGCCAACTATATTGCTAGCATTTCCACCAGAATACATATTACTGAAAGAAGGCATCTTGAAGGATTGACCTACATTTGCATAAACACTTTGCTCATCGGTAATTTTATGAACATATTGAATTTGACCACTGAAATTATCAAAATTCTTATCTTCATTTGCCCCAGTTGTCCATGTTTCACGCGCACTCACAGTAAAGAGATTCTTAGTACCTAGACCAGTTTCCCAGGAACCATATACAGAAAAGTTATTTCTGCTTTTTTTAGAACCCCAAACTCCTAACTCCCCTTTTTCAAACTCTTCTCGTTGATAAGTCGTTCCAATTAAATAGTTATTATGTTCAGTTTGCCATAATTTCTGTACATCATAACCATAAGTCAGATTTTTCTCCTCGGTGTTTTTATTGTTAGGATATTTAGTAACTACGCCATCAGTTGTAGCTTGAGTTTTACCAGTTGAACTTAAGAAATCAATGCCTGTACTTTGAGTAGCATTTTTATTATAGTAAACGTTTCCTTTGAATCCATTATCATCTTTAAAGTTCAATTGAACGAAGTCTTCACTCTTGTCGTGTTTTCTATTATATCTAGCTTGATCTACTAACTTTGAAGCATATCCATCACCGAACTTATAAGTATAATATGAATTTGATTTTCCGTGGTTATATAGAACATTAACGTTTTCGTCAAAACGATAGGAAAGCATGTAATTGTTCTTTTCAGAACCATTAAATGAGTTATACATATTCTTAGTACCAGGATTAGATAAAACAGTTCTAGAATCAGATACTTTACCAATATCTCCCCATTTATCATATTTATAAACAATTCCTAATTTGCCTAATTGCGTGTTAAGACCATGGTTTTGTCTACCATTGTTACCAAAGCTTGTTTTAATGGAGTTATTCATTTTTTCTTTAGTAATGATATTAATTACACCACCAGTTGCCTCACTACCATAAAGGACAGAACCGCCGCCTTTTACTACTTCAATCTTTTCTATAATATCTACAGGTATATCCTCTAAATTATATAATCCTCTATAGTTAATTGGTGTACCATTTAAAAGAACCAAAGTTCCTGTTTCAACACCACGCATACTAACTTTGGATGTCATTGAACCTAAAGAAGCGCCACCTGGTCCTTTAGATTGATAGACGATGCCAGGTATAGCTTGTAAAACTTGTTGAACGTTTGTAGCACCACTATTTTCAATTTTTGTACTATTGATTACTTGAGTATCAGCTGCAATCTCTACATCTCGCTTCTCATAACGTGTTGCAGTTACAACCATCTGGTCCAGCGTATACTCCTGCAGCTCTTCAGCAAAAGCAACAGCACTACTCATCAACGTACCGGTAATCAACGCGGTCATCAATAACCCTTTTCTCATCTTCATGTTTACTCATACTCCTATCAAAAATATTTATTGAAAAGCCTTAGCATATCCAGTCTTTCATGGTCATATGCAGTAAGCCTTACAATCGGCAAAAAATATTTGTATATCAGCTCATCTAGATAATATTATATCTTATTCTAAAGTATATAGCTACTTCATAGTCAATATTTTTATGAAAATTTTTGCAAGTAAAAATCACCGCCAGATTCGTCTTCAATCATGGCGGTGATCACTTTTTATCAGTTTGTATCCCTAGGCGCTCATTTTAGCTGCCAGCGCACGTACTTCCTTTACTGAAAGCTTAGAGTACTTAACAATCTTATCTATGCTTTCATTATTGGCAAGCATCTCTTTAGCTACGCTGATACGTGCTTCCTTTTGCGCTTTAGCAGCTTTAGCTTCATATTTTTTCGCCATTTTTTCCAAGGCTTCTTTTTCACGCTTCGCTATAAGCTTTTCCATTACATCGCCCATTTTATCCAAGCCCTCCTTCTCTTCTTTAAAGTATCTAATTTTTTCAGCAAGCTTTTTATAATGCATATCATCAGGATTCTTGCAGCAAAAGTCATGCATCAGCATTCCTAACGGAGTGTCATTATGAATTTTGGCATTAACGTAGATAATATGCGAGCCATCTGCAAAGCTGCTACCATTCTCATCTATCATTCTATGAATACGATAAATCGGCAACAGTCCTTTAAGAACATCTTCCCTTGTAATGAAAATAACATAGTTCTCAGGGATTTTGTCAAAATACTCCCCTTTCGGCAAGCTTTTCGCATCCAACAGGCTCATATGATAGCGTGCTCTTTGAGGGATGGCACCACTGCTTTCATTCTGTTCTTCGACGTTAAACTTGGTGCCATCAGCTTTTTCAGCTAAGATATCAAGCTGTAAATCCCTTCCCTGAAGATTTTTCAGACGTTTTTGTGTAGATGCTTTCTTTACTTTGATTGTATCATTTTCTAAAATAATCCGCAATATTAATTGCGTGCGCTCTATGTCATCTTCAAAAACCTTGGTCATAAACGGGTCATCCATAAGAGTAAATTCTTTAATGGAATTCAATAAATCTTGCTTTACTTTTACCATTTATTTTCTATAGCCTTTCTTCTGATTTTTCTGACTAGTCTTTGTGCTTATTATATTAGCAGAGAAGGTTACAATAGTTAAGCAATTTTTTCTGAAAATTCGCTTTTATTTTGATGGTATATTAAAAGGCGGCGCAAGCGCGCCGCCAAGTTGATTATTTGATTAGAACTAGTATAGATAAACGCAAATGGCTTCTTAATTGTCAAAAACCTTTCAAAAACTCCTCCGGCTCTAAAACAACACAGTCACCATAAACCAGATGTGCCAGCTTCTGCACCGACCATACGCAATTCTGATGACCGATAAAAATGTATTTTTCATCAAGCAGAGCTACATTCCCGTTTTTTACCGCTCGCAAATTTTCTAAGCTCTTATCAGCTAAAAACTCACCCAGCAATTTCTCATCCTTGGCCTTATTAGCCTTCCATGGCTTTGCAAGAAAGAAGAAATCCGGATTTATCTCTATCATGACCTCTTTATTGACTGTCTGTCCGGTATTCATTCCCAAATCTGCAATACCGTTTCTTATCTTGGCATGCTTGCAGATATCATCATACATACAACCCTTGCCTCCGTAGGACGCGTAATTGGCTGATACAAGAACAGTACTTTTACTGTAATGAAGCTCTTGTGGTATATTGCGTTCAATCCTCTCCAGCTTATCGTTCATTTTTTGGACTAAAATCTTACCACGCTGCTCTTCACCTACTAGCCGGGAAAGCTTGATAATTTCATTTTTGACTTCTTCTATATTTGTAGACAGCCTTACAACATAAACAGGTATACCCATATCACGATAAGACTGAATTTTATCTGCACCAATTACCTCATTAACAATGAATATATCCGGCTTTAAAGCCAGAACTGCTTCCAATCCCGGATTGGTAATCTTATTTTCGACCAATGAACTTACCATATTGCCAAACGATTTTGCCGAGTTATCCATATTTTTAGATACAGACAGCATTTTTTCAGGCTCCACTAATCCCAAAAGGATGTTATCAAGATAAATATTGTTGGTCATAATTTTTTCCGGCTTCTTCTTTAGTTTTACCTGATAACCGGTATCGTCCGTTACAACGATTGCGTTATCTTTGCCTGCAAACTTCGCAGATTGGCCAAAGTTTTCTGTTGTGCATCCGGAAAGAATACAGACTATAACAAGCATAAGGATTAAGCGATACATGGTTTCCCTTTCAAATTTAAATAAATATTACTTTACCGGCAAATATTGCCGGTGTTTTTAAATAAAGCTATTTTTAAAAAGGCGGCGCAAGCGCGCCGCCAAACTCAAATGATGTTAAAAGCTGAAGTTATAAGTTAAAGTCCAATTAAAGGGCAGGTCATAATACTCATATGTGCTTACAGGTTCAGTTCTGTCCAAAATGTTACGCAAATTCAATACAGCTGATTGATTTTCTGTTGGTCTGTAAGTAAATGCAGCATTTACCAAAAATCTATTTTTCAAATCATGGTCATATCCTGAATTGCCACCATATTTGTAGCTACTTGGCTCTCTATCAGCCAATACAAGACAATTTAAATTTGCAGAGAACTTGTTAAGAGTATAGTCTACGCCTGCATTAAACTGCATACGTGCAGATTCTTGCGCCCATTTATGAGTGTCATCATCGTAAGACTTAGGATTCTGATAAGTAGCACTAATATTGTAATCCCATTTATCACTAAGCTTCTTTAAATACTCTAATTCTACGCCAGTATTTTCAAATTTACCCATATTAACTTGAATTTTATTTTTGGGATCAGGCAGCCAATCAAAATATTTCCATTTGAATTTATTCTTATAGTCCATATTAAAGATTGCCAACTTTGTAGATGAAGTATCAGTAATATGTTTTAAACCAGTCTCATATGTCCAGCCTTCTTCAGGTTTAATGCCATTCTTCTTAATAATATCAACAGATGTACCACCAGAAGAAGTATGAGAATTTATAGCCGGCATTTCAAAAGCTTTACCTATGTTAGTATACCAGGATAATGTATCATTAATTTTGTACAATGTCTGCAACTGAGGTAATAATACATTATTGTTTTTATCATCAAAGTCAGTAGCTCTATAAGTTTCACCACGTAAACCTAATGTAGAGCTAAATTTATCATCAAATTTCTTATGATAAGAAATGTAAGCACCATAGCTGTTTCTATCATTATCAGCCATATTAGCAAATGTTTGGTCATATTTTTCATGTTTTAAGGTAAGACCGAATATTAAGCTATCTTCGCCAAAATCCCACTTCTTCTGACTATCGACATAAATATTAGAAGCAGTATAGTTACTTGTATCACCACCACGCTTTGCACTACCATTAGTTGCAACATTCATAGCTTCAACTTTTTTGCTATTGTATGCTAAAGTAGTCTTTGTCTGATTTTCATTATCACTATAAATTAAACTTGCAGCATGTTTTGTATCATGATAAGCATATCTCGTTAAAACAATTTCGCCGGTTTTATAATCTCTCTGTCCGTACATAGGATTCATTTTTGAATAATTCCATGTAAACTGAAGATTAGGAGATAATGCTAAACTAGTAAACGCATTTGTTCTTTGATATTTTTCATTAACTCTATATGTACCATTAGGTGTCTGAATAACACCCGTTTTAGTTTTATTCAAAGCATCTGGTCTATCCATTTGTGCATGCTCAAATTTATCAACATAATCTTTACCAAAAGAAGCAATAAAACCTTCGCCTTGAGTGGTAACGCTATATTTGTTCAAATAATTACCACCAGTGGCACTAAGAGTTGTTTTTGTTTCTCCATTCCCTTTCTTAGTAATAATATTTATAACACCGCCAAGTGCTTCAGCACCATAAAGTACAGAGTTAGCACCTTTAACAACTTCTATTCTTTCAATAGCACTAACCGGAATTGCACTTACAGATGCATAATTATTAATATTAATAGGTGCACCATTTACCATAACTAAGGCACCCTTGTCGAAGCCGCGTAAATAAACACGACTATAGCTGGAACCCAAGTCATCGCCACCAGGACCGTAAGAATAATCGGTAACACCTGCAACTCTTCTTAGTGCTTCCATAGTAGTTGTAGCACCATTTTTTTCAATTTCTTTGGCATTAATAACGCTGACAGCAGCAGGTGTTTCCAAATCCCTGGTTTCAGTTCTTTGCGCCGTTACAACCATCTGGTCCAGCGAATACTCCTGCAGCTCTTCGGCAAATACGTTTGTGCCCCCCATATTACACTACCAGTAATGAGGGCCGTCATCAATAAACCCTTGGAAAAATTACTCTTCATGTTTACTCATACTCCTAAAAAATATATTTTGACCACTCTTCCTCCGCCCATTCTTGCATGGCCACAGGCTACTAAGCGCATCAAGCAAAATTGTAAGCTATACGGCAATATAGCTATAAAAAAGCGCCCTTGCTTTTATAATCAGCAAAAGCGCAAGTTACTCTTCTGATATTATATAGAAAGCTTCTTTGTAAAGTTATATTTCGCTTTAGGAATCTCTCTTTTTATATGTCTATAGTATACTACACAAGTCTTATATATTCAATATCAATTCTTATTATTAAACTAAATTCTACTAGGAAATTTTTCTTTCAACCACAAAAACAGTATTGGCAGCACCAACAGCGTAAACACCGTTGATGTTATCATACCGCCGATGATAACCCACGCCATGCTCACGCGCGTTTCCGAGCCTGCGCTCAGCGACAGCGCCGTCGGCAGCATACCCACCACCATCGTCAGTGCTGTCATAAAGATAGGCTTCAGACGAGTTTTGCCTGCTTCAATTACCGCTGCCTTCGCCGTCATGCCTTCATGCATCAGCGTCAGCGTATAATCCAAAAGCAGCGTGCCGTTTTTCGCTACCAGACCGTCCATAACCAAGATGCCGATGAGAGAATACAGGTTGATGGTGTTATGCGTCAAAAGCAGGCAGAAGATTGCACCGATGATGCCCAGCGGCAACGAAAACATACGAATGAACGGCGTGAATACCGATTCATAAAGCACTGCCAGCAGCAGATAAATCAACAGCAATGACAGCAACAATGCCATAGCCATTTCGGCAAAGGAATCGTTCATCGTGGTCGCCTGGCCGGAAAACTCATAGGTACTCTTGAGGCCTGCAGCATTTAGCTTCTGCGTCAGCTCCTTGACTACTTCATTCAGCGGTCTGTCCGTCAGGTTGCACTGGATGTTAATGATGCGCTCCTTATTCACGCGACGGATCGTAATCGGGCCTACGCCCTCTTCTACATCGGCAAGGTCGCCAAGAAAGACGCTTCCTCTGCCTGTCTGCACTGGAATAGCGCGCACGTCTTCAATATCATAGCCACTGCCACCGGCAAAACGTACTGCAATATCGGTGTCATTGCCATGGTTTTGCACATCGTTCGCCAGCACGCCGGCGCTGCGTCCACCAATAGCGGCGTTAAAGGACTGCGCCACGTCATTGACTGTCGCGTGATAATATTTCAGCTTGTCGCGGTCTACTGTCACCTTCAGCTCCGGCATGCCTTTAACATAAGAATTTTTGATATCCTTCAGGCCTGCAGTCGAAGCAAAAATCTGCTCCACCTTGGCGGAATCAGCCACCAGCTGGTCCATATCGCTGCCCTTAAGCTCCACCTGTACCGGCGAGCGCACAAGGTTGCGACCGCCCGAAACACCGGTAACGGATGACTGAATTTCGTTGACGCGCACCTTGATTTCGCCCAAGTTCTGCTTGGCGAAGCTGCGGATGCCCTGTGCTACCTGCCAGACATCCTTACTGCGCTCATCGCTGCTTTTGAGCGCGATAACCAGCTTGCCCATGCTCTGTGTGGTCGTTACATTAGTCATATAATGCTCGATTTCCGGCACCTTGGCCAAATAATCCTCAAACAGCAGCAAGGCCTCGTTGGTTTGGTCAGCGTTAAAGCCCGTAGGCAGCTCAATATTCACCTGAATCGCGCTTTCGTCGGTACGCGGCATGTACTCCGAGCCGACGATACCGAGCGGCACCAGCGCCACCGCCACCGCGAAGGCTGCCAGTACTCCCAGCACCAGCTTCTTCGGCTTTTCTATGCATTTGCGCAGTAGCACATCATACTTTGCAATCGTCTGCGCTTCAAAGTCATCCAGTCTGCTCCACAGCTTGCCCTTAGGCTCCTCCACGCCGTTTTTATAAAAGCGCGAAGCCAGCATCGGCGTCAGCGTAAAGGAAACGACCAGCGACATCAGTGTAGCAAAAACAATCGTCATGCCAAACTGCTTGAAGAACTGGCCGGTCGCACTCTGCATAAAGGCAATAGGCAAAAATACCACCACGTCGCAAAGCGTCATAGCGATTGCGGCCATGCCAATCTCATTACGTCCTTCCTCCGCCGCCACGTCAGCGCTTTTACCCATCGCCAGAAAACGATGGATATTCTCCAACACAACAATGGAGTCATCGACAAGAATACCAATACACAATGCCATACCCATAAGTGACATCATATTGAAGGTAAAGCCTGCCAAATACATCAGGAAGAAGGTTGCAATCAGCGAGGTAGGAATGACAATCATAACTGCCATAGAGGACTTCCAGCCACGCAGGAACAGATACAAGACAAGGCCGGTAGTAACAAGGCCTTCCAGTAGCGTTTTAAGCGTGTTGCTTAGGGAATCGCGCACGAAATGCGACTGGTCATAAACAACGGTAAAAACGTAGTCCGGGTAATCCTTACGCAGCGTTTCCAGCTGCTGCAGCACGCCATCTGCTGTGTCGACGATATTGGCACCGCTAGCCTTATACACCTCCAGTGATACCGCCTCGTTGCCGTCAACACGGCTATAGGCCACGGCACGCTTATCCTTGGCCTGCACGTTGGCCACCTGCCCCAGCTCGATATATCTGCCGCCTGCACCCTTAAGCTGCAGATGCTGAATCTCCTCCGGAGCCTTATACTGCGCCTGCAGACGCACGGTTTTTTCCAAAGCATCGGTATAGACGGAGCCGGAAGAAACAATAACGTTTTCCTTGCGCACCGCCGTAATAATATCCTGCAGCGTCAGTCCGTAATAATTGAGCTTATCCTTATCAACCTCGATTGCGACTTCCTTGGTACGACCGCCGGTAACGTCAACATCAGCTACGCCGGCTGCCTGCTGCAAGCGCTCCTTAAAGCTGCTGTCTGCCAAGGCAAAAATATCGTCCAGGTTATCCTTAGACGTTGCTGCAATCTGGATAATCGGATATTCTTCTGAAGAACGCTTGAGCACTGCAGGCTCATCAATATCCTCCGGCAGATTCTTACGGATACGGCTGACTTTTTTCGTTGCCTCGATAGCCACCATATCAGCATCGGCCTGACTGTCCAGCTCGACAAAAATCTCCGCACGTCCGGGACGTGTAGCGGAACGCACCTGCTTAAAGTGCGAAATTGAGGACAGCTCGTCCTCAATCGGCTTCGTCACCTGCTGTTCAACGGATTCCGTACTGGCGCCCGGATAGTTGACAATTACGCTGATAAATTTAGAGTCCACGTCCGGCAGCAGCTCCACGCCAATGCGAAAGAAGCTGATAAGACCGAGGACGCAGACTAATATGTAAATCATGCAGATACCGATAGGCCGTTTAATAGAAAAGCGTGTAATATTCATTACTTCGCCTCCTCCTTGGCCACCTCAACCACCATGCCGTCACGCAGACGCGCAAGATTATCAAGGATAACCGTTTCGCCTATCTTCACACCCTGCACTATTTCAATACTTTCATTATTACTTGCACCGGTAGTAACAGGCTTTTTCAGAGCCTTATTACCCTTGCCCAGCACATAGACAAAATATTTGCCATCCCGTTCGAGAACGGTATTTTTAGGTAAATATATAGTGGATGGCTTTTGCAGAAAACGCAATTCACCCTTGGCAAACAAGCCTGCCTTTACGTTGGAGCCAGGCTCATCCAGCCTGATGCGGAGGGTAAACTTGTTTGTTTCCCTGCTTCTTACAGGGCTCACATAAACAACAGTACCCCGGCATATTTCGCCAATCGCCTCCAGCTTCAGCTCGACCTGCGTGCCAACGGTCACAGAAGCAGCCTCGGCCTCTGTAATATCGCAGTCCACTGTAAAACCACTGTCATCTAAAAGGGTAAGCAGCCTGCTCCCTGCAGGCGCATAGCCACCCACTTCTGCATCGCGGTAGGTAATAATACCTGCGCGTGGTGCCTTAAAAATCAGATCGTGATACTTGTTTTGCGCAATAATGTACTCCTGCTCACGTCTGGCAGCAATCTGCTCCTGACGGTAGACCTGCGACGGTGTGCCATCATAGCTTTCCTGCTGCGCCAAAGCATCGTACTGCGCTTTTTTATTAGCCAGCGTCTGCTCCATACTGTCCAGCTCAGACTTGGAAACAGCGCCCTGCGCATACAACTTGCGGTAACGCTCCGCGTTGACCTGCGCCAGCTTATAATCAGCCTCATAGCGAGTAAGGCTGGTGCTATAGCCCACATCTGTAGTTGCCGCATTAGCTCCGGCCTCGGCATAGCGTGCCTTGGCCTTGAGCATTTCGGCGCGGGCATCATCAAGATGCTGCACCAGGAGGATATCTCCGGCCTGCACCTTGCTGCCCAAATCCACATTAATCTCATCGACGATACCGGCATACTTATTGACGATATCAATCTGTGCCTTGGCCTTGAGCTGTCCAAAAAGATTAATGCTTTTATACAATGGTCGTCTGCTCACTACCTGCGTGTGCACAATAGGTTTCATTACTGCTTTTTTTGACGTAGACTGGTTGGAGAGATGCCTGAGGCCCAGTGTCAAAGTAATGCCTATCACACAGATAGCAAGCAGACTAAGGAGTTTGTGTTGTAATATATAGTTTTTTGCCTGAATAAAATCGGGGCGCAGCATTATTTCGCTGCTACTTGGGCATCAGCAGCTACGGCCTGTTGGCAGACTTCCAGCATAGCCTCAGCAAAGCTGCCTGCCGGAACCGGAACAAACTTCAGCTCCTTAGCCTGATGGCTCAGCAGAGTTTTCTTGCTGCCATAAACATCCATTACCTCTACACCGTAGGTTTTATCCTGCAGGTTAAAGGTCATGACGATTTCACAGTATTGCACCTTCTCTTTTTTAGTCAGAGAAGCCTTGTATTTTTCATTGAGCTTTTTCAGCATATCCTTATCGGTAAAAACGGTTTTCGTCAGCACGGAAATAATATTTTTATCGGGCAGGCCGTTAGTAACCTTGCTGAATGTCAGAGAATCCATATCGTAAGCATAAATACCTACGTTATTTTCTACAACAATAGACCAACGTGCCTGCTCCTGTTCTTCTTCGCTCGGTTTAGGCATCATGCTGATTTCCCAGTTCATACCCTCCTGAGTTGCAGGCTTCTTGTCTGCATCCGCAGCAAAAGCGGTTGCACAGCAAAATAAAGTCATCAATAAAACAATCAGCTTTTTCATGAAAACTTCACTCCTTTATATTTCAATATACCTATTAGTATACTATACTCTTATCTTTAATTCAAATTTCTTACAATATGAATTATATTTTCCTTAGACAGCTTCTGCAGCGTATAATAATTGGCCTGCATGGCGGCGGCAACCTTCTTTGCCAGGCCCAGCTTGATAAAACCGCTTTCCGTATCAATCACTACTGAAGTAATTTTAGCCTTAGCGATTTTTTCAGCAATGCTGATTGCTGCTGCTACAGGATCCTTTTCGCCCTCGTGCACGGCATTCGCGCGTCCGTCGGTAACAACGATCAGAAGCGGCTCCAGCTCACTGTCACGCTTGTTCATCATTGCCAACGTCTGCAGTGACAGCGCCAGTCCGTCAGCCAGCGGCGTTTTGCCACCGGTCGGCATTTCTGCCAGACGCTTCTGCGCCAAGTCCACGCTACGTGTAATCGGCAGCAGCATATCTGCCTTATCGCGACGAAAGGCAATCATGCCTACGCGGTCACGCTTTTGGTACGCCTCCTGCAGCATGTAGAAAATGGCACCCTTAACGGCGCGCATACGCTCACGTGCACCCATGGAACCGCTGGCATCCACCGCAAACAGGAAGGTGTTGCCGATGCGTTTTTCGCGCACCTTCTGGCGTAAATCCTCTTCCTTGATGTTCAGCGCACAGCCGTTATCCTCACGCAGGCGCTGATAAGGCGCTGCCGCGCGGATGGTTGCGTCAAAGGCCAGGTCCGTAACCTTGCTTTTAGGCTGTTCGGCGCGCACGTAACGTCCCTGCTTCAGGTCAGTCTTGGTCACGCTGCGTTTGCCGCTACCACGGCGCACATTGCGGTCCTTGCCCAAATCCAGCAGCATCTTCGGCAGGCGGAAGCTTTTGTCAATATCTGCAAGCTGCTCCTCCGGTGCCAAGTTGTTATCATTACGCTCCTGCTGCTGCTCGTCCTCGTCGCTTTCCTCGTCCTCGTCCTCATCGTCGGAAGCATCGTCATCTTCGTCATCATCGCCGTTATCCAAGGGCGGTGGCAGCGGCAGCTGGTTATCTTCGTTGTCCTCGTCATTATTTTCATCGTCAGGATTATCTTCGTTATCCTGCTCGTTTTCTTCTTCGTTTTGGTTATCGTCCTGTTGCTCCTGCTCCTCGGGCTGTTGCTCTGGCGGCTTGCGCATACGGTGCGGCAGCACGAACTGCGCTGCCTCCTCCACGTCCTTCGGCAGCACGTAAGTGCGCCCCGCCAGGGCGGCGATAGCGCGCGCAGCCTCGAGCAGATAAATTTCCGCACGATGGCCGGCACAAAAAGCCTGCGAACACAGCTGAGCAGCAAGCATCAGCATCGCATCGCTCACCTCAACCTGCGGCAGCAGCTCACGCGCTGCCTGCACCTTCGCTGCCAGGGCAGCGGTTTCTTCCGCATACTGCTCACAAAACGCAAGGGTATTGTTACTATATGCTAAGGCACGTTGGATAACCTCCACGCGCTGACCGATATCCTGCAGTGCCTGCATATCTGCGTACATACCGAAGCGGTCCAGAATATGTCCGGGCAGAGTGCCCTCCTCCGGATTCATCGTAGCAATGACGGTCGTGCGTACCTCATGGCTGCAGCTGATGCCATCACGCTCTACATTGTTGATGCCTGCGCTGTTAGCATCTAATGCCGCAGTCAGCAGCTCCTGACGCAGCAGATTAGCTTCATCAATATAAAGAATGTTATTCGTAGCACGTGCCAGAATTCCCGGTGAAAAGCGTTTTTCGCCCAGGCTTACGGCAGCCTCTAGGTCAATGCTGCCAAAAAGCATATCCTCTGTTACGTTCAGCGGCAACGTCAGCATCCTTTGCGCACCAATCAAACTCTGCACACTGCGGGCCAGCACGGATTTTGCCGTACCCTTGGCACCGCCTATGAGCAGGCCGCCTGCTCTGCGGTTGACCAGAGCAATGAGCAAGGCCTTTTTTGCCTCCTCCTGCCCCACCACCGCAGCAAAGGGATAAAGATTATTTTTAAGCATAGTCAACGCTCCTTAGGCTTCGGCAGCCAAAAAGCTCTCTACCTTATTCCAATCCAGCTCGCCCTCTTCAAACGGACGACGGCGCATACGGTGCGGCAGCACCAGCTTAGCTGCTTCCTTCAGGTCATCAAGGTTAGCCTGCTTGCGGCCGTTGAAGGCAGCCAAGGTCAGCGCTGTCTTGATAACGGTAATATCTGCACGGTGACCGTCTACACCCAGCTCAACAGAAAGCTTAGCCACAGTTTCCAGCAGCTTGTCATCAATAGTTACCTCCGGCAGCAGCTTGCCGGCAGCGATAATTTTTTCTGCCAGCTCCTCCTGCGCTTCCTTATAGCCTGCAATGAAGCTCTCAGCATCGTTTTCATAAGCCAGACGGCGTTTGATTACCTCTACGCGCTGCAGCGGGTCATGCTCGCCGGTAACGACAACGCTCAGACCAAAGCGGTCCAAAAGCTGCGGGCGGATGTCACCCTCTTCGGGGTTCATAGTGCCAACCAGCACAAAGCGTGCGGGGTGGGAATAGGAAACACCCTCGCGTTCAACGGTGTTTACGCCCATAGCAGCGGCATCCAGCAGCACGTCTACAACGTGGTCATCCAGCAGATTGATTTCATCTACATATAAAATGTTGCGGTTGGCCTGCGCCAAAATACCTGGTTCAAACTTTTTCTCGCCATGCTTAATTGCATGCTCAATATCCAATGTACCGACAACGCGGTCTTCGGTTGCACTTACAGGCAACTCAACCACGCGCATATTGATGGTTTCCTCCGGCAATGTGCCCTCTGCCTGCAGCTTGGCAGTACAGTCATCACACAGCTGGCTGCTGTGCGGGTCACAGTGGAAGCGACAGCCGTGCACAGCCGCCATCGGCGGCAGCAGCTCGGCGAGAGCGCGTACAGCAGTGGATTTGGCCGTGCCCTTTTCACCTTTAATCAAAACACCGCCCAAAGCCGGGTTAATAACATTCAAAATCAGGGACAGCTTCATTTCCTCCTGTCCTACAATCGCAGTAAAAGGATATACAGCAGTACGTTTCATTTATATTCCTCCATTTATTAAAAAGAGCTATCAATAAAATATGTATCTAATTATACAGTGTCTACTAGGTATACACGCAAGCGGTTTAGTGAAAAAATTTATGCATCGCCGCGTTCTTCGATTTCTCCTTCGATATTCAGCAACAACTCCTGCAGTGACTGCTTAGTCTGCGGCTTGGCGTTCCACAGCCGGCGCTGTTCCGCCTCCAGCAAAACCTCCGTCAGTCTGCGCAGCGCCCAGGGATTAACCTCAGCAAACCATTTTTGCATATCTTTGTCCAAAGCGTACTTTTCCGCAAACTTTTCATACATCCAGTCCTCCATAACAGCGCTGGTAGCATCCCATTGGAAGCAATTGTCAACATATGTTGCCAAATCGCCTGCTCCCTTATAGCCAAACTCCTTCATGCCCCGTATATATTTGGGATTAATTGCCTCACCGCGGAACAGGCGCTTGACCTCCTCTGCCAGCGTGCGAATCACCACATGCTGACGGTCAGAGCTGTCACTGCAATAGTTTTTCGGCATCTTGCCGCTGAAATTACGCACTGCAGCAATCATGCCGCCGCGGTAAGCGTTATAATCATCGGAATTCAACAAGTTAGACTCGCGGTTATCAATATTGCTTACAGTAACCTCCAGCTTTGCCATCCGCTCTGTAAACAGCTGCGGCCTGTACTGACCTTTTTCGCCCTCGCCATAGACATGCGCGCCCCAACGCACATACACATCAGCAATATCGCCTAGGTCATCCCAATTGCGGGAAGCCAAAAGTGCGCTCACGCCCGCACCATGCGCTCCCGGCGGGTCGCCGAAAATGCGGTAGGATGCCTGCCTCCAAGCCAGCTCCTTATCCACGCCCTCGCTTTCTAATCGCTGAGATTCCTCCACCACATGCTTGCGCACAAAGTTGTCTTCAAAGCTCTCATCCAGTGCTGCCACCTGCTGCACTGCCTTATCCAGCCAGCAAACTGCTCCCGGCAGCGTATCACGGAACAGACTACTGATGCGTCCGGTAACATCAACACGTGGACGCTTCAGCTCATCAAGCGGAATAATCTCGATGCCTGTCACCTTCAGGGTTCCCTTCTGCCAAACAGGACGCACGCCCATCAGGCGCATAAATTCCGCCATACACTGACCATTAGAGCGCATGTTATAGGTTGCCCACAGCAAAATACCAACACTTTCGGGATAACGCCCTTCCTCCGCCACAAACTTGTTGATTACGTCCTCTGCCATCTGCGAACCGATTTTCCACGCTACGGGAGTAGGCAGCAACTGCGGGTCAACGCCGTAAAAATTGCGTCCGGTCGGCAAAATCTCGGCACCTCCGCTCGTAGGCGCACCGCCGGCGCTAGGCTCAATATATTCTGACTGCAGCGCACGAATACAGTTGCTGCGTTCCCAGGTAGTATGCGCCAGACTGGGATACAGCTTATCGCAGATAAAGCCGGCAATTTTAATTATCTTCTGCTGTACAGCTTCATCCCAGCATTTTACGCACTCCAACGCACGTAATTTATCTTCGTGGACTACGAAACCATCATTTTGCAACAGACGGATAATCTCCAAGCATTGACCGTTGATTTTATCAAGCAGCATACCATAGCTCAAAATACCGTCCGGCAACAGCTTGCTGCTGTTGTCAATCAGTTCGTAATAATCGTAGCCGTAAGCCTGCGCCAAGGTTTTGGGCAGTGACGGCATATCAGGATTTTCCAAGCGCACCAGTGCATAAAGATATTCCGTAAGTTTTTCGCCCTGCGGCGGATTACCCATGATATGCAGGCCGGTAGTCATCTGCATATTCTTCAAATCCGTCAGATATGTGTGCAGATGACCTACATAATCGTCAAAATCAGCGGCATCCTCCTCACGTACCTCGTCTGTAAGATCGGCAGCAGCAGCTTTCTCTCTGATTTGTGCCATCGGCTCGCTCAAATCGGCATCATTATCAGCCTTAAAGTGCACATATTCCTCCAAAGCCTTTTCCAGCTCCGCCAGCTCATCATACACACCGCTGATGCTAAGCGGCGCCGAGAGATAACTGATGAGGCAGGCCGCACTGCGTCGTTTGGCCTGTATGCCCTCGCCTGTATCCACAACCCAATAGGGATAAATATTAGGTAAATCGCCGGTACAGATATCGGGATAGCATTCATCACACATCGCTACACCCTTGCCCGGAAGCCATTCTAAACTGCCGTGCGTACCAATATGCATCATAGCATCTGCGCCCCAGATATCGCGCAGCCAGTGATAAAAGCCCAAATAATGGTGTGTCGGCGCGCAGTCTGGCGAATGATAGATTTTATCCGGATCCTCGCCAAATCCGCGCGGCGGTTGCATCGTAATAAAAATGTTGCCGTTCATCATGCCGGGAATCAGCAAAAAATCATCATAAAGGAATACATCACCCGGTGCTTCGCCCCAATCCTGCTCCAAGCGTTGCTGTACCTTTTCCGGCAGTGTCTTATAATAATCGCGGTAGGCACTGACGAGGAGCTTGGCATCGGCATTATCAATCTGCTTTTCGCTCATGTAGTCCCTGTCATTCGTCGCACCGGCAATCAGTTCGTCAATAAACTCCTGCCTGTCCGCCGGAATATGGTCAACGACATAACCTGCATCCCGCAAGTCCTGCAGCAGCAAACGCACGCTTTCAATACTGTCAATCGCCGAACAGCTGCCGATATTAGAATTGGTCGACGGATGGTTGTGAAAAACAATGGCTATTTTCTTTTCGGCATTCGGCTTAATACGCAAAAGTGCCAGCTTTTTGGCTTTGCGCACCAACATATTCATGCGCTCCGCAATCGTCTGCGTAACCTGCTTGCCCTCAGCATCACGCTCCATCGTAGTCGCCGGGCAGCTATGGATAATACCATCAAACTCCGGCAAGCTCACGCTATACGCTACCTCTACGGCACTCATGCCGTCAAAGTTTTCATACCATTCCTGATACGAACGATACAAGGTATAGGCCTGCAGTACCGTGATATTGAGCTTGGTCAAATCATCAAGTGCGCAGGCACGGATGCTGAACAGTGAAAATTTTATAGTGTTGATGAAAACATCGGCATAGCATTTGCCGTCCGCGCAAACATACTTGCTTAAGGCTTCTTTAAAGCCGCCGCAGCCGCTTGCGGCGTCAGGCGAGCTTGTGGAGAAGAAGCATAAGGCGTTGCACCCCAGCGCTTCAATCTCTCTGACTACCGCATCTGCAAAAACGGTATTGCCCCACAGCCAGTCACTGCGGAAGAATACAACAGCCAGCGTCGGTTTGCCTGCTATGCAAAAATCGCGGCTATATTCCTCTACATCATCGTATACCTTGCTTGCACGAGGATGATAAATACCATCCCACGGCAACATCTCGGGAGCAGGCGCATTACATCCTGACTGCAAAAACTGCTGCGCCAACCACAGCCACAAATTTGTCCAGTTCTGCAGACCGCCGAATTTATAATAATCATTTATCCGCTTCAGCTCCTCCTCAGCTAGACCGCCATGCAGCACATCCTCCGGATTACCGGTCATCAGATAAACATGCCTCTTCTTATTGGCAAGCAGATAGGATGAGGATTCCGACAGAAACTTAGTGCTCAGGCCAGTTCCCATCCAGGGGAAAATGACAACCTCCGCCTGCTGCAGCTGCTTTTCCATATCCCTCGTCCATTCTGTATCGCTTGGGACATACAGCACCTGTCCTGCTACAGCTTTCTGCGTCTGCTGCGCCAGCTTCAATGCATCCTGCAGATAGGCTGCAGTTTGCTCCATATTGGTGAGAAATAAAATTTGTTGCATCGTTTCACCTCCAATAATTTATCAATACTTATATGCTTGCATAAAAACGAGGACGAAAAACCATCGCCCTCATAATAAAATAATATTACGCTATATAGTTCTCATACAGTCAAGCACTTCGGGTTTATTTGCTAATATCCCTTAAGAAAAACTTCCTCTCCATCAGGAAATATATCTCCATAAGCAAGATTAGCAATCTTCCTGATAGCCCATACGCAGTTTTGATTAGAGGCATATAAATACTTGTCCTTCAAATAGCAGACATGATTATTCTTGACCGCCTCCAGATTAGCCAGCGCAGGATCCTCCAAAAATTCCTTTTTATACCCATCTTTGTTATCATGCTTAAGCTCCCAGGACAGTGAAAGTAGGAAGTAATCTGGGTTAGCACGTAGCATTATTTCTTTATCCATCAGCTGACCGTTGAGCACCCCTATCTCTGCAGGTGCATTTTTCACCCCCGCAAAGTGGCACATATCATCAAAAAAAGAGCCCTTACCACCGTAATTATGGTTCATTTTAGAAACAAGCATCACACTTTTTGGCTTCACGCTAGCGCTATCAACCTTGCTTTTGATATAGTCAAGCTGTGTCTGCATTCTCTGCTGTAGCTTTTCCGCACGCTCTGATTCCCCCACAGCCTGACCTATCTCCTGAATCTGCTTTTTTATCTCTTCCACATTATTCGCATTGCTCACCACGTATACAGGTATCCCCATGGCGCGATAGGTCTGTATGCGGTTTTCACCTGTGCTCTCTCGGGCGATGATTAAATCCGGCTTGAGTGCCAGAACCTGCTCTGAGGAAAAATCATAGTTTAATTTTGTAGGCTTTTTGATTGCCTCAGTACTGATATAAGATACCGAAGCATCATACATTGATTTAGAGAGAGCAATAACACGCTCTTCATCAACAAGTCCCATTACAATATTGTCCAGATTAAAATGTGTTGTCATAATCCGCTGGGGCTTTTGGGCAAATTTTATTACATTCCCCTGCGAATCAACTACCTGATAGGCTGCCCCGCTTGTTTTTTCAACATACTGCTTTTGACAGCCTGCTGTGCAAAATGCCAGCAGCAGTAAAAGCAGCAGTAAATTCTTCCACATTTTTTCACCTCATTTTCCTGTTATATGAAAAAGCAGGACGGAATATGTCCGCCCCACTTTTTCGGGAGTGTGAGTTATGAAAAGGTTTAGTTATGCCAAATATACTTAGAATGCATATTCCATGCCTACAAGGAAGGAACGGCCGGGAGCACGCCACCATTGTCCGTCCGGGTCTGCGCTCCAGTTATAACGGGCATTAGAATGCTCTGCATAGAATTTGTCGAAGATATTATTAACTTTGAAATAAATCTTTGCATTCTTATTAACATTGTAGTTCATGGATGCATCCCAAACAAAGTAGGTTGTTGCCGGGAAGAAAGCATCAACAGCGTCTGCAGACTGAGGTCCCATACGGTCAATAACACCCTTACCGATCAGGCTGGCATTAAAGTCCTTGTTATCATAATCCAGGCCAATATCCCATGCGCCTTTCGGTACATAGCCGTCAACATTTTTTGCACGTTGAGCAGTCGCATCAATAACTGAATGTGTATAGCCGACATAAGTAGAGAATTGCGGTGTAAATTGTTTTTTCAGTTGTATATCCCAACCGCGCGCTTTTTCATCACCAACATTCGTATACTTCGGTTTCACATAACCGATTCTATTCTCGGAATAGCGTTTGAAAGCATGTGCAGATAATACAAAGGTATCATCAAATTTATGGTTAATGCCTATTTCCTTAGTATTACCGGTTTCCGGCTTGATATTCGGATTACCGTATGATGCACTGTAAAGGTTACTCGGAGAAGGCGGAATGAAATACTCACTATAGCTTACATATACATTGGTTCTGTCATTATTAAAGGTATATCCCAGATTAGCACTGGTAGTAGTGTGCTTGCCAAAGCCGGAGTTATTATCATGACGCACGCCTGCAGTCAGCTTCAGCTGGTCGGTAATATCAAACTGATCCTGCAGGAAGAAGGCTCTGTTCATCATCTTCTTGCCATTAAAAGTAATAACTTTATCATGGCTGAACTCAAAGCCGGCAGTCAGCAAATGATTACCTAACTGTGTAGACAGCTGGTCAGTAATACGTTTGGTATTGGTTTTTGTCTTGTAAGCATTAAAATCAGTATCATTATCAAGATTTACGAAAGATAAAACGTTTGTCGTATTACCATCAAAATTACTGTTCAAAATAAATTTATAGTTTTGATTGTCTACTTTACCATTCTTCAAAGCAGGCTCCCACAAAGCAGTATATTTATAATCTGCTTTATAGGAATCATAAGTAGCTGTCAGCTCATGCTTATCGCTCAGCTTTTTAGTGATTTTGAAATTAGTGCTTGTAGACTTGGAAGAAGACGGAGTGGTTATACCATCGCCATCTTTGAAATCTCCACTGAGGTTTCTGCTTACGTTAGCATCCCATGACCAGTCTTTTTCTTTGCCGGACTGACCCATATAGTAGTTGGTTACGCTATTACTGCCGCCGTCTACACGGAAATAAGTAGAAATTTTTTCCGGTTTTTTGGTAATAATATTGATAACGCCGCCCTTAGCATCAGAACCGTAAAGAGTAGAAGCAGAACCCTTCAGTACCTCAATACGATCAACATTGTCCATGTTTTTGAGCATTACTGCAGAAACACGATTACTTACATTGTTAATCTTAACACCATCTACCAAAACAACGATTTCATCAGCGCCGTTAATTTTCAGAGCATTACTGTTATCATAGCCGGCAGGAGCGTAGTTGCCGATATAAACACCAGGAACCATGCGCAAGGCTTCAGATAAATCACTATAATGTCTTTCCTTAATTTCCTTACTTGTGATAACACTTACATTTGCATTAGTTTTAAATGCTTCTACCGGAGTTCTTGTTGCCGTAACAACCATCGTATCCAAAAAATATTCCGGAGTGTTTTCAGCAGCAAACGCTGTTGTACCCCATACTACACTTGTACTCATAAGTGCAGACATCAATACCGCGTTACTCAATACCTTGACTTTGTTCATTGTTGATTTTCAATCCTTTCATAATCATCGGTTTAGTTTTTGTTCACGTACAAACACAGCTAGTCTTTCATAGTCCTGCGCTATCTATTGAACCATGAGTTATCATAAACGATATAGCAATCATATAGTCAAGTATTTTTATTTTATTATTTTTTCTTTCTGAGAGCCATTCCGCTTTTATATTAAAAAGCAGGACAGAATAAATCCGTCCTGCCTGGCATTGCATACTACATTATTATCTTCTCACATATCTTTGCTTGGAGCTTTTAGGCTTGTCCGGCAGCGTCAAAGCAATTTTGCCGTCATCAATCAACGGCTGCACAATTTTTGACATGGAATAATATCGCGAAAAGCCCAGGAATTCAATAATCTCCTGTCTGGAGCGCGGCACTGTGCAAAACTCTATCAAGCGTTCTTCTATGCTATATGCCCGCTGTCCATTGTATTGCTCCTGCTCCTCCTGCACACTGCTGACAGTTGCATAAGGTGCATCATAAACCTGAGAAATTTTGCTCTTGAAGGTAACTACAAATTCGCCATGGCGGATACAAAAAGCCGGCGGTGGCAGCTGCGCCTTCTGCAGCTCGTGATAAATAGTCGGAATGCCGCTGTAACGGTTTTCCGTAACCTGCATCAGCTCCAAAATATTTGCCAAAGCACTGTTACGTGTATCCGGACGCACTTTGCCTAATGAATCAATCGTCAGCTTGCCATATAAGCCACCGCTGGAAATAATCTCCAGACGATTACGATATATTTCCAAACGCACAGGCACGTTTTCCGAGTGAATACTGTAATCGCGATGTACCAATGCATTAAGAATCGCCTCACGCACTGCCTTCAGCGGATATTCATCCCTGTCCGCACGCTTGCCCTTATCATCTATAATCGTACTGTGGCGGCTGTTGCGGTTCACAAAATCAACCGCCTCGTCTACCATTTCATCTATCGTGCCGGTAATACGCTCATTATCAATAAAGCGCTCTCCCTGTAATCCCGGCTCGCCCATTACATTGCCGGGCAAAGCAACAGCCGTAATGCAAAGCTGTGGAAAAGCTCCCTGCGGATATTTAGAAAAACACAGCTCGCCTGCCAGCGTCGGCTGTCCGTTTACCGTAACACCCATCAGCTCTAAAATTTCTTCATCACTGACATGCTTAGCCAAATTTTTGCGGTCTTTTTTTACTGCCTGCAAAAAGCAAGCCAGCTTTTCTTCATCAAAAAAGCTTCTGCGTGCACCCGTTGCTTCGCGAATATCGTCTCGGATACGCTTGCGGAAGGCATCATAGCTATAAATTTCATATTCACTCATCGGTTCATCAGCATCGCCCACACGTATATAAGCGCCTTTCAATCTGCCTGTACCACGATAAAAACACGGTCTTTCTGCGACATCAAGCCCCGGAATCTCTGCCGAAACTACAACCTTGTCATCTATTTCACAAACAGTAAATAAAGCACGCACGCAAGGTGACATCTGATTACACTGTTCCGTTACCTTTTTCTGCAAATCCTGCGCATCATAAACGCCGACAACCTCAAATCCTTTGCCTTCATCTATGCCGAACACGATAACGCCGCCCTCGTCCTGATTGGCAAAGCTCGACAATGTATCGTATAAACGTGTAGGACAGCCCTTATTAGCAGATTTAAGTTCTACTGTTTGCATTTCGCATTGCAGGCGTTGTATCTTGTCAACAAGCTTGCGTAAGTCTTCAGTTTGCATACTTTTTCTTCCTTTCCGTTGCTACTTATCTATAGTTTAGCAACTTTTTGACAACTAGTCAATATGCTTTGCAACCATTTTGGCAACTGTTGCAAAAAAAGTCGGCAAGCAGCATTTCACCGCTCACCGACGTTATCGATAAATTCATTTACTATATACAGCATTCGCCAAATCTTCCACAGCGTTGACAATATACTGCGACACGCACAATACATGCTTAGCCGGCACTGTATAGACCTTTCTGTTTTTCACTGCGTCCGTAGTCTGGTAACTGGAATTGTTCAGCAGCTCCTCCTCCATCTGCTTCGGATCATGCTGACCGTCATAATTCCAGCCTGCGAGTAAAAACACCTCCGGATTGAGCTGAACCACGGCCTCCTGATTGACGATACCAGGCTTATCATAATGCAGCTCCTCCAAGGCATTGCGCACCTGCGCATATCTGCAGACATCGTTAAACGAAGCCTCCGGACTGTAGTAAGCACCGTTACTGCGCATAAAAACAATGCGCTTCTGTTTTTCCTTAGGAATTTTGCCTATTTTATCCTGCACCTTCTTCAGATGCTCGTCCATCGCGGTAACCATCATTTCGCCGCGTTCCTTTTCGCCAACGGCCTCGCCCAAAAAGCGTATGCACTCACGTACATCTTCAAAGCTTTTGGGAGTTTTATAGACATAAACCTGCAGGTTCATATCGCGTAGCGACTGAATAACCTCCGGCTTAACAAAATCCGGTATCAATATCAAATCAGGGTGCAACGCCATAACTGCCTCCGAGCTTTGGCCATCTACTCTGCTTCCCACACTCTGCGCCCGCTCTACAATGTTGGATATCCCTGGATCATCCACCAATCGTGAGAAGGCAGCAATGCGACTGCTTGGTACAAGGTCAATGAGGATTTCATCAGTGCTTATAGACGTAGATATAATGCGCTGGGGTTTTTCTTTAAAATACAGCTTATGCCCCTGCGAATCCGTAACAGTATAGGCTGCAGTACTGTTCGATTTTTGCGCACTATCACTGCTGCAGCCTGCAACTATTAATAGTATACTCAAACACAGCAGCAGTGCTGTTATTATCTTTTGATATTTTTGTTTTAACATTTTTCATCATCCTTTATGTTTTCCTCAGCATAGCTATTATAGCACGAACATCAGCTTTCGACATAAGTAAGTTATAGCAGTTTGGCATATGAAAAAGGCAGAACAGATTTTGCTCTGCTCCGCCTTTCTCAAAGGAGTTAAGTGTATATGAATAAGGTTAGGGGCTGATTAGAAGGTGTATTCTACGCCTACTTGGAAGTTACGTCCCGGTGCAGGATACCAGTTGGAACTAGAATCAAGAGGAGTCATGTTATAGCATTGATCTGTATACAGCTTATTAAAGAGGTTGTTTACTTTAAAGAATGCTTTAATATTATCTGTAGCTTTATAGTTTACATTCAAATCACACAGCCAGAAAGATTTAAAGCTGTCAGGAACGGTACTTTGAGTTACCATACGGCCAGGACGTTTTACAATAGCTTTAGCAAACATATTTACATTCAGTTTATCTAAAGTATAATCTGCACCGATTTTCCATTCACCTCTGGGAATATAGCCATCACGGTTGCTGTTTTTCTTTGCAGTTTCCGGAGCTATATCAATATGCGTGTAATTTACATAGGAAGAAAATTTATCACTAAATTTCTTATTTAAGCCAAAATTCCAACCATAGGTATTCTCGCTGGCAATATTAGCATAATGACCTGTTGCACCATTGTAAGCAATCATATTAGAAGCCTTTGTTTTAAAGTAGCTCAATGTTGCGGTAAAGTCATTACCAAGCTGTTGCTTAATACCGATTTCCTTGGTATTACCATCTGCTGCTTTTAATGACAGGTCACCATATTTAGAATACAATTCCGCAATTTTAGGTGCAACAAAAAACTCTTTGTAAGACGCGTATACATTGGTTTTATCATTATCATAGCCAATAGTCACACTTTTAGAAGTATTACTGCCGAACTGGGAAGTTTTAGTATATCTCAAACCGGGGGTAATATTGAAGAATTTGGCAAATTTGAATTCATCCTGAATAAAGAATGCTTGGTTATCAATGCTTTTTCCGCTAAATTTATTAGAACCGCCAGAAGCAGAATAATCATTAACAGTATCTTTGTAATAATCATAGCCGGCAATCAATGTATTATTGTCAACTTTATAGGTCAACTGGTCAGTAAAGCCAACAGTTTTTAAGTCCATCAGCCAAATGCTTTTCGGCTTATTATAGCTGTCATTAAGGTTATTAGTATTGCGATATATAACCATGCTGTTGCTTAATTCATCAGTCAGTTTTTGCTGCCATGCCAAGGATAATTTATCAATATCCTTTTTACCTTTATTTCTGTCGGCAAGCTGCGGTAACAAACCGCCATTAGCAGGTCTTTCATAATCGGATTTATATTTGCTATATTTTAATGTAACATCAGCATTATCACCAAATTTATGACCTAAAGTCAGCTTATAATCCTTACTGTCAACTTTGTGAGAAATCTTATCTCCATCAGCATCTTTGAAATCTTTCGCCAAGTTTTTCTGAGCAGCAACCATCCAATAGGTTCCGTCTACATTACCTTGGTTCATGAATCTGTAGGTCTGACGATTATAGCTACCACCAATTGCACTTATAGAAGTACGTACACCATTCTCGTTCTGCTTTCTCGTAATAATGTTAATTACACCGCCAACTGCATCGGCACCATACAGCGTAGAAGCAGAACCTTTCAGTATTTCAATTCTTTCTACAGTATCCAGGTTTGCATATTCCGACGGAGATAAAGCACCGGATGTAGAACCATTAACATTAGCACGCATACCATCAACTAAAACTACTAAGTTAGAGGAACCATTAATATACAATCTGTTAGAGGAATAGTTTTCACCGGTAACACCATAATTTTGTAAGGTTACACCCGGTACATCCTTTAATGCATCACCTAAGTCAGTATAATGATATTTCTCTAAATCCTCACGTGTAATAACTGTAATATCAGCTTGCGTATCAAATGCCTTTTGTTCAACTCTGGTAGCTGTTACAACCATTGTATCAAGCGCATATTCTTGAACCTCATCAGCATAAACAGCTGATGCACTACCCAAAAGCAGCGTCAAAAGCACCGCGCTGCTCAAACCTTTAACTACTTTCATTAGTTTGCACATCCTTTACTCATACTTTATTTGCAGGTAATTCTTTAGGTTAAAATATTCTATCTGCAAATCATTTTCATCAAATAACATATACGAGTATAAACTATATACCGTTCATACAGTCAAGGGAAAATTTATTCTCCTCGTTCCTCCAATTCCCCCTCCATCGACAGAAACAACTCTTGCAATGCCTGCTTTGTTTCCGGCTTAGCCTGCCACATACCACGTTGCTCCGCCTCCAGCAAAACTTCTGTAATACGGTGCAACGCCCACGGATTTACCTCCTGCATCCATTTCTGCATATCCTTATCCAAGACATACTTGGCAGCATATTTTTCATACATCCAGTTTTCCATAATATCGCTAGTTGCATCCCACTGATAGCTTACCGCAACATATGTCGCCAAATCGCCGGCGCCTTTATAGCCATGCTTTTTCATGCCTTCAATATATTTGGGATTCATTGCTTCGCCACGGAACCAACGCTTCAGCTCTTCCGTAAGGCTGCGCAGCTGTACATTGCTCCGGTCAGAGCTATCGCTGACGTAATTACGCGGCATACTGCCCTTGTAACTGCGTACTGCTGCAATCATACCGCCGCGATAATTATTATAATCATCACCGCTGAGCATAGAAGATTCCCTGTGGTCAACATTTTGCACCGTAATATCTATCTGCGCCATACGCTTTTTAAAGACCTCCGGCATATAGGTGCCTTCACTGCCCTTACCATAAGCATGTGCCCCCCATCTGGTATATACTGCAGCAATATCATCAATCGTTTCCCAATTTTTCGCTTCTAAAACAGCACCTGTACCGGCGCCATGTGCTCCCGGAGGATCACCGAACACGCGATACGAAGCCTGTCTCCAGGCCGCCTGCTTATCCAAGCCTGATTTTTCCAGCTCGCCTGCTTCCTCCAGTACATGCTTACGCACAAAGTTCAGCTCAGTCGGCTCATCCAGAGATGCTATTCTCTGCGCAGCATCATCTAGCCAGATAACACTTCCGGGCATACTGTCCCTAAAGAGACCACTGATGCGTCCTGTTACGTCTACACGCGGACGCTGCAGCTCCTCCAAAGGAATCACCTCTAAGTCAACAACGCGTTGGCTTCCAGACTGCCACACAGGACGTAAGCCCATCAGATATAAGAATTCGGCAACGCATTGTCCGTGATTACGCAAATTACTCGTAGCCCACAAAATTATACCGACGCTTTCCGGATAACGTCCTTCTTCTTCGATAAATCTGCCGATAACATCCTCTGCCATCTGCTTACCGATTTCCCAGGCAGGCTTCGTCGGTAGGCATCGTGGGTCGATACTGTAAAAATTGCGTCCCGTAGGCAGCAAATCAGCGCCGCCGCTTGTAGGCGCACCGCTGGGACAAGGGTCAATATATTTGCCGTTTAATGCATTTAAAGTATTTTCCTGCTCCAAGGCAGTCATAAGCAGACTAGGGGCAATATGCTCGCAAATATAAAGCAGAGATTGCAGCAGCTTATCCCGAATTTCCCCTTGTAAATTATTCGCCCAGGATAAGTTAAGCACTTCTTCAATTTTAGCAGCATCAAAGGAATTTTTTTGCAAAATCAAGATAGCTTCTCTTGCCTGCTCGCGTATTTTGTCCAAAAGCATACCATAGGTCATGCTGCCATCAGCCAGCATCTGCTCGCTGTGCTCCATCAGCTCATAGTAATCATGCCCATGCATTGCAGCAAGGTTTTTCATCAATGACGGCACCTTACCGTTATCCAGCTTCGTCAACGCCAACAGATATTCTACCAGCTCTTCTCCTTCCGGAGGCACGCCCAAAACATGCAGGCCTGTACTGATCTGCATATTCTTTAAATCAGTAATAAAGTTATGCAGTTTACCGATATAATCATCAAAATCCTCTGCTTCACTTTCCGGAACATCCTCGTCAAGATTACATTCTGCAGCTTTACTACGAATCATTTCCTTTATGCTGTCCATACCTGTGGCGACAGCATCGTCATTTTTGAAATGGCAATATTCCTCCAACAGATTTTCCAAATCTGCCAATTCTTCGTATGTACCGGAAATGCTCATAGGAGCGGACAAATAGCTTATCAGGCAGGCAGCACTGCGGCGCTTAGCCTGAATTCCTTCACCGGTACAGGTAATCCAATAGGGATAGATGTTAGGAATATCACCTGTGCAGATATCAGGGTAGCAGGCATTACTCATAGCATTACCCTTTCCCGGCAGCCACTCCAGATTACCATGCGTTCCCACGTGAATCATGGCATCTGCGCCCCAGATATCACGCAGCCAATGGTAAAAACCAAGATAATGATGTGTCGGTGCGCAATCCGGCGAATGATAAATTTTTCCCGGATCATCACCAAAGCCACGCGGAGGCTGGACCGTAATAAAAATATTGCCGTTGAGCATACCGGGGACAATCAACACGTCGCCGTAGCGGAAAACCTCGCCCGGTGCTTCGCCCCAGTCGCGTAAAAGCTGTTCCTGTGTTTTTACCGGAAGCTGCTCAAAAAAACTTTTATAGTCCAGCTTTTCCAGCTTACCGTCTGCCTTTTCCAATAATGCCTCAGAGATAAAGCGTCTGTCATTTGTAGCATGTGCTGTTATATCATTAATAAACGACTGACTGTCTGTCGGTATATTATCAAGCCTATATCCCTGCTTTTGCATTTCTTCCAACAGAAGACGTACACTTTCAATCGAATCCAGACTTGCTGCGCTGCCTATATTAGAATTAGTAGGCGGATAATTATGAAAAACTATCGCTATTTTTTTATCACAAGGCTTTTTATAACGCAACGAGGCCAGCTTGCGTGCCTTTCTTGCCAGCATATTAATGCGATCTGCAAGCGGCATGCGGTAATGTGTACCATCCTCACGTTCCTCATTAGTGGAAACCGGCACAGAATGCAAAGCTCCGTCAAATTCAGGCATGCACACAGCATAGGAAACCTCATTCGGAGTTAGGCCAACCATGCTCTGCTGCCACCACTTATAAGGCATATAGGTATTGACAACCTGCAGCACAGGCACACCAAGCTGCTGCAAATCCTGCAGCTTTAAAAATCCTGTAACTGTCAATGAAAATACAAAGGGATTAATAAGAACATCTATACAGGGCTTACCATCTTGATAAAAAAACCTTTCAAATGCTGTGTCTAAGCTTACTGCACCAGTCTGTTCATTAGGCATGGTAGTGCTAAATACAGCAATAACATTACAATTTTGTGCTTCTACAGACCGGATAATTTCATTTTGATAAGCAAGACGCTGCCAAAGCCAATCCTCACGCGAAAAAATAAAACCCACAGTAGGCTTGCTGCTGTCATAATGCTTTGCCAGATAAGCATCAAGCTCGACGAACTCATGCTTAAATTCCGGATGATAAATTCCGCACCACGGCAGCTGCTGAGGTAAATTATAAGCTGTCTGATACTGTGTAAAAGCATCAACAAGATATAAGCACAGATTCTGATAATTCTTCAGACCACCGCAGGCCAGATATTGCTTCAGCAGGCTCTTTTGCTCCTCCTGCAGGCCGTAATCCATCTTGTCATCCCCGGGGTCAATGATATCAAAAAGATGGCGCAGCTTCTTCTGCTGTAAAAAGGCAGAAGCTTTTTTCAGATAATCACAGCTCAAGCCTGTACCCATCCAGGTACAAAAGAAAAAGTCAGCATACTGCAGCTTCTGCTGCCAATAGCCGTTCCACTGCTCACTGTCATTTATTTGAATTACTTCGACAGCGTCACTGATTTCTTTGTTCTCCATGGTGTTTAAAGCATCGCGCATACCAACATAATGGGGTTCCATGTTAGTCACAAAAATGATGTTTGCCACTTTCCTGCTCCTCTCAGCTTACTTAAAATATTCAGGATATACCAGCTTATCAATTGCCAAAATACTGTCAGCGACATATTGACTTACGCAATACATATCCTGACCGGACAACGTCACCAGATTTTTATTTTGAATTGCTTTTACGCTTTGCAAAGACTTGTCATTGAGCAGTTCTTTTTCTGTTTCCAAGGTCTGCGTAGGTGCACCGTTCCATCCCGGCATGATAATGACATCAGGATTGGACTGGACAATAAATTCCTTTGAAACAGTAGTATTCTGTCCTGTCTGTAATTGCTCCATGCAGTTATCAACCTGAGCATATCGGCAGATATCGGCAAAAAGCGAACCCTTAGTACCAATCACTCCATTTCCTGACATCACAACAACCTTTTTCTGCTGGTTAATGTTTGCAGCCTTGATAACAGATTGTGCCTTAGCGATTTTTGCATCATATTCTTTAATTACCGCTTCGCCCTGCTGCTTAGCATCCACAACATCGGCAATCTCGCGAACAGCTTTTTTTATATCTGCCACTGTATACGGTGTTTTATAAACATATACGCTAATTCCCATATCGCGGATAGTCTGAATGCAGTCAGGTGTCCACCAGTCGCCCAAAATGACAAGGTCGGGCTTTAAGGCCATGATACGCTCTACGCTCGGCGTTCCTTTAATGCGCTCTTTAACAGCCTTGCTTTTTTCCACGACATGTGAAATTCCTGCATCATCACAAAGATAGCTTACAGAAGCTATACGCTCCGGCTCCACTAAACCAAGCAAAATTTCATCACAGCTGATGGAGAAGGAAACTATCCGCATAGGATGTGCAGGTACCTTTACCTCATAGCCCTTGGCGTCCTTGACAACTCTCGTTCCGTTGTTTTCCGGCTTATCATTGCCGCATCCCAGACATGAGCAACAGGCTATTACTATACACAAAAAAAATACTGCTAATTTTTTCACTGTCATTCACCTTAAATATCCGTCAAATTTATTGTTACAAATTCTGTAGACAAAACCTGTTTCTTTTCTTCATCAAAATCTATAATCAGCACTGCCTCGCGTCCTTCATAGGTAAAAAGTACTTCCCCATTGCAGAGAACAGCACTTTGCGCATGGCTGCAATCCATGCCTTCTGTCCCCGTCTGATTACAGATAAGCACCGGAATACCATTTGCCGAACGGCTCAAACGCTTCCACGCCTCCTCCGGCGGTCCTCCATGTCCTCCAGGTGGCCAAGCAGCAACAACTACAGCAAACTCTGCTCCCTGCTCGGCAATTTTTTCTCCGTGCTCGGCAAAATATGCATCCGCACAGACCATAACACCGGTATTGATACCTTCTAAATTCCAAACCTCAAATTTTTCTCCTGGATGTGCCCAGTTTTCCGTTATCCACGGCACAACCTTCGTTTTATCGTGACGATTATAATATGTTCCGTCCGGCGAAATAATTGCGCAGCTGTTACGCGGAGTTTTTTCGTCGACAAAACCACAGCCCAAAAACAACCTTTGCTTGTATTGCCTGCAAGCCTCCATAAACTCCTGTAAAAGATTATTTTGCAGCGAAGCAAGCTGAAACTGCTTATCGCTGCGCATCATATAATAACCCTGCAACGCCATTTCCGGCGTCAGTACCCAGCTGGCGCCATACTGTGCCGCCAGCTTCATCCCCTGTAAAATTTTCTTTGCATTATCCGCTTGCGGTCCACAGCAATATGCAAAATGCAAAAAAGCTATTTTCAAATTCAAGCCCCCCTCTCCAAAAACGTCTGTATATAGGTGTGGTGGCATAAGCGTTATGTATGCCTATGCCACCACTGGTGTATGAGAAAAAAGATTAAGCTCTTAGAACGTGTATTCTACACCTGCAACAAAGTTACGGCCCGGTTGTGAATACCAGCCATCGCCGCCAGGATTACGCATATCAGAAGTCATATCCGTATACATGCGGTCAAAGATGTTGTTCAGCTTGAAGAATACGTTCATGCCTTTAACAGGCTTGTAGTTCAAAGCAAGATTTGCGGTCCAGATGCTCTTATAAGTATCTAAAACCTGCGCTTCTTTAGCTTTACTTCCAGGACGGTCTACAATACCTTTAATATTCAGGCTGCCATTGAATTTTGTATCGTCATAATTAAATGTCAAATCATATTGGCCTTTAGGAATGTAGCCATTACGGTTAGGATTAACATCTGCGGAAGTCGCAGGAATATAGGTATGTGTATAAGCTGCAGTAGCGCTGAAGTGATCATCAAAAGCCTTAGTCAGTTGAACATCCCAGCCTTTAATGGTTTCTGCACCTGCATTGTAATACTTCCAATTAGCATTGTTGAAACCAATAAGATTATCAGAATCCGTACGGAAATAATGTGCGGAGAAGGTAGTCTTGTCATCAATGCGTGTATTAAGACCGATTTCTTTAGTTTCGCCTTCTTCAGGATTCAGCTTCTCACTGCCATAGAACGGATTGTACAGCTCATACATGTACGGAGCACGGAAGAATTCCTTATAAGATACATACATGGTGGTCAAATCATTAAATTTATAGGAAAGCACGCCGCTGCCTGTGGTTTTGTTGCCATACTCGGAATGCTTGGAGAAGCGCACACCGGGAGTAAAGCCCCAAGCACCAAACTGCATCTGGTCCTGAATAAAGAAAGCCTTATTATCTACAGTACCGGTCATGTTAGGTGTATACTGGTCCTGATATTTGTTCATAGCGTCTTTATAGTAATCATAGCCGCCAACAATGGTATGATTACCGTTTGCATATGTCAGCTCTTCAGAGAAACCCCAGGTTTTTTCACGCATCAGCCACAGAGAAGCCGGATGATTTGTATCATCATCCAAGTCTGATGTACGGGAGAAATAGGTCAGTCTGTTGCTCAGCTTATCGTTGAATTTGTAATCAAAAGCAACAGTATATTTTGTATTGTCTTTTTTACCATCAGTCATACCACCTGTAAAAATAGTCGGTCCCATCATAGAGGAACCTGTTTCCGGTCTGCCGTAATCCAGCTTGTAGCGGGAATAAGAAACATTGATATCAGCTTTATCGTCAAATTTTTGGCCCAGCTTTACACCATAGCTCTTGCTGTCAATTTTATTGGGAGTGGAATTGCCATGGCCATCCTTATAATCGCCCATTTTATCTGTCTGACCATTAACAGTCCAATAGAAGCCGCCTTTAGTCATGCCTTCGTTATAAACATTATATGTTTTCTTACCATAGCTGCCCCAAGCGCCGGAAATTTTTGTAGTAGCGCCGCCTGCTTTAGGCTTACGGGTAATAATATTGATTACGCCGCCGACAGCATCACTGCCGTAAAGAGTAGAAGCGGAGCCTTTCAGCACCTCAATTCGTTCAATATTATCCATATTGCTTACTTCGGAAGGTTGGAATACGCTAAATGTAGAACCATTGGTGTTCGCTCTCTGTCCGTCCACCAAAACAAGAACATGGCTGGTACCATTAACATATAAATAGTCAGCAGAATAGTTAGCACCGGTAGCACTGTAGTTTTGGATGGCAACGCCCGGAACAGCACGCAGGGCATCACTTACCGTCTGATAATGCTTTTCTTCAATATCCTTACGGGTAACAACGTTTACGTTAGCATTTGCTTCAAAATTGCTTTCTTCCAATCTACTGGCAGTAACAACCATTTGATCAAGATTAAATTCGCCTATTTTTTCTTCGGCAAATACACCTTGTGCACTGCCGGCACAAATACCGGTTATCAGCATACACATTAATAAGCTCTTAGAACTCTTCTTCACAATAACACCTCATCTTCATAAACTACAGAACAACTCTTGACAAATGCTATGTCAAGCATTTTAATAATATATAGAACCAAAATCCTAATTGTTCTGCTTATCATTAAGAAGAATTTTAAAGTATCTACCTATAGTATAGTCAAGCATTATTTTTACAGGTGAATTTATGAATAAATTATCAGAAACATATTTTACAATCGGAGAATTTGCCTCTCTGTTCAAGCTATCGAAGCAAACATTATTTTATTATGAACGCAATAATATTCTTAGGCCTGCTTATATTGATGAAAACGGTTATCGCTATTACTCTTTAGAACAGTATTTTATCTTTGATATTATTATCAATATGCGTAAACTTGGAATCCCCTTGAAAGAAATTGCCGATTATATCCAAAACAGGGATGTTAATGCTTTGCAGCTTTTTTACAAACGCAAACAAACAGAATACCAGGTACAGATTGATATTATGCAACGCAACATTACTAATCTGCAGACAAAAATCAATCGCCTGGAAAAAATAAAAAATGTTACTACTGATAAGATTACTTTAGAAGAACAGGCCGAAGAATATTATATAGCAACACCTTTCTCTGCCCCGAAAATCTCAATCAAAGAAAAAATAAAGCTGGTTGCCAAGCATAACTACCCTTTCGCTAGCAGCGAATTGTTAAACGAATATCTGATGGGATATATCCTGCCTAAGGACGCTCTGCAGCAAGGCAATTTTTTAGCAATATCACATCTTTATACCCGTATCTCCCATCCTGATGAATACACCGACGTGCAAATAAAAAAAGCAGGCCTATACGCCTCCATTTATACTCCCAACGGTTTCCATACACAATACGAATACTCTTTCAAAAAGCTTTTGGCATTCATTGAACGTAACGCTTTAACAATTGTCGGCGATGTATATATTGAACAATTACGAAATTATTGGTCTACTGCTGATTATACAAAATATATTGTAAAAATAATGATACCTGTAGATTATCTCTAAAAAACAAGCCCCTAAAGCAATCTTTTAATTACTTTAGGAGCTTATTCGTCATTATTTTGCTTCGCTTAACACTTTTTGAAACAGCTCATGCACTTCTTTATCGGATTTTCCTTCAGCCATAGCAGCTTTGGCCTGTTCGACGGCATTTTTATAATTTTTGTGCGCTGCATCATCAGGAAGATTATCGATATCATAATTCATGACACTATTGAAAATCTCATGAATTTCTTCTACTGATTTCCCTGCAGCTTTTGCAGCCTCAACATGCTTCATGGCCATTTTATAGCGATAGCCTGCGTGGGGTGTATTAGGTAAAACATATTCCGGGTGTGACATATCTTATCCTCTCCTCTGTATTTATTTTTTGGACAAATATATTCTACGGTATATACTCATAGTAGAGTAAAGCACTTTTTTCGTAAAACTATTTTGGATAATATTGAGTCAAAATCGCGAAAAGCAAAGCCTCTCTTTTCTCCCCAACTTCACTATCTAACCAATAAATGTTATAATAAACATAACTATTACGCAACGTATTGTGTTAAAGAACCAAGGTGATACATCATGAGTAAAAATCCTAAACTATACTATACTGCAGGCGAGCTGGCAGATCTTTTTGAGCTACCGAAGCAAACCTTGCTTTATTACGATAAAATGGGCGTTCTGTCCCCGGAATTCATTTCTGAAAACAACTATCGCCATTATTCCCTCAAACAGTATTTATTATTGGAAATCATCTTGAACATGCGCAAGCTGGGAATACCTATATCTAAAATCAAGGAATATCTGGTAGAACGCAGCATTGACAGCCTGCAGGCTCTCTTACAAGCTAAAGACCGTGAATGTGAAGAAATTATTGCACATAACGAAAAAATACGCAAAAATATTCACGTTGTTTTTCAGCAGCTGGATAAAATCCGCGAAAGCCGGCTTGATCAGATAACCGTCACCTTCCGCCGTAGCAAGCGATTCCTGCTAAGTCCTGTGCCGCCGGAATGCAGCGGCGACGAAAGTATTAAAATTCTTGCCAGACATAACTTGAATGTTTTTTCCAAAGAGCATTTCAAGCAAAAGGCTTTCTGCTGGCTGCCAGACAAAAATTGCTTTTTGGCAGGTGAATACAGCCGACCGCTGGCCTATTTTTCCAGTGTTAATTCTGATTACCATGGCAAAATGGAGTGTTACACCCGCCCCGCAGGACTCTATATGACGCAACGCTTTCAGGGTACCTTCCGTGAGCATGTACAGGAGTTGGCGGAGTTTTTTAAAGCTTATATGCAGCGTAATAAGCTGCACGCCGTAGACAATCTTTATATTATGCCCCTGAAAAATCATTGGATGACACCTGAGCCCGAAGAATATATCTACCAGATTTCCCTACGGGTTGAGCCTGATGAAAATTAAAAACTGCACCATCCAGTATCGTTTCCGATACTAAGCGGTGCAGTTTTTTCTATTATGCTTTCTACTTAACCCTTAAATGCTGCGCACCCTGCATAGCGAAGGCTTCGCCATAGGCAGCATGGGCGATTTCCTGTACGCCGAAAACAACGTCCTGCGAGCAGTTGTAGATATAGCCTTCATTGGGATAAAAAAGCTGCTTGCTTTTGATGGCGCGCATGGTCTGCAGCGACGGATCCTCTAAAAATTCCTGATTATATTTTTTGATATCAAAATTGCCGTGGTCGTTATACACCGGCATTATCAGCAAATCTGGATCAATCTTCACCAGCATTTCCTTAGTAATCTGCTGGCCGTTTTTGATTCCTGCAGCCGAAACGCCGTTGATAACGCCTGCTTCCTTGCACATGTCGTCAAAAATACACCCCTTGCCGCCGTAGGAGCTCATCAGCGAAACAAGTACAATTTTCTTCTTCTTCTGCAGCTTGAGCGCCTCTACCTGCTGCTTCACCTGCGTCAGCCTGCTGTCCATCAGCTTTACCAGCTCTTCTCCCTTACTGTCGGCGTGCATGGATTTGGCGACGGTGCGCACGTTTTGCCTGATATCCTCAATAGTCGCCGGTCCTTTCAGTACGATAACATTCATGCCCAAATTACGCAAGTTTTCGACACGGTTCATGTCGCTCCAATCGTAGGCAAAGACTACGTCCGGCTTCAGCGCCAGCACCTCTTCGGCCGAAGGATTTTTGATTTTGTGCTGAATTTTTTTAGCCTGCTCTACAAGGTTAGAGCTTACCGGATCATCGGCCAGATAATTGACGGCAACCAATTTATCTTCCATGCCCAGCCCCATTATTATACCATCACTGCTAAGCGCCAGCGTCAGCACCTTTTGCGGTGCCTGCTTAAACGTGGTTACGGTTCCATGCTCATCAGTTACTTTATAGCTTCCGTCTGCGGCAGCGTCTTTTCCGCCGCTGCCTTGTCCGCAGCCTGTAACTAAAAGCAGCAGCAACAGCAGTAAACAAAAAATTTTCTTCATGCTTCATGCCTCTATTCTCATCATTTTACCTTTGCTGTATTGACATATATGCAGCAATACCGACAATACAGTAATTTATATTATAAAGTATATAGCGCTATGATAGTCAAGAGGGATTACAGTAATATTCCCCTCCCACACGTCAAAAAGGCGGCGCCAAGCGCCGCCTTAAGGGTTAAACTGTTATGATGTTAGAAGGTGTATTCTGCTCCAATGATGAAGCGTCTTCCCTGTGCAGGATAGGAGTATGCATAATTTACAGCTCCAGCAGATTCAGCATATGCTTTGTTCAACAGGTTATATCCTTTAGCATAGAAGGATAAATCCTTAGATGCTTTATAAGATACGGACATATCCAAGGTAACATAATTGCTGTCCACGTATTTTTGAGTATAATTACCATACCAATCGTTTGCGCCAGACGTATCCGCGCCACTGCCGCCACGCAGGAATAAATCAGCATTCCACAGATCATCATGATAACGAACACCAAAGCGATACATATTAGGAATGTAATTGTTATCACGAACATAGCCGCTACCATCATTATTATCATTTCTTACGCGTACATAGGTATAGGAAGCTTCTAAATTCCAATTGTCATTGAGTTCATGGCTGATACTTAATTCCATACCATTTTTCTTTTGTTTATGGATATTTTTTGCATATGCAGGCGAGCCAGACCAATCCCAAGTAATCGCATCTTCTAAATCACTTTGGAAATAACTGATATTAACATCAGTCTTATCAGCAATTCTAGTACCATAGCCAACAGTCCAGGTATCACCTTTTTCAGGTTTCAAATTAGGATCACCTATTTGCCACCATGAGGTATTATTATAATATAAATCGTCTAATGTAGGCGCCTTGAAAACCTGTCCCCAGTTAAAGTACGCATGACTGTTTTCGTCAAATTTCTTGTTCAGTCCTGCACTCCAAGTAGTTTTACTACCTGCAGTACTATGCTTATCATAGCGTACGCCTGCATCTAAAGTCCATCTAGGTGCGAATTCCCATTGGTCGCTGACAAATAACGCTTTATTGTTAATCTTATCATTATAAGAGCCTGTTACGGCATTTACATGAGAAGAACGATAAGACGCGCCTACAACAAGTTTATTGTTCTCTGCAGTACTTATTGCCTGCTGTGCTTCAAAGCCGGCTACTTTTTCATCAATTTTACCGAAGTTATCGTATTCATATTTATTACGATAAACCTGCAGATAACCCTGATCAGTATCGTTCATTAACCAATCATATTTCATATAAATATTATTAGTCTTTTTGTCAATCAAGCTCGGTCCGGGAGAAGTAACAGAATATTGGCTTATGCCGGAGTACTTACTAAAATCATAACCAAATTCTAAGTTACTTGTTTCAGTTAATTCTTGTGCTAACTTCAATGAAACCTTTTCATTTTCAAATTTTGTATCACCAGGCCATCTTTTCGTACTGTTATCAGCTACATCTTTGTATTTATAATATCCTTGTTTATACTTAGATGCAGCAACCATTACACCGGTCTTGCCTTCTTTAATGGTGTACATAGCCTTTGCATCACGTGCCTGTTGAGAACCAAAACCCATGGAAACCTTACCATAGCTATGGTCCATCTTCTTAGTGATGATATTAACTACACCGCCAACTGCATCGCTGCCATAAAGCGCACCACCATGACCTTTAACGACTTCAATACGCTCGATAAGGCTTACATCCGGAATTTGATTTAAATCATAACTGGCACGAGACATAGTACCAACATCAAAATTTACACGTCTACCATTGACTAAAACTAAAACACGTTCGTCACCATTAAGAATAATCTTCTTCTCATCGGCACCTTCACCACTATCAATAACTGTCGCTCCCGGCACATCCTTCAGCGCATCAGCAACATCCAAATAATGTCTGTCAGCAATTTTCTCCGCAGAAATAACAGTTGCATTTACAGGAACATCAACCATTTTGCTTTCGGTTCTAGTAGCAGTTACCACCATATCATCCAGCGCGAACTCCTGCAAATCCTCCTGTGCAAACACTGTGCCCCCCCATACTACAGTTGTGCCTGCAAGCAAGGACACCATTACAGCATTACGTAAGCTTTGAACCTTTTTCATACTCTAAACCCACCTTTGAATAAAATTTATAGCAAACCATCCGCCTCTATACTTTCAAGACAGGCGCACGGCAAGGCTCCCTTTCTCTCTCATCTATCAGTTTATCTGGTCAATATTCACTCGTCAACGGCAAAAACAGGGGTATTATTTCGCCGCGAGTATTTTTTACTTACTTTATGTAGTGAACATCATAGGCAATTGACTGCACACGCTTAGCTTCTGCATCATAATCAAAAAGCAACACCGCAGGCTCACCGCTGTACGCCAGCTTCAGCTCGCCCCGGTCAATAACCACGCTCTGCCCCACGTTCACATCCATCCACTGCGGGGAACCGGTCTGATTGCAGACAATTATCGTCACATCAGTTACCTTAGATGCATGCAGCCAAGCGGGAAGCGGATTACCGCATACCTGTGTCGGTGGCCAGGCTGCAATATCAACAATAATTTCAGCCCCCTGTGCCTTCGTCCCCTTGTAATATTCCGGGAACCACAGGTCAGCGCACACCAGCACGCCTGTCTGCAGTCCGCTGCAGGGAAGCACGGTAAAACTGTCACCCTTGCGCGCCCAAGACTCGGATGCCATGCACTCGCCAAAGAGCTTGCGGTGACGGCCGATGATTTCACCATCAGGACCAAAGACAAGACAGCTGTTGAAGTTTTTATCACAGGCAGCATCATATTCGCCGCAGCCTAAAAAGAGGGTAATGCCATATTCACAGCACAATTTACGCAACGGCTCCAATTCAGGTGACGGTTGTGGCACTACCACAGCGTTTTCATCTATGCGATAAAAATAATATCCCTGTACTGCCATCTCCGGCGTTAATACCCAGTCTGCGCCCTGCTCCGCAGCAATGCGCACTGCCTGCTCCAATATATGCAGATTGCGCTCCTGCGGACCGCAGCTGAGCTCTAAATGACATAAAGCAATTTTCATTCCATTGCCTCCGAAAATTCTAAACAATCATTTTTTCTATTTTATTGTATATACTAAGAATATAGTCAAGCAAAAGATACTACCAAGCAGCTTAGTTATGTCAAAAGATATGTAGAAAATACCTGTTAGATGTCAGAAGCATTACCTGACGCATTATTTATTAACAAAGAAACGTCAGCGAAGCGAAATACTTTTTTAAGCACCCGACGCTGACGTTTTTTTACTTTTGTATGCGTTTTATCGCTTCACGCTTCATGCCGCATTCCGCGCCATAGGCAGACTTATCCTCGAAGCCATACCAACGCGCGAAGCAACCGCCGCCGCACAATTTAAAATCATCGCATTGACGGCAAAAATCCATAGACTCGGCAATCACCTGCTTAGTTTTTTCTACCAAAGCAGGCTCTAAGCCGTTATATACATTACCAAGGTAAAAATCCGCATTGCCTACCAGCGAGGAGCAGGCGTAAATATCCCCCTTGGCATCCACAAAGGCTGCTTCACCGTTCATGGCGTAGCAATGGCCGAAGGTCAGACTGCAATCCTTACACAAAAGCTGCGCCCGCTCCTGCTGCGCAATCGCTATGCGCATTCCTGTGAGCTTCGCCAGCTCGTCGCAGCGCGCAAAAACGCGCTGCATAGCCTGCTGCATCGCTGCAGGCGTTGGCGGCTGCAGATTGCGGCCACGTCCCTGCCCGCGCAGGATGTCAAAGCCGATTTTACGGATGTTGCCCAAAAAATAGGCAAAATCTACGATGCCTTCCAGTGTATCTACATTTTTCGATGTCACTACACAGGTTACGCCGCAGGCAATATTGTTGCGGCGTAAAACCTCAATACCTTTGAGGATTTCTCCGGTCGCACCGTAGCCATTCTTTTTCAGCCTCAGCTTATCATTGACAGCCGGTCTGCCGTCAAGGCTCACGCCGATAGCAACCTTATTTTTATAGAGATACTTGGCAATCTTATCAGTAAGCAAAGAGCCGTTAGTCTGCAGCTGCAGTACGGCAGGCAGCTTTTCCTGATGCACATAATCTACCACTGCCTTCAGGCAATCAAAGTTCAGCAGCGGCTCGCCGCCGCTGAACTGAATTACGAAGCGTTCACCGCCGTCCGCCGCCAGCTTAACTGCTGCCAACGCTGTTTCCGGTGACATCATACTGCGTTCATGCTCGGCAGCATAGCAGTAACGGCAGGCAAAGTTGCACTGGCCGGTCAGGCTCAGCACTAACATTTTAATGCCCATCTGCTCTGTCCTCCAGCTCGCCCTCCATATCAAGGTAGAGCTTTTGCAGCTCTTCTTTGGTTTCCGGCTTAGCCTGCCACAGTCCGCGCTGTTCTGCCTCCAGCAGAATTTCCGTCATGCGCTGCAGCGCCCAGGGGTTCACATCACGCAGCCATTCCTGTACTGCCGGGTCAAAGGTATATTTTTCAGCATATTTTTCGTACATCCAGTCCTCCATAACGGCGCTCGTCGCATCCCATTGGAAGCTGTGCGCAATCATGTTGGCCATATCGGCAGCGCCCTTATAGCCATGCTGCATCATGCCCTTGATAAACTTAGGATTAATCGCCTCGCTGCGGAACAGGCGCTTTGCCTCCTCCTGCACGCTGTGCATCGTCACACGCGTCCTGTCGGTACTATCGCCGCAGTAGGAGCGCGGCGCGCTGCCCTTAATCGAACGCACTGCTGCAATCATGCCACCATGATATGCATTGTAGTCATCACTGCTTAGCATATTTGTTTCGTGGTTATCCTCGTTTTTAATCGTAATATCCAAGCTGCCCATACGCTTGCGGAACTGCTGCGGCAGGGATTTACCCTTGGTTTTGCCGCCATAGGCATGACCGCCCCAACGTACATAAACATCGGCAATATCATCAATGGTTTCCCAGTTCTTGCTTTCCAACAGCGCCGCAACGCCTGCGCCATAGGTTCCCTGCGCATCGCCAAAGACGCGGAAGGCCGCCTGACGCCATGCTGCAGCGTGCTCCATACCCTCCTGCTGCTCCAGCTCCCTGGTATCCTCCTGAATATGCTTGCGTACAAAGTTTAAGTCATCAGGCTCATCCTGCTCCGCTGCCAACAGCACCGCCTTATCCATCACTTGCATTACCGACGGCATAGTATCGCGGAAGAGGCCGCTGATACGCGCCGTAACGTCAATACGCGGACGTTTGAGCTCCATCAGCGGAATGACCTCCAGGCCGTTGATACGCAGGCTGCCGCTCTGGTACTTGGGACGGATGCCCATGAGATAGAGGAATTCAGCAATGCACTGGCCATGACTGCGCATATTCGCGCCGGACCAGAAGACCATACCGATATTTTCCGGATAATGACCTTCCTCCGCAATGAAGCGCTCTACCACCTGGTCGCCCAGTGTCTGGCCGATTTCCCATGCCGCCGGAGTTGGCAGGCAGCGCGGGTCCACACCGTAGAAGTTGCGTCCTGTCGGCAGCAAATCAGCGCCGCCGCTGGAGGGCGCACCACTAGGACCAGGCTCGATATATTCGCCCTCAAAGCCACGCAGCATATTGGTAATTTCCTGTTTCGTTAAAAGCAGATTGGGGTAAAGTGTATCTACAATATAGTTGCATACCACTTCCAGCTTTTCTCTGCTTTCCGCCGGTGCCTGCTGCACCCAGGGCAGCTGCAGAGCGTCGGCAACAGCTTCCTTCACAAAGTCACGCTGCTGCAGGCAGCGAATCAGCTCGCGGCACTGATTGGCGATACGGTCAATCAGCATACCATAGGTGATATTCAGCGGTTCGTATATCAGGCTGCTGTTTTCCAGCAGATAGTAATAATCAAAGCCATACAGCGCAGCAATTGCCTGCGTCAGGCTGGGGATATTGCCGTTATCAAGACGCAGCAGCAGCCACAGATAATCCTCCAGCTGCTGGTCCTCCGGCGGCTGTCCCATAATATGCAGGCCTGTGTGTACCTCCATATTCTTCAAATCCGTAATGTAATTATGCAGATTCATCACGTATTCGTCGAAGGGCTTTTCTTCATCGTAAGTAACCTCATCCTGCAGGTTGGCCTCGGCAACCTTCGCCAGTACAAGCTCCTGCAAGCGCGGCAGATTATCCGGCTGCGTGCTGCTGAAGTGCACGTATTCGTCCATGAGCTTTTCCAGCTCCTCCAGCTCGTCGTACACTCCCGCTTGTGTCTGCGGCGCCGGCAAATGCTCAATCAGGCAGGCAGCGCCACGGCGTTTTGCCTGAATGCCCTCACCGGTAATAGTGATGTTATAAGGATAAATATTCGGCAAATCTCCCAGCGCCAAATCCGGGTAGCAGCTGCAATCAAGGCCGGCGTTCTTGCCCGGCAGCCATTCCAGGCTGCCATGCGTACCGATATGCGCAACAGCGTCTGCCTGCCAAACATCGCGTACCCAACGGTAGAAGGCAAGATATTGATGCGTCGGTGCAACGTAAGGATCGTGGTAAATTTTCTCCGGGTCCTCGCCAAAACCACGCGGCGGCTGCACGGTTACGAAAACATTGCCGTTCATCGTTCCCGGTACCAGGATATCGCCGTCATATTCCATGACAGTGCCGGGCGCTTCGCCCCAATCCTTCACCAGCTGCTCCTGCACCTTTTTGTCCATCAGCGCAAAGAATTCTCTATATTCTGCTCCCGTCAGCTTATAGGCAGCATCAACCTGCTTTTCCGTCAGCATACTGCGGTCATTGGTGGCATTAGCCGTCAGCTGTTTGATAAATTCCTTCGTATCCTCAGGAATCCAATCTACCTTATAGCCACGCTCGCGCATAGCAGCCAGCACGCGACGGATGCTTTCGATTGTATCTAAACCGATAGCACTGCCGATATTGGAATTACGTGGCGGATAGTTATGGAAAATAATAGCGATTTTCTTCTCGCTGTTGGCCTTGTGGCGCAGCATCGCCCACTTCTTCGCCTTGGAGGCCATGCGCTTTACACGCTCCATATTAGGCAGATAGCGGACATCGCCGTTTTCCAGAATTTTTTTGTGTGCTATAGGCACGCCGTGAATAATACCATCAAATTCCGGCAGAGAAACGCTGATGGAAACCTCCATGGCGTTCATGCCTTCAAAGCTGTCCTTCCATTCCTCAAAGGGCGCAATTGTCGTATAGGCAGCCAAAACCGGTACGTTAAGCTTTTTCAGATAATCAAGGTTAATCGAACCGCCGGTAGTCATGGAAAATTTCATAACGTTCAGCAGCACGTCAATTGCCGGCACACCGTCCGCATTGCAGAAGAAGCTGTTGAAAACCTGCGTCAGACTGGGCATGCCCATCTCCTCCACCGGCATGCCGTTGCTGAAAACGCAGACAGCGTTGACGCCCTGTGCTTCCAGCTCTTCTATTATCGCAGTCTGGTAGGTCAAATCGCCCCACACCCATTCGTCGCGATAAAAAAGAATACCGGCTGTCGGACGGCCGCTGACGCAAAAATCACGCTGGTATTCCGCTAAATCGGTATATACCTTTTTCGCGCGCGGGTGATAAATACCGCACCAGTGAATCGGATTAGGCTCATCGACTGTAATAGTCTCACCTTGCAACAGCTGCTGCAGATATAACCACAGATTGCTATAGTTGATTTCGCCGCCGAACATGCAATATTTTTTGATAACAGCAAGCTGCTCTGGTGTCAGTCCCTGCGCCAGCTCGCCCTCCTTGCTGCCGGCAGCATCAATATAAAAGGGCAGGCGCAACTGCTTCAGCAAGCTTACACAGCGCTGCAGAAACGGTGTATCCAGACCTGTACCCATCCATTTCATAATGACCAGCTTGGAGCCGGCAAGCTCCTTGTGCCATTTATCATCCCAAGCCGTCGCATCTGTAATCCAACGGCAGGCGCAGGCATTATCTAGCTTGCCTTCCTGCTGCAGCTTTTCCATAGTCTGCTGCATCATACCCATGCGGCGAATAACATTCGTCAAGAAAATAACCTTCATAATTTCCACCTCATCTTAAAAGAACTGCTTCTGCATTCTGCGCAGCAGATACAGGAAGTACGGCGTACCTAAAAACGCCGTCATAATGCCTACACGCACCTCTGCCGGCGGCATAATAATGCGTCCCAGCGAATCGCAGAATACCAAAAAGGCTGCGCCGCCAAGTGCGCTGGCAGGCAAAAGCACGCGATGGTCAGGACCGATAAGCATACGCATCATATGCGGAATAACCAAGCCGACAAACCCGATATTACCACTGACGCAAACGGAGGTAGCAGTAGTCATAGCTGCTACAAAAAGCAGCCCCATGCGGAAAGCAGTAACAGGCATACCAACGGCTTTGGCTTCCGTTTCGCCCAGCACCAGAATGTTCAGGTGACGTGCCAGCAGGCACATAATAATAATGCCGCACAGCACAGGTCCCACTGCCAGATATACGTGCTCCCAACGACGGTAATCAAGACCGCCGACCATCCAGAACAGATATTGCTGCAGCTTCTGCTCGTTCATAAATGTAAGCAGACCGGATGTAATCGCACCCAAAAGCATACCCACGGCAACGCCTGCCAAAAGCAGCGTCATAACAGGTATTTTGCCGTTACGCATCGCCAAAAATACCGTCAGGCACACAGCACAGATACTGCCGCAAAAGGCAAAGGCCGGCATAGCAAACATGCTGCCAGAGGCTGCACCCAAAGCAATAGAAAGCACGGCACCGGTAGCAGCACCGGAGGAGATACCGATAAGACCGGGATCAGCCAGCGGGTTGCTGAAGATGCCCTGCATTACAGCGCCGGAAATCCCCAGCGCCGCACCTACAAGCACACCTACCAGCATACGCGGCAGACGGATATACCAGATAACGGCAAGCTGCTCCCTGCTGTAATCAGCATCCGTAAAGCCTGGCAGATTCAACTGAGAGCCGATAACCGCCAACGCTTTGCCCACAGGCACATCTATCTGACCGAAGGTCAGCGATACACAGGCAATAACAACTAAGAGAACTGCTAAAAGAATAATAGCCAATGGACTCCGTTCACGTTTAATAATCATCTACAAACACACTTCCTCAAAAAATTTCCGGATATACAGCATGCGCGATGTTTTCAATAGCATCGACAATATGCTGGCTGGCAACATAGCGGTATTTGTCCGAAACAAACTTAATCTGCTTGTTGCGTACAGCCTTGACATCACGATAAGCAGGGTCATTCATTACGGCATAAGCATAACCCTGCACATCCTGTTTATTGTTATAATTCCAGGTCGGCAGCATAAAAATATCCGGATTTATGCGTACCACCTGTTCCTTGCTGATAGCAGGCATACCATGCTCACTCTTGTTTTCATCGGCAACAATGGCTGCGCCGTTAATTACATGCGCCATCGTCAGCATGCTGTCGAGCAAATCTCCTCTCCGCCCCATGGCAGAGGTAAAATTAAAGGCTACAGCAACGCGCCTTTCGCTTGACGGAATCCGCCGCAAGCGTTTTTGCAGCTGCTGCAGGTGCGTGTCCATCTTCTGCACCATCAGCTCCCCCTGCTGCTTTTCGCCCACCGCTGCAGCTATGCCGCGGATTTTTTCGCACATCTCCTGATAATTATGCGGACTGCGCGCTATATACACAGGCACGCCCAACCCCTCCAGACTGCGTACCAAGTCGCTAGAGGTGGCCGTTGAAGCAACAACAAGGTCAGGCTGCAATGCATAAACAGCTTCGGTATTTTCCGGCACCTTGCGTCCCACAGTATAGGCCTGCTCCTTGGTAATAAAGCTTATTTCGCTGTCGCCCGCCCAACGGCTGTAGGCCATAATGCGTTTGATATCAACCAAATCGGTAAGAATTTCATCCGTACCATAGGTAAGCGAAACTATCCGCTGCGGCCTATGCTCAAAGCGCAGCGTCCGTCCGGCATCGTCCGTAACGCTGTAGGCTGCATCCGCCGCCGGCGGTGCAGGAACATCGGCAGCCTGCTGCTTACTGCATCCTGCAGTAAATACCAAAAGCAACAGGCTTATAATCATCAATAGCTTTTTCATAGACCACCTACTCTACTTTATTCTTTTTCCTGCGGATAAAGCAATTCCACAGTCGCTCCAGCATGTAAGCACTGCCCTGCAGGCCTACCATCGGCTGCTTGGTAATAAACACCTCATCATTCGTAGGATAGCAGATATTGCAGGCATCAAAGCTGCACTGCTTTCTGCGATAAAGAACCGAGCTTTCGCTGCTGCTTGCCAGCAGCAGTACATTTTCACAGTTTTTAAAATATTCACTGATGGCAGCATCGTCCACGCCGACAGTGTAAATCGCCTCTGCAGTGTCGCAGGCAGGCGCATCTTTGAGCGGTTGCTGGCAGATGACCGTCAGCCTGCCGATATCGGTCCATTCGGTGCGCAGCGTCTGTGCGAGGCACAGCGCCTGCGTCGCAGGCGCGCTGACGAGCACGTTGTCAAACCACATGCTACCCCAAAGCGCAATCGCTTCATTATTACGGCTCATCAGGTAATTATCCTGCGCCTGAGCTTCTGCCGTCACCTTATCCATAGCGGGTGCAGGCAGCTGCGCATTTATCTGCTGCAGCCAGAGCAGCGTTCCCTGTACACCGTAAGGCAGACCGGCAAAAATATACGGCGTACCGTATTGCTTCTGCAGATATTCTGCCAGCGGCAAACCCAGCTCCGCATTCGTAACAATGTTCAGCGCAGCTTCAGGCAAACGCTGCAGCTCCTCCAGCGTGCATTCGCAGCCTGGAGTGCACAGCACCTCATAGCCTGCCAGCTGCAGTAAGCGTTTTAATTCCCGCGTATCGGCCGCACCCTGCAGATAAAATTCAGATTGTCCTAAAATATTCACTGCCAAGGACTTTGCTGTCGCAGTCTGCGGCAACAGCTGCGCAAACAGCTTCTTGGCAGCCTTGGCGTAGCCCTCGGCAAAGCCGCCGACCATACCGCCGCTGTCCAACGTAACTACCGGAAACGGCAGCTGCAGCTTGCGCGCCATGCCTGCCAGGTCATCACCGATTAAGCTCAGCGAGCAGCTGCTTTCCAAAAGCAGTACCGAAGGCTTATGACCATCCTCCAGCATACGCCGCAGTTCCTGCGTTACATATTCCTCGGAGCCATAAATAACAGCGTTATTATCAGGCTGTGAGCCGTAAAAGCGCGTATACATATCGGGACGCGCCTTTTCCAGATGGCGTAAAGCATAAAAATAACACCACAACGGTCCGTTAATCAAAACCTCACTCTTATCAATAGCAGCAAAAAAGGCTCCTGCACCTGTCAGCGCACAGGTATCCACACGCTCGCAGATATTGCCCCAACCTTGCTTTTCAGACATAGCGCACGCCTCCCTTCAGCCTGCTGCACAGGCTCTGATAGATTCCCTGCATCATCTTGACCTCACCGGCAACAGCAACCTGCGGCAGCATCGGCAGGAAAATTTGGCGTGCCTCCTTATTCTGCAGTTCGTGCGTTGTCAGCACAATGTCTGCATCCGCTACCAGCTTTTCACCCTCCGCCGTAGTATAAACAGGCACATCGCTGTTTTCCTGCACAACCTTCAGCATCGCTTCGCGCTCATCACCGTCATAGGAATCCAAGAGAATAATGCCGGTAAGATTCAAGCGCAAAAGCTTGATGGTCTGCAGGATATTCCCCGGATGAAAATATCTTAGGATACGGCCGATGCACAGCACTGTTTTCTTGCCTTCCGTTACCGGCAGAAAATGCTGCAGCTGCTCATCTAAGCGCTGCTGCTCCAGCCTCAGCACCTGCTCTGCCAACGCCTCACGTCCCAGCATACGGCCGATGCTGATAATCCAGTCCTGCGTTTCCTGCCAGCCGACAGGATAAATATCGGCCAGATAATGTGTGCCGTATTTTTCCTGCAGCTGCTCCGCAACCTTACGCAAGCCGATATGCGTCTGCCCGCGGCCGCCAAGCACAACCGCATATTCGGCAGCCGCCACCTTTTCCAGCTCATCCATAGCCATATAGCCGGGGAACTGACCGATAACCTCTACGCCGAACTCCTGCAGAATACGGGTAACCTCTTTTGCGTAATGGCCCCACGGGCCGCCGTTATCGCCTAAAAGCAGGACGCTGTCCTTTTGCTTGGTACAAGGCTTGACGAAGCGCTCCAACAGCTTCTGCGTAATTTCAAAATATCCGTCATAATATTCCGCACCCAAAAAGCCGCAGCATTCCACAGTAAGGATAGGAACATTGTATTCCTCCTCCACCTCGCGTGCCACGGATTCCACATCGTCACCGATAACACCGGCAACGCAGGAATTGGCAATCATCAGGCATTTTGGCTTATAGGTTTCAATGGCAAAGCGCAAACATTTTTCCAAACGCGCCACACCGCCGAAAATTGCGTCCTTTTCCTGCATCTGGCTGCTGAGCAGCGGAACGGAGCCCCATTGCTCGCGTTCATTCTCGGAAAGCGTGCGGTATTGGGAATTGATATCCATCGTGCGTGCTACATGAGCACAGGCACGCGGGCTGTGAAAAACTACCACAGCGCCGTCCATGTAGGCAACAGCGCGCCACACGCCCGGCATGCTGCAGCTGCAGCTTTTGCGTGCGCTGTAAAAGCGTCTTGTTTTAATTGCCATATTCGGCCACCAGCTTTTCAAGCTCCTCAAAGCTCATCGGCGTAGGAATAGCCATGTTTTCATTATGCCAGATATCATGCGCCAGCTTGCGGTAAACACCAGCCTGAGCGCTTTCCGGTGCATATTGCAGTACCGTCTGGCGATTGTTTTCCGCCTTATTGACGATAACGTCACGCGGAATAAAAGCAATCAGCTGAGTGTGCAGGCGTTTGGCAAACTCCTGCAGCAGCTGCTGCTCGTTAGGTGTATTACGGCCGTTGCCGATGATACCGCCAAGACGCACACCGCCACGCATAGCAAAGCGTTTAACGCCCTTGGCAATATTATTGGCAGCGTACAGGCTCATCAGCTCGCCGGAAGAAACAATATATATATCGGTTGCGTAGCCTTCGCGGATTGGCACAGCAAAGCCACCGCAAACTACGTCACCTAAAACGTCATACATAATCAGGTCCTCGTCTGTCAGCACCTCCAATGAACGCAGCTTTTCCAAAGCTACGATAATGCCGCGGCCTGCGCAGCCTACACCCGGCTCAGGACCACCGGCCTCTACGCATTTGATGCCGTTATAGCCTGTATGAACAATATCCTCTGCCGCAACCTCATCATTATCGCGCACCATGTCCAGCACAGTCTGGCTGCAGATGCGTCCCAACAAAAGTCTGGTAGAATCATTTTTCGGATCGCAGCCGATCTGGCAAACCTTAAGACCATCCTCACTGAATGCAGCCGACAAATTTGATGTTGTTGTAGATTTGCCGATACCGCCCTTACCATAAATCGCAATTTTTTTCATTAGATATTGACCTCCATCCTATACTAAAAAACTCCTATTCAAATAGCAAGAAAATATGATATAATTTACTAGATAAAAAGAAGTGATATTACTTCTTTTAATATTAAACTATATACTAGTATTATAGTCAAGCTTATGAGGAACAATTATGATTAATAAAGACAAGCGAAAGTACTTTACTGCCGGCGAGCTGGCAGCAATTTTTAATATATCTAAGCAGTCATTGCTCTACTACGACAAGGTTAACCTGCTTTCACCGGATTTTGTCAGTGAAAATGGCTACCGCAATTATTCTATCCAGCAATTTCTGGATTTGGAGATAATCGTCAACCTGCGTGCGCTGGATATCAGCATTGCCAATATCAAAAAATATCTGGAGGACCGCAGCAAGGAGCATTTTCTGCAGCTGCTGCAGGAAAAAACAGCGGAATGTCAGGCAATCATCCACAACAATCAGGAAATCTGCGACACCATCGAGCGCATTAAGGAGGATATGCACGTCAAGGAGCTTAATACATGTCGCCACCTGACGCTCAGCTGGCAAAATGACCGTCTGCTGCGTCTGACGCCGCTTGCGGAAAGTGATGACGGCAAAAGCCGTATTACCAAATTTGCCCGTCATGGTCAAAGACGCGCGCATCACAAGGGAGCACTGCCTAATCATGCAGGCTGGGTTTTAGACCAGGAAAGCTTTTTTAAAAAGCATGAATTTCAACGTTCACAGGCATATTTTTCCTGCGTCACCAGCGCCACCAAGCATAGACAGTCCATCAAAATGACGTTGCCTGCCGGTCTGTATCTGGAAATTATTTTTTCTGGTACCTTTTGCGAGAACGCTGAAAAATTATCCCAGCGCATCGAACGCTTTCTACAGACCAATGATTTGGAGCCTGTCGGCAATATTTATATCCTTCCTTTGGAAAATCATTGGTTCTCCTGCGACTGCGAGCAGTACGTCAACAAAATCTTTCTGAAGGTTGAGGATAAAGATACTTCCTCTCTGACGTAAAAATTCTCCCGCGTTATGCTTAAAACTACACCTTTACGTATAATGTCTAAGATAGCCTTTACTGAGTCCGCTCCATGTGAGCGGACTTTTTGCATGCAAAAAACGCTAAAAACTTCAAAGCCTTTAGCGTTTTTGTTTACGTTTTACGTTCTTCAATTAAGTGCCTTCTACACAGCCTCACAGCTGCAGCTGACTCAAAAAGTTTAAGCTGTTCAACGGCTTATCTGTCTGAAAGAAGATAAACTTGAAGAGAATTTTTTCCAGCTCCATGAGCGCACCGCCTCGCACCTTAAAGGGCGTCGGCTGCTCGTAATCGAGCTGCGCCAGCCACTGCCACAGCTCGCGTGTTTCTGCACCGCACGGCTCCAGCCCGTCACCATTATAGCTGCTTCTGCAGCTGCTGCAGATAAGCCCGCCCTGCAGCGGACTGAACCACGCATCATCCTGCGCCGTCACAGCCTCACCGCAATGCACGCAATGCGTAAGCTGCGGTGCAAAGCCAGTAGCCGCCAGCAATTTTATAGCATAGGACAAAACAACCAGACGCGGATTGCGCTGCATCAGCGCCGCCAGGGCAGCGCCCAGCATTTCATAAAGCTCAGGCTGCGGCACTCTGTCCTCAGTCAACACGGCAGTCAGCTCCGACGCCACCGCCGCATAAGCCATCTGCTGCATATCCATCGACTTGGGCATCTGCAAAAGCTCACAGCTGCGCAGCTTGTCTATCTTCTGACCCTGCTGAACCTCAATATGCAGATTGGCAAAGGGCTGCAGCAATCTGCCATGTATATTTTTTTCATAGCGGGCACCATAGGCGATAAAGCGCAGCTTGCCATGCTCCTTCGTAAAGCAGACCGCATATTTATCAGCCGTCTGCCAGTTTTTCACATGCAAAACAAGCGCATCATCTGCCAAAAGCTCCCTTTGCGACTCACTCATCCTGCTGTTCTTCTTTCTGTTCCTGCTCCTGCGGCAGCTTCGCAGCCAGCACGCGCACTACGCGGAAGCCCTCCGTGCGCAGCACCTTAAAGCTGTAGCCGGAAATTTCCACAGCATCGCCAATCTCAGGCTTGCGCCCAAGCAGACCGAATACATAACCGCCGATGGTATCCTCCTCAGGATCATCAAATACAATCGGCAGCTGCTCTGCCACATCGTCCAGCAGCACCATGCCGTCAAATTCAATCCTGCCATCGGGAAGCTGCAACACGTCCGGCGGCTCCTGCGCTTCATGCTCGTCCTGAATATCACCGACGATTTCCTCTACGAGGTCCTCCATCGTAATCAGGCCTGCAGTACCACCGTACTCATCTGCCACAAGCACCATCTGCACATGACGTTGCTGCATCAGGTGCAAGGCCTTCGGCACCGGCATAGCCTCCGGAATAACGACAATCGGACGCATCAGACGGCGCAGGTCAAATGTAGTCTGCCCCGGCTTAAGCTTCAGCAGGTCGCGCACATGCAGCGTACCCACCACCTGATCCTTGTCCTCCATGCAGAGCGGATAGCGCGTATGATGGCTGCTGCGCACAACAGCCATATTTTCTGCCAGCGTATCATCCAAAAACAGGCATACCATATCCTGTCTTGGCACCATGACCTCGCGCGCCACACGGTCGGCAAAGTCAAAAACATTGCCGATCATGCTGCCCTCGACATGGTCAATCTGGCCGTGGCGTTCGCTGGCACTCACCAGCTGGCGCAGCTCGTCCTCACTGCTGGCGCTGCCCTCCTTGTGCCAGGTGCCTGTTTTCAGGTAATACCAGGCAAGCGGCAGCCTGTGCCAGAAATCAATCAGTTTCCGAAAAAAGTTGATAAGTCCTCACTCCTTGTAGCCAAGCTGCTTCAAGGCTTTATCCTTGTTACGCCAGTCAGCCTTAACCTTAACCCATAAATCCAAAAAGACCTTGCAGTACAGCAGGTTTTCGATATCAGCACGTGCCTGCTGTCCAATTTTCTTCAGCAGGCTGCCCTTAGCACCGATAACAATGCCCTTTTGCGATTCACGCTCTACAAAAATTGTTGCTCTGATATAAACGTTTTCTTCGTCGCGCTCCTTGAATTCGTCCACCTCAACCGCTACGGAATGGGGAATTTCATCACGCGTCAGGCGCAATACCTTCTCACGGATCATTTCAGCGGCAATCACGCGCTCCGGCTGGTCGGTAATCATATCCTCCGGAAAGTACGCCGGTCCCTCCGGCAGATGCTTAGTGATTTCCTGCACCAGTCCTGAGAATTCGCTGTCATTCAATGCAGAAACAGGTACAATCGCCGCAAATTTATACAGCTTATTATAACCTTCCATAATCTGGAACAGCTTTTGCTTATCTGCCAGCTTGTCAATTTTATTTACTACCAGAATTACCGGTGTTTTTACCTTCTGCAGCAGGTTCAGGATATAATCCTCGCCTGCGCCGCGTTTTTCGGTTGCATCCACTACAAAGAGGACAACGTCAACCTCCTGCAGGGTGCTTTCAGCCGTGCGTACCATGTATTCGCCCAGCTTGTGCTGCGGCTTATGAATGCCCGGCGTATCAAGAAACATAATCTGTGCGTTATCAGTATTCATAATGCACATAATCTTATTGCGTGTAGTCTGCGGTCTGTCGGACATAATAGCGATTTTTTCACCTATCAGACTGTTTGTCAGAGTGGACTTGCCCACATTCGGACGTCCCACCATTGCCACAAAGCCGGCATAATGTTTAGCTTCTTCGTTGTTTACCTTCTTTATCTTAATCAGCTCCTGTTATCATAATTCAAAACCATACGGCAGCAACTCTTCTACCGTGGTAATTTTAAAGTCACCCTTCATATTTGCCAAAATCACGGTCTGGATACCAAACTCGCGCATTACCTGTCTGCAGGCACCGCATGGAGAAACGGGGCCGGAGGTATCTGCAACTACGCACAGCTCTGTCATCACACGCTCACCGGCGCAGGCAGCGTGGAAGATTGCGTTACGCTCGCCGCAGACACAAAGTCCATAGGAAGCGTTTTCCACATTGCAGCCACCGTAGATTTTTCCGTTGGCACAGTGTACAGCCGCACCTACAGCAAAGTTGGAATAAGGAATGTAAGCATTCTTACGGGCAGCAACCGCTGCATCGTACAATTCGCGCCAAGCCGGGGATAATTCATTCAGTTTTACGTCTTTCATGGAAAGCACCTCCTATGTTTTTTACAGGTTAGTTATAAATAATTGTGCACTAAGCATCAATGAATGCCTGTGGGATGGTCAAAATATTCTTCTGAAAGGTTAATCGCACGCAGAGCTTCCTCCTCTTTCGCACGCATTTCAGCCTTATCCTCCTCCGTCATATGGTCATAGCCCAACAGATGGAACATACCATGCACTGCCAGATACGTCATTTCGCGCTCCAGGCCGTGCCCGTATTCCTCTGCCTGACGCAGTGCTGTTTCCGCCGAAATGATGATATCACCGAAAAGATGCTCCTCCGGTCCGCCAATCAGCTCCGGCTCATCTTCATCCTCGCAGTCCTCGTCCAGCGCAAAGCTCAAAACGTCGGTAGGTTTATCCATACCGCGATACTCACGGTTCAGCGCATGGATTTCCTCATCGTCGACAATAGTTACATCAACTTCGGACTCCTCCGGCAGCTCATTCAAGCGTGCTACTGCCTGTAAGCCCTCCTGCAGGCGCTCCAGCACCTGCGCGGAAAGCTCCAGCTTCTGCTGGTCATTTTCCAAATTAATTATCATGCTGTTTTTCTCCGTTATATTTTTCTTTTTGTTTTTCAAAGCGTTCATAAGCCTTGATAATTGAACCGACGATTTCATGGCGCACAACATCCTGCTCACTGAACTTAATCACGCCGATTCCCGGTACGTTGCCCAGAATACGCGCTGCATCCTTCAGGCCGCTGTTCTTGCCGCCCGGCAAATCTATCTGCGTGATATCACCGGTAATAACCATCTTACTGCCAAAGCCGAAACGCGTCAGGAACATCTTCATCTGCTCCGGCGTAGTATTCTGCGCCTCGTCCAGAATGATGAAGGCGTCATTCAGCGTGCGTCCGCGCATGTAGGCCAGCGGTGCAACCTCAATCGTGCCCTTGGTGAGATACTTTTGGAAGGTTTCTGTGCCCAGCATATCATAAAGACCATCGTAAAGAGGACGCAGGTACGGGTCTACCTTATCCTGCATATCACCCGGCAAAAAGCCCAGCTTTTCGCCTGCTTCTACCGCAGGACGCGTCAAGATAATGCGCTCCACCTCTTTTTTCTTCAGCGCCGCTACTGCCAGCGCCACTGCCAGGTAGGTTTTGCCTGTGCCTGCAGGTCCGATGCCCAAGGTTATATAGTTATGGCGGATGGTTTCCACATACTGCCACTGTCCCAATGTTTTGGCCTTCACCTGACGGCCACGGTTGTTAACGATAATCGTATCAGCGTACATGCGATGCAGACTTTCCAAATTTCCTGCCTTCACCATATACATGCTGTAACGCACATCATGCGTTGTCAGCGGCAGTCCCTGACGGTACAAAAACAGAAGCTCCTGCAGCAGCTGTTCCAGCTGTGCCACCTCTTCGGCACGTCCGCTCATTGTAATCTGATTGCCGCGCGCGACGATTGTACAGTCAAAAGCACCACGGATTAAACGCAGAAATTCATCATTACGTCCGCAAATGCCAACCATTTCCTGTTGGTCAACAGTTTCGAGTATACCTTGCATTTTTTCTTCTTCACTAGCCAAGCAATTTCCTCCTACCTGTTTTAAAAGGGGTATTAACGTTTTTCTATCGTAACCTTCTTAATGATAACAGGCTCCAACGGTTTATCATTGGAATCTGTTGCTGTTTTGCCGATTTTATAAACAACATCCATGCCCTTGCTTACCTTGCCGAAAACAGCGTGCTTACCGTCAAGCCATTTAGTTTCACGCAGGGTGATAAAGAACTGGCTGCCGCCGGTATTCGGGCCGCGGTTTGCCATGGAAATTACACCGGGGCCGTCATGCAGCAGCTTACTGCTGAACTCATCCTTAATAGTATAGCCGGGACCACCGGTACCGTTACCGGCAGGGTCACCGCCCTGAATCATAAAGTTATCGATTACGCGGTGAAAGGTAAGGCCGTTATAAAAGCCCTTTTCTGCCAGCGTAATAAAATTCTTCGACGTTTCCGGTGCATAATCTGTTGCCAGCTTAACCTCAAAATCGCCCATGCTTGTGTTGAAAACAGCCGTCGCAGGCTCTGCCTTCGGCGCCTGCTCCTGTTTTTCCTGACCGCAGGCTGTAAGCCCCAGTGCGCACACCAGCATCAGGCAGATTATTAACAATTTCTTCATGCTCTTTCCTCCCATAGAAAAGGATATAATTTCTCAAGTATATTATACAACTAACAAGCGCCGCATTTCAAGCGTTTGCCCAGCCAATCGCTCAGCAACGCGCCTGCCTGCTCACTGTACTGCGTAAAGCTGTGGTCGCCGCCTGCAAAGATATGCAGCTCTGCCGCCTCGCCAACGGCTGCGGCGTTGCGCTGCCCCTGCTCTGCCAGCACCACCTCATCCGCACTGCAGTGCAGCAAAAGTACAGGCAAAGGCTGCGCTTTTTGCAGCAATGCAGGCAAATCGTATTGGTCAAAGTCCGTCAGGAAATCCGGTGTCAAATCGCATTCGCCGCGTTCATCGTTAAAATGCAGGGTTTCGCCGCTGTCCAGACGACGATATTCGTCCTCCGTCATCACATAGCGGAAGGTAAAGCGCAGATTATTCGGCGTTGCCCACAGAATCAGGCCGGCGAGAGCTCCGTCCTGAGCCGCGGTAATGATGGAGGCAGCGCCACCCAAGCTGCGTCCCAAAAGAAACAGCTTACAGCCGGGCTGTCTGCGGCGTACCTCCGCCAGTACGGCGCGCAGCTCCTCTACCTGACGCGAAATTATCTGCGTACCCGTAAAGTTAAAGCGCACTACGGCAGCGTGTGCAGCAGCCTGCTGCGCCACTCCTGCAGCGCGCCCGCCGCTGTCGCGGCTGCCGCGGAAGCCATGCGCCATAACAAGAACGGCATTATTATCACTACGGTTAGGCTCAACAAGACATTCAATCTCGCCTAACGGTCCCTGAAAAGTAAATGTATCTTTAAGCATCTTCACTCACTCTTTTCGTATTTTTTAGCTTTACAAAAACATTTTCTTAGCATACTTTCTGATCTTTCTAAGTTAACGTTAACCGTAAGTTCTTTGCACGCTCAGTACTTTCGCATTTTTATCGGCAGACATTCTATACAAGCACACACCCATGCGCCCTGTTTTTCCCTGCTCTGCACGGTAGGAGCAGAATATTTCGTGGTTATGCTCTGTGCAGACGCCGGCAGTAAGGATATTTTCCGCCTTTAATCCTGCGTCCAGCAGTACCTCGCGGTTATAACCCAACAAATCCAGCAGATACTTGCCCGGCTTTTCTGCTCGTGGCGCAAAGAACTGCTCGTAGCCTTCAGCCTTACTGCGCACAAAGTCGTCCACCTCATAGCAGCATTGGCCGATAGAAGGACCAATCGCCGCAACGATATCTGCGGGACGGGAGCCGAAGGATTGCTGCATAGCTTCTACAGTATTGCGCCCAATCTGTGCTACCGTACCGCGCCAGCCTGCGTGTGCCACAGCGCACACGCCTTGGCGCTCGTCGGCGAAAAGCAGCGGCACGCAGTCTGCAAAAAATAGCAGCAGCGGTACGTTTGCCAGATTCGTAACCAAAGCATCCGTATCCTTAATCGTATCAGCAAGCGTAGTAGCACCGGCGCCAACCAAGGCTTCATCTACAACAGCAACATTGCTGCCATGCACCTGCTCGCAGGTAGTAAATTTTGATGCGTCCAAACCTAGAACCTGCGCAAACAGGCGACGGTTCTGCAGCACCAGTTCCACCTCATCACCCACATGCAAAGCCAGATTCAAAGTACCCGGTACCATGTCGCTTTCTCCATGCAGACGACAGCTGCAGGCATTACCGAAGCCCGCCTGCATCAAACGAGGGAACATTCCCCACCAGATATTATTTTTTTGCGTAATGATAAAATCCTGCATCAAAACCGCTCCTTTTATCTCTAATACCAAAAGAGACGGCTAATGCCGTCTCCCTTTGCAAGTGCCTGCGGCACCCTTTTGCTATTTACTTTTGATATGCTGGCACACCTTCCGGTATATCCAGCACTACGGTGATAATCACCGTGCTGTCGGTAGCCTTGGCTGCTGTGTCCATAAACACAACCTTGGCACCATTATCCAGATAATAATTAACCTCTTTCACAGCTCCGTTATTGTTATTGGAAAACGTAAAGAGTCTTTCCTTAGCCAGTGCCGAGCCGCTGAAGCCGGCCACCAGCATAAGAGCCGTTAAAGTAAGCAGTAAATACTTCTTCATATTTTGCACCTCTATTTTGCGTCTTTAGATTTCTGCATGATGCGTTCCAGCTCCTGCATAAAATTACGCACATCGGCAAACTGACGATATACGGAAGCAAAGCGTACATAAGCAATCTGATCCGTCTGCTCCAGATACTTCATAACCAGCTCACCAATCTGGGCGCTGGGAATTTCCGCATCCGCACTCATCCGCAGCTCTCGCTCGATGCTGTCGGCAATCTCTTTAATCTTTTCATAAGGAACTGGGCGTTTTTCGCAAGCCTTCAAAAGACCTGCCAGCAGCTTTTTACCGTCAAAAAGCTCGCGACGACCATCCTTCTTGCTGACAACAAGAGGTGTTTCCTCATATTTTTCATATGTAGTAAAGCGTTTGCCGCAATTAGGGCATTCTCGTCTGCGACGGATAGAACAGCCTTCCTCTACAGCACGGCTGTCGATAACACGGCTGTCTCGGTAGGAGCAAAACGGGCACTTCATATTACTGCCTTCCTTTCAATCAGTGACGCAGCCATGGCGGAATTTCATTCGGATCGGAGAAATTCTTGATAACACCGCTACTGTTGCGGTTGATAGATGCTGGACCGCCAACTGCATTTTTGGTAACAGGAGATTTCTTCTCAAAGCCTGTTGCGATAACCGTAACACGGATTTCGTCATTAAGGCTTTCATCAATAACAGCACCGAAGATAACCACTGCATTGGGATCTGCTGCTTCATTGACAATATTGGCAGCTTCGTTAACGTCAAACAGGGACAGCTCCTTGCCCCCGATAACGTTAATCAGTACGCCGCGAGCACCATCGATAGATGCTTCCAGCAGCGGGCTCTTGATAGCAGCTTCGGCTGCAGCCTTGCCGCCGCCTTCGCCCTTAGCGGTACCAATGCCCATCAGAGCGCTGCCTGCATTGGACATAACAGTCTTGACATCGGCGAAGTCAACGTTAATCAGACCGGGAACAGCAATCAGGTTGGAAATGCCCTGAACGCCCTGACGCAATACGTCATCGGCCTTTTTAAATGCTTCCAGCATGGAAGTACGTTTTTCGATAATCTGCAGCAAACGGTCGTTAGGAATAGTTACCAGGGTATCAACCTTTTCCTTCAGGTTGACAATGCCTGCCTCAGCCTGCTTCATGCGGAGAGGACCTTCAAAGCCAAAGGGTTTGGTTACAACGCCGACAGTCAGCGCACCGATTTCTTTGGCACATTCCGCAACAACGTGCGCAGCACCGGTACCGGTACCACCGCCCATACCTGCGGTAACAAATACCATATCTGCACCCTTCAGGGATTCCAGAATCTGGTCACGGGATTCTTCGGCAGCTTTTTCGCCGATTTCAGGGTTTGCGCCTGCACCCAGACCTTTAGTCAGCTTTTCGCCGATTTGGATGCGTTTTTCTGCCTTGGAAAGCATCAGGCACTGCTTATCGCAGTTCACTGCAATAAATTCTACGCCGCTTACGCCGGCGTCGATCATACGGTTTACGGCGTTATTGCCGCCACCGCCTACACCAATTACTTTAATATTGGCCAACGGTTCAAAGGTTGTCTCTACGTCATCAAACATATTCTACGTCCCCCTTAGCTTTGGGTAGCTTATTTATAAAAAAATCATTTTTATATTGTTCAACATGAAAGTGCTATTTTCCTGCTTATTAATGAATTTTTTTCTTCATCTTCCGACAGGACACTTATTTGCCCATATAAAGGCGACGGATAATTCCCAGATTCTGGAAAATACGCATACCGAAAATCAGTACCGCTACCAGATATAAATCGATACCGATCAGATTACCTGCATAGCACAAAAAGGCAGTCAGGATACCGTTGATAAAGAATCCGGAAATGAAAACCTGAGTATCATAATTGCCTTCGAGTGAAGCACGTACACCGCCCAGTACTGCATCCATACCGGCCATAACGGCTACGGCAAGCAGACGTGCGTATTCGGGCGGCACTCTGAAAGGACAGTAAACACCGAGTATAAGACCAAGCAAAAGGCCGGCAAATGCAAATCCAATCATTTCGCTGCCTCCTTGCTTTCCACTGTCTTAGCGTATTCAAAGCTACGCGGTGCTTTAAGCGCCGGAATATGCAGCTTTTCAACAGTCTTGATTTTTACCTGAATGCCCCAGAACTCAAAGGTTTCTACAACACCGCCACGCAGACGCAGGGCACTGCTCAGAGTTTTAGGAGCGCCTATAGCCTTTATAACATAAGGCGGAGCGCTGCGGACATTGTTTACCGAAATAGTAGGTCCGGCACAACGAATCTCGCTCATAGCTACAATGCGCTGATCGTTGACAGAAATTGCTTCCGCACCGGCAGCACGCAGCTCGTTGAGTACACGCAGCAAATCTTCATCATGAATAATGTACAAATTAGGATTTTCGCCGGACTTTTTGGCAATATTGCTGTCATCCAGCAAAATCTCAATGCCTTCGCCCTCTACGTCAGTCGTGCCTGCCATCAGCTTCATACGGTCATCAGCAGGATCCTTGGCAGCACCTGCTCGCAAGGTTTCCAGCTCCGTCAGCAGCTGCTTGTTCTCGGCTTCCATAATCTTCAGGCGTTCCGACAAATCCTCTACGCGGTCCATACGCACATTGCGTTGAAGCTCTGTAGTTTTATACTGTACCGAAAGCATAAATCCCAACACCATGAATACCACGGCAATCAACAGCTTGCCCTTTAAATCCATAGTAAAAATTTCTTTCATTATCTCACCCTCACTGTGACATCAGCTGCAACAGCTTTGCAGCTGTAACAAGTTAACAGCAATTTATTTTGGCAAAAGCTTGATATATGGCTTACCGAAGGTCAAATCAATATATTCATCCTTAATGTTTTTATCTTTAATCTCGTTGAACACAGTCATAAACACAGAAGCCTTCTGTGATACCTCCTGCACCCTGCCCAGACGCACCGGAAAGCTGCCGCTCAGCTGCAGCTTGACATCCTGCTTATCATCAACGGCAATTTCACCGATACGCTGCAGTGCCTCCGGCGTCAGCTGCTGCAAAAATTGCAGAATCTGCAGCACACCCGTATTGGCAACCTTATCGCCCAGATAAAGATTACCGCATTTTATGCCGGCCAGCACAGGAGCCTTAGCATCCGGAATAGTAGTCGTCACACTAAGAACAACGCCGTTATAATCCACCTTCAGATAGCTGTGATAGGAATTGGCAACATAAAGCGCCGGCTGCCGTTCCTCTACGCTCACCTGCAAGGTTGCCGGAAAGCGGTAAGCCACCTCTGCATTCTTAAAGCGGACATCATGCAGCAAAGCCTCACGCAGACGGCCGGAGCTGGCATTGAAAAGATTCAACGGGCCTTGCCCGCAGCCTGCAAGCGAGATAATCTCTGCCTCCGTCAGCTGACTGCTTCCGTGAATGCTGACATTGCCAAAGGCAAATGCAGGATTATGCACATAGCGCCAGGCATATGTACATGTTACAGCAAGTACAGCCGTAGATACCAATAGGCGCACCAGGTGCCAGAATTTCCGGCGTCTGCGTCTGCGCAGTTGTTCGCGTATAGTCTGCGATGAATCCATGCTGCACCTCCTTTGGCTCCTAGTAAAACTTTTTTATTTAGCGCTCAGTAAAATTTTCTCGCACAGCTCCGGGAAGCTGATGCCAACAGCAGCAGCAGCCTTCGGAACCAGGCTTGTTGCCGTCATGCCGGGAACAGTATTTGCTTCAAGTACATAAGCAACACCATCCTCATCTCCCAGCATAGCATCTACACGCGCTACACCGGAAAGTCCCAGCAGCTTGTAGGTTTCTACGGCAATTTTTTGGATATAGGCAGTAGTTTTCTCATCAAACGGTGCCGGGCAGTGGTAATCCGTAGCACCCTTGGTGTATTTGGAATGGAAGTCATAGGCTCCGGAATGCGGTGCAATCCAGATAACCGGCAACGGCTTAGGCTCGCCGTTCTCTTCCATAATAGAAATCGTCAGCTCCTTGCCCTTGATGCACTTTTCTGCCAGCACATTTTCGGAATACTTGAAGGCTTCCTCCAGTGCAGGCACAACCTCTTGTGCAGTCTTGGGAATTACCACGCCGATGCTGGAGCCCTGAGTTGCTGCCTTAATAACTACAGGCAGACCGAACTCGGAAATAATTTTTTCTGCCAGCGTCTGCAAATCACCTGCATCACGCTTGTTGATAATCATGCAGGGTGCGGTAGGAATGCCTGCAGACTGCAGATAACGCTTCGTAGCGGATTTATCCATAGAAACAGCGCTTGCCAGTACGCCGCAGCCGGTATAAGGAATACCTGCTGCCTCCAGAATACTCTGCAAACGGCCATCCTCACCGTACATACCATGAACGGCGTTAAATACTACCTTAGCGTTCATATCACGCAGCTCGTTAATCAGATTAGACGGATTCAGCTCTACTTCCTTAGCATTATAGCCCTTTTCGCGCAGTGCGTTGGCAATAGCGCCGCCGGTAACACGCGAAATCTCGGCCTCAGAGGAAGGCCCGCCTAAAACAACAGCAACAACATCCTGCTTATTAATCTGCATTTCTTTCCAACTCCCTAACTAATTCTTCTCCAATTTTAAACACATCACCGGCACCGATGGTCATCACCAGATCGCCGGGACGTACAACGCGCTCCAGGTATTCCTCAGCCTTGGTCAGCTTGCCGATATACAGCACCTCCTGACCGGTCGCTGCTTTGATACCCTCCGCCAGATGCATGCTGCTCACGCCGGGAATTGCTTCCTCGCTGGCTGCATAAATGTCAGTCAGAATCAGCTCATCGCAATCCTTAAAGCATTCGCAGAACTCAGAGAACAGCAGCTTGGTACGGGTGTAGCGATGCGGCTGGAATACACACAACAGACGCTCAGGCTTCGTCTGTCTGGCAGCCTTCAGCGTTACGCCGATTTCTGTCGGATGATGCGCATAATCATCAACAACCCAGACACCATTGACTTTACCCTTGGTTTCAAAACGACGTTTGGCACCGCCGAACTTTTTCAGGGATGCAAGAATTTTGTCGGTAGCAATGCCCATCTCATGTGCAGCAGCAAACGCGCCCATAGAATTCAGCACATTATGTCTGCCGGGAACAATCAGATGAACCTCTGTCACAAATTCTCCCTTGTAGTACAGCTTGTAGCTGGTGCCGTCAACACCGTAGGAAATATCACGAGCAATGTAGTCAGCACCCTCGCCTTCTACGCCGTAGGTAATTACCTCTTTATCGGTTTCGGCAGCCAGACGGCGTACCTTGGCATTATCAAAGCAAAGGACTGCCTTGCCGCCTTCCTTGATGTTGCCTACAAACTGTTTAAAAGCCTGATATATATTTTCTTCTGTACCGTAATGATCCAGATGATCATCTTCAATATTAGTTACTACAGCAAGATACGGATACAGCTTGAGGAAGGAGCCGTCGCTTTCATCCGCCTCCGCTACCACAAAGCGACCTGCGCCGTTGCGCGCATTACCGCCAAGGCTGCTTACCTCGCCGCCGATGATAACAGTCGGGTCAATACCGCTTTCTGCCGCAATGCAGGAAATCATCGCACTGGTAGTAGTTTTGCCGTGAGCGCCTGCAACAGCTACGCCGTCAGCAGCATTCATCACTGCAGCCAGCACATCGCTGCGGTGCAGCACGGGAATACCGCGCTTTCTGGCCTCCATCAGCTCCGGATTGTTGGGATGAATCGCTGTGGAAATAACTACAGCCTCGGCATCCTCCACCTGACTGGCAGCATGGCCCATATAAACCATAGCGCCTTCTTCCGCCAGATGTGCCGACATATGACCGGCATTTAAATCGGAACCGCTTACATCATAGCCGCGCTTAATCAATACATAAGCAATCGCGCTCATGCCGGCGCCGCCGATACCGATAAAATGTATATTATGCAGGTTTGCTAATTTGTTTTCAGCCACTCGAGGCCCTCCCTTATTGTTTAGTCAAGGCCACAGCCTCTTTGGCTATAACCTCTGCAGCCTGCGGTCTGCCAAGCTTTTGGGCCGCCGCATGCATCTGCTGCAACTCCTCTTCATGTACTAATAAATGCTCGATAAACTCCAACACGGTGTCGCCCGTCAGGTCCTTATCAAGAATAACCTTGGCAGCACCCTGAGCCTCTACCGCTCTGGCATTAAACTCCTGGTGATTTGCCGTAGCATACGGATATGGTACCAGAAGCGACGGCACTCCCTTAGCCATCAGCTCTGCCAAGCCGATTGCACCGGCACGGAATACTGCCAGATCGGCCGCAGCCAACGCTACCGGCATATTATGCAGATAAGGCTTGATAATAATGTTATCTGCCACACCGCCGCGCTTTTTGATTTCCGCCATATATGCGTCATAATTCACGTCACCGGTCGCATGCAGCACCTGTACCTCGGCTCTGCCGGAAAGCGCCAGCTCTGCCTCCAGCATAGCGTTGTTAATGGTGCGCGCACCACGGCTGCCGCCGGAAACGAGAATCGTTTTCTTCGCCGGGTCCAGCCCCAGCTCCTTAACAGCTTCCTCACGCGTATGCTGCAGAATTTCACTGCGGATAGGATTGCCGGTATATTCCAGCTCTGCCTTGCCGTGAAAATATTTGCCGCCCTCTTTATAACCTAAAAATACTTTACGCACATAACGTGACAAAATTTTATTGGTTACACCGGGCATAGCGTTCTGCTCCTGAATGCAGCAGGGAATTCCCCTTAACGCTGCCATGAAAACAATCGGGCCGCAGACATAACCGCCGGTACCGATTACCAGGTCCGGTTTTTCGTTACTGATAATCTTGTAGGCATCATATAAGCCGGCAAAAAGCTTTGCCGCGCTGCGCAGGGTATCCAGGCTCAGGCTGCGCTTAAAGCCTGCTACCTCAATGAACTGCAGCTTGTAGCCGTAGCGGGGAATGATATCCTTTTCCAAGCCCTGCTGTGTGCCCACGAAGCTGATTTCCGCCTCAGGCTGCAGTTTTTTTATCTGATCCGCAATGGTCAGGGCCGGATAAATGTGTCCGCCCGTACCGCCGCCGGAAAGAATTACCTTCACTTAACGTTACCTCCCTCCAGCTCGTGTACCAGCTTTTTAAAATAATTTCCGCGTTCGGGATAATTCTTAAACATATCAAAGGATGAGCAGGCCGGCGAAAGCAACACTACCTGTGGCTTATGTGCCATCGAATGCGCCTTGCTCACTGCATCCTCAAAGCTGTCAGCCAGCACGATATTCTGCACGCCGCAGGCAACAGCTGCCTTGTTAAAGCGCTCCTTGGCAGCGCCCAGCAGAATCAGAGCATCAGTCTTTTCCTTAACAAGCTCCATCATCGGCTCCAGCGGCGTCAGCTTATCGTGGCCGCCTGCGAGCAGGATGATGTGGCCATCCTTGAAGGCCTCCAGCGCTTTAATTGTAGAATCGGTGTTGGTAGCCTTGGAATCATTGTAATACGGTACGCCATCAATCGTAGCAACGTATTCAATGCGGTGCTCAATGCTGCGGAAGTTACGCAGCACATCAGCCATATCGCTGATGCTCACACCGGCGAAAAAGCCGCAGGCAATGGCTGCCAGCACGTTTTCTTCGTTGTGACCGCCGAACAGATGCAGCTCGCTGATATTGCAGACAGTTTCCTGCTTGCCGTCCCAGCTGATGATAAAATTCCCATCCTGCATATAGATGCCCTGCTGCAGTTTTTCCTTACGGCTGAAGTAACACAGGCGGCCTTTAGTTTCCGCACCCCAGGTACGCACAATAGGATCATCGTAATTAAGCACCGTAACCTGCACTTCGCCCTGCTGACGGAAAATGTTCTTCTTCGCCTCGCCGTAGGCCTCCATCGTATGATGGCGCTCCAGATGATCCGGAGTCAGGTTCAGCACTACTGCGATGTCAGGGCAGAAGCTGCTGACTTTTTCCAGCTGAAAGCTGGAAAGCTCGGCAGCAAGCCAGCCATCCTGAGGCAGGCTCTCTACCTCCTTGGACAGTGCCAGGCCGATATTGCCACCTACTGCAGAAGGCTCCGGCAGACGTTTGAGCATCTCGCCCACAATAGTAGTGGTAGTGGTTTTGCCGTTAGTACCGGTGATAGCGGCAATGTGACCGCCATACAGCCTGTAGCCAAGCTCAACCTCGCTGATGACCTCCAGTCCGCGCTGCTCTGCGAGCAGCACATTTGCGTTATCGCAGGCGATACCCGGAGAAAGCACCAGCACACCTGCAATATCAAGCAGGCCTTCAAATGCAGCCTGACCGATGGCCAGCCCACCGCCAACGCTCTCTAAAAGCTGCAGCAGCTGCGGCTCTAAAGTACAGTCCATATCGTTATACAAATATACCTGCTGCTTTCTATCTGCCAGCACCTGCGCTGCGCCACGGCCGCTGATGCCTGCGCCGTAAACGATTACAGCATCCTTTTTAGTCATCAAGAAACACCCTCTATTCATAAACATACATAGGCTATAGCCCTTTCACCGCAAAATTTGCGACAAAACAGTTATAGCCGAAGATTTTTTATACAAATGCATTAAGCCACAGGCATAAGCCAATGACAGACAATACGCAGCTTACTGCTGTAAAAACACGCACAACCTTAACCTCAGGCCAGCCGCCCAGCTCAAAATGATGATGCAGCGGAGACATGCGGAAAATACGCTTACCGCCGCTAAAACGGAAGTAGGTAACCTGAATAATTACCGACAGCGCTTCCGCTACATAGATACCGCCGACAATAACCAGCAGCAGCTCTGTACGTGTCAAAAGCGCTAAAGCGGCAATAGCACCACCCAAAGCCAAGGAACCGGTATCACCCATAAATACCCTGGCAGGATGACGGTTAAACAGCAAAAAGCCCAGGCAGGCACCGGTCAATCCCAGAGAAAAACCGCTCAGATCCAACATGCCCTGCATGTAAGCAATAAAAGCGAAAACCATGGTAACGGGCAGACTGACAAAGGAAACCAGTCCGTCCAGACCATCCGTCAGGTTTACGGCATTGGTTGTGCCAACCAAAAGCAGGAAGGCCAGCACATAATACCCCCAGCCTAAATCAATGACAGCATTGATGCCGGGAACCCACAGCTCCGTATTGCGGATATGAGTTTCGGCGAAATATACATAGGCACCGGCCAGAATGAACTGCAGTAAAAATTTCTGCTTGGCAGTCAGGCCCAGATTACGCTTCATTACAACCTTGATGTAATCATCTATAAAGCCTATGACCGCATGGCCTACTGTCAGCACCAGAGCAATAATTACATGGGGAGTAAAGTTGCCCCACAGCAAAGCAACCAGCAACGCTGCCAGCATCATAAGTCCGCCCATCGTCGGTGTGCCGCTTTTCGCCATATGGCTTGCCGGTCCGCACTCGCGGATAGACTGGCCGAACTTCAGCTTATGCAGATAAGGAATCAGCACCGGGCCGATTAAAGCACACACGATAAACGCAGTCACAGGAATTCCGATTAATTTTAACATCTACTAAAATCTCACTCTCTTAAGTTTACTTGAACAGCTCCAGCATTTTGTCAACCTGCATGGAATGGCTGCCCTTAAGCAGGATAATATCACCTGCGGAAGCCATCAGACGCAGAGCATCCGCTGCCTCCTGACGGTCAGCGCAATGCTTGCTCTTGCCGCCAAGCTCTGCAGCCTCATCCGCAATATAAGCAGCCTGCGGACCGTAGGTCAGTACAAAATCTACACCGTTTTCTACAGCCCAGCGGCCTACACGGCGATGCGCATCCTCACTGATATCTCCCAACTCCAGCATGTCTGCCAGCACAGCAATAGTGCGGGCCTTGCCATGCGCTGCCTTCTTGGCCTCCGCCAAGGTTTTCAGTGCCGCTTCCATAGAAGCAGGACTTGCATTATATGCGTCATTGATAAAGGTAATATCGCCGATATAAACGATTTCCTGACGGCTGCCTGTAAGACGGGCAGTTGCCAGCGCCTGCGCGCTTACTGCCATCGGCACGCCGTAGCAGAAGGCGCCGGCAATAGCGCTCAATGCGTTATAAACGTTATGCTCTCCAATCAGCTGCAGGCTTACATTGACAGCTTCACCGGTAGCCTTATGGGTACAGGTAAAGGTAGTACCTGCACCGGAGGTCACAATATCACTGCCGCGGAAGTCGCAGTTTTCGCCCAGGCCGAAGTAAACAACTTTTGCCTTGGTTTTGTCTGCTGCCGGCAGTACGTATTCGTTATCGCCGTTGAGCACAGCAAAGCCATCCTCCGGCAAATTAAGTACGATTTCGCTTTTGGCCTTGCCGATGTTTTCCATGCTGCCCAAAAGCTCCATGTGGGTTTCGCCCACGTTGGTAATCAGACCGCTGTCAGGCTCGGCAATGCGGCACAGCTCGGCAATCTGGCCCAAGCCGCGCATGCCCATCTCCACAACGGCAATATCGGTATCAGGCTTAATACTCAGCAAGGTTTTCGGCAGACCGATTTCATTATTGAAGTTGCCCTGAGTTTTGACAACGTTATATTTGCAGCTCAGGCAGGCAGCCAGCAAATCCTTAGTAGAGGTTTTGCCGTTGGAGCCTGTGATAGCAAAAACCTTCAGGCCCTGCTTACGCAGACGGTAGGCATGCGCAAGCTGCTGATAAGCAAGCAGCGTATCCTCTACCATGAACACAGCAACGCCCGCAGGCAGGCCGCTCACCTCATGGGATACGACAACGCCCGCAGCACCCAGCTCCACAGCCTTAGCGCAATAGTCATGGCCGTCAAAATTATCGCCCTTCAGCGCTACGAATAATTCTCCCGGCTTTACCGCACGGGAATCGGTGGTTACGCCGGTAAACTCAAAATCTGCACAAACAGCCTTAGTAGCTGCTAAAACTTCACTGGCCTTCAGCATTTTTTATCACTCCAGTATTCCATTACAACTTCTTTATCATCAAAGTGAATAGTTCTGTCCTTCAAAATCTGGTAATTTTCGTGGCCCTTGCCGGCAATCAGAATAACATCATTGTCAGCAGCCTCTGCCAAAGCATAGCAGATTGCCTCACGTCTGTCGCTCAGACGGGTAACGTGCTTGCCTGCAGGCACATTTTGCAGTGCCGTAAAGATTTCGTCGATAATCAGCTCCGGATCCTCGGTACGCGGATTATCGGAGGTAACAACGATATTGTCAGCCAGCTCCAGCGCCAGCGCACCCATCAGCGGACGCTTTTTGTTGTCACGGTCACCGCCGCAGCCGAACACAACCCACAGCTTACCGCGGGTAATGGAGCGCGCTGTTTTCAGCACGTTCTCCAAACCGTCGGGAGTATGTGCGTAGTCTACAATAACAGTATAAGGCTGTCCTGCCTCAACAAGCTGGAAACGTCCAGGGACGCCGTCAAAACCGTCGAGTACGGAGCCAATGATATCCTTGTCAATATTTTCAGCCAGCATTGCACCGATAACACCCATAACATTATACACGTTGAACTCGCCGGTAATCTTCAGCTCCAGGTCCATTTCGCCCACCGGAGTATGCAACAGCAGCTGCATATGCTTAGGTTCTACCGTAAAGCTCAGCGGATAGATGTCATTATCATGGCCTTCGCCGTAGGTCAGCACGTTGGCCTTGGTACGCTCGCGGATAATTGCGGAGCTCGGATCATCCATATTGAAGACAGCGTTTTTATTCGGCTTACTGCCATCGGTCAGATGCTCAAAGAGCAGGCTCTTGGCATCGCGATAGTTTTCCATTGTTTTATGGAAGTCCAGGTGATCCTGGGTAATATTCGTCAGCACAGCGCAGTCATATTCAATGCCTGCCACACGCTTCAGCGCCAAAGCATGGCTGGAAACTTCCATTACGCAGTAGTCACAGCCGGCGCAGCACATAGCGTACAGTGTTTTCTGCAGGTCAACTACGTCCGGAGTAGTGTTATGAGATTCGGTAATCTCATCGTTAATCATAATATTGATAGTGCCGATCAGACCAACCTTATAGCCTGCCTTACGCAGAATCAGGCGAATAATATTCGTCGAGGTTGTTTTGCCGTTAGTACCGGTCACGCCGATCATTCTCAGCTTGCGTCCCGGATAATCATAAAAATACGGCGTTACCAGCTCCATAGCCTCACGCGTATCAGCAACCTTAATAAGAGTAACACCCTGCGGTACTTCAGCGGGAACGTCCTCCACCAGCGCAGCAACAGCGCCCTTCTCGGCAGCCATCGTCAAAAATTTATGTCCGTCTACAGTTGCACCCTTCAGGCAGATAAAAAGACTGCCGGCTACCACCGCACGGGAATCGGCAGTTATATCAGTAATAACTTTATCGGCACTGCCAATTACCTCAGCCTGCGGCAATAAGGCAAGGAGTGAAGCTAATTGCTTTTCCATTTATTAACCCCCCTGTTTTACGTTCTGCCCCTCAAGGAGCAAAGCCGTAAATTACTTCTAGTTTAATTATAGTATAGAATTTAAATTGAAACGGCAGCCAAAAGGCTGCCTCCCAAAAACCCATTCAAATTATATCACAATATAAACTGAATGGCTATGTTTATTTGTTATGCACAGCCAAAGAATTGCTGCTTCCGCCAGCCTTAACATAAATATTGCTGCGGGCAACACTCATACCCAAATACTGTTCGGCCAAACCGATAATACGGTCAGGACCCTTCAGCTGCTCAACCTCGATTTTCAGCTCGTTGTTTTTGGTGATAAGCTGAGTCTCCTGCTGTTGCAGGCTCACCAGCTCATTGCCATATTGCACCATAGCGTTACTGCGTAAAACAACAATAAAATAAGCTGCCATAATAAGTAAAAATGCTTTAAGAATTCTGTTGCGCAGCACTCTTCTCGGATCAGGTCTATGTACTTTTCTGCGGGCAGGCTGCTGAACCTCATATTGCTCGGCAGGCTGCTCCTGCCAAGCATAATTATCGTATTTTCTGGCAAGCATCAAAATCACCCTTCATCAAAACATCAAAATTTATCTATGTGCATTTGTCAAATCTTAATTGCATAACGCAGGCGCGCACTGCGGCTGCGCGGATTTTCTTCCACCTCTGCCTTGGATGGAACAATATTGCCTGTTTTGCGCAGCAAAGGCTTTTTACCGCATACGCACACCGGCAGCTGCGGCGGGCAAGTGCAGCCCTTGGCAAGCTTGGCAAAGGTCTGCTTAATAATTCTGTCCTCCAGCGAATGGAAGGTAATGACACCGATACGGCCGCCGCTCTTTAAGCGGTTCACGGCTCTTTCCATAGTATCTGCCAAAATTCCCAGCTCGTTGTTTACCTCTATGCGGATAGCCTGAAAGGTACGCTTCGCCGGATGCGGACCGTCAAGTCTTGCTCCCTTGGGAATAGCCTTTTTGATGACATCCACCAGCTCAAAAGTAGTAGTCAACGGCTTTTCTTTGCGTGCCGCCACAATAAACTGTGCGATACGCTTCGCCCAACGTTCCTCACCGTAACGGTGAATGATATCCGCCAGCTCTTCTTCCTTATAGTGGTTTACAATGTACTCTGCATCCAGACTTGCTTCTTTATTCATGCGCATATCCAAAGGTCCGTCATGCATATACGAAAAACCACGCTCCGGTGTATCCAGCTGATAGCTCGAAACACCAAGATCAAAAAAGATACCGTCAATTTCATCGATTCCCATAGAATCCAATACCTGGGAAAAATTTTCAAAATTGGACTTGGCAACTGCGGTTTTGCAGGTAAATTTGTTCAGCAAGCGTTCGGAACCGGCAGCAATAGCATCATCATCCTGATCAATGCCAATCAAAAGACCGCCTGCCTCCAGCTGTGCGGCAAACGCACTGCTATGACCTGCACCGCCCATAGTGCAGTCCACGTAAATACCATTTTTATCTGTTATCAGAAAGTCCACGCTCTCAGCGAGCAGAATACTTGTATGCTTAAATTCCATAGCCAACACCAATCTTATATTCCTAAGTCAGCAAGCTGCTCTGCAAGCTCGCTCACATCCTCGGCATTTTCTTCGTTATATTCGTTCCAACGGCCTGCATCCCAAATTTCGGCTCTGCTGCCTACGCCCACAATCACAGCATCCTTTTCCAGACCGGCATGACGACGCAGGTTTGCCGGCAAAAGCACTCTGCCCTGCTTGTCACATTCGCCCTCGCAGGCACCGCCAAAGAGAAAACGTGTAAAATCACGCGCTGTTTTGCGGCTCATCGGCAAGGCTGCCAGCTTCTGTTCCAACTGATGCCATTGCTCCATATCGTAAACAAAAAGACAGCCGTCCAGACCTTTGGTAATTATAAACTTACTGCCCAAACTTTCACGCAGCTTAGCAGGCATAGCAAGACGACCTTTTGCATCCAGAGTGTGTTCGTATTCACCTAAAAGCATTTTGTCGCCCCCTTTTTACCCACATTGCACCACTTTTCTCCATTATATCGTTTATTAGCCGTAAACGCAAGTATTTCACGGCTTAATGTGAAAAAATAATCAAAAAAACGTGAACTCTGTCAAGCTTATTTCGCAAAAAATTTTCAGTAATAAATTTGGCTTTTAGAAGCACAGATGATATAATGAATGAGTACGGATTTCGTGTACAATTTTTATAAAAAGGAGACTTATACAATGGTTACTAAAGATACCGGCATTATTGAAGCCGTTCAAAACCATCCTGAAATCATGGAGGTTTTCGCTGAATATGGTCTGGGCTGCATCGGCTGCATGGCTGCTCATTTCGAAACCATCGGTCAAGGCGCTGGCGCTCACGGCATTGATGTTGATGCTCTTATCGAAGATATCAATAAAGTTATTGCCGAAGCAGAAGCAAACAAATAAAATAGCGAAGCGGGATAAATACTGCACCGGCATATTTTCACCGCATAGAAAAAATGAGGGAGCTATCTCCAGCACAAGTGGGGACGGTTCCCTGTTTTCATAAGGAGGTCTCTGTTATGTTCAAAACTCGTAAGGTTGTAATCGTCGGCGCAGGTCACGTCGGCTCTCACGTTGCTTTAGCGCTCATCCAATCCGGTGAAGCAGATGATATTGTAATGATTGATATTCTTAAGGAAAAAGCTGCAGCACAGGCACTGGATTTGGACGACTGTGTCAGCGGTGCTCTTTGCGGTCACGACGCAAAAATCCGCGCCGGTGAATACAGTGAGCTCAATGACGCAGATATTCTGGTAATGGCCTTCGGCCGCAGCCGTCGTCCCGGCGAAACTCGTCTGGATATGTTTGATGATTCCATCAAGATGGCTAACGAAGTTATCAGCCACCTGAAACAGGTTGACTTCAAGGGAATTATGATCAGCATTTCCAATCCTGCAGATATTATCTGCGAGCATATCCGCCGTCAGATGCAGTGGGATTCGCATCGCTGCTTCTGCACCGGCACCAGCCTGGAAAGCTACCGCCTGCTGCGCGTACTCAGCGCCGCTACCGGCTACAGCCGTAAATCTATCCAAGCCTTCTGCATGGGTGAGCACGGTAATTCCAGCTTCGTTGTCTGGTCCCGCATCCGCATCGGCAGCAAGAGCTTTGCCCAGCTGCGCAGCGAACGTCCGGAGCTGGCTGCCCTCAGTCTGGATGATTTGCAGCTGCAGGTTAAAAGAGCCGGTGATATCGAGGTTGACGGCAAAGGCTGCACAGAATTCGGTATTGCCAATGCTGCCTGCATGCTGATTAAGGCTATCTTCCATGATCAGAAGCTCATCTGGCCCTGCTCCACCGCACTCAACGGCGAATACGGTCAGAAGAACGTTGCTGCCGGCGTACCCTGTGTCATCGGCAAGAACGGTATCGAAGAGATTCTTGAACTGAAGCTGACGGAAGAAGAAGAAGCTAAGTTCGCTGCTTCCTGCGACATTCTGCGTGGCTTTTTGGATAGAGCAGGCAGCTTGTAAAGATAAGCTTGCAATGCTTATAAGAATGTAAAACGTTAATTACAAAAAACGTCGTAAGCAATGATCAGCACTCATAAGCTCACGACGTTTTTTTATACACATTATAAAACTACAAACTCACAGCCTCAATATGCGTCCAAGCCGTTGCGTGCACCACCGACAACACGCACATTGCTAACATTAAAAGCAGCTTTAATCACAGGCAGATACTTGCCAATCAGCTCCGTACGCACACGCTCATCACCAGCGACAAGCAAAAGTGCATCCTCGCCCAGGTTAATATTCAGCAGCGGGCTGATCAGACGCGCAAACGCAGGCGCAGACATCGCCTTCTTCAAAGCCGTCAGCCCTGGCATAACCTGCGGTTTTTCCTTAGCCATGCGCACTTCCAGCGCTTCAAAAGGAACCTCGAACAGCTTATCATTGTCTGCCCCGACAAAGCTTTCATTAAGAGAACCGCTTACACCAACAAAATCTTCTGCCATAAGAAAAACCTCCTTCATAACATATACACATAGGGAGACATAGCCTCCGCTCAAAATAAAAACTCCTGCTAATATGAATTTATCACGATTCGGACTCTTTGTCAAAAAATGCATAGTGAAAATTTCAGCAATGTTTCAATAACGCTTAACAAAAAAATGCTTCTCGGCAAGCAATCTTTACAACATTAATCAAACAGGCTGAAAGCACTATTACAGAGATACAAAAACTGACGAGGCAAAATATGCCTCGTCAGTTTTATTTTTAGGTAATATTTAATTCAACGTCTGCTAAACGAAGTAATTATTTCACCATAGCAGCAACGATATCAAAAGCAGCAGCAAGTGCTTCGTCAACCTTAGCTACGTCCTTAGCACCAGCCTGTGCCATATCCGGACGACCGCCGCCGCCACCGCCGCACAGCTTAGCAACAGCCTTAACGATGTTGCCCGCATGTACGCCCTTAGCAACTGCATCCTTAGTAGCCATGGTCAGAATGCTTACCTTCTCGCCCATAACAGCAGCCAGCACAACAACGCCGCCAACCTTATCGCGCATCTGGTCGCCCAGATTACGCAGAGCATCTACGCTGTCAGCATTAACCTTCTGTACCAGAACAGGAACGCCGTTAGCATCCTTAATCTGGTCAGCAACATTGCTTACCTGAGACTTAGCGATTTCTGCAGCCAGCTCTTCAGCCTTCTTCTGTGCTGCCTTCAGCTCGCATTGCAGAGCCTCCAGACGAGTCGGAACGTCGCAGGAGCGGCATTTCAGCTCAGCAGCCAGACCGTTTACCATTTCCTCGGTAGCATTCACATGAGCCACAGCACCATGACCGGTAACAGCCTCAATACGGCGCACGCCTGCACCGCTGGAGCCTTCGCTAACGATTTTGAACATACCGATTTGAGCAGTATTGCTTACATGGCTGCCACCGCAGAATTCCATGGAGAAGTCCGGAACGGTAACAACACGAACAATATTGCCGTATTTTTCACCGAAGAGAGCAGTAGCACCCTTCTTCTTAGCTTCCTCAATCGGCAGCTCTTCAATATTAACAGCCTTGCCAGCCAGCACCTGCTCGTTGACAATAGCCTCTACTTCCTTCAGCTCCTCAGCAGTTACCTGAGAGAAGTGGGAGAAGTCAAAACGCAGACGGTCCGGACCAACATAGCTGCCGGCCTGGTTAACATGGGCACCCAGAACCTGTTTCAGAGCAGCATGCAGCAGATGGGTTGCGGTATGGTTACGAGCGATATCCATCTTGCGTGCCTTGTCTACAGCAAAGGTAACAGCGTCACCTACAGCAACAGTGCCTTCGGTTACGGAACCGATCATAATAACAGCGCCGTCAGGCAGCTTTTTGGTAACATTTACAGCGATAACGCCGGTCGAAGCGGTAATAGTACCGATATCGCCCAGCTGGCCGCCGCCCTCAGCATGGAAAGCGGTAACGTCGCAGATAACAGCAACATCAGTGCCGTCAGCAGCGTTTTCAATCGGCTGTGCGTCATGCGCAGGATACATCTTCACAATCTTAGCTTCGGTTGCAGCTTCGTCAACCTTCAGCTCAGCAACATTGATGCCGCTGGTGTTATAAACAATCGGACGACCTTCTTTATCGTTGCGTGCTTCACGCGCCATTTTACGCTGAACCTCCAGCGCAGCGTCGAAGCCTTCTTTATCCATAGTCATGCCGGCTTCTTCCAAGATTTCTTCAGTCAGTTCCCAGGGGAAGCCAAAGGTATCGTTCAGCTTGAAAGCAGTTGCACCGTCGAGCACGGTTTTGTTTTCAGCCTTCAGCTTTTCAATCTCCTCGTTCAGCAGCTCGCAGCCCTGTTTCAGAGTGCGCAGGAAGCTGGTTTCTTCCATTTCCACAACCTTTTTGATGAAGTCAGCCTTCTCTACCAGGTTGGGGTAAGCGTGACCGAACATGCCGATAACAACGTCAACAGCACCGGTCAGGAACATCTCGTTGATACCCAGCAGACGAGCGTGACGGATAGCACGGCGCAGGATACGGCGCAGTACATAGCCACGGCCTTCGTTGGACGGAAGAATACCATCACCAATCATAAAGGTCATGCTGCGTACATGGTCAGCGATAACCTTCAGGGAAACGTCGGTAGCCTTGTCCTTGCCATATTCAACATTAGCAATCTTAGCTGCATATTCAATAATCGGGAAAATCAGATCAGTTTCAAAGTTGGACGGCTTGCCTTGAACAACACTTGCCAAACGCTCTAAGCCGGCGCCGGTATCAATGTTCTTGTTTTTCAGCGGTGGGTAGGTGCCATCAGGCATCTGGTTGAACTGGGTAAATACCAGGTTCCAGATTTCCAGGAAACGGTCACAGTCACAGCCGGGGCCGCAGGTCGGTTTGCCGCACCCGCGTTCAGGACCGAGGTCGATGTGGATTTCGGAGTCAGGACCGCACGGACCGCTGCCAATTTCCCACCAGTTATCAGCCAGGCGTACAATGTGGTCTTCAGGAACACCTACAACATTGTGCCAGATATCAAAAGCTTCATCATCCTCAGTGTGGATGGTGATGTACAGCTTATCAGAAGGCAGGCCAAGCTCCTTGGTCAGGAACTCCCAGCTCCAGGGGATAACCTCTTTTTTAAAGTAATCACCAAAGGAGAAGTTGCCCAGCATTTCAAAATAGGTATGGTGGCGCGCAGTGCGGCCAACGTTTTCAATATCACCGGTACGCACGCATTTTTGGCAGGTGGTGATACGAGTAGCAGGCGGTTTCATTTTGCCGGTGAAAAACGGCTTGAACGGTGCCATGCCTGCACCGATAATCAGCAGAGTCGGGTCATCCTGAGGAATCAGGGAAGCACTCGGAAGCATAAGATGGCCTCTATCTTGGAAAAATTTCAAAAACTTTTCGCGGATTTCGTTACCAGTCATGTATTTCATAGTAGTTCATTCGCTCCTTCGAAAAATAATACTGCATTACTGCGGAAATTACCGCAGCAGACAAAGATTGCATATAAAAAAATTATATAATTTTTGCCTGTGAATGTCAATAAGCGCAAAGCTCCGCAAGTGTATACATAGCATAAAAAACGGAGCAATTATCTGCCCGAAAGGCAATCTAACTGCTCCGTCTGCTTAAATTTAATTTTTAAGCTTAATCCTGTTCATCCAGCTCATAAAGGCGCTTATAAATGCCGCCAAGGGCCATCAGTTCTTTGTGTGTGCCGATTTCCGCAATTTCACCGTTATGCAGCACCACAATTCTGTCAGCGTTGATAATCGTAGACAGACGATGTGCGATAATCAGCGTAGTGCGGCTTTCAGCCAGCTTATCCAGGGACTTCTGAATCTGCTTTTCCGTTTTGGTATCAAGCGCACTCGTCGCTTCGTCAAAAACCATTACCGGCGGATTTTTCAGGAAGGCACGGGCAATAGCAATACGCTGCTTTTGCCCGCCGCTCAGCTTCACGCCGCGCTCACCGACCTTAGTTTCATAGCCCTCAGGCAGCGCGCTGATAAAGTCATCAGCAGCCGCCAGCTTGGCAGCCTGCTCAATCTCCTGCTCGCTTGCCTTAATCTTGCCATATGCAATATTAAAGTTAACAGAATCGCTGAAGAGGAAAACATCCTGCTGCACCAAACCTACATGATTGCGCAAGTAGCTCTGTTTATACTTTCTGATATCTACGCCGTCAAGCAGCACTCTGCCCTGCGTCGGCTCGTAAAAGCGCAGCAGCAGGCTTGCCAGTGTCGTTTTGCCTGCACCCGTAGCACCCACAAAGGCCACCTTTTCACCGGGAGCAATATCAAGATCAAAATGCTTCAGCACCGGCTTATCCTGCAGATAGCCAAAGGTTACATTCTCAAAGGTAATGCGGCCCTTAATCTCACCTGCAGCAATCGCATCAGGCGCATCGTCAATCTCCACCTCATGCTGCATCATCTCATTAAAGCGATGATAGCCGGCCATACCGCGCTGGTACATTTCCGTAAACATCAGCAGACGGAAAACAGGCTTCATAAAGATATTAACATAAAGGAAGAAGGCAACAAAATCGCTGAGCGCCAGTTGGTCATTGGCAACCATCATACCACCGCAAACCAAAACTACCAGATTGGTTGCGTTGGTAAAAAAGGTAATAGTTCCCGAAAAATATGAAAGTATCGCAAATGATTCGGTACGCACACGCAAAAGCTCATTACTCTTGCGCATAAAGCGCTCCAGCTCCAACTGTTCATTAGCAAAGGCCTTTACCAGGCGGATACCGCTCAGAGCCTCCTCTGCCTGCGCGGAAACCTCACCGGATTTTTCACGACTGCGGCGGAAGGCACGCTTCATCTTTCTGTTGACGAAAACAGAATGCACCGCCTTAATAATCAGCATAGCACCGATAATAGAGCCAAGATACGGATTCAGATACAGCATCATGAAAATAGTACCCAGCATACTGATGGTGCAGACAAGAAGGTCATTAGGTCCTTTAAATGTCAGCTCGCTGATTTCCACGATATCGCTTGTAATGCGCGACAGCAGCTGTCCTGTACGGGCATTATCAAAAAAGCGGAAGGACATTTTTTCCATATGTCCGAACAAATCGCGACGCATATCGTTCTCAATGCCGGAACTCATCACATGACCATAATAGTTGATAGAAAAAAGCAGACCGAAGTTTACAACATATAAGGCTAAAAGTATCCCAGCCCAGTAAAGCAGCTCGTCAATATTCTTTTGAGGAATCTGAACATTAAGCATCTGCCTTACGATATAAGGGAACAGCAGCTCCATTAAGGCCGAGAAGCATGAGCCCATCAGCACCAAAAGCAAAATCAGCTTATAGGGCTTATAATAATGAATTATTTTTTCTAACATTTACTTTGCTCCTCCTGCGTTATTTTTCCAGATATGTAAACGGTAAGCACCGATAATTTTGCCATCCGGAGTCAGTGCCGGCGCCTCCACACCTGCCAGCCACTGTCCGTCAGGTGAAATACCAATCGCCTGACAAGGTCCTTCGGTTGGGAAATAGCTGTACTTTTTGCCTGTTTTCAGGTCCAGCACCAGTGCTCCGTGCGCCTTGTAATTGTGCGTGCGCACGTTGCGCCCCACCGCGCAGGCCGCCAGCCTGCCGGCGAAAGCAATTTCCTCCATCGTACCGTCTGCCATATACTGATAGCGGAAGGTACCGTCTGTATTGAATACAAAAATACTGTTATTGCTCGGGTGTTCTACCGGCGTCGGCAGCTGCCAATTTTCACGGTTAAAGGTGTTAATCGTGGTAAAGAGTACGCCGTAGGGTGTTACGAAACCGTCGCGGCCGCTGGCATTTACATATGCACCATCCACCTGCTGCGGCTTAGATACAGACCTTGTCCAAATGATTTTGCCGGTTTCGTCAAAGAAAATTCCGCGTCCGTCACTGGCTCCTGCTGCCAGATATTTGCCGTCCGCACTGTAGTTGGGACTGCCGCGCATAACTGTGTTATCAAACGGTGGAATCGGCGGCACATGCGTTGAATTAAGCAGCTCGCCGGTTCTTTTATCGAGGAAATACATCGTATCCTTATACTTCATATCCTCGCGGTAATCGTAGGCAGAAGTAGAAAACACTGCTCTGCCGTTATTATCGTTGACATCGCACCAGTTTATCCAGCTGTCGATAACCTCATTCTTGGGGAACTGCCACAGCAACTTACCATCCTCATTTACAGCCAGCATTTTTGCATTGTAGCCTCTGCTGCCGTCCTTGCGCATCAAAAAGCGGTAAGCGTTGGCATAGACATTATTTTCATTGTCGACTGCAATATGCACCACCGACGGATAGGAACGCTGCGAAGCATCGGAGCCGACGAAGTCAGCACTCTTATACTGCCAACGGATATCACCCGTATGAACATCAACAGCATACAGCCTGCCTTCAGCGCTCTGCTCGCCTACTATCGCCAGTTTGCCGTCAGACGTAAGGCACAGAGCAATCAGCTTGCCTATGCCAAGGGAACGTTTCCATTTCTGACGTCCTTCATTGTCAAAGAGGAAGAGCTCGCCACGCTCCGTACCGACAATCCAGCCTTCTTCGTCGGCAGCATAACGCACTACCGCCTTAGTAAAGCCCATGCGGTCATAATTCTGTGTTGGGATATCACCCAGATAAACGCTCACACCGGAGCCGTCATTGTTAACATGAAACTGGTTCCATGGCGTTCTGCTGCCGGTAATCCAGTACAGTGCGCACCAGGAAAGCAGCAGTAGCACAAGCGCCAGCCAGCCTTTAAGCTTATTCATAGATACAGCACCGTCCAATCATAGATTTGGCGGAAAACGCCAAAGTAGAAGCCCTGCTCCGACAGCAGGTAAATTATTTTACTGCCAACAACTGCCACCACTACTGCAAACAGCAGCAGGCAGCTTGCCTTTTCGCGTGCGTCCCACTGTTGGCGTCGCCTTCCGGCGCCGCCTGCGAAAAAGCCACGGCTCACAACCGAAAGCGCCAGCGTCTGCGCACGCCTCAGGCAGCGCGCCAACAACGGCTTGGCGATATACGGCAAATGCCGCAGCACAGCAGTGCGTCCCCTCTGGCTGTCACTGCGCAGCTGCAGCGCTGTAATAACCTCGCCTGTTTCTGCCGCCAGCACCGGCAAAAAACGAATCGCCGTCACCAGCATAAACGCCATCTGCGGCGGCAGCCTCCAGCCCAGCAATGCCTGCAGCAGCTGTCGCGGGTCACTCGTCCAGCAAACCAAAAGCCCCAAAGCCAGCATGCTTGCACTGCGCAATCCCTGTACCGCGCCGTACAAAATACCCTCACGGTAGATGAAAAGTCCGCCCGTAAGCTGGCCGATAAAGCCTGCCTCCGGAGCAATCAGCACGAAAAGCGGTGTGCGCGGTGTCTGCGCAAAAAACAGCGCTTGGCTGAACATGGAGCCCCACAGGCCCAAGATCAGCAGAATCGCCATCACCTTCCATTTGTAGATAGAGGTTTTCGCTGCCAGATGCAGTATTAAGGTAAACGTAAATAAAATAAAGAGCGTCCGCGGATTATCCACGGTAATCATCAATATTGCAAAGAGGAAGAGGAACAGCAGCTTGGTACGCCCGTTGAGCTTCTGTGCCCATCCTGCTGCATCAGTGCCTTCCCATAGCTGTCTTACGGACATAGCGCTTCACCCCCTCTACCGTGATGCAGGGAGGAAGCCCCGCCTGCTCGCACACCGGCAAGAGCGCTGACGGTGTAAGACCGCCGGCCTCCACCAGCTCCTTATTGCTCAAAACCTCTTCTGTCGTGCCGTCGGCAATAATCTGCCCCGCACACAAAACAATTACGCGGTCGGCCACCTGTGCCGCCAGCTCCATATCATGCGTACAGATGAAGATACTGCCCCCCTGCTCCTTATAAGCCAAAAGCAGACGGCGGATTTCCGCCAGACTCTGTTCGTCCTGTCCTGTCGTAGGCTCGTCCAAAAGCAGCAGCGCCGGCTTCTTCGCCAGCATAGCACCCAAAACAACGCGCAAACGTTGCCCTTTGCTCAGCGCCAGCGGAAAATCATCGGCATATTCCGCTAAATTCATATGCTCTAAGAGCTGCTGCAGCTCCTGCTGCGTAATCGTGTGATTCTTCCAACACAATTCCTCGCGCACCGTATCTGCGAGCAGCATCAGATCAGGCTCCTGCCGCAGATAGCCGATTTTGCCCAGCTGCTTGTCGACCGGTTTTCCCTCCAGCAGCATGCTTCCCTGCTGCGTCTGTGTCAGGCCGCCCAAAAGGTTCATCAGCGTGCTTTTGCCGGCGCCGTTGAAGCCCATAATCGCTGTAATCTGCCCCTGATAAAGCGTAAACTGCAAATTCTTCAGCGTTGGCTCCTTGCCGCCGGGATAGGTGTAATACAAATCGCAAGCTTCCATAAGAGGCTGCTGTTGCCCTGCAGGCTTGGCCTGCTCAGCAGCTGCTGCAGGCTCGCATTCGCTGCGCAGCATCTGCACTATTTTTTCCTGGTCTGTCGTCAGCTCCGACAGCTGCAGTGCGCGGCACAGCTTCACCGTCTGCGGTTCACGCAAGCCTAAATCCGTGCGCCCTGTCATCGCCTGCCAGGCATCTTTAACAAGACCGTCATAAACAATACGTCCGTCCTGCATTACTGCCAGACGCGAAAAATATTTGCAAAGCTCGTTTACACGATGCTCAATCATCAAAATAGCAATGCCTGCCTCGCGGTTGAGGCGCACCAAAAGCTGCATAAAGCTCTGCACGCCCTGCGGATTCATCTGGCTCACAGGCTCGTCTAAAATCAAAAGTCCCGGCCTGGTAACAAGAATCGAAGCTAACGCTAGACGTTGCCTCTGGCCACCGCTCAGCTTGTGGATGCTGTAATCCTCAAAGCCTCCCAAGCCTACCAACTGCAAAGTTTCGCTCACCTTGCGCGCGATAATCTCCGGCTCCTCGCCCTGGTTCTCCAGTGCAAAGCCAACCTCATCCGCCACCGTCATCGCAAAAAGCTGGTCGTCCGGTGACTGATAGACAGTGCCCACCAGCTGGCCTGTTTTTTCCGGTGGCCATTTGCTGATATCCTCGCCCTGCAGGTAAATTGCTCCCTGCAGCTCACCGCGCTCCTCGCTGCCCAACAAGCCGCTTACAGCCTTAATCAACGTCGACTTGCCACAGCCGCTGCGACCTGCCAAAAGTAGCATTTCACCGTCCGCCAGCGTCAGGTTGATATTTTTTAAGGTAAACTGCTTCCTAGAGGGATAGCGATAAGATAAATTGTCTATTTTCAGCATCTCTATTCCCCCATAACCTGCTGCAGCTTGCTGCCCGTCTTAGCACCCAGCCAGGCGCCGATGCTGCTGTACACAAGGCCGTTGACCAGCATATACAGCGCCAGATACCAGTCTGCATAATACAGACGGTAGAAGAACATCATCTGCTCCATGTTGACGAAGGTGACAAGCGCATCGCCCACGCCCATCAGCAGGCAGATGAACAGCATATAGCCCTTGCCCAGCTCCTGCCTGCGGTAGAATCCGGAAAGATACAACAGCGTTTCCAAAATCGCTACGTTGACACACATGCTCAAAAGTCCTAACGGCGTAAAATGTCCGAACATCAGACCGGAAAGCATATATTTGACAAAATACATCAGCGTCAGTACGCCCGGTGCACGGAAGAGCACTAGCAGCGCCACCACCAGCAAATACAGCAGCATACCGCTCAGAATGCCTGTCACCAAGCCGGAGAAAGGCCCTAAGAATACATGCAGCAAATCACCGATAAGTGTCGTCGGCAGTGTGATACCGCCAAAGGCCAGCGCCGCAAAGAGTGCCACCGTAATAGCACCGCGCGCACCGATACGGTAAATACAGCCCTTCAGCTTATAGCTAAAGGCCAGCACAGCCAGCAGGCAGATAAAGGAAAAGCCTACTGCCAAAAGGCCCAGATTATGCTTCTTGGCGATTGTCAGCGGTACCTCCTGCACCTTTTCCTGCCCGTTGCCGCTTACAGTAACACGCAGGCTGTAATCGCCCTCCAACACTGTAAAATAATCTACATATAACGGAATGATAAAGGCCTGAGTTTTCTTGCCGTCCAGCGAAATCAGCGCCGTAGTTTCGTTGACGCTGCCTGTGTCACCTGCCCAGCCATGCTCGGAATCCTCATTGTTTTTGCCGGCGGTACAAAGACCGGGCATAACCTTGCCAGTCTTCTTATCAATCAGCTCCGCCTTAAATTTCAACAGGCGCACATCGCGCTGCGGGTTACGCATATCCAGCACTAGAAAAGTTGCAGGATGGTTAAACACTGCCGACCAGTTCGTCGCACCATCGCCCGTCATGCGGTTGCGAAAGCCTTCGAGCGTAGTATCGCGGATAAAAACCACGCCTTCTGCCGCGTGGTCATCCTTATTACCCAAATTATCTACCGGCAGAGTAACGCTCTGAATATACCAGTTGAATTTACTTCTGTCGATTTTCTTCCCCGGCTGCGGCGCAATAGCAACAGCTGCTACCGCCGGCTCATAGCTGAAGCTCAGCTCCCTGCGTTCGTGCCAGCCATCGCCGCTGACCTCAACCAGCAGTTGCTTCTGTCCGCGTGCAAGGTATGTCTGCGGCTGAATGTAAAGCAGATCAAAGCTCTGTCCGAAATCTGCCGGCAGCACCCAATCTGCCTCCGCCGTCTGGCGGCCGTCAGCGCTTCCCAAGCGCCATTTGTCATTGGCAAGCGCCTTAAAGCCTTCCGGCAAAATAACACGCAAATGCGCCGGCTGCTCATGCGGTACATCAAAGCCGGTAATATTGATAAACAAAGGCATTGTGCTGCCGCCATGCACTACATGTGCGGCACTCTTATCCAGATTGTAGGGATACACTGCCTCCAGCTTTACGCCTGCAAAGACCTGCTGCGTGAGGCACAGCAGCGCCAGCAGGATATATAAGATTCTCATACTTCACCTATTCACAGCAAATCTTTTTCAATAATGCTGTTTCCTTCTCTTTGCTTGCCTCATCTACACGAGTTGTAATCTCCAGGTTATTATTCAGCGGATTACGGCTTACGGCAATATCAGCCGCATATGCTCTGCTGAGCAAAGGCTCTGTAAAAACACGCTCCGGAGTATCGTCTGCCAGCAGCTTGCCCTCGCCTAAAAGCAGAATACGGCCGCAGTATTTGGCTGCCAGATTAAGCTCATGCACAACCATCAGCACCGTCTTGCCCATCAGCGCCAGCTCACGCGCAAAACGGAAAATCTCCTCCTGATAAACCATGTCCAGACCGGTAGTAGGCTCATCGAGAAAGAGCACCGGTGTCTGCTGCGCCAAAACCTTTGCCAACAGGATACGCTGCTTCTGACCGCCGGAAACCTCTGTCACCGGCTTATCTGCCAGCTCCCGCGTACCGGTATATTCCATGCAGTCCAGCGCCAGACGCTTATCGTCCTCGCTTTCGCGCTCCCACCATTTAAGATAGGGATAACGGCCTGCCATAACAATATCCTGGCCTGTATAACCAAAGCCAACCTCTACCTGCTGCTGCAGATAGGCTACCTCACGCGCCAAATCTCTGTCGGTATATTCCTCCATCGGCTTATCAAAAAACAAAACCTCACCGCTCTGCTTCGGCAACATGCCGCGGATTGTTTTCAAAAGCGTACTCTTGCCGGCACCGTTGCAGCCGATAATACCTACAAGCTCGCCCTTGCCGATAGTGAAGCTTGCATCGCTGATAACACAGCGGCTGCCGTAGCCTATAGATAAATGATTAACACTCAAAACTGCTTCTGACATTATTACACCTCATGCTCATACTTCATCATAAAATTCAAATAAATTTAAGTGCCATATACTTTTACCCAATTTTTTATATTATACCACATAGAAGCATCAGCGACAATAAATCACAGTCCGCACTCTATATAATCAAGAACTTCTTATCAGATAAAATCTTAAATAAAAAGCATGAACCACGGCAATAGTTCATGCTTAAATAAACTAACGGAAATCAACCTTCAGATGCTGTCTTTCCGGCATCCGCTGATATTTATATTTAGGATAGCCAACCATCAGCGTACCTACAATTTTATGTTTCGGCGGCACGGCAATCAAATCCAGCAGCGGCTGATAGCCTGCAATACCGCAGGATTGGATAAAGCCAGCGATAGTTGTTCCCAAACCGATGGTCGGGGCAAACAGCTCTGCATAGGCCCAACTCTGCTCTGCATTGCTCACACCGGTAATATTCAGACGGCGTGCCAACGCAAAAACCAGACAGGGCGCATTGCGGGCGATAATATCCTGTCCACGCTCACGGTAAGCGCGCAGTACCACCTGAAAATAACGTTTATTTTCGGTGCCTGCCGCAACCTCGTTCTCCATCCAGTTGGCAACAGTGTCGGCAATTGCACGGATCTGTTCCTTATCGCGTATAACGATATAGTACATGCCCTGTGAATTGCCGGCAGTCGGCGCATAGCGTGCCACATCCAGCATACGGGTAATTTCTTCATCCGTCGGTGCCTGAGGCTTGAAGTTGCGCACACTGCGGCGCATACGCAAAAATTCATAAGCAACCTCAGGTGTCGGCAGCGGCATCGTCACCGGACGCTGTTCCGCCAGCGGCGTATATTTATTATCCAAGGCTCCTACGGGACAGATAGCAACGCACTGGCCGCAGCTCATGCAGCCACGGTCAAAATTGCACTCCGGTCCGTTTTCACCCATTGAAAGAATGCAGGAAGGACAGCATTCTACGCAAATGCCGCAACGCAGGCATTTATCCTGATTAACTGTTAACAAGTCCATAACGTCACCTCACAGTGCATTATCGGTATAGTGAATGTATTCCAGTCCACTAAAATCTGCCTTATAATGACCATTGCGCATAGGCGTACCCATGAGCTTTTTATCATCAGGCAGACCATCTACATTTACCAGACCGATAGAAGCGGTAGCACAAAGAGCACCAAGCTGTGTTGCTACACGCATAGTATAAGCCTTGTCCGCTTCACCGACAACACCCTTGTGCGGGTACATTGCCGTTGCTGCGACGATAACCGTCAGGATTTTGCCGCTCAGGGCAAAAATATGCGGTACAGTATTCATATCAGTCTGCATATAATCAATTTTAAAATTATGACTTTCCAGCCAGGGAACAAGAGCCTGTAAGCCAAGCTCGTGAATTTCCTGTTCTGTTAAAAGTTGCTGCTCCAAAATTCTCTTCTCCTGTAAACTATTAGTGTGCTCAACCCTTCTCATAAGCAGAGATTGTTAAGAAGATGCCGGATACGAGGAAGGGCGACGACGGCGTATAATCTTATACTCCTAGGAGCCCTGACGACGCAGATGGCGCCTTATCGGCGCTCTCCCACAAATTATTCTTCGCCGAGAACCAGAACCTCAGGTTCAAGATGCACACCGTGCGCTGCAAAAACCTTATCCTGCACATCGCAGATAAGCTGCAGCACATCTGCTGCCGTTGCTCCGCCGATGTTCACCACAAAGCCTGCATGCTTTTCGGAAACCTGCGCACCGCCGACAGTATAACCTTTAAGACCGGTCTGGTCGATAAGCGTACCGGCAAAATATCCGGGAGGACGCTTGAACATACTGCCTGCACTGGGCAGCTCCAACGGCTGCTTAGTGATACGGCGGTTACTGAAATCTGCCATTTTATCGGCAATAGCCTGCTTATCACCTGCAGTCAGGCGCACAGTTACCGCAGTAACGATTTTACCGCTGCCCTGCAGTGCTGTATGGCGATAACCGAAATCAAGAGCTGCAGCCGCCAGCTCGCTGATTGTGCCGTCAAGCTCCATTACGCGCACACCGGTAACAACCTTAGCCATTTCACCGTCATAAGCACCGGCATTCATATAAACAGCACCACCGATGCTGCCGGGAATGCCTACAGCAAATTCCATGCCGCTCAGGCCCAGCTCTGCCGCCTTACGGGAAGCAGCAGCCAACGAAACACCGCTGCCAAAGGTCAGGGTGCAGCCGTCAGCAACAACATCATTCAGCATATTGCCCAGCTTGATAACCAGGCCGCGGATGCCCTTATCGCGCACCAACAGATTAGAACCGTTGCCAATCAGCGTAACCGGCACCTTTGACTCGCCGGCACGCTGCAGTAGCTGCTGCAGCTCCTGCTCGCTCTGCGGCATAGCCATCAGATCGGCAGGACCGCCGATACGGAAGGATGTATGCTTCGCCATCGGCTCCTCTGCCAGCAAAGGCTTGGCAGTACAGCCTGCGAAAATCTCCTGCAACGTCATTATTTCTCTCCCATTGCCTCTTTGACAACATCCTGAATAGTATTGGTAACGTCCATCAGCATCATCTGGAAACGAATCAGAGCGTTCAAATATTGAACTGCATCTGCATTCAGATTCAAAATGCCCTGCAGCTTCTGCATTTTATCAACAGAAGCCTGGTCGGGAGTTTTACCCTGATGCTTAGCAAACTCAACTTCCTGAGCAACCATCAGATACTCGTTAACCATTTTCTTAGCATCCGGATCCTTCTCCAGAACAGCAGCTGCTTCCTTCAGTTTTTTGTACTCATGGCTTTCGCGCATAGCCTTAGCCAATTCGTTTGCGTTATCATATACGTTCATAATTAAACACCTCACTAATGATATATTTTTACACTAACGTAAGAAAACCAAATATAGAAAAAAGAACAAAACACATACGCGGGTTATACTGTTAAAGCTTGCAGATATCACGCCAATACAAGCAAGCGGTATGCCGTGCAGCGAATATAAATTTTAGCAAATGAGTGTCCGGAACCAAAGGAATGACGCAACTGTTTGAGCGCTACGCTTAACTCATACAGAAGAATCTGTTAGCTTAGCGCGAGTTTTGCGGTATTCCGTCTTGGTTCCACGCGAAATTTGCGTCCGTCAAATCGCTTCCGCAAAATACTCAAGAACAACTTCCCTATCAAGCGATTGACGGGAAAATTTCTCTGAGCGGAATGGTATATCGCTTGCGACGCTATTACTGGTTACTTACATTCAAGTGAGCGAACTTAAAGCAGTCGCCAAACTCAAAATGCCACCACTCCATCTCAATCCCCTTGAATCCCTGCAGCTCCATCTCCTCGCGCAGCAAGCTGCGCAGATAGCGCTCGCGTGACGTACCGCCGGCATAGCTGGCGTACTGACGCAGCGACGGCTCATCAAAGCCGCAGCCCATATCCAATTCCTCACCGCTTTCCAGGCTGTACAGGCCCACATCCACAGCATTACCTGTGTTATGCGTGCTGCCCTTAGTTTCCGGATCCTCCAGCATGTCCTTCTTATCGTCAGACAAAGCCAGATTAGCCAGCTTGCTCACCGACCAGGGGCGGTAGGCATCCCACAGCACCAGGCCGTAGCCGTAAGGTGCCAGACGCTTTTGCACCTTGCCTAAGGCAGCTGCAGCCTCTTTAGAAACAAAAAGCTTAGACGTAGTATAAAGCGGCGCACCGAAAAGGTTATCACTGCCTGCGTAGACAGAATTAACCTTCACACCGGCAACAGTTGCAGCATCCACCAGCTGCGCCTGCTCACCTGCTGCCAGAGCAGCAGGAACGGCTGCCTTGGCAGCCTCCGCTCGCAGCTTAGCCCAATCCTCGGCACTGCGCTCCGCCAGACGGAAGGACTTCGCCCTCTCGCCGGTAGTCGTGCCTAAAAAGTACCGGCTGTAAGTATTACCGCCGACGCGGCAGGAAATACCGTAGCCGTCAGGATCACGCTCAAAACGGACACCGGCTTCGGTATTGCTCATCGGCCCGGATTCCTGCAAAGTGTAAGAATCAAAATGCACCTTGCTGAGCGGATAAAGATTGGCCGCAGCAAAGGACTTATCACCCAATGCAGTGCGGTACAACAGCTCCAGACGACCGTTATTCTCACGGATAAGAATATTTTCGCCGTTCCCATAGTAAAAGCCAAGAATATACTTAATATCCTTCGGCGCATCCTTAGGCACGGCAGCCAGAGCAAGCTCCGCTCCCGTTTGGACATAGAAAAGCAGACCGGCCGCCAGGCCGGCCAGCAAATTTCGGTAATTCACTATTGAATCAGCTCCTTGCGTACATCAGCTAAAGCATTAAGCCTGCTGCGTACTCTCGCAACATCTGCCAAATCGATTTCACAGGAAACAACTTCCTCCTGCATACCTGCTTCGGCAAGAATCTTGCCGCTGGGCGCAACAACCATCGAATGACCGTAAAACGGCGCACCCTTAAAGCTGCCTGCACAATTTACCGCTACCACAAAGGTGTGGTTTTCGGCAGCGCGGGCTTGCGCCAGCAAGCGCCAGATATCTCCCCTTGCTTCAGGCCATTCAGCCGGGCAGAAAATGAGCTGTGCTCCCTGCAGAGCCAAATGACGGAAAAGCTCAGGAAAACGCAAATCGTAACAGATAGTCGAGCCGCAGCACAGACCATCTAACGTAAAGGCTTGAAAATTATTGCCGGGAGCAAAGAAATCCTCTTCATGGAAAAGGCCAAAAAGATGCACCTTATCATAAAGATTGACGATTTCACCGTTTTTATTGATAGCCGCAGAGGTATTGTAAATCTTGCCATCGGCATGACGCATAGGCACCGAGCCTGCGAGAATAGCACACTGCTCGGTGCGTGCAATCTCCGCAAGCTGCGCCAGCACAGGCGAAGCCTGTGTTTCGGCCTCCTGCTCCAGGTGTCCCAGGCTGTAGCCTGTTGTCCACACCTCGGGCAGCACCAGCAAATCATGTTTTTTGGCAGCCTCCGCTGCCAGCTGCAGACCATGGGCCACATTAGCCTCTTTATTCTTTTCCAGAACTTCAAGCTGCAGCAATGCTATTTTCATAATACGCGCTCCTTAGGCATCATATTATTGCTGTGCAGGCGACCAAGAAAGAATTTCTCCAGCTTGCGGGTGCAGCGGGTAATGAAATGCTCCTTACCGCCTAAGGACTCAACAAAAACTACAGGATGACCGGCAACCTTTGCGCCTAAAACGTCGGTCAACAGTTGGTCGCCGACAAAAAGAATTTTACCGCCGCCCATAGCTTTAGTAATTTGCTTATAAGCCATCGGCAAAGGCTTAGCGGCACGCATAATGGTGCCAAGACCGGTCTGACGGGTGATACCTTTAATGCGGTCACCGCCGTTATTGGAAATCAATGCAACATTGATACCCATCTGATGCAGCTGACGAATCCAGGTCATAGCACGAGGTCCTACCAGGTTCTTGTCGCGCGGCAGCAGGGTATTGTCAATATCAACAACAATTTTGGTGTAGCCATTACGCTTCAGCCATTTTGCGGAAATGTCAAATAAACTTTTTACTCTGTAATCGGGGCAAACATACTTTAAAATCATACTACCTTATCCTTTGGAAATTTTATTTCAAATGTGGTACCAGAACCACATTTGCTGATTACCTCGGCACTGGCGCCGTGGACACGAATAATTTCTTTGGCAATAGCAAGCCCCAGACCGGTTCCCGGAACACTGCGGCAATGCGATTTTTCAACCTTGTAAAAGCGCTCCCAGATAAAGGGAATATCCTCTTCGGGAATACCCTTGCCCTGGTCGGAAACCGTTACAAGCACGCCGCCATCGTCAAGCTTATTCGCACCTATTGATACAGTACCATTTTCCGGCGAATATTTCAAGGCATTATCGCACAAAATCATAATTAACTGTACCATTTGGTCTCCGTCGCCCAAAATTTTGATATTATCGTCGGCATGAACATTAATAGTAATATTATGCTTCATGCAACGCACCGATAATTTTTCGGCGACATTACGGATGATACCGGCCAGCGGCAGCTCATCCATGTTGCTTACAGTCAGCGGATCGCTGGACTCCAGTCTGCTGATATCCAACAGCTCGCGTACCATACGCTCCAGACGGACTGTTTCTTCATTTATCAGGCCACGGTAACGCTGAATCAGATCAGTATCCGTTACCATACCGTCACAAATTGCCTCATTGTAGCCACGGATAATCGTAATCGGTGTCCGCAGCTCATGCGATACATTAGCCACAAAATCACGGCGGATTTTTTCCGTCCGCTCCATCTTGGCAATGTAATCACCCAAATCCTTGCCTAAAGAATTGAGCGCATTTCCCAGCTCGGCAATTTCATCATCGCCATGCACCTGCAGCCTGTGGGAATAATCTCCCGCAGCCATCGCCTGCGCATTGTCCTTCATATCCAGAACCGGCCGGATAATCATACCCGACAGACGTTTGACTAAGAACAGACTGAAAATAATGGCAACGATACCTACAATCATAATATAAATATAAACATTTCGCAAGAATTTTTCAAAACCGCTCAAGGGCTCAATCAGCAAAATAGCGCCTGTGTGTCCTTTACCGAAGGTATAAGGAACGCCGACCAGGATTACCTGCTCCTTGTAATACGGATGATAAATCTGCGATTTGAAGGACTTCCCGGCATAAACATCATTCAGTATCACTTTAATGCGATACGATAAATTACTGCTCTTCATATCCTGATCCAGTTTTCTGACGCTTTCCTGCAACACCTGTTGCGAAGGAGCACCATACTTAAGAAAATCCTTCATAGAAGCATTTTCTCCGGTCTCTTGTACATTTTCGTAATTAGAGGCCGCCAAAAGCTCGTAATTATCATCAAACAGCCAGATGCGTGCGCCAACCAGCTTATCTACAGCTAAAATATAACGATAAAGCATATCCCTGTCCTGCAGGCGGATGAAGGCTTCCACAGTTTCCCCCATCTCATCTCCCTTTTCGGCCAACTCCTGCTCCTTAATCTGGAAAAAGTAGTCGGCAATCAGGTAGGATATGCCTGCTGTAATCCCCACAACGACGATAATTATGATAGTCATAAAACTATACATCAGGCGTGTGCTTAGGGATTTTTTCATAGGTTATTCGTCCTTTAGCTCGAATTTATAGCCTACACCCCAGATAGTTGTAATATCCCATTTGGAATCAGGCGGAATGTTCAATTTCTGTCTGATGCGTTTGATGTGCGTATCAACAGTACGGGTATCACCGTAATAGGAATAGCCCCAGATGGTTCCCAGCAGCTGGTTGCGGCTGAAAGCCTTGCCAGGATTAGATGCCAGGCACCACAGCAGCTCCATTTCCTTAGTCGTAAAGGTCATTTTGTTGCCGAATGCTGTTACCTGATACTGATCCATATCAATAATCAGACCGGGATAGGTGATGCGCGAAACCTCGCCCTTCTTCTCCTGCGTGCCTGCACGGCGCAACACAGCCTTCACGCGGGCTACTACCTCACGCGAATTGAACGGCTTGGTGATATAGTCATCAGCGCCGATTTCCAAGCCGGCAATGCGGTCATCATCATCATCCTTGGCCGTAACCATGATAATGGGTAGGTCCGACATTTTACGTACCTGCTTGCAAACCTCAATACCGTCGAGAACGGGCATCATAATATCCAGCAGCAGAATATCCGGTTTTTCGGACTGCACCTTCAAAATTGCGGCAGCACCGTCTTCGGCTTCAATAACCTCAAAGCCTTCCTTCTCAAAATATATGCGCAAGATTTCGCGAATCTGCGCTTCATCATCAGCAATTAATATTTTCTGTTTTGCCATAATCATCACTCCTGCCTTTAAGCTGACTCATACCATTTATTTATCAGAGCAAACGGCAGAGTCCTACAAGATGTTACTATAATTATAGCACAAATACTTGCTTTCTTAGTATGCTTTCACAAAAGATTTACATATATATACTGCTTTTATCATAAACGTAAACGCGAATGCATTATTTATCACAGAAAATGCTTATAATTTTTGTTTTAAGACAGCTATTAAAGCGGCTTGAAGGCTAGCAGCATTTTTTTGCGCTCACGCCAATCGGGCAAATAGCGTTCGACAATCGCATGGAAGCGCGGTGAATGATTAGCCTCGTGCAGATGCGCCAGCTCATGCACCACGATATATTCCAAACATTTCTCGGGCCAGCAGGCCAGCAGCGTATTCAGATTAATGCCGCCTGTGCGCACGTTGCAGGAACCCCAGCGCGTTTTCATTCGATGCACCTTGAGGCCGGTATGACGCACGCCCATTTTCTTTTCCCATGCCTGCAGCAGCTGTTCTCCTCTGTCGGATACCTCCTGCTTATAGAAAAATTCTACAAAGGCGCACCTGGCTTTCTCGCTCAGCTCACTGCGGTAATAAAAGCAGACAACGTCAGCCTGCACCTCATAGGTACCGTGCTTTTTTCCGCTGAGCAAAAAGTTCGCCGGCAAACGCTTGCCCCACAGCCACACATACTGCCCGTCAAAGGGAAGCTCACCCATGCTGTATTTCGGCTCCTGCTTTTGCTGCGACTTTTCCTGCAGTACCTGCTGCAGCTTTTGGCGCAGCCATTGCTCCCTGCTCTCTAAGAACTGCTGCACCTCGCTTAGGCTCATTCCTACGGGAGCAGTAAGAAAGATGTCGCCGGTTTCTTTTATGCGCAGCGTAATATTTTTGACCAGCTTAAACCGAAGCTTTATCTTCAACCCGTGCAGGTTCAGCACGGTCTCGCGGATTATTCTGCTGTTCACAGCTTGTCTACCAGAATATTACGTCCCAGCATACGGTTGAACTCCCAGGCACTCTTGCCGTCATGCACGTCAAACTGGTTCATTACGGCGTTGATTTCGTCGGCGTAATGCACAACGAAGGCTTCACGTGTAGAGCAGGCTACAGGGGAACCCTTTTCGTTATCACCGTGATGCGACAGCAGAATATGCTGCAGCTGCTCCAGACGGGAGGACGGCAAGCGCAGCTTAGCAGCTGCCTCCTGCACCATCATGCAGCTCATGGTAATGTGTCCGAGCAAACGGCCTTCACTGGTATAAGGGAAGCCGATTTCCGCAGAAATTTCGCGGATTTTGCCGATGTCATGCAGCAATGCGCCGGCAATAACAAGATCCTTGTCCACGCCTTCAATCTGCTCGGCCAAGGCCACTGCCAGACCGGTAACATCCACAGAATGCTGCAGCAGGCCGCCCAAATAAGCATGATGCATGCGCATGCCTGCGGGATTGGTCACAAAGCGCTCATAGGTTGCACCGCTGAAAATAGTTTCCAGCAGCATACGCAGTCCGGGAGTGCGCACTGCCTTGATATAATTGGCAAGCTTGGTTTTATAAGCCTCTACATCAAAATCACCATGCGGCAACAGATTGCTGATATCATCCTGCGGCAGCAGATTTTCCAGACGCTGAATGACAACCTGCAGCGTCATATCGTTATTGAATTTGTTGATGTCGACGTTACCGCCCATCATAAAGGCAGTAGGGCCCTCCAGCTCACGCAGCTTGTCTACCAGCACTGCGTCAAAGCAGATAAAGGCAATGCGTCCGCTGTTATCCTCCAGCATGCCGCGGGCAAAAACGCCGCCGTTAGAGGAATTGCCTACCTTCTGTACCCTTACCAAAACTGCCTGACACACCTTGATGCCGGCTTTAAAATCTTTAATCATTCTTCTATCACCTGTTTTCTATATATGCTTCAGCAGCAGTGTTTCGCGTGCTACCTGAATTGCCACATCCCAATGCTTTTCCGCAAAGCGCAGCGACAATCTGTCGGCAAGGTCATCGAGCACCGGCAGCTCCGTCGGCTGATGGCCTGCATCGATAATGTTCAAGCCGCTGAAAACAGCCTGCTGTGCCTCATGATACTTCACGTCGCCTGTCACCAGCGTATCGGCGCCCTGCGCCAAAGCCAGCCCAATCAAATCGGCACCGGCACCGCCACAGACGGCAACACGCTTAACCTTGCGTCCTGCATCGCCTACGGTAAGATAATCGGCCTGCAAAGCCTTTTTGACGAAAACTGCAAAATCATGTAGCTTGCTCGGCTGCGCCAGCTCGCCGATGCGTCCGAGGCCGCTGACAGTATCCAGCACATCTGCGTCCTGCAGACGCAGTCTTTTCGCCAGCACGCTGTTCACACCGTTAGCCACGCAATCCAGATTAGTGTGCGCGCTGTAAACAGCAACGCCGTTTTCTGCCAGCTGCAGCAAAAGATCCTGCTGCCAGTCGGCATCAGTCACATTGCCCAGCTTATGAAAAATCGCCGGATGATGCGTAATCAGCATATCAGCCTTTTTCGCCACCGCCTGCGCCACAGTTTCCTGCGTCATATCCAACGCCAAAAGCAGCTTGCGCACAGGCTTGTTGCGTCTGCCCAGCATCAGGCCGACGTTGTCCCAAGACTCCGCCAGCTCAGGCGGTGCCATTTCATCCAGCAGGTTGATGATATCATTTACTGTCACTACGCTTGCCATTTTGCAGCACCTCCAGTTCTGCTTTCAACGCTTCGATTTCCTTATACTTTTCGCTCGCGCGTGCGCGCTCGCTGCGTCCCATATTCTCCAACAGCTGTCTGCAGGTAGCAAGCTGGCGTTCCAGCTGTTTACCCAGCAGCGGATGCTTCTGTGCGAGCAGCAATGGTCCTACAGCACACTCTGCCGCACTGTAAACAGGCGCTAAGCCGCGCTTAGCGGCAATAATCTCGTAAAAATGTGGGGCATCATCCACCAGCTCTTCGGCAGCCAGCTGCCAGCCGTGGCTGCACAGCCACGCACGCAGAGATGCGGCGCCGGCCATCGGCTGCAGCACCAAAAGCTCTGCGCTCTGCGCTACCTCCGTGTCATCCTCCAAAATGCTGATGATGGTAGAAGCGCCCATGCCTGCAATAGCAATGCAGTCTGCTTCACCGGGGCTTAATACCTTCAGGCCGCTGCCCTGACGTACCTCTACATGCTCATGCTGACCGAACTGCGCCACGGTAGTGCGCGCCGCCTGGCAAGGGCCTGCGGCGATATCGCCGGCAATCGCCCGCGCAATTCTTTGCTTATTCAACAGCCACACGGGTAAATACGCATGGTCCGTGCCGATGTCCGCCAATACGCAGCCCTGCGGCACCAGGTTAGCAATAGTTTCTAATCGTCTATCAATATGCATTGCGTCCCTCCTGAATTTGCTCTAAAATCTTAGTTTCTGAATCGTGACAGCCACAGCCTGTAATATTTTCTGAAGCTGTCCGGAACGTAAATACTCTAACGCTTTATTATAACACAAATCAACGAATATAGAAAATAAGTCTGCAAAGTGATGCCTGCTGCCAATGCTATGATAACTGCTGAAATAAAGAAAAACCCCCGCATTGCTGCGGAGGCCGTGATTGGCATTCAACGCTCAGTTTTTCAGTTCGTTCTTTACCACAAACATTACCCATTGGGCGATATTCGTAGAATGGTCGGCAATGCGCTCCACATATTTGGCAATCATCAGATAGTCAACATATTGGGGTACGTATTGCGGCTTTTGCTGCATTACAGTGGTCAGATGCTGACGCATTTCGGCAAAATAATTGTCTACCTCATCATCGGTAGCAATAACCTTGTTGGCCAGCTCCAAATCATTTTCGCTGATGGCGCTGATGCTGTCGTACACCATCTGGCGCATAACCTGCAGCATAGCCATAAAGTTATCCGGCAGCGGCACAGGATCCTTTTCAATCAGCTTCAAGGTGTATTGGCTGATATCGCTGCAATGGTCGGCAATGCGCTCCATATCGCCCACCAGCTTCAGACAGCTGGCAATCTCGCGCCAGTCAGTTGCTACCGGAGTCTGTGTCAGCACCAGCTCCAGGCATTGCTTTTCGATATTTACTTCGCTGTTGTCAAAATTATCATCGTCGCTGATAATTTGCTGCGCCAAGGCGGCATCCTTCTGCTCCAGGTTGGCGATAACCTTATCCAGGGTATCCTCCATATTTACGCCCATCACGCGCACACTGTTGAGCAGCTGCTTCAGCTCCTCGTTGAATTTGTTACGTGTCATTTTATTGTTCCTTTCTCCTTGCATCAACCGAATCTGCCGGTAATATACTCTTCTGTCTTAGGATTAGACGGATTAGCAAACAGCTGCTTTGTTTCGTTGAACTCAATCAGCTCGCCCAAAAGGAAGAAGGCCGTTTTATCGGAAATACGTGCAGCCTGCTGCATATTATGCGTAACAATAACAATGGTATAATCCTTTTTCAGCTCCAACGCCAAATCCTCAATCTTCATCGTAGAAATCGGGTCCAGCGCACTGGTAGGCTCGTCCATGAGGATAACCTCCGGCTGCACAGCCAGGGTACGTGCAATGCACAGGCGCTGCTGCTGGCCGCCGCTCAAGTCCAGCGCACTCTTATTCAGTCTGTCCTTCAGCTCGTCCCAGATGGCAGCCTGACGCAGACTGCGCTCCACAATCTCGTCCAGCTCGCTCTTTTTCGTCACGCCATGAATACGCGGACCGTAAGCAACGTTATCATAAATGCTTTTTGGAAAGGGGTTAGGCTGTTGGAAGACCATACCTACACGATGGCGCAGGCTGATGGGGTCAATCTCCTCAAAAATATCCTTGCCATCCAGTGCAATGCTGCCTTCAATGCGAACGCCCTCTTCCAAGTCGTTCATTCTGTTAAGTGTTTTCAAAAAGGTGGATTTGCCGCAGCCGGAAGGACCGATAAGTGCGGTAATTTCCTTTTCCTTAATATCAAGATTTATTTTTTTCAACGCCTGGAATTTGCCGTAATACAAATCCAGATCCTGCACTAAAAATTTAGTTGCAGCCTTATCATTCGTCATTTTCTGCTACCTCCGGTTTTTGTATCTAAATAAGTGCTCAGGTAACGTGCGCCCAGGCTAAAGGACAGCACAAGCAGCATTAAGATTGCTGAAGAAAGGTTGGCCATCTGCGCTGCATTGGCCGCTAGAGCCTCGGTACGTGATGCCCAGATATGCAGTGCCAGCGTTTCGCCCGGACGGAAGGGGTTCAGCGGACAGGTCGGCGACAGCAGGTTCCAGCTGTTCCAGTTGATATCTGTGCTCATTCCTGCAGTATACAAGAGAGCTGCCGCTTCACCGAAGCCACGACCTGCGGCCAGAATGACACCTGTCATAATACGCGGCAGGCACGCCGGCAGCAGGACTTTGTAAATTGTCTGCCACAGCGTTGCGCTCATGGCCAGGCTGCCGCGCTTATAGCCCTGCGGCAGTGATTTGAAGGCATCCTCTGTTACCGTCATAATCAGCGGGATGCTGAGAATAGAAACTGCTAGCGCACCGCTGAACAGGTTCCACTGTGAGCCGGTCATTACGATAAATACCAGGTAACCGAACAAGCCGACAACAATGGACGGCAGTGAGGACATCGTTTCGATACACATACGCAGGAACTTGGTGAACTTGCCCTGCTTAGCATATTCCGCCATGTATATACCGGCAGCGACGCCTAGCGGCACGCTCACCAGCAGCGACAGGAAAACCAGATAAATAGTGTTGAAGAATAAATTACCGATGCCGCTTCCCTCAAAGGATACCAGGCTCCAACTGAAATCCTTGAAGCCGTTGATAATAACATACAGGGCAAAGGCTACGAGCAGCAGGATAAAGAAGCCTGCTACGCAATAAAACACAGCTGTCATCAGCTTATCAATAAACTTTGCACGCGCTATACTGTCGTTCATGCCTGCTTCCCTCCTTTAGCAGTTAAAAAGTGGATGGCAAAGATACAGGCCAGAGAGATAATAAACAGCATCAATGCCATTGTCCATAAGGCAATGTTGTATTCGCTGCCCTCCATTGCGCCGCCCATATCTGCCGCAATCGCCGCCGTCAGATTGTTAGTCGGGGAAAGCAGTGAGGTTGGGAAGGCACGCATCTTGCCTATAACCATTGCTACAGCCAGCGCTTCGCCGAAGGCACGCGCCAGGCCCAGGATAACGGCCGTCATCAGACCGGTGATTGCCGCAGGCACTACGACCTTGGCAATAGTCTGCCAACGGGTTGCGCCCAAACCATAGGAAGCAGCACGGTAGCTTTTGGGGATGCTGCGCAGTGCATCTGCCGCCAAACTTGTAATCGTCGGGAAAATCATAACCGCCAGTACAATGCCTGCCGCTAATACGGAAAAACCGAAGCGCAGGTTAAAAATGTTTTTAATCAGCGGTACCAAAATTGTCAGGCCGATCCAGCCGTAAACTACGGAAGGAATGCCGACAAAAATTTCCACAGCCGGTTGGACAAAGCGCTTGCCCAGTTCCGGCGAAATCTCCGTCATGAAAATTGCGGTTGCCAGGCTGAACGGTGTAGCAATCGCCAGCGCCAATGCGCAGGTAATAACAGAACCGAAGATAAAGATGGCTGCACCAACACTGCCGCCGCCCTCAGCGCTGTCACTCGGCGCCCAATCTGCCGAAAAAAGAAACTCTGCAATACTGTGGTTGTAGGTAGTAAATGTGCCTACGCCCTTGTAGCACAGGAAAGCGCCGATAGACAGCGTCAGAACAATGAGCGCCAGACCGCAGCCGGTAATAATGTAGCGCCACAACGCATCCTGCCTATAAGCATTTGTTGTAACCTGTTGCATAAACTATTCTCCTCTGATGTAACTCGTGAATATTTCTTTCGTAAAACTAAAGGCTATGCAAAGGCTCGCAGCTGATAACTTACCAGCTCCTGCCCGGCACAGCCTTGATATTTATTCTAAAGGGGATGAGAAGACCGGTAAGACGCATCTCTTGGCGTATGCTGTCTTCCTGCTTCTCGTTTAGATGGAAGCGTAATAATTGTTTTGGGATTGACGCTAATGCGCCTTAGCCGAAGTCCGAATTATCGTTTAACCTGCATTTTAGCAGTAACACCATAACCCTGCTTTTCAATTTCCTTACCATAATCAGCAGAGATGATGAAGTCCAAGAATGCTTTTACAGCGCCGGTAGCTTCGCCTTTAGTATACATATGCTCATAACCCCATACAGGATATTTGCCGTTATAGGTGTTGTCCAGAGTAGGCTCTACACCGTCGATTGCTACGGTTGCAACGTCTTTGTTATTTACAAGGTAGGACAGAGCAACATAACCGATAGCGCCTTTGTTATCCTTTACGCTTTGCAGCAGAGTGCCGGAGTCATCAGTTTCCAGAGATTTGTTGGTTGCTTCTTTAGCACCGCCCAGAGCGAACTCCTGGAAGAGAGCGCGGGTACCGCTTGTAGCAGGACGGGTAATCAGAACGATAGGTTCATCCGGACCGCCAACCTGTTTCCAGTTGGTTACCTTAGCAGTGAAGATGTCGGTCAGCTGAGCCTTGGTCAGGCTTTTTACTTTAGCTGCCAGATCTTTGTTGATAACCGGAGCCATGGTAACTACGCAAACCTTGTGGTCTACAAGTCCTTTGGCAACTTCGGGTTTCAGCTTGCTTTCTGCCGGTACGTCAGAGTTACCGATGTTAACGCTGCCGTCCGCAACCTGTTTCAGACCGGTGCCGCTGCCGCCGCCGTTAAGGGTGATGGAAACATCCGGGTTAATAGCTTTGAATTTGCTTGCTGCATCCTTTGCCAGCGGCAGAAGTGCGGAAGAACCGCTGCCGGTTACACTGCCTGTAACCTTGCTGCCTGCTTTGTTATCAGCAGCCTTGTTATCACTGCCGCAGCCCAGAGCACCGAGTGCTACCATAGCTGCCAGACCTAAACATGCGACTTTTTTCAATTTCATAATATATTTCCTCCTTCAACCATCGTCAAAAAATTTATTTCCGATAAGGCCTGCGCCTCATCAGTAGGGTTCGTGGTTTATGATGCTAGTATAATATATCATTGTTAAGGAAGTATTATGCTGATGTTAAGAACATGTTAAATAGCAAAAAATGCGCATAAGAAAAGCACCTGCCTATCAGTTGTATGATAAGCAGGTGCTTTGAAATTTAGGTTAGATTAGCTTACTTGCCCTCTTCGAGGATAGCGCGCTCAAAAATTTCTCACTTCGCAAAGCTCGTGACAAATCAGGTCTTACTTGTCCTCTTCGAGGATAATTCGACATTCAGTTTCTCGCGGCGCTACGCTTGCGACAAACTGTGTCTTATTTATCCTCTTTCTTGCTCCCTGTTCGGTCGCAAGCGAGGATAATTCCACCTTTTCGATTTCTCGCTTCGTTACACTCGCGACAAATCGGGTGTCATTTACCAGTTCTGCCACGTTTGGTGAACGGTACACCTTTAGCGCACAGCGGACAGGTTGCCGGATCATAGGTTTCTACATTCAAGTGCAGCAGAGCTTCGGTGCGAACGCCGAAATCTACCTTGCCGCCGCTGCGGTCAACCAGCAGGCCTACGCCTACAAGCTCGCCGCCATGCTCTTTAACTACTTCCATAACCTCTTTAACGCTGCCGCCGGTGGTTACGATATCTTCAACAACCAGTACGCGGGTGCCTGCCGGAATTTGGAAGCCGCGACGCAGAGTCATTTTGCCGTTTTCACGCTCGGTGAAGATAGCACGGGTGCCCAGAGCCTTGCCAACCTCGTGAGCCAACAGAATACCGCCGGTCATCGGGCCAACTACCAGTTCAACATTGTCGTTTTCATAACGACGTGCGATTTCCTGGCACAGACGCTCGGTATATTTAGGATGCTGCAGTACGTTGAATTTTTCAACATACATAGGGCTGTGCAGACCGCTGGTTAGCAAAAAGTGACCATGGAGAACTGCTTCAGTTTCCTCAAGCATTTTCATAACATCTTTTTCTTCTAAAACTGCCATTTGCTTACACTCCTTTAATCTCTTCTACAATTGCCAATGCTGCTGCCTGTCTTGCCTCAGCCTTAGTAATAGGTCTGCCTACTACAATGTGGCTGCTGCCGTTTTGCAGAGCGCCTGCCGGTGTTGCTACGCGCTTCTGGTCATCCAAAGAGCTGCCCGCAGGACGTACGCCCGGGGTAACAATCAAAAACTCAGGTCCGCAAGCCTCGCGGATTGCTGCAGCTTCCTTAGGAGAAGCAACAACACCGTCCATACCTGCTTCCTTCGCCAGCTTAGCCAGGCTGATAACCTGCTCGGCAATGGTATTATTATAATTCAAATCAGCAAACTGTTCATCATCCATGCTAGTAAGAATGGTTACAGCAATCAGCTTCGGTGCCGGACGACCTGCTGCCTCAGCAGCCTCATGCACAGCCTTAACAGCCTCTGCCATCATCTTTTTGCCGCCGACAGCATGAACGTTCATCATATCTGCACCCAAATCGCTGAGTACGGTAAGTGCATGAGCAACAGTGTTAGGAATATCCTGCAGCTTGAGGTCTAGGAAAACATGCTTGCCCTGTTCCTTCAAGAAGCGGATAATTTCGCTGCCTACTGCATAATAAAGCTCCATGCCAACCTTATAGTAGCTTACTGCGTCACCCAATTCGACAACGCAAGCCTTAGCCTGTTCCAAGGTAGGAAAGTCAAGTGCGACTATTAATCTATCATCATGTTGCATGAGAAAATCTCCCTTATATCATACTTTATAGACGCTGGAGAATAATGTTATACAGCGTCGTTAAACAACGGCATGCTTGCTTTGCCGTTTGGCAAAGCCAGACCAACAATTTCAGAAATGTTCTGCGCGTTGTGTCTGTCCAGATATGCCAGCATACCATGGGCAATGGTTTCAGCGATATCAGGCTGTACAAAGTTTGCGGTACCAACTGCTACCGCACTTGCGCCTGCCAGCATGAACTCAATTGCATCCTCGGCACACATGATGCCGCCCATGCCGATGATGGGGATATGCACAGCCTGCGCTACCTGGTAAACCAGGCGCACTGCTACCGGACGTACAGCAGGACCGCTGAGGCCGCCGGTTACATTGCCAAGCACAGGACGCTGACGCTCAATATCAATCTTGGTACCGAGCAGCGTATTAATCATGGAAATTGCATCCGCACCTGCTGCCTCTACAGCCTTGGCCATTACCACGATATCCGTTACATTAGGAGAAAGCTTGGCGATAACCATTTTGCCGGTGTTGGCCTTAACCGCACGTACGACTTCGGCAGCTGCTTCCGGCACAGTGCCGAAAACAATGCCGCCCTCTTTAACATTCGGGCAGGAGATGTTGATTTCTACCGCATCAACACCGTCTACGTCCAGCTTTTTGGCAACAGCGCCGTATTCCTCGGGAGTATGGCCGTAAATGTTGACAATCACAGGAACATTATATTTTTTCAGCTCAGGCAGAGTGTGCTCCAAGAAGTACTCACTGCCGGGGTTTTCAAGACCGATGCAGTTCAGCATACCGGACGGGGTTTCTACCGCACGCTGGCCCTTATTGCCTGCCGCAGGCTCTAAGGAGGTACCCTTTACGGTAACAGCGCCAACCTTTTCCAGGTCGAGAAAATCGGTAAATTCCAGGCCAAAGCCAAAGGTGCCGGAGCCGGTAGTAACAGGAGTAGCCATTTTCAGGCCGGCAATATCAACTGCCAGACGGCCATCATACAATGCTTTTACCATTCTCCTACCTCCTCTGCCCAGAATACCGGGCCGTCCTTGCAGACCTTGATGCGCTTGCCGATGCCTTCGCAGGCACAGGACAGGCACGCACCCAGACCGCAGGCCATGTATTTTTCCAGAGATACCTGACATTTTACGCCGGCTTCTAAGCAGGCATTGGCAACTGCGCGCATCATCGGTACAGGACCGCAAACGTATACGCAGTCATAGCCGCCCTCTTTTAACAGCTGCGGCAGCAGAGCCATTACGGTGCCCTTAGTGCCGACACTGCCATCATCGGTGGTCAGATAAATATTTTTGCTGAGGCTTTCATAAAGCTTGGTCCAGAACAATTCCTCGGCACTGCGGCCGCCCATCAGGATATCGGTATTGCCCTCACCGAAGCCCTCTGCCAAAAACAGCAGCGGAGCCAGGCCCAAGCCGCCGCCAACCAGCAGCGGTTTTTTGGCGCTCATATCAAAGCCGTGTCCCAGCGGACCGACGATGCTCAGCTCGTCGCCGCTGCAAACGTCAGCCAGAATATGAGTTGCTTCACCGATGATACGATAGATCATGGTGATGGTTCCCTCAGCCTTGTTAACTCCTGCTACGCCGAAGGGACGGCGCAGCAGCGGAGCAGTATTCTTGCACACCTTCACGTTGACGAACTGTCCTGGGACAGCTTCGTCAGCGATTTCCGGTGTATAAACATTTATTAATTTTGTCGTACTATTTAAAACTCGTTGACCAATTACCTTGGCACTCGCAATAGTTTTAGACATAATCAATCCTCCCAGGTCAGGTCCTGCAGAGCGGTAACTCGTACAACGCTACGACGACGCATTGCGCTCATAACGTTCAGCAGCTCGCGTGCAGTATCCATAGAGGTCAGGCAGGCAATTGCATGCTCTACGGTAGAACGGCGGATCTTGAAGCCGTCACGTTCAGCGTCACGGCCATGGTTGGTGGTGTTGATAACCATACCGATGCGTCCGCTCTTGATATCATCAATCAGGTTCGGATGACCTTCGCTTACTTTGGTAGCAACCTCAACAGTTACACCGTATTGCTGCAGATATTCCGCAGTACCGTCGGTTGCAATAACAGTGTAGCCCAACTCTTCAAAGCCGCGAGCAATAGCAACTGCCTCAGGCTTATCCATATCAGCAACGGTAATCAGAATTGCACCCTCGTGCGGTACATTGATACCGGAAGCGATGCAGGCCTTATACAGCGCACGGCTATACTGGTAGTCGCAGGCCATAACCTCACCGGTGGATTTCATTTCAGGTCCAAGGGTGATATCTACATTGCTCATCTTATTGAAGCTGAATACAGGAGCTTTAACAGCATAGTAGTCCGGGAAGAAGCGTAAACCTGCTTGCAGGCCCTGCTCTTTAAGGCTCATGCCCATTGCGCATCTGGTAGCAACGTCTACCATAGAGATGCCGGTAATTTTGCTCAGGAACGGTACGGTTCTGGAGGAACGCGGGTTAACCTCGATTACATATACATGCTCGTCACGAACGATGTACTGAATGTTGATCATGCCCTTAACTTCCAGGCCCAGAGCCATCTTGTTGGTGTATTCGATAATGGTACGGATAACACTTTCGCTCAGGCTGCGCGGCGGATATACGGCAATGGAGTCACCGCTGTGTACGCCTGCACGTTCAACGTGTTCCATGATGCCGGGGATTAATACTTCCTTGCCGTCGCAGATAGCGTCAACCTCTACCTCAGTACCCTGCAGGTAATGGTCAACCAGTACCGGATGCTCGTGAGAAGCCTTAACGGCATAGGTCATGTAGTTGCGCAGCTCGTCATCGTTATAAACGATTTCCATAGCACGGCCGCCTAATACGTAGGAAGGACGAACCATAGTCGGATAGCCAACCTTGTGAGCAGCAACCAGCGCACCCTCGGTATCGAATACGGTGTGGCCTTGCGGACGCGGGATATCGCAGCTTGTCAGCAGCTCATCGAAGCGTTCACGGTCCTCGGCACGGTCGATGCTGTCAACGGAGGAACCCAGAATCTTCACGCCTGCGCGGGAGAGCGGGCCTGCCAGGTTGATAGCGGTCTGACCACCGAATTGAACGATAACGCCTTCCGGTTTTTCTTTGTCGATAACATTGAGAACATCCTCTACAGTCAGCGGCTCAAAGTACAGTTTATCGGAAATATCGAAGTCAGTGGAAACGGTTTCCGGGTTGTTGTTGATGATAATGGTTTCATAGCCCATTTCCTTCAACGCCCATACGCAGTGTACGGAGCAGTAGTCGAATTCTACGCCCTGACCGATACGGATAGGACCGGAGCCGAGTACAACTACTCTCTTTCTATCACTTACTTCAACCTCATCCTCGGTTTCGTAGCAGGAATAGTAGTACGGAGTTGCAGCTTCAAATTCCGCAGCGCAGGTATCAACCATTTTGTAGGTCGGCAGAATGCCGTTAGCCTTACGCATATCGCGGATTTCGAACTCAGTCTTGCCTACGCGTTTTCCGATAACAGCATCGGCAAAGCCCATTTTCTTAGCCTTACGCAGCAGGCTCGGAGTCAGCTCGTGAGTTTCCAGAGCTTTTTCCATTTTAATGATGTTTTGGATTTTGGAGAGGAACCACAGGTCAATCTTGGTGATATCGTGAATCTCTTCCAGAGTAATACCGCGGCGGATAGCCTCAGCAACAACGAAGCAGCGCTCGTCGTCAATGCGTTTGATGCGGTCATGAATTTCTTCATCACTCAGAGCCTTCAGCTCAGGCATTTCCAGATGGTTGATGCCGATTTCCAGGCAGCGAACTGCTTTCAGCATGGAAGCTTCAAAGCTGCGCTCAATTGCCATAACCTCACCGGTAGCTTTCATCTGAGTTCCCAGGGTGCGGTCAGCGGTTACAAATTTATCGAACGGCCAACGCGGGAATTTCAGTACGATATAGTCAATGGTAGGCTCGAAGCAAGCCTTAGTCTTTTTGGTAACAGCGTTTTCGATTTCGTCCAGGTTGTAGCCGACAGCGATTTTGCTGGTAACCTTAGCAATCGGATAACCGGTAGCTTTGGAAGCCAGTGCGGAAGAACGGCTTACACGCGGGTTAACTTCAATTACATAATAGTTTTCGGAGTACGGGTCGAGAGCCAGCTGTACGTTACAGCCGCCAACTACACCCAGCTCACGCACGATATCGATGGAAGCCTGACGCAGCAACTGTACCTCTTTATCGCTCAGAGTCTGTGCCGGAGCCACAACTATGGAGTCGCCGGTGTGTACACCAACGGGGTCCAGGTTTTCCATGGAGCAGACGGTGATGCAGTTATCAGCAGCGTCGCGGATTACTTCGTATTCGATTTCTTTCCAGCCGGCGATGCTGCGTTCAATCAGGCATTGGCCGATGGGGCTGTAGCCCAGGCCCTTTTGCACGATATCAATCAGCTCTTCCTCGTTTTCAGCAATACCGCCACCGGTACCGCCGAGGGTATAAGCAGGACGGACAATCAGCGGATAGCCGATTTCCTTGCCGAAGTCGCAAGCAGCCTCAATGGTTTCTACAATGGTGCTTTCAGGAATCGGCTGATGGATTTTCTCCATAGTTTCCTTGAACATTTCGCGGTCTTCGCCACGTTTGATTGCGCTGATCTGAGTGCCCAGCAGACGAACATTGTACTTGTCCAAAATGCCTTGCTCTTCCAATTTCATAGCCATGTTCAGACCAACCTGACCACCAAGAGTTGCCAGCAGGGAATCAGGACGCTCACGTTTGATAATTTTTTCAATGAATTCATCGCTGATAGGTTCAACATATACACGGTCAGCCACATGCACATCAGTCATAATGGTTGCAGGGTTACTGTTAATCAGTACAACCTCCAGGCCTTCTTCCTTCAGAGCGCGGCAAGCCTGAGTGCCTGCATAGTCAAACTCTGCTGCCTGACCGATGATAATAGGGCCGGAGCCGATAACGAGAACCTTTTTAATATCTTTAAGTTTCGGCATAATTAACGACCCTCCATCATATCAACAAAATGTTTAAACAAATAATCATGATCGCCGGGGCCAGGGCAGGCTTCCGGATGATATTGAACGGTAAAGGTAGGATGCTTGGTGTATTCCAGGCCTTCGATAGTACCGTCGTTCATGGAAATATGGCTGATGTTGATGCCCTTGCCTTCCAGAGATTTTTCATCTACAGCATAGCCGTGGTTTTGGGCGCTGATGTAGATGCGGCCGGTTGCCAGGTATTTTACCGGTTGGTTGATACCGCGATGGCCGAATTTCATTTTATAGGTATCAGCGCCGTTAGCCAAAGCCATGAGCTGATGACCGAGGCAGATACCGAAAATCGGTTTCTTGCCGATTAATTTCTTAATGTTTTCAATAACCTCAGGCAAATCCTTCGGGTCGCCGGGGCCATTGGACAGGAAGATACCGTCCGGGTCGCAAGCCAGTACTTCTTCTGCGGTAGCGGAAGCAGGGAATACTGTCAGGCGGCAGCCAAAGGCTTCAATGGATTTCAGGATATTGCGTTTAATACCGAAGTCCATCACAGCTACATGCAGCTTGCCCTCGCCCATGGTGTAAACCTCGGGAGTGGTAACCTCCTCAACCTGGTTGCGTACTGCCGGTAAGTCCAACAGTTTCTGTACTTCCTCATCAGGCATTTCTGCCGGAACGATTACGCCCTGCAGTACGCCGTGATTACGGATTTTACGGGTGATAGCACGTGTATCTACACCTGCTAAGGTCGGGATATCCTGTTCAGTCAGGAAATCCTCCAGGCTCTGCTCATTGCGCCAGTTGCTGGGGCAATCGCACAGCTCGCCGATTACGAAGCCCTGGAAGAAGCATTTCTTGCCTTGGTTAAACAACGGATTGCAGCCATAGTTGCCTACCAGAGGATAGGTCATTACTACAATCTGACCGCAGAAGGACGGATCAGTCAAGGTCTCCTGGTAACCGCTCATGCCGGTGGTGAATACAACCTCACCTACAGCATTGCGCTTGCCGCCATACAGAGTGCCTTCAAAAACGCTGCCGTCTTTTAAAACTAATTTTCCTTTTCTTACTTTTTCGTGCATACTACACCATTCCTCATTACAAAATTACCATGCAGCATAGTAGCAACAGCCTTGCCGGTGCAAGCCTTGCCTTCGTACGGGGTGAATTTGCCGCGGGTATAGAATTTGGAGCTGTCAACAGTCCATTTTTTATTCAGGTCCATAATAGTGATATCAGCAACGCTGCCTTCTTTCAGAGTACCGCCGGCCAGCTTGAACAGCTTAGCAGGCTCACAGCTCATTTTGCTGATAATAGTATTCAGGTCGAATACATGGGTGTGATATAAGTCAGTCAGAATTACTGCCAGAGAGGTTTCCAGACCGCAGAAGCCGTTCGGAGCATAACGGAATTCAACATCCTTTTCTTCCGGTGCGTGCGGGGAGTGGTCGGTAACGATAGCGTCAACAGTGCCGTCTAAAACAGCCTCACGCATAGCCTGTACGTGGTCTGCACTGCGCAGCGGCGGGTTAACGCGGGTTGCAGAATTATAATCTGCGCAAGCCTCATCAGTCAGAGTCAGATGATGTACGGTTACTTCACTGGTAACATTTACGCCGCGTTTTTTAGCCTGGCGGATGATATCGATAGCACCCTTGGAAGCAACGTGGCAGATATGTACATGTGCGCCGGTGTATTCAGCGATGATGCAGTCACGTGCAACAGCGATATCCTCACTGATTGCCGGTACGCCTGGTACGCCGATACGTGCGGAAACAACGCCTTCATGCATGTAGCCTTCGGAATCCAGCTCAGGATCAATTGCATGGCACAGCAAAGGTTTGTCAAAAGCAGTTACATATTTAGCAGCCAGCACCATCAGGCGGGAGCTCTTTACATAGTGGCCGTCATCAGAGAAGCCCATAGCGCCTTTTTCTGCCATATCGCCCATCTCTGCCAGCTCTTCGCCCTTTTCGCCCTTGCTGATTGCGCCGATAACTTCAACGTTAGCGTAGCTTTCTTCGCGAGCACGTTCTTTAATACCGCTTACTACGATGGAGGTATCGATAACAGGCTTGGTATTAGGCATGCAGGCAACGGTGGTTACACCGCCGGCAGCAGCAGCCTTGGTACCGCTGATAATATCTTCCTTAGCTTCCAGGCCGGGCTCACGCATATGAGTGTGTACGTCAATCAGACCGGGAGTTACTACGAGGCCGGTTGCATCAAAAACCTCGTCAGCAGCTTCGGCAATATCCTTGCCCAAAGCTTTAATTTTGCCATCCTCAACGAGGATATCCATTACAGCATCTAATTGTTGGCTGGGGTCTACTACCCTGCCGTTTTTAATCAACGTTTTCAATGTGTTTACCTCCTGTCAAAGTCAAGAATAAGAGTGCCATACGTACAGCTACGCCGTTTTGTACCTCAGTACGGATTGCGGCGTTATCGCAGTAACCAACCTCCCAGGAGATTTCCAGACCACGGTTCATCGGGCCGGGATGCAGCACGGTTACGTCAGGCTTAGCCAGCTTCAGGCGGTTTTCGTTAATACCGAAGATACGTGCATATTCACGCGGAGACGGGAACAGGCCCTTTTGCTGACGTTCCAGCTGAATACGCAGGATATCGATTACGTCAGCGCCTTCGATTGCTTCTTCAACGCGTTTGTGTACGGTAACGCCCAGAGAAGCAATATCATGCGGCAGCAGAGTCATAGGACCTGCAACGTGTACCTCAGCGCCCATTTTGGTCCAGGCAGCAATATTGGTGCGGGCAACACGGCTGTAGAGAATATCACCGATGATTGCCATTTTCAAGCCCTTCAGATTTTTGCCCTGCTCACGGATAGTAAACATATCCAGGAAGCCTTGAGAAGGATGTGCGTGTGCGCCATCGCCGGCGTTGATGATTACAGGGTCTGCAACCTTAGCAGCATATGCTGCAGCGCCTTCAATGGGGTGACGCATAACAATCGCATCACAAGCCATGGATTGTACAGTCAGGATGGTGTCGCGCAGGCATTCACCTTTGACAACACTGGAGGAGGATGTAGTGATGTTTACTACATCGGCACCCAGATATTTGCCTGCCAGCTCGAAGGATGTACGGGTACGTGTACTGGGCTCATAGAACAGATTGATGATAGATTTACCGCGCAGTGAGGGCACCTTTTTGATATCCCTCTTCATAATCTTCTTCATTTCCTCAGCGGTTTTCAAAACCAGCTCGATTTCCTCAACGCTGAGGCTTTCCAGATCCAGTATATCTCTGCCACCCAGAGATACATTTGATTTAGCCATTAGCTTTACCTCCTGTTTTTTATAATAAAATTGCATAATAAAAGGCCTTCTCGTCCCATGATGGTGCAAAAAGGCCTTAGGTTTCATAATAACTTATACCTTGCAGTCTCACAGGACCAATTTAAAGGTGCAAATTGATTGTATATATTTTACACCTTAATGAAGAATACGTCAAATACTTCGAGGTAAAATCTTGGCAGGATTTTTTTACTTATAGTATAATAAAGAAGATTAAAAATTAGCGAGGTACTTATGCGAAACACCATTATAGATAATCTGCGTGGCATCTGCATGCTTGGCGTCATCGGTATTCATATCGGCAGCCTGGCACTTGCCCCCAACAACTTTATTCTTTACTTATTACTGGAGATTTTAAGCCGTTACAGTGTCCCCTCCTTTTTCTTTATCTCCGGCTACGGCCTGGCCTGTACGGATAAAGGCCTATTAAGCGGCAGCCGGCTGAACTATATCGACTTTATGAAGAAGCGTCTGCGGGGAGCAGGCCTGCCCTATCTCAGCTGGTCGCTTTTTTACATGCTTTACTTCTGGCTGATTCTGCCACCGGGCTTCGTCAGCTGGAATCCGCTGCATGTGGCCTATGTGTTATTCTTCGGCCTGGGCTGCTACCATTTGTATTTTATGGTCATCCTGCTGTGGTTTTATGCAAGCTATCCGCTCTGGCGCCAACTTCTGCGTATAATTATACACAAAGGCATACCATTTATGCTAGTGCTTTTATTCATATTCCAGCTTGCATTTAACTGGTGGACAACGCATCCTGGCCTGAATACAGCGGGTTGGAGCGTCATAGCTAAAAATTTCTTTGATTATCGCCTCAACTATCTTCCCTTGCATTATTTACTTATTTTTATGAGTGGCGGCTTGGCAGCCTGCTATTGGGAAAAATTCATCGCCCTCCTGCGCAGATACAGCGCCATGGTATGCATGATTTTTGCTGCAAGCATGGCCTGGGACGTGCAAAGCTGTTACGAAGCAGTTACGGTCAAAGGCTACACGCTGATTGATCTGGCCAACACCTATCACCAGCTCAGCCCGCAGGGACTCTGCTACACCGTAGGCTCGCTGCTCTTCTTCTGCCTGGCACTTGATTGGCTGGAGCGCAAGGCGCAAAGCGAAGGTTCCCTCGCGAAGCCTTTCTATAAAGCCATCAGCATCCTTTCCGCCTACTCCATGCTCATCTACTTTGTGCATCCGCTGCTCCTGGACTGGCTCAGCAGCGCCTACAACCATTTCGGCATCATCATGACCGTCAAAAAGGTAGCACTGTCTTACGTGCTGCTGGTGCTTGGCTCTCTGGCCCTCAGCATCCTGCTGACGAAAGCATTTGAAAAATGCAGTATGGCAAAGCTGCTGTTTACAGGTAAACGCTGAATTTAATACATAGCAAAAAGACGTTGCGTGCTTTTTCAGCACACAACGTCTGCTTTTTTGCCATCTTAAATTTTACAGCTGAGCCTTCATTAATTTCTTATAAACCTCAACGCCAGGCTGGTCAAATGCATCCACATCCGCCAGCTCGCCCTCGTAGGCAATCGTCAGCATCAAAAAATACATCAGCTGACCAAGATAATATTCATTCAGCTTCGGCAGCGTAAAGCGCGCATTGTAACGGTTATCACCCGTCAGCGCCGCTTCATTGGCATTCAGCGCCGCTTTAAGAGCCTTCGCCATATCCATGCCCTCGTACTTATCAAAGAACGGTACATCCGCAAAGGGATTGTGCAAAATTGCCTCCTCCTCAGGGTTGGCAACCTCCAGGAACTGTACCACCTTGTTCAGACGGCCGTCCTGATGCTGCTGCGTCTGCGCATGCATATCCGTCGTGCCAACAGCAACAATCGGCGTTCTACCGTAGTAAACAACCTCACCCTCACGGTTGCAGCGCTTGCCCAACGATTCCGCCAGCAGCTGCACGTACCATTCGCTCAAGGATTTCAGGCGCATGCTGTACGGCATGAACACTTCTATATCACGTCCGCGCTCATAGGCCATAAATTTCAGTAAAGCGTTGAGCAGCGCAGGATTCTCCGCAAGCTCTGCCTGCCGGCAATAGATGTCCATATCACGCGCACCACGCAAAAATTCTTCGATATCTCCGCCCAAGGCAGCCATCGTCACTAGGCCCGGGTCCGTCATGATGCTGAAGCGTCCGCCGATGCCTTCCTTGATATCAAAACGCTCCCAGCCGAATTTTTCCGCCAGCTGCAGCAGCGGCGCAGATCCAATCGGTGCCTGCAAATCGGTAACCACCGTACAATCAAGGTCGATGTCTGCGTTTTGAGACAGATTAGCATAGAAATACGTAAAGGCAGAAATTGTTTCCAGCGTAGTACCGGATTTAGAAATCGGCACCAGCATAATCTTTAGCTTCTTGCCTTCCTGCGCACTTACTCCAGCCATACGGCGCATCTTGAACAGCAGTGAATTGCAGTCCACCGGATCAAGATTATTGCCGGAAAAATAAATGCAGGGCTGCCCCTGACGCAAGGTTGCGCTGGTATTCCAGTGATAACCGCCAAAGGCATCAAACAGCACCTTGTTGCCCAAGTAGGAGCCGCCAACGCCCAAAAAGATTACGACATCCTTACTGCGCAGATGCTTGCTGTAGCGCATCAGCTTGATAATCGACTGCTCCGTATTGGGGTTGCCGTCAGCAATATACGGCATGCGTGGAAAATAAACATGCTCAGGCGTGCCGTCCTTAGATAAATGCTTCTTGGCAAAGCCGCTGCGGCGCAGCTCACACACAGCCTTCTCGGCTACGGCTCCCTGCTGCTGCAGTGCCTGCTCCACTTCCTGCGGCTGCAGTCTGCCTGCTCCCAGCATATTATTGAAATCAAAAACGATTCCGCTAGGCACCACAATTCTATAATCCACCATAAACACTCCTAAATATCAGTTGCAAAAATGCACGTATGCTATTGTACCATATCAGCACTGCAAAATCTATTGCCAAAGCAAATTGCATTTTACTGTATGGCAGCAGCAATACTTTATTTTACCTCTACCAGCTCAATGTGGAAGTTCAGTTCCTTGCCGGCCATTTCATGGTTAGCGTCAAAGGTAATGTTGGTATCATCCTTTTCGGTTACCAGTACAGGAACAGGCTGACCGAATTGGTTCTGCAGGTAAACTCTCTGGCCAACGGTCAGGTTTTCAGAACCAGGCAGCTGGGCAATCGGCATGGTGAAGATAGCCTTCGGATCAGCCTCACCGTATGCTTCTGCCGGCAGCAGATGGATGTCAACCTCAGCGCCAACCTCCAGGTCTGCAACAGCTGCATCAAAGCCTTTAATCATCTGGCCTGCGCCGCAAACAAATTCCAACGGCTCGCCACGATCATAGGAAGAATCAAATTGCTTGCCGTCATTAAAGGTACCTTTATAGTGTACGCGACAGGTTTTTCCTACATTACGTCCGGTTAATTCATTACTCATTATTAAATCACCTCATAAAAATATTTGATATAAAGCCGGTATAAGCGTATATCAGTCACAGTTATTTATATTATACTATAAATTTCGCCTTATTTCACCTCAAAAAAAACGGCAGCCAGTTAAATTCCGACTGCCATCATATTTCAGGCTCATCACATCAGCCCTTTTATTCACCTTCCTGCAGAAAGATACTGCCTCATCAGACCCTTAAAGCCCTGCTTTTTGAAGTCCTTCAACGGTAAAAATTCAATCTCAACACTGTTATTAGCGTATTCAGACCTCATTTCATTGAACTCTTCCACAGTCATATCTGTTTCCTGCGAAGCATCTGCCTCACTCCTGCAGCTCATGTTGCGGTAAACGCCAAGGCCGTCATCCTTTGGCCAGGTAAAATAAAGCTCATAGCATCCTAGGTTGCCGTCAGGCTGCAAATGCTCAACAGCAAGCACCTGATGCGAAATGCCGGTGCCGCCTCGTGTCACCAGATTGTCATTTGCCATAAGCTGCAGACTGCTACGGCTCCAGCCCTCCGCAACGTATTTCACGCTGTCGTCCGCAAAGGTGTAAATCGCATAAATCTCCTTACCGTAATGCCCCGCGCCGCGTTTTTGGCTAATCCAACCGATAAGCAGCTCCGGAACACCGTCGCCGCTGATATCCTGCAGCGTGTAGCCAAGCTGCTGCAGGGCCGCCTCCCGCTTGGCGAAATCCCGCACCTCACAGATGCCTGTTCTTCCCTGCTCCGGCAGGTTATCACTCGTACCGTCAGCGATAAATTCATAAACACTGTCTACAACCTTTGCATATTCCTGCTCATAGGCCGGCGCTGCTTTGGCAGCGGCCTCAGCCTTAGGCAAATCCATCTGCGGTAATACGGAATTTTTTTCTGTGCCGCAACTGGCAAATGCCGCCAGAAGCATTGCCAGGCACATGCTCTTAAACAGCTTCCGCTTCATTACGCCACCTCCTGTCAAAAGATGTTTTTAGCAAAATTTGCTTCATCCGTCAGTTCGCTAAATGAACATCACTCTCACAGTACATAATTTCTGCAATCACATCACGAGAATCCAGTTTTACATAAAAGCTCTTATGCAGGCATTTTTGCCCCCTTGCGTTGTATGCATATTTTACCCAACCGATCATATGATGCGTATCCGATATACCCACACCCATAGAATCGTTCTCCCAGCCATTCATTTTCAGGTACCCGTCCAGAGCAATCTGCCTGTCTGTGTCAAGCTGCTGACCGACAGCATAGCCTGCCATGCTGCCATGAAGTTTATTAATCTTCACATCATTTACTTTGTTTCTCGCTGAATCTATATAGAACAGACGCGGTCCGACCTGCATCTTTTTATCAGCATAGGAGATAATATCATCCGTATTCTGTTCCACAGGCCCCGGGTAATAGGCACCTGAAGCAAAAATCTCGGGATCCATAATCCAATCTGCTTCGAGGGCAGCATTAAAGCGTCCTGCTGCGCTGGCAGCTCTCGGGGTTGTATCAAGATATTTGCTTGCCATAAAACCAACATGGCCCCTTTCAGTAGTTCCAAGAAGCCATTTGTATTCACTGTTTACTACATCTACAACCATGCTTACATAAAATTTATCTCCCCTTTGCAGCATGGTGATAACATCACAGTCAGTATTAGGCTGTGTTCTGACATTAACATCGGTTGCGTTGCAATATACCTCCAGCGGCCAGCCGGGATAAGACCTGAGCTCGTTGGCCAAATAATCTGTATTAACCTCGGCAAAGGCAGTGTTGGCAAACATTGCCAGACCAAGCGCTGCGCTTAAGAATATTCTCTTTTGCATATCCATCCCTCCTATTCCTGCCATCTGCGTTACGGGCAGTTGTTTTCCTGATTATATTTTAACTTGAAAATAAGCAAAGCGCCCCACCCGAAAGCGTGAATTCGGGTAGGGCGAGAGGGAAATTTGGGGAGAAAGGATATATTTTTATGCCTCATCAAGCTCCTGCAAACGTTTCAGCCATCTTATAACAGCGCCACTTTCGATAAATTCTAATAACGCACCATCACAAAAGCGCTCTGCCCTAAGAGAAGCTATCAGCAAAGCCAATATGCATTGAGCATCTAATCCAGAAGCATCGGCTTTCATCATGGAATCATAACCCCATTCTATGCCATTAGCATTAAGAATATCTGCATATTTACTCGGTACTATCTCATCACTTTCTTTGGCAAATTTATAGATATCATCTGCAAACTTCTTAACCGTTATAGAATAAATGACGAAAGGAACGTGTATCGGTCTTTCCTGAGAACCATCATTTTCCTTATCACAAGTCCATTCTCCAGCATTATCATTTTTCAAAAGGTTGATATATTTTGTCAACACAGAGTATTTTTTCATCACACTTCCCCCTCTGCCAACCTCTCCACGGCATCATAACATGACAATTCATTTTTATTGTCTTATATTATACCATTAAAACCCGAAAACTTTCTTGCCTCATGTGTTATTTTTATTAATTCAGTGTATAATTAAAGCAAAGAAAAATTTAGAAAGCAGACGATATTTTATTTGCCAGCCCTTCCGCTGCCTAATTATTTGTCTGCAGAGCCAGCACAATCAGTTATCTCTCGTGGCATAATTTCTAAGAAGTGACATTAATAAAAGGATTACGACAGACTACCTCAATCAGGTAATCTGCAGGAATCCTTTTTTATGAAAGTTCAATTCTTCTGTTTACTTATTAGTTAAATTTATTTTCATCACATTTCACCTAAAAATGTAATTTGTATGCTAATAAATTTACTTTAATAATTTAGAAGAAAAAGTTGCTTATCATCAATGTCAAATTAAATATTATTTTTCTCCTTTAGCAAAAAACGAATTTCATTCGATTCCAATCCCATATATTCAGCAATTGCTTTTATGCAATCTATTTTTTCTGAATTAGATTTATTGGTTTCTATATACATATTTTTACTAAGTTCAAAAGGTCTTCTCATGCCATCTTTACACTCTTTTGCCCATGAAAACTCTCCTCCATGATAAGCCGTAGGATCATAAGAATACAGTACCTCATTAATTTTTCTAAAAGCATCAGTTACGTTAGTAGTCTTTATTCTTTGTCCTTTTATAATTATTTCAGTAACTAATTTTTTAGTAGAATTAAACTCTTCATCCCAATCAAACCACTCATCTACATTATCTGCAGATGAAGCAACTGAAGGCATCCACCAGATTTCTACTGCTTTATTATATAACAAACTTGCCCGTTCTCTAATTTCTTTTTCTCCCCAAGCATCACATTGAGCAATATATTGATTTAGAGCTAATTTAGAAAATGAAAATCCTTTTTCTTTCATATCCCTTTTTACTTTAAATGCTGAATTACTGTAATCTGAATTATAAGCCGTCAACGTAAGATTGCCGATAGTATCCTTGTATTTAGTATGAATCAGTTCCCAAGAAGAGCCAAGTTCTGCCTTCCACTCATCAGTTAACGTTTGTGGCATAACATGCTCAATTGTCAACTGCTCTTTCTCCAATTGTTCATCAACAGCAATCTGCTCTTTATTTTGATAGTTCTCCAATCTTTCTAAAATATACTTTCTGATTGAAGCTTTGGCATTGTATAAATCATATGTGTAAAACTTATCTTCAAAATCATGATTATTGGGAAACCTACTCTTAGCTGTACGTTTCATTATCTCTTTACAAAAAGCCTGATAATAAGTCTGCTTTTGATTTTCTATATCTTTTTCAACATCTGCTCCAACTTGAATAAAAACCTTATTCAAAACATTTGTCGGCAGGTCGCATATTTCTCTTCTAACTATATAATTCTCAATTATTTTTAGAGCATCAGATAATTCATCTAAATTCAAAAAGCCTTCTTTATTAGCTTTAAATAAATCCATACATAACGGAACGCAAGTTTTTACTTCCAGTTTATTAATTCTCTTAAGTGTTTCTGTGTATAACTGACTGCTATCTGACGGATTATTGATTATTTTATAGTAATCCGCATATTCCAACATGTCTTGCAATAATGATTCAATTGATAATCCACTAAGCTGATGGAACAGCTTAAACTCTGCATATACTCTGCCTTCAGCTACAAACACTCTGTTTTTTACTTCAAGATAAAATCTAATAAATTTATTCAACTCTTTAGCAGTAATACCTTCTTCAAGCGGTTTCCAATACTTTTTATAAAACCTTTCCTGAGCTTTGCTATTCATACGCATAAGAACATAATTTCTTACTTTATCAGAAGACTGTAAATCCAAACCAGTTGAATTAAGACTTTCAAAAATTAATTGCGGATCATCTCCATTTTGTGGCTCAAGACTAATACTAACTATCATAAGTTTTGTAATAGCTTTATACAATCCACTCAAATCCTCTTTTGATAATTTTTGAACCTCACTATACAAATAATTATAGTTTGCAGTAACGCTTGTATTTTCAATTAAAGGGTTACCTTCCAATATTGCATCATAAGCTGCATCGTCATTCTGTACTAATTTGAGTTTTAGTTTTTTCCCATCGTCAGCGTACTCATCTACTAAATAAGCATTTTTAATTTTTATTGGATTAATACCTTGAATATCACTATCTTTATTAAGTCTAATACGATTCATGATAGCCAATAAGAGTAATGATACTGTAGTTATTCTCTGCTGTCCGTCTATAATTGTATACTCTTCGCACTCACCATCATTTTGCGATACATAAACAATAGATCCAAAAAAATGTGTTTCATAACCTCGAATATATACATCTGTCAAATCTTTAATAAGCTGTGCGCAATTTTCTCTTTTCCAACTGTACGGACGCTGATAAACAGGAATAACAAATCTCTTATCCTGTCCATCCATAAATCTCAAAATAGTTTTCTCACTTGCTTTCATAAAACAGATCCCCCAATATTTTAAGTTATTTTTTCTCTAGAAACATATTGTTATTATATCACAATATTCTCAGGAGTCATACACGAAAGAAGAACTCCCTCTTAATTAAAATATCACAATTGAACAACCTTAAAATATTTTCTTACGACATGCCAAACCTCAACAATTCAGTGTATAATTAAAGCATAAATAATTTTTCAGAAAAGGAGAATCCTCACATGAAATGCTTACTCATTAAAAACGCGGACGTCTACGCTCCTCAACCCCTCGGAATTGTCGACCTTCTGATTATCAATGACAAAATCGCCAAAATAGGCCAACAGCTTGCAGCTCCGCAAGGCTTAGACTGCCAAATTCTTGATGCCCAAAAGCGCAAGGTAGTCCCCGGTTATGTTGACCAGCACGTGCACATCATCGGCGGCGGCGGCGAATCCGGTCCCTACAGCCGTACACCGGAAATCAACCTCAGCGAGCTGACCAAGGTTGGCATTACTACCGTAGTAGGCGTTTTGGGCACAGACGGCACCTCCAGACATAACGAAAGCCTGCTGGCGAAGGCCAGAGGTCTGACACACGAAGGCATCACCGCGTACATGCTCACCGGCTCTTACGAAATCCCCCTGCATAACATGACCGGTGATGTGCGCCGCGACATCATCCTGATTAACGAATGCCTTGGCATCGGCGAGGTTGCCTTATCCGACCACAGAAGCTCGCAGCCTACACGCGAAGAGCTGGAAAAGGTGCTTACACAGGCTCGCCTGGGCGGTATGCTTTCCGGCAAGGCCGGCGTTGTGCAGTTCCACATGGGCGTAGGCAAGCGTGGCATAGATGTCCTGCTGGCTATTGTACGCGAAACGGAAATCCCCGCCCGTCATTTTATCCCCACCCACGTCAACCGTGCCTTCCATCTTTTTGAGCAGGCCAAGGAGTTTGCCCGCTTAGGCGGTTATGTAGATATCACCTCCGGCATCAGGGAGCAGGACGGCTTCCCCGCCTGCGTCAAGCCCAGTGACGCCATCAAAATTCTTTACGAAGAGGGCGTGCCGATGGACAAAGTCACCATGAGCTCGGATGCCAACGGCTGCATGAGCGTTACACTTCCCGACGGCAGCCAAAAGCAGCTTGCCGTTTCGCCGGATTCCTTCCAAGAGGAAGTTAAGGATGCTCTGCTTGCAGGTGTTCCCACAGAGGTTGTGGCAAAGGTTGTCAGCAGCAATCCGGCGCAGGCCAACGGTCTGTATCCTCAAAAGGGCTGCCTGCAAGCCGACAGTGATGCCGATCTGATTATTTACAGCGACAGCTATGACGTAGATACCGTAATCGCCAAAGGCCAAATCATGGTGGCAGCAGGCGAAGCGCTTGTCAAAGGCACCTTTGAAAAATAAACATTGTAACGAAAATCCCCTGCACAAGCCTTTGCTTATGTAGGGGATTAATTTTTTTATGATATTTTCGTTATAGCTTGACGCACTCAGGCCGCTGCTTATCTGGCAACAGAAAGCTGCTGCTGCATCAGCGGAATCATTTCCTCGATAGTTTCATATGCCAGCTCATGATTGACATACTGCGGCTGAACGCACTGCAGAATCTGCTTGGCTGCCGTTGTAGTAAAAGGCTTATGCAGGTCAATCGCCGCAATATGACGCCAAATAGCTTCCGCATTCAAATCAGCCGGCACCTTGCGTTCAAAGCTGCGCAAATACTTGCCGGAAAGCGAGCTTGAAAGATGCACGCCCTTAATCAGCTCAGCATAAGGACCGAGCTTGTCCACCGTGCGGCAGACAAAATCCGCTGCCTCCTCCTCCGTGCGCAGACGCGGATTGGTATTCATCAGGTGACCGGTATCCAGCATAATACCGACGTTTTTGCGCTCAATGCGCTCAAAGAAAAACTTCACCTTGCGCGCATCCGTCAGGCGCAGACCTGGCCACCACAAATTTTCAAACAGCACCGTAACGTTGGCAGGAATCTCATCTGCCACAGCATTAAAAACATCTGCCGAAGCAGCCAATACCTCACGGTCACCATAATGGAAATCAAAGGTAAAGATTGTTTCGGTATCAGCCTCCGCCACATGCCACACCAGATATTCCGGCTTCTGCGAAATGGCAGCGCAGATATTACGGCGGATTACAGCCAGCCATTCATCACAGCTCATAGCTGTCTTAAAATATGTCTGGCGTTCGTGGATACTGCGAAACTGCTGCTGCAAGCGTTTAGCCTTTCGCAGCCAGAAATCCATCCAATACGGCCAATAATTCAAATGTGCGCCAATCGTCAGCTCCTTGTAATCAGGGAATGCTTCCGGATCTCTGTAAATAAACTGTTCAATACCGTCAACACCCAGCTGCTGCACTAAACCGGCTAAGGTCATCCCCTTACGCTTCAATTCATCTTCATACCAATCAATCGGACAATAGTTAATAAGATGCTTCGTCATTTCTCACCCTTCTTTGCTACATACTGCACGCTCTTAGCGTTTGCTCTAACTGTGCTACCGGCAAATAGCTTGGAATTCTTGTTTCATAAAAAAACTGCGGCGGTCACGCTGCAGTCTTAATTTAGCTCACGCAAGCAGCACTACCGGAATACTAAAGATGGTTTTACCATCCTTCCCTTCACCTGTACATCGCAAGCTCGCGGAAAAAACTTTTTGGCATAGGCACTCTGACTAAGCTCATCACCAGGACAGCATCTTGTGAGGATATGCGCTGCCAGGCTCGCATTACAGTTGCGGTACAGTACCAGGTTCGCACTGGTTTTCCTTCTGCTCAAAGCATATTAAGTTTTTATTGTCTTGCTTCCTTTATCTAACGAAAACTGTGTAATAGTAACATCTACTATTTATAGCATGATTAGTATATCATTAATCAGCTTTTTTGGCAATAGAGTTATAAAATTTTTCCACAGCTGTACTGCAGAAATAATAAACTCCCGCAAGCATGTATACTTTCGGGAGTTTAAATTTTTTTATTAGTTTATTCGTACTCCTCACCCTTCGGGTATTAGCACGACCAACATGTTCTCGCTTCACTACGCTTGCGACAACATGGGTCTTTGCGTCAGGAGCCGCCATGACGCTGACAATGGTTTAGCGACAGACTGTAATAGGAACGAGGGCGGGCAGCCCATTACTACACGCAAACTCATCCGCCTGCACGCGGAACACATCCGCCAGCAGCTTGGACGTAACAATTTCCTTAGGCTCACCACTGACTACCATGCGTCCTGCCTTAATAACGGCAACATAATCAGCGTACTGAATGGCATGGTTCAAATCATGGATAACCATAACCACCGTCAGCCCCAGCTCCTTGTTGAGCTTATCAAGCAGCTGCATAACCTCCAGCTGGTGACAGATATCAAGATAGGTCGTAGGCTCGTCAAGCAGCAGTACCTGCGGTCTTTGCGCCAGCGCCATTGCTATCCAGGCGCGCTGACGCTCGCCGCCGCTCAGCGTATGCAGAAGACGGTGGCTCATCGACGTCATATTGGTCTGCTCCAAGGCCCAGGCAACGTGCTGAGCATCGTCCTTATCACCGCGCCCTAAAAAGCTGCGATGCGGAAATCGTCCCATCTCAACCAAATCCTGCACCGTCAAATCGGTAGGTGCAACCGGTGACTGCGTCAAAATTGCCAGACAGCGGGCAAACTCTCGGTGCGACAGCCTATGGATATCCTTGCCCAGGAAGCTGATGCTGCCTTTAGCGCACGGCAAGATGCGTGCAATCGCCTTCAGCGTTGTACTCTTGCCACAGCCGTTGGGGCCAATGATAGCGGTAATCTTACCCTCGGGAATCGCCAGCGATAAATCATGGATGATTGTTTTTTTGTTAATTGCTATATCAACATGCGTTGCCTCTAAAACAGCTTTAAAGGGCGCTGCATTATTTTGTTTCATCAGATTTCCCTCCTTAACAGGAATAAGAAGAAGGGCGCGCCCAAAAAGGCCATAATAATACCAACAGGCAGTTCAATCGGCGCAAAAATTACACGCGCAAAGGTATCACTGAGCGTAACAATGGCAATGCCCAAAAGTGCGGAAGCAGGCAGCAGAAAGCGGTAGTCGCTGCCTATCAGCAGTCGCGCCGCATGCGGCACCACAAGGCCTACAAAGCCCAGCAGACCGACAACGCTGACAGCGCTGGCTGCGAGCAAAGCTGCAATAGCCGTAAGGATAATGCGCGTTACCTCAACATTGACACCAAGACCGCGCGCCATCTCATCGCCCAGCTGCAGGATGTTCAGATAAGCGGCACTGGCAAGCGCCAGAATCAGGCCGATAACAGCATATGGCAGAATAATATTTACATGCGGCCAGCTGCGTGCGGCAAGACCGCCTACCATCCACATTAAAGCACCATGCACTCTGTCACTGTAAAAAATCATCAGGCCGCTGATACCTGCACCCAAAAAGGCAGATACCGCAACACCGGCCAAAATAATACGCACCGGCTTAATGCCGTTTTTCCACGCCAGAATATAAATGCAGACAGCAGCCAGCATCGCACCGATGAAGGCAACAGGCGTAATCAGATATTCCATCGCCGGGAACAAAATCATAATCACAACACCTGCCAGTCCTGCGCCGGAGCTGATGCCGATGATATGCGGGTCTGCCAGCGGATTACGCATAATCGCCTGCAGAATCGCACCGGAAAGCGACAGGTTGATGCCGACCAAGGCACCGACGATGGTACGCGGCATACGGATGTTCCAGATAATCTGACTGCGAGGATCATTACCGGGATTAAGCAGAATATCGGTAATCTCCTTGATGCTGATAATGCTGGAGCCTTTTGTTAAGCTCAAAAAGCTGCCCAATACTGCCAAGAACAAAAATATCACAAGAATAGTAATACGCCATTTAGTACGGCCTATACCGAAATGCTCCGTCTGCTCTGCAGACTGCTTATTTTCCATTAGTAAAGACCTCCGGATAAACCTGCTGTGCCATAAACTTTACAGCCTCAGGATAGCGCAGGCCTGGGTTAATCAAAAACAGTTTTTCCGGCAACACATATACTCTGCCTGCTTTTACAGCCGGCAGACTGTTCCATGCGGGGTTATTTTTAAAGTCGGTGCGCAGACGATTTTCAATTTCCTCAGGCTTGCCCATAGAGGTAATGAAGATAATTTCCGGGTTCTGCTCAACCAGTGTTTCCATGCTGTAAGGAGTTTTATTGGATTTTCCCTTGAGCGCTGCAGCAGCAACGTTTTCAAAGCCCAGGATATCGCTTACACAGCCGGCAATGCTGTGCGAGCCTTCTACCGTAACGGCGCTGGCTGTTGCATGCATAATAACGATGCGTTTCTTTTCCTTAGGAAGCTTACTGGTAACGGCGGCAACCTGTTTATCCAACAGCTCATTTTCCTTTTGGGCCTTATCCTGCGTACCATAAATATCGCCCAAGGTTTTAATGGTACCCTTTACATCATTAAAGGTTTGGGTATCAAACTCCACTACGTTGATTTTGTTGGATTTCAGCATGGGAATAAATTTATCATGCTGATTTTTGCTGGCCAGAACCAGATCAGGCTTCAGGCCCACAAGCGCTTCCATATTAATATTGTAGACCATGCCTACCTCCGGCACAGACTTCATAGATTCGGGAATCTTGCCTACCTTGGAGCTGGCGCGACCGACTACGGTGCCGCCGACAGCCTCAATCATACTCAAATATGAAGGGCTGAGGCTTACCACTCTTTCAGGCTTTTTGGCAAGCGAAACCTGTCTGCCAGCAGCATCGGTAAGCTGCAGATAAGCCTTGTCACCGCCAGTCTGCGTTCCTACACCGCCGCAACCGGCAGCAACCAGCATAGCCGCACATAATAGACCACAAGCAATTTTTTTCAAGATCATGTTAATCACCTCATACTCATCTTACATTACCCAAGCCCAAGGCTTTGGCAATATATATAACTCTCTGATAAAAAAAGCTTAATAATATTGCCCTCATAATAGCACAAATCAGAAGTATAGTCAATGAAAGTTGCTAAGAAGCGCACATAATAGTATAATTAAATGAATAAGCTTGTTATAACAAAGGAGTAAAAATATTATGGAAATCAATGCAATGATTAACCGCATAAATGCATTAGCCAAAAAGAAGAAAACTTCCGGTCTTACCCCGGAGGAGTTGGCAGAACAAAAGGAGCTGTACAAGGAATATCTGGCCAACATCCGCAGGCAGCTGAAGGCTCAGCTCGATAACATCGAGGTAGTCGACGAGCAGCCGGATAAAAAACAGCTGCACTGATGGCTGCTATCCTGTCGCCATCCATGCTGGCCTACGAGGACGATTTTCTGCTGATTATCGATAAGCCTGCAGGCATGCTGGTACACCCCACCGTCAGCGAGCGTGGCACTACGCTCTACGATTATGTAAAGGCATATTATGAAGCCAACGGCATTAATGCCGGTATACATCCCGTGTCGCGTCTGGACCGCAACACCTCCGGCCTCGTTATTTTTGCCAAGGAGCCTATTGTACAGCACTGGCTTAGTCAGCAGCAGGTTGAAAAGGAATATCTGGCGCTGGCCTGCGGCCGCTTTGAAACCAGCGAAGGTATTATCGAAGCGCCCATCGCCCGCAAGGAAGGCAGTATCATTGAACGCTGCGTTGACTACACGCGCGGCAAATACGCCAAAACAGCCTATGAGGTTTTGGCGTCTTACAGCAATCATACGCTGCTCAAGGTCCGTCTTTTCACCGGACGCACGCACCAGATACGTGTCCACCTTGCTTCTATCGGCCACCCGTTAGTCAATGACAATCTTTACGGCACGCCCGGTCCCCAGGCGCGCCATGCGCTGCATGCCTACCGCCTGGCCTTCAAGCATCCGGTCAGCGATGTGTTTTTAGAAATTACCCGTTCTTTACCAAATGATTTACTGAAACTTCTGTACTAAATAAGCAGACCATGATATAATTAGTGTATACTAATGTAAAGACAGAGTAGCTGTAAGGCTACTCTGAATAAGGAGGAATAGACAAATGCCCTTAGTTACATCTACTGAAATGTTCAAAAAAGCTTACGAAGGCCACTATGCTGTTGGTGCCTTCAACGTCAACAACATGGAAATCATCCAAGGTATCGTTGCTGCAGCTCAACAGGAAAAATCCCCGCTGATTCTGCAGGTAAGTGCCGGCGCCCGCAAATACGCCAACCACATCTACCTGATGAAGCTGGTTGAAGCAGCAATCGAAGACACAGGTCTGCCTATCTGCCTGCATCTGGACCATGGCGAAGATTTTGACATCTGCAAAGCTTGCATCGACGGCGGCTTCACCTCCGTTATGATTGATGGCAGCAAGCATCCTTTCGAAGAAAATATCGAAATGACTCGTCGTGTTGTTGAATATGCACACGAAAGAGGCGTTGTAGTTGAGGCAGAGCTTGGCCGACTGGCAGGCGTTGAAGACGCTGTTAAGGTTAACACAAAGGATGCTACCTACACCGATCCCGATCAGGCTGTAGAATTTGTTGAACGCACCGGTTGCGACAGCCTGGCTATCGCTATCGGCACCAGCCACGGCGCTTACAAATTCAAAGGCAAACCGGAACTGGACTTCGCTCGTCTGGAAAAAATCACCAACATGCTGCCCGGTTATCCGCTGGTTCTGCACGGTGCTTCCACCGTTATTCCATCCTTTGTTGAAGAATGCAACAAATACGGCGGCAAGCTGGACGGCGCTCAAGGCGTACCTGAAGACATGCTGCTGCAAGCAGGCAAATTCGGTGTTTGCAAAATCAACATCGATACCGACCTGCGTCTGGCAATGACCGCTTCCATCCGTAAACACCTAGTAGAAAACCCCGGCGACTTCGATCCTCGCCAATACCTGAAACCCGCACGTCAGGCTATCCAAGACATGGTAGCTCACAAAATGCGTGACGTACTCAACAGCAGCAACAGACTGTAAGCTATAACGATTTAAAAACTAAAATGAGGCTGGGACAAAACCACCCTCTCAAACTAAAGAAGGACTGGAATTTGAGTTTT